>Ga0209550_10000187_pt1 | contig 54323 bp, 52 predicted proteins | sample LauGreSuBDMM15SN_2_FD_187567 | JGI IMG/M metagenome (GOLD analysis project Ga0209550, IMG submission 187567) | Freshwater lake microbial communities from Lake Michigan, USA - Su13.BD.MM15.SN (SPAdes) (version 5) | ecosystem: Environmental > Aquatic > Freshwater > Lake | place: Lake Michigan...
CCGTCTGTTATGGGGAAGCCTTGTGCTCATGATCATCCTTTTGTCCCATTTTGATGAAACAACTTCGGTTGTTTTGCGCATCACGAAAGGTTCAGCGATTGCACAAACAACCATGGAACATATAAGGGTCAATGGCATCTATTATTTTAGTGTGGCGGCAAGCCTGTTTTTCGCCATTGCAGCCATTGCCAATAGCAAAAACAAGATCAAGATTTCGATCCAATATACCATCAACCTTCTTGCTATTCTTTTGCTCTGCTCTCAGCTCCCACTGCTTCCCGCTTTTGCCTTGTATTTTGGGGGATGGCATGCCATCAAATCCTTTGAAATCATTTTCAAATTTTTACATGAGGCAAAAGAAGAGATGGCAGCCAAGCCCTTGACCTTATGGAAGAATGCACTCCCCATGACATTTCTCGCTGCAGTTGGTTTTATTTTCATGGCCTTTATCTGGAAGGGCACCGGATTGAAAATGGATCCACTTCCTGCCATCTTCATTTTTCTGTCCATCATTACATTGCCACACCTTGATGTAATGGACAAGTTGATCAACCGCCAATCTAAGCAATGATCTTATCTTAAAATCTGAATACAGCTATCTTTGCAGCATGTCCACAATCAACATTCGGCCTATCAGCATAGCAGACAATCCACTGATTGCCACCATCATCAGGTCTTGTCTTACAGAATTTGGGGCCAATAAGCCGGGAACCGTTTACTATGATAAAACAACAGACCAACTCTTTGAACTTTTTCAGAAAAATGGGGCTGCCTATTTTATTGCAGAGCAAGATGGCCAAGTAGTGGGCGGCGGCGGAATTTTCCCCAGCCCTGGTTTGCCTGCAGGCACCTGTGAACTGGTAAAAATGTATCTCCTTCCTTTGGCCAGGGGAACGGGCATAGGGGCAACCTTGATGAACACATGCCTGGGCAAAGCAAAGGAAATGGGATTTGTTAATATGTACATTGAAACCCTTCCGGAGCTAAAAAAAGCGATATCGGTTTATGAAAAATTCGGTTTCAACTACCTTGACAAGCCCTTGGGCAACACAGGCCATTTTGGGTGTTCTGTATGGATGCTGAAATCACTCTGATCAGGCATGCAGCTTGACTTCGTACACTGGACTGAATAAATAGACTTTTCCAGTTGTCAGTTCGACAGCCTTGATGCGTTTCCTGACCTTCTCTTCCCTTCTGAATACCCTGTTATTCTTGATCACAAAGAGTGAACCAATGGGCAGTTCTTCAACAAGACAATGCCCTTCTTTCACAGGATCATATTTTCTCAAAATCCTCATCAGTTCATCATCAGCGCAGGAACTTGCTGCAGGATTCTTTAGTGAGACGAACAATTGATGTGCAATATCTTCTGGGAAAAGCCTGGACTGTAAAAATTGTTTCAGCAAATCAGAGAACTGGCCTTTCCATTCTTGGCCATGCGATGCAACTTTATGGCCAAAACGCATGAATGTAATGAGGTGGGCCAACTCATGCAAGAGGGTTATTAAAAAAGCATATGGATTGAGGTTCCCGTTGACGGTAATCCTGTGTGCTTTATCTGCATGTGCATTTCGATAATCCCCCAATATGGATTGCCGGGATCGTGTAATGGTCAGGTGAACCTTGTAATGCAATAAAAAGGGCTCTACCAGGGGAAATGAACCGGGAGGAATAAAATCAGCCAAAGACCCTAATGGTGCTTCATTTTTTGACATGATCAATCTTTTTTGACCAAGGCAAGAAGTCCCTTCACTTCCAAATAGGTATATGCCAGATAGGTGAACATGCTGGAGAGCAGGGCTGGGGTATTCATGGCATTGCCCTTCCATTTTGCGTAAGCTACTACAACCAGGGCGGCCAGCACCAATTTGATGATGAAAGAACCGTAGACTGATGACATGAAGCCCGCAGTAGACTTTGATTGTAATCCATTGTTCATCAACCAAAATGAGACCAGCGTTAGAATACAGATGAAAAGATTACCAACCAAAAAAACATCAGTATCAAAGCCCATGTTTTTAAGGGTTGAATAGAGAGATGCAGCCAGAATGTTCATTGCTGCAAAAAAGAGTATAATCGGTCTGAGGGCTTTCCTTAATTTCATCTATTTTTTTTATTGGTTTCGACAATGATCTTCACCAGATTGAAAACCACCGCCAAAAGGGGAAGAATCCAGATCAGTACAGGAGAGGTAAATCCTGCGAGCGGGTCTAAATTCCAACCTATTCCAAGAGCGATGATGATGGAACCAAAAAACTGGGCACCAAGACCCATGTACTTCATCCAGGATTCGTCAGTTCGTTTCTTTGTGGGGGGATTAGACACCATATCAATCTTTTATCTCCTCCAATTCGGGTATGGCGATGACGGCAGTGTCCAACATCAACTCGGCTTTCCCTGAAAGGACATTCCTCACATTTTCCCAATAGGCTTCTCTATAAAGCATCTGCTTTTCCAAAGAATCAGCACGCAACTTGAGCTTTGTCAGCGCTCTCCTTTCTGATTGGCTGCCATAACCGGGTATATAATATTTCAAGGGAGTAAAACTGATCAATGCAGTCGTAAGGACAACCAACATCACAAAAACAAAGCATGAGACGATATAAACACTCAGCCGGGTCAACTTAAAAGTAACAACCTCCTCATAGGTATGGTCATTCATGACCACAAGCCTGTACTTGTTGGTCAACCTTTTGAACCTGCTCTGGTTTGTGATCTGCTCTGCCATTGGGAAAATTGATAATATCAGGATATAAAGTTACTGTTAATTGGCAAACCAGGGCCGTTAAAAATAGCAGGATTAAACGTAATTTTACTTTCCTTGAAACATGCTTTATATTATAAGGTTTTTCAGTTGGCGAGGCCACTCCTGGTTTTGACAGGCATGTTAATGGCAATGGGTGTTATTGGACAAGGAAATATTACCTATGACCTTATAAAACCCAAGGCCTACGAAAACAGAAAGCTGGCATCGGAACTGACCCCAGACAAAAAAATAAATCCCGTTAAAAGATTAAAGGAAAACATTGTCACTCATTACAATTTCCAATTCAATGCCAACCTAAAACTATCCAAGGTTATTGCATCTGCCAAACAATCCAACAAAGACACCTTCACCACACTGATTCCATTTTTCAATTACAGCCTTGACAAAACGGCACAACAGCAACAAGAACTGGACTCTGTTGTGATCAAGGTCAACAATGGCATCTTGTTGCATGACCTCAGAAATGATTGGGTAGATGACCTTTATTTGCTGATGGGGCAATCCTATTTCTACCAAAAGAAGTTTGATTCTGCTTACGAAGTTTTTCAATACATCAACTATAATTTCCAGCCCCGCAGCAAAGATGAGATTGGATTTGAAAAATCAATCGGTTCCAATGTCAATGCAAATGGGAATATTTTCAATATCGCCTCAAAAGAAAATAAACTTTCGCCACACAGGCTGGTCAGGAACGATGCACTGCTTTGGATCATCAGAACACAATTGGAATTGGGAAATGAAGATGATGCCAGTGGCATGATTGAAACCCTTTATGACGACAACCTATTTCCCAAAAGATTAACCGACAAATTAGCAGAGTTAAAAGCTTATCTGTTTTACAGGAAACAACAATCAGATTCTGCAGCGATTTACCTTGAAAAATCATTGGGTGCCTGCGAGGACAATGCCGAACGATCAAGAAGACTTTTTTTGATTGCTCAGTTGTATGCGAAATCCAACCAAAACAAAAAAGCTGACGATTTTTTCGAGAAGGCTGTAGCCCTCACCACAGATCCTGTTATGGAGGCCTATGCACGCATCTATCAGATAGGATTGACTTCTGATGAAAAAAACCAGGAACAAAGAATTGACCAGCATGTAAAGGCCTTGATCAATATGGCCAACAAGGAAAAATACTCAGCCTATCGTTCTATTATTTATGCAGCAGCTGCAGAGATAGAAGTGAAAAGAAAAAATATCCCGAACGCAATAGAATTCCTGCTCAGGAGCAATCAATTCAATACAACAGACACTGACCTGAGAAACACTTCAAATTTGAATATTGCATCGTTGGCATTCAGTACGAAGCAATATGAACAGGCCAAAAAATATTATGACAGCATCAACATTGGCAACCAAAAAGATCCTGAAGAAATAACCAGGAAAAAAACCATTGCCAATGCACTGTTCGACGCGCTAAAAATTGTGAATACGGAAGACAGCCTGCAAGCCCTTGCCTCCCTCCCAGAAAAAGAGAGAGAGGCCGCATTGAAAACAGTGTTGAAAAAACTAAGGAAGGAACAGGGGTTGTCTGACGAGAATAAGCAACAAAAAGGGGGTACAGCGCCTAAAAATAACATACTGGATGATAATACGGCAAGCCTTTTCCCCGCAGAACAAAAAAAAGGGGAATGGTATTTTAACAACCCCGCGCTCAAAGCGCAGGGCAGCATTTCCTTCAAAAACAAATGGGGCGACAGGGCCAATGGAGACAATTGGAGAAGGGCTGCAGCGCTTGATGCGGCCATGCGGTCAAACCTATCAAAACAAACCGGAACTGAAGCAAAAGCAACCGATACCATCGCCACTGCTGAACTTTCGCTTGAGACGCTTCGGGAAAGGCTACCACTGACAGCTGAGAAACTGACAGCCTCGAACGAAAAGAAATTTGAAGCCTATCAAAAATTGGGCAGCATTTACAAGGATAAGCTGGAAGACTGCAAAGAATCCATCACCTGGAATGAAAAACTAATCAATCAAAAAACCAACATACCAGCACTTGAAAAACTGTTGTTTGATCTTGCCTATTGTTACCGTCAAACCGGAAACAACTCCAAAGCTTTGTTTTATCAATCCCAATTGGTAGAAAATTTTCCGGCCAGTGAGATGAATAAAATGTTGCGTGACCCATTGAGCATCGGCAAGGTGAAAAATGAAAAGTCCAAAGCAGTTACACAAGATTACGATAAGGTTTACGATCTTTTTCTTTCAGGAAAATTTGATTTGGCGCGTGCAGAAAAAAGAAAAGCAGATTCTCTCCATGGGGAGAACAATTGGTCACCGCAATTGCTTTACATCGAAGCAATTTACTACATCAAAAACAAACAAGACAGCATCGCCATCGATGCATTGAACAAGATCCCTTCCCTTTATCCAAACTCTCCTGTTGCCATGAAAGCTGGGCTGCTGGCTGATGCACTGAACAGAAGGGAAATGATTGAAAATGAACTCCGCTCCATTTCCGTATCAAGGGAAACGGAAGACAGTGTCAAATGGATCGATGATAGCCCTCTTCCAAAGACAAAAGAAACCAAGGTAAAGACGGAGCCTTCTCAAAGACAGGTTGTACAAGCACCAGTAGTGGCCAAAACAAAAACAGATACCACTGCCTTTAAGGCTCCTGTCATAGAGAAAAAAGCTGATGGTTACGTATACAATCCAACAGAGCAATATGGGGTTTTGCTTTTGCTGAAGGATGTTGATGTGGTGTATATCAATGAGGCCAAAAGGGCGTTGACCAGGTACAATGCAGAACGGTATGCAGGAAGTCAGTTATCCTTGCGCAATGATACAATTGGGGAATCGCCATACATTCTAATCAGCGTATTTGCCAATGCGGCAGAGGCACTGGGCTATGTTCAGAAAACAGCCCCGGTTGCTTCAAAAGAGATCTTTCCATGGTTGCCTGCTGAAAAATATAACTTTATCATCATCTCTCCCAACAACCTTAAAAAGGTGCTGGAAGAAAAAGTTACCGGGCCATATCTTCAATTCATCAGGGCACAGATTCCCGGAAAATTTTAAGGTTTCCTTTTCCTTAAAGACAGGGCTTTTATTTAGCTTTACCCCATGAAGGATCATCTGAAAAAGAGCAGTGAGACATCTAAGCCAGTCAGGCTTTTTTGGAAATTTTTCCTGTACGCCTGGAGTGCGGTGTTCTTGTTGATTCTTTTGATTTATGTTGGGCTCTTTGGGAAGCTCCCGTCTATAGGAGAACTTGAAAACCCTTCCATGATGTCATCCTCTGAAATCTATGCGGATGACGGAACCATGATGGGCAAGTTTTACCTGAAAGACAGGATCAATGTAAAGTACCAAGACATCTCACCCAATGTAATCAGGGCCCTGGTTTCAACTGAAGATGAGCGATTTTATGAGCATTCTGGAATTGATATCAAAAGTCTGCTGCGCGCAATTGTCTTTCTGGGCAGTGAGGGTGGGGCCAGCACGATCACCCAGCAAACAGCCAAATCTTTGTTGGGTCAACAGAGCAGTAAAAGTGTTACCAGGATTATTGAGAAGCTCAAGGAGTGGATAGTAGCCATTCGCCTTGAAAGCAACCTTACCAAAGAGGAAATCATCACCCTATACCTGAACATGGTGAATTACGGGGATGAGACCTATGGCATCAGGAATGCCGCCAAAACGTATTTCCAGAAGGAGCCAGGACAACTTGCGGTTGAAGAGGCCGCCGTATTGGTTGGATTGCTCAAGGGAAGCACAAGATACAATCCTAGGCGCAATCCGAAGGCTGCCATGGCCAGGCGCAATACTGTTATTGACCAAATGGTGAGAAACGACGTATTGACCAAAGAAGAGGCAAGGGCGATGAAAATTGCCCCCATTCAATTGAAGTACCAGAAGCTGGATGAAAATTCGGGTATTGCTCCCTATTTCCGGGAAATACTGAGGGAAGAATTGAAGGGCTGGTGCAAGGAAAATGAAAACCCTGCAACAGGAGAACCTTACGATATCTACAAGGATGGATTAAAAATATTCACAACCATCAATCCAAGGATGCAGGAATATGCAGAAATAGCGGTTTACAGGCACATGCAGAACCTACAAAAGGTATTCAGCAGCCAGTATAACATCAAGGATGGATCAACCTGGAAAACCCCTGAGGGTAAATCCGTGATGACGAATGCCATGAAACAATCTGACCGGTGGAGGAATCTAAAGGATGATGGGCTGGACGAGGAAGAAATCAAAATGAGCTTCATGGAACCGGTGAAAATGAAAATCTTCTCCTGGAATGAAAAAAGGGAGACCGATACGATGATGTCTCCCATTGATTCCATTCGCTATCACAAACAAATCATGCAGATTGGCCTCCTGTCAATGGACCCACAAACAGGTGAAGTCAAAGCCTGGGTGGGGGGAAGCAATTTCAGAAGGTTCAAGTTTGACCATGTAAACATCAAGACAAAAAGACAAGTGGGGTCAACATTCAAGCCCATCCTTTATACATTGGGCGTAATGAACGGGTATAAACCTGAATCCATTTTCCCTGGTGGCCCCATCAACATGGGTGGAAAAATGATAGACGGTGATGGTGGCCCGATGGCTGTCTGCCTTGCATTTTCAAAAAACCCTGGCGCTGTCTACCTGATCAATCAACTGGGTGTCGACCGTACGGTTGAATTTGCTAAACAATGTGGAATTACAAGTAAAATACCCCCCTATCCTTCCATTGCACTCGGTTCTGCCGATCTATCTTTGTTTGAAATGGTACAGGCCTACAGCATGTTTCCAGGAAGGGGTTTCAATGTAAAACCTTATTTTATCAGCCGTATTGAAGACAGGAATGGCAATGTGCTGGCCTCTTTCAGGTCGGAATCCAGGGAAGTAATCAGCGAGAGTGAAGCATATATCATGACCAAGATGCTACAGGGTGTAGTGGATTTTGGAACCGGAAGGGCCTTGAGGGGCGCATATGGCATCAGTGGGCAAGTTGCAGGTAAAACAGGAACCACCAACGACAATGCTGATGGTTGGTTCATTGGGTTCAGCCCACAACTTTTATCAGGCGTTTGGGTCGGATGCGACGATCCTTTCCTCAGGATGCTTTACACTTCAGGAGGTTCTCAGATGGCCATGCCAGCTTGGGCTTATTATTATCAGCAGGTGTTCAATGACAAAAGCCTGAACATAGACCCAGGTGCTGCATTCATCCCCCCAGCAAGCATGCAAAACGAGATTATTTTTGACTATAGCCAAGCCGTAGATGCCCAGGAGTTGCTACCTGTAGAAGGTGAAGATGGCAACAAGTCTGGAGAGTATATTGAAATTCCCATCAGCACTGGCAAGGAAAAAGTTGTCACTGAATCACAAAAATTTGAAGACCCCTCTACTCCAAGGGATGCAGCCAAACCAAGTCCTGCACCGGTTAAAGAGAATATCCAGCCTACTAAAGACAGTGTTGAACGAAAGCGTGGGGGATTTTTGAAAAGGGTATTCGGCAAAAAACAATAAAAAAAAGCCTGGATGTTTCCAGGCTTTTTTTATGTCTTTTAAACAGTGATATTTATTTATCAAGCACTGCAGAGACACCAATGCTGAAAAACAAATTGTTGGCAGCATTCGCTGTTACAGGAATTCTGTACTGGCTTTGTACAACCAAAAATGTTTCATCAAAAACATTAAACTGTAGTCCAACACCTGCGGGGATATACGCTGCATGATATCCTTTCCACACTGATCCACCAACACCAAGAGAGAGGAAAGGTGATACAAGATGGTCATCGGTCAACAACTTCATGAAGAGGTTGGCATCCAATTCGAAATAAGTTCTGGACCCTGTACTGGATGCGTAGGGCTTGTTGGAAAGGGTATAATCTACATCTGACATCCCCAACCTTGCATTGAAATCAAACTTTTCGGTCAATCCGTCAGTGTATGTAATGGCCATACCAACCCTTTTCCGATCAAAACTGCTCCATTTTTTGTCGGATAAAACAAAAGACATCCCTTTTGAATTTAGATCAGCAGGAGTCTCGAAATCATGACCCGTAAACTGGATCCCAAGTTGTCTGCTTTTCTTGTTGGATGGCTTTGACTGGGAAAATCCTGCCTGGAACAATGCCATGGCAAAAACAAATAATAGTATTCTTTTCATAAACAGTTGAGTTTTGAGTACAACAAAAATAGTCGGTGAGAGTTGAAACTTAAAATAATTATTGGTTTTTGGGCTAATTAATCTGAATTAGGCTCATTTAAGCACCTCTACCTTTACCTTTACGATGCCACTAGCCTTAAAATCCAAGGTTTTGGCTGCTAAAATTGTCAAGTCTACCAGCCTGGGATTTCGATGATGAAGCCGATCGTTGACCCTTACCGTTACTGTTTTGTCATTTTTTAGGTTTGTTACCTTGAGGAGGGTTCCCATGGGGAAAGTATTGTGTGCGCAGGTCAATTTATCTTGTCTAAAAACCTCTCCACTCGCCGTTTTCTTACCGATGAATGTATTGGAATAAAAACTGGCATAGCCCACAGCACTATCTGATTGAGGAACATTCCTGTAGTTGACTTTGCCCTGGGCAGCTGATAAAAGGGGCCCCATCATGATCATGATGACCATGTAACAAGAAGATATGGTTTTAAAAAAAATCGACATTTTGTTCAACACCAGTGAAACTCAAAGGTAGCCAATCACAACAACCCAAAAATACTTTAACATAAATAATTGAATATCAATACAGTAAAAGAATTTATACCATTGGTTCGCAATATCTTAGTAATATCATCCTTCAATTAACCATTTATTTGTGATGAATAAAAACATTGCGACGGTCTATTGTGCACTAATTGTGTCAATGGCATGGGCACAAGAAAAACAGACCATTGGGCTTAAACCTATCAAAGACAAAATTTCATTTTACAATATGGTTGAACGCGATTCTCTTCAGGCCATGATTGAACTGAAAAGCCTGATTCCTGCTGTGCAATACGAACTTAGGTATGCAAGTAAAAATAATTTTACCGGCCAGCGCCTGTACCCGAAAAACACCCATACCACCTACCTGAGACGCAAACCGGCCATGGCCTTGGCAAAAGTGGCTGAGGAATTGAGAGGGAAAGGCCTGGGCATTAAAATATGGGATGCCTACCGGCCCTATCGTACCACAGTTCGATTTTGGGAATTGATCCATGATGAACGATTTGTAGCGAATCCATCAAAGGGAAGCGGACACAATCGGGGAACATCGGTTGACCTGACCCTGGTGGATCTAAAATCAGGAAAAGAATTGGAAATGCCAACCCCCTTCGATGATTTCTCACCAGCTGCTTTTCATGGGGCATTAAATATTGATGACTTCAGGATAAAAAACAGAGCGTTGCTGAAATCCACCATGGAAAAATACGGCTTTGTACCATTGGAAACAGAATGGTGGCATTATTCCTGGCAAGGTGCATCGGCCTATGATGTACTTGACCTTTCTTTCAAGGTACTGGGCTCAAAGATTGATTGATCATTAAACCGTTGTCAGGTCAACAACAGCATCAGGATTGATTGGTCCGTAAATATGGGGGAAAGTATTTTGTACAGAAGGTGACCATTCAAAAATCAACTGACTCCTCAGTTTTTCTGTGTCTATGGTAAGCAAAACGAGGTCTTGAACACCCGCATAAAACCTGGATCTGATGTCTTCAACCTGAGACAATTCACTGCAATGAATGAATCCCTCTTCCTTAAGTGATGGGGCTACATAGGATCCTGTCTCATTTGCTTTTGTCCATGCTTCCCTTGTAGTAATATGATAAATAAGCCCCATTGATCAGAATTATTTTATGAATATACCCTTTTTATCACTTGCTCCCGCAACATGAGGTCAACCAATACAATGGCGGCAGTTGCTTCCAATACAGGAGGTACCCGCAAGGCAATACAAAGATCATGCCTTCCTCTTACAGCAAAAGATTCCATCTGATCCGTTTCCCAGTTATACGTAAACTGGTCTTTGGGGGTTGAAGAAGTGGGCTTTATGGCAATCCTGAACACAAGCTCATTGCCATTGGTAATTCCTCCAACAATCCCTCCTGCATGGTTGGTGCTTGTTTTTCCATCAGCATTTTCAATGGCATCATTGTGGTCAATGCCAAACATTGCTGCGGCCTTGAATCCGGTGCCAAATTCAATGCCTCTCACTGCAGGAATAGCGAATACCGCATGAGCGATCAGGGATTCAACAGAATCAAAAAAAGGCTCACCCAATCCGAGGGGCAACCCGTTGACTTTGCATTCTACAATTCCTCCGACAGAATCTTTGTTTTCAATCGCTTTTTGCAACCCCTTTTCAGGGTCAGACGATCCACCAATGGAAGTGATTTCTGCAACAACAGTAATGGTATTTAATATTTTTTTGGCAACCACACCCGCTGCAACCAGGCAAAGTGTCAAGCGACCACTAAAATGACCACCTCCACGAAAATCCTCAAAGCCGTTAAATTTTTTATGGGCAACGAAATCGGCATGTCCGGGCCTTGGCACGGCACGTTGTTTCTCATAATCACCTGACCTCGTGTTCTTGTTTTCAAACAAGAGGGTCAAGGGTGCACCTGTTGTTCTGCCGTTGAATACACCACTTTTGAACAAGGGAAGGTCTTCTTCCTGACGGGGAGTGGTACCTTTTTGGGTTCCTCCTTTTCGTCTTTCAGTATCGACAATAAAATCCTCTACAACAAGTGGCATTCCTGCAGGGCAACCATCAATGACTACACCTACACTTTCTCCATGTGATTCGCCGAAAATATTGACTGAAAATAATTTACCGAAATGATTCATTGGATCAGTTTAAACCGTTTGTAATGTTATGGAAGTACCCAAGGCTTTCAAATGTTCATAAAAATCAGGGTAGGATTTGTTGATGGCTTCTGCCTCTTCAATCAGAACCTCACCATCTGCACCCAAAGCGGCAACAGCTGCAGCCATGGCAATCCTGTGGTCATGGTGAGAATGCACCTTTGCACCCTTAAGATGACGATTCCCATGAACAATCATCAAGTCTCCATCCAGTTCTATGTGCACACCCATTTTACCAAAAACATCCTGCAGGGTCAATGCCCTGTTGCTTTCCTTGTGGGTCAAGCGCAGGGCTCCTTTGATGACAGTATTCCCTGAACAATATGCAGCAAGGGCTACCAATGGAGGAAACAGATCAGGGCATTCTGTGGCATCAAAATGAAATGCATGTAAATCAGCAGGTCCTACATGGTATACTCCGTCTTCATACCTGAGTGATGCACCAGCATCTTTGATCGCTTCCAAAATTTTCATGTCTGCCTGAACAGAATCTGACTTCATGCCCTGAATGCTGATGTCTCCTGCAATGGCTGCTGCAACAAATAAAAATGCAGCCCCACTCCAATCTCCTTCAACAAGATAGCTGATTTCTCCAACAGGCTGAACATGATCAACTGCACTGAAAGTAAAGGTCTCGTAATCCTTTACCACTGGAACTTTCATGCCAAACGATGTCAACACACCAAGCGTAAGATCAATGTATGGCTTGCTTTTCAGGTCTTTCACCGTGATGGTAACATCCCTTGCTCCAGCAGCAGAATAGGCCATCAACAAACCAGTCAGAAATTGGGAGCTTAAACTACCATCCACTTCAATTGAACTGGGCAGCATTGGGCCCTTGATCACCAGCGGCAGTTTTCCTGCATTTGAATGGATGGAGATGCCAAGCCGTGGGAAAATTGCATCAAAAAAATGCATGGGCCTGTTGAGCAGAGAACCAGTGCCGCTGATGGTCAACTCCTTTGAGCTCAGCGATGCAATGGGAGTAAACATCCTTATGCCTAAACCACTTTCACCACAATTGATTTCATCAAAAAACGGATGAACCCCTTTGCTTTTGACGACTACTGTATTGTCCTGCGCAGCAACTTCAGCACCTAATTTTGAAATGACATCCAATGCTGCCAAGTCATCATTGCTTTTGCCAGGATCAATGATATGGGTGACCCCCTGGTGAAGCAAAGCTGCAGCACAAGCCCTTTGCATGTCGCTCTTGGAGCGCGGCGCACACAAAGTTCCAGAGATCCTGGATGGATGAACGATTGCAATCATTTTTTCTTTTTGTTTGTTTCGTTGTAAACGGAGAGATGCGATTTGATTGCATCTACATCAATATCACTGATGACGCCCTTGCCTATTCGTTTCAACAAAATATAGCCCATGGCTTTGCTGATTCTTTTTTTGTCCATTTTGAGGACATTGAATACTTTTTCAACATCGAAAACACTCCTTGTTGGCAAACCAAAATTGATCAATATTTGTTCAATACGGGCTGCATCCTTGAACCCGAGCAGGTTTTCAGAAAGCCAAGCAGCAAAAACCATTCCGAGAGAAACGGCATGCCCATGGGTCAGTTCGTATTGTGTTTCCAACGCATGACCGAGGGTATGTCCGAAATTCAATATTTTTCGCTCCCCTGCTTCAAACTCATCCCTTTTCACAACACCTGCCTTTAGCTTAACATTGCTGAGGATGATTTCCTGCATCAACTTTTTACTCTTCTTGACTTTTTCCAAAGTGGAAGATTCCAGCAATTGAAAAGACTTGGCATCCAGGATACAAGCGTGCTTGATGATTTCTGCAAATCCATTCGACCATTCTGCATCTGGAAGCGTTTTCAAAAAGGATTGATCGTAGTAAATGAAAGAAGGCTGACGGATGATGCCCACCATGTTTTTATACTGGCCAACATCAATTCCATTTTTGCCTCCGATGGATGCATCCACCATGGCCAGCAATGAAGTGGGAACAAAACCAAACTGGATACCCCGCATGAAAATGGAGGCTACATATCCAGTCAGGTCGGTCACCACACCGCCTCCAACACCAACAAGAATGGACTTCCTGTCGGCTTGAAATTCAATCAGCTGTTCAATGATTGCATCTGCCGTGGGTTGCACCTTGTACTCCTCACCAGGCTTTAATGTAATCACATTCCAGTTCCTGAACTTGGGTTGATGGGCTTCAAAAACATGGGCATCCGTAATGATGATTGCTTTCTTCCTGTCAACAACAGTATCCAGTCGGCTAAACAATGCATCAAAATAAAAATCAACGGAAGCGCTTGAAAATATAAATTTCTTCTTGTTCATTCAAATCAGTCATTCATGATTTTATTCTGCCTGTTGATGCTTTCCATATGGATGGCATCCATATAACGGACAATGAATTCTTCACTCAAACCAACCTTGCCAGCTTTCATCAATGCCTTGTCAAGCACTTCATTCCAACGGGTTGACTGAAGGATGGTAACATTGTTGTTGCGCTTGTATTCTCCAATTTTTTCTGCGATGGACATCCTTTGTGAAATCAATTGCATCAATTCATCGTCAATATGATTGATTTGCTCTCGCAACTTATCAAGTGCCGCATGGTAGGATTCAGATGAAACATCCTCTTTTCTCCAACTGATGGCAGATAACATCTCTGCAAGACGTTCTGGAGTGATTTGTTGTTTGGCATCACTCCAGGCATTATCAGGATCAATATGGCTTTCAATCATCAAACCATCAAAGTCGAGGTCGATTGCTTTCTGGGCAGTTGCCTGCAAAATATCCCTGCGTCCGCAAATATGGGAAGGATCATTGATAATGGGCATGCCAGGCATCCGGCGCTTCATCTCAATGGCCAAATGCCACATGGGAGCGTTTCTGAATTCCGTATTTCCGTAGGAAGAAAATCCACGATGGATCAATCCGATTTGTTTGATGCCAGCCCTTGCTACGCGCTCAACAGCGCCCTGCCAAAGTTCAAGATCGGGGTTGATGGGATTCTTGATCAATACAGGTACGTCAACACCACGCAAGGCATCTGCCACTTCCTGAACACTAAAAGGGTTCACGGTGGTTCTTGCACCAATCCACAATACATCAACATCAAACGTCAAGGCATCTTCAACTTGTTTTCCTGTTGCCACTTCAACTGTGGTGGGCAAGCCAGTAAGTTTTTTTGCTTTTTGCAGCCATGGCAACCCTTTGGCACCAATGCCTTCAAACATACCAGGCTTGGTACGTGGTTTCCAGATTCCTGCACGCAGCATGTCTACCTTGCCTGTCTTGGCAAGACGTTCTGCAGTTTCAATGACTTGCTCTTCTGTTTCTGCACTGCAGGGACCTGAAATGATCAGGGGCCTTTTGTTCCAAGCGGCCTGAACAGCTGACTGATGCGTTGTTTCAGTTGATTCCATTTTGTAAAATTAAGGATTAAATAAGGAAGGTTTACGTGTATTAGTGTATGATCCTGCGGATCTGGTTTGCTTTGCTCATCAACTCATTGAGGTATTCCCAGTTCTCTTTTTCAAGGCATGACTTGAATTTTCTCAATTGGGTAATATGCTCATTGAGTACATCAAGAATATTTTCACGGTTTTGCATGAGAATGGGCGTCCACATTTCAGGACTGCTTTTTGCCAAACGCACAGTACTTTCAAAACCTGCACTGGCCATTTCAAAAATAGCATCATCTTCTTTCTCTTTTTCCAACACGGTATTGGCCAGGGCAAACGATGTGATGTGGGAAATATGACTTACATAGGCTGCATGAAGATCATGGTCATTGGCCCCCATTTCGATGATGCGCATCTTCAATGAATTGAAAATCTCAGTTGCCATCTCCAATGCACCAGGATCACTATCTATGGTATCACATACAATCACTGCTTTGTCCTCAAAAGCAGTTTCAACAGCTGCCTCAGGGCCACTGTATTCAGTACCCCACATGGGATGCGAGGCTACGAACCTTCCCCTGTGGGGATGATCTTTCACAAGCTTGGCCAACTGGCCTTTGGTCGAACCCATATCAATAACTACCTGGTGTGATACCCTGTCTAACACGTAAGGGAGCAACCTAGACAAGGCACCTACCGGAACAGCCAACACAATTACATCCGCAACAAGGATGGCCTCATCCATTGGCATCATCTCGTCAACAAGCCCCAATTCCACGGCCTTCAAACCATGCTCATGATTGCTGTCAACACCAACAATCCTATTGGCCAACCCATTTTTTCTGCACTTGAGCGCCAGCGATCCTCCGATCAAACCCACACCTACGATGGCAAAATTCTTTTTCATGGTTGATTGATATGATGAATATTATGGTTTTGTAAATGTTTTTCTCACCCGATCAATGGCTTCCTCCAAAATCTCCCTCTTGCTGCAAAGGCTCAAGCGTACATATTCATTTCCAGCATCCCCAAATATTCCACCAGGTGTAATAAAAACACGTGCTTTTTCAAGAACGGCATCGCTCAATTCAAATCCTGATGCATACTGTTCTGGGATGCGTGCCCAGACAAACATGCCCACCTGACTTTTTGAATAATTGCATCCAAGCAAATCAAGCAAGACCAAGGCCTGCTCCTTGCGTTGCGCGTATATTTCATTGACTTCATCAAACCATTCCTTACCCAATTGCAACGCTTTTGCTGCGGCAACCTGTACGGGTAAAAACATGCCGGAATCCATGTTGCTTTTAAAGCGCAATATGGCATTGATGTGCGCTGATGAACCCACTACCATTCCCACACGCCATCCGGCCATGTTATGGGATTTACTCAGCGAATTGAGCTCTACAACGACCTCCTTGTTCTTGTCAAATTCAAAAAGGCTTAATGGGTCATTATTGAGGATAAAACTATAAGGATTGTCATGAACAATCAGGATGTTATTGGCTTTAGCAAAATCAATGATTTCCTGCAACAATTGCTTGTCGGGCAACTGACCTGATGGCATGTGAGGGTAATTCAGGAAAAGCAATTTTACTTTTCCGCTGGATTGGGCATTATAAAGCGCAATCATTTGTTTCCATGCATTGATATCAGGATGCCAATCATGTGTTTCGTCCAACCGGTAAGGCAGTACTTCTCCACCCGCCAATTTTACTGCGCTGGTATAGGTTGGATAACCAGGGTTGGGAACCAGGGCTGCATCACCCTGATCCAGGTAGGTCATGCAGATGTGCATGATACCCTCCTTGCTTCCAATAAGGGGCAGCACTTCAGCATTGGGATCTACATCCACCTGATACCATTTCTTGTACCAGGCTGAAACTGCATTGCGCAGCAAAGGAGATCCCTTATAAGACTGGTAGGCATGGGTATTGGGCTTGGCTGCTTCCTGGTGCAAGGCCTCTACCACGGAAGGATGTGGTGGCAGGTCAGGACTTCCAATACCCAGGTTGATAACCTGATGGCCGGCTTTATTGAGTTCTTCAATCTCCCTCAACTTTGATGAAAAATAATATTCACCAATACCATTCAATCGCGATGAAACATTGATCATGATCCTACTTATTGAATTTTCCTTTTTTATATACACCCAAAACCCTGAGAGATGCTGTTTTCTTTTGCAATTTCCTGATCAGTTTATTGTACTGGGCAATGTCATCAAACTCAAGATCGGCATGAAACCCATACTTGAACTTGCTTCCGGCAATGGGAAATGATTGAAGTTTGCTAAGGTTAATGCCTTCTTTTGCAATCACCGTCAACACTTCAGACAGCCTTCCTTTTGAATGATCTGTTTGGAAATTGATGGATGCCTTGTTGGCACCCTCCACCTCGGAAGGACTTTGTTGGAGGACCAGAAACCTGGTATAATTGTTTTTAACATCATGAATCTTCGGAGCAATAATCTCCAGACCAAACAATTCTGCAGCCAGCTTTCCGGCAATTGCTGCCACATGCTTGCTTTTCCTTGAATGAACATGCTTGGCACTCAACGCAGTATCCTCGGTTTCAATCAGTTTCCATCCTTGTTGGTTTAGGAATCCTAGGCACTGCTGGAGTGCCATTGGATGAGAATGCACTTCTTTAATATCTGTAAGTTGTACACCCGGATTAACCATCAAGTGCTGGTCAATCTGCAGATAGACTTCTCCAGCAACGAAAAGGGCTGACTTTTGGAGAAGATTGTAGTTGGGCAAAATACTTCCGGCAATGGAATTTTCAATCGCCATGATACCCCCCATGGTGGCAAGTTTGTCTGAGGAGTGCTTGATTACTTCAGGGAATGTTGCACAGGGAAGAATCTGTACATTTTTCCCATAAAAAGACCTTGCAGCTACCTGGTGAAAGCTGCCTTCATACCCCTGGATGGCCACAGGTAAATTTGACAGCTTATGTTTATTTGCGTCCTGCTTTGATTTCTTTTCCAACCTCTTCTCGCTCATTGATTTTTGATTAAAAAAAAATCCCGGGGATTAGCCGGGATTCTTATGTTGATGTTGTGTTTAATATTTGATTTTCAACAAAAAATTCCCGTACCACCGGTAAAGTAGTAATAAAAATAAAAGAAGTAACGGGTTCTGTTCGATATCATCTATACAAATATAAGAAACTTAGAACATTTTCAAAAATCAAATTAAAATCTCTTTCTTGGGCCTCCGCTATCAGCATCGTTCATTCGTATCTGTCTGCCCTTGAATTTTTTACCGTCAATCATCTTGATCATTTGATTGGCTACGCCAGTTTCGATCTCTACCCAGCTGTTCATTTCCTTCATGTCAATCTTTCCCAATACTTCTTTCTTCAGGTCACTGAGGTCAAGAATGAACTGCAGAAAACTAGCCTTATAGAAACCATCCTTGGTTCCAAGATTAATGAAAAGCTTCTTGTAACCGGCCCCACCACGATCAGAGGATGAACGCTCCATTCTTCTTCCACCTGGCTCACGCCTGTCGGTTGAGCGCTCATTGAAACGGTCGCTGGTTCTTTCAGTCCTGCGGTCTTCTCTCACGTTGAGATCAGCTGCATTCTCATAATACTGAAGGAACCTATCAAATTCCAGTGCAGCAACCCTTGTAAGAATCTCTTCCTTCTCCATGTCCACAAATTTCTCACGGAGCAAAGGAATATAGGTTTCATATTCACCATGGCTGATGTCTGCTTTCAACATTTTATCGATAAAATGGAAAAACTGCTTTCTACAAACGTCTTTCCCGGAAGGGATGTCCAGTTTGTGGAAGCGGCTGTTCAGCAGTTTCTCAATCTGGCGCAACCTGTAGGCTTCACGTTGACTGATAATGGAAATACAAATTCCACTTTTGCCCGCACGTCCCGTTCTACCACTTCTATGGGTATATACTTCCGGATCATCCGGTAGCTCATAATTGATTACATGGGTAATACCCTGCACATCAATGCCACGGGCGGCTACATCGGTTGCAATCAACAACTGAAGGTTTTTCTCCCTGAACCTGGCCATCACCTTGTCTCTCTGGGCCTGTGTCAGATCCCCGTGAAGGGCCTCAATGTCATATCCTTCCCTGATCAATGATTCCGTAATGCTTTGAGCATCCGCCTTGGTACGGGTGAAAATAATGCCATAGATACCAGGGTTGAAATCGATGATCCTTTTCAGGGTATGGTAACGGTTAACTCCTGAGGTAGTGTAATATTGATGGTCAATGTTCTCATTTGCAGCATTGGCTTTTCCAATGGTCACTTCAGCAGGCGTGGTCATAAAACGCTTGCTTACCTGCTTTACTTCTGACGGCATGGTAGCACTGAACAGCCAGATGCTGTTTCTGTTGGGGGTATTGCCAAGGATAAACTCAATGTCTTCCCTGAAACCCATGTTCAACATCTCATCCGCCTCGTCCAATACAATATAATTGATGTTCTCCAGGTTGATGGCCTTGCGCTCAATAAGGTCAATCAATCGGCCGGGAGTAGCTACGACAATTTGTACACCTCTTTTAAGATCCCTGATTTGATCCCCAATAGAAGCCCCGCCATAAACGGCTACAGACTTGATGGATTTTTTGTGAAGGGAGAATTTGGCGATGTCTTTGGTGATCTGCATGCACAGCTCACGGGTTGGGCATACCACCAAAGCTTGGGGGTGGCGTGCTTCACTGTCTACCAACTGCAAAAGGGGAAGACCAAAGGCTGCAGTCTTACCTGTACCTGTTTGGGCCAGCCCGACAAAATCCTTGGTACCGCTCAATAAAATGGGAATAGCTTTTTCCTGGATGGGGGTGGGTTCGGTGAACCCAAGGGCATTAATACCTTGCAATAACGACTCTTCAATGCCTAACGCTTCAAAACTCATATTAAATACTTTTTACAAAGGTAAACTTATTCAGCGAGAAAGGGAAGCAAACAAGACAAAGAGCTGATAATCAATAAAATAAAAAAGTCATCCCGTAGAAACGGGACGACTTCAACGATTGCTTGCCATATGAAAAAAAGATTACTTGGCAGCAGCAGTGTCTGCAACAGCAGTTGTATCAACAACAGTTGTATCAACTACAGCAGTTGTGTCAACAGCAACAGCAGTTGTGTCAGCAGCTGGAGCTTCAGAAGAACCACCACATGATGCGAGGGCTACGATAGCCAAGATTGCGATAAACTTTTTCATTCTTTTGGGTTTTTTGAATGTTAAAATTGAATAATTGTTATTTAATACACGAAGTAAAAGAAAGTAACCCGAATTTAAAAGATTTTTTTTTGTTCTTTTGTGGGTTACTTAAAGGCCCTATGGGTATTAAAAAAAGATAATTGTGGCTATTACAGATCAAGAATTGGGGGTTTTCAAGTCCATTGGCAACAATGACAAGGCTGCGATTGAGGCTGTTTACAAAGAAAATTACAGCTTGATCCAATACTTTGTTACCAATAACAATGGTACAGAGGATGACGCCAGGGATATCTTTCAGGAAGCCATGATGGTGCTCTATGAAAAATCAAGGTTGCCTGGGTTTGAACTTACCTGTCAGATCCGCACCTACCTTTATTCCGTCTGCAGAAGACTGTGGCTCAAGAAGTTACAGCATTCCAGACGGATAGAAACAAAGGTTGAAAATTTTGACCAGATTGTGCAGGTGGAGGAGGATATCGAGGAGCATGATAAGTTAAACCTCCAGTACCAGACCATGCGAACAGCCATGGGAAAGATTGGAGAGCCTTGTAAAAGCCTCATTGAAGCCTTTTACGTACACCGAAAAAACATGCTGGAAATAGCAGGTTTCTTCGGATACACCAACGCAGACAATGCAAAGAACCAGAAATACAAATGCCTGGTCAGGCTGAAAAAGCTCTTCTTTGCCCAATATAAAAACGCTTAAGTACATATTATAATGGAACAATTCGAATTGGCGGAAGTCGTTGAAAGATATCTTACAGGGGAAATGGGTCCTGAAGAGAAACATGCATTTGAGGAAATGAGGAAAAATAATCCCGAATTGGATCAAACTGTAGTAGAATACCATTTTTTCCTTGAACAAATGGGTCGTTACGGCGAAATCAGAAGGTTCAAATCCAACCTTTACGACACCCACCAGACCCTGCAAGAGTCTGGAGAAATAAAAGAACTCCAATTGACAGCAGGCACCCGCATTGTGAATATGTGGAACAAATACCGCAGGGTCGTTGCTGTAGCAGCGTCTATTGCCGGCATTACTGCATTGTTCATCAGCGGCATGATGACAATTTTCAACCCTAAAACACCTTTTCGGGATATTGAGGAGTTAAGAAGAAAGGTAAGCAATCTTGAAAAGCAGTCCAGCAACCAACGGGCTGAATTCAATAAGTTCAAGACGAAAATCGCACCAGGTTCAGATGTTAAATTTGGTGGTACAAGTTTTATGATAGACCCCAAAGGTTACCTGGTCACGAGTGCCCACGTCCTTAAGGGAGCAAAAAAGATTTATGTACAAAGCATTCAGGGTGAAGACTTCCTGGCCGAAATCGTTCACCAGGATGCCAACTCCGACATTGCATTCATCAAGATCAATGACCAGGATTTTGAGTCTCCTAAGCAGTTGCCATATGGATTTACCCGGATTCAAACCGATTTGTCAGAGGCCGTGTACACCCTTGGATTCCCTAAGGATGAAATTGTTTACAATGAAGGTTACTTGAGTGCGAGAACAGGTCTGGAGGGAGACACGATGTCTTGCCAAATCACCATTACTGCCAATCCTGGAAACAGCGGGGGCCCAATTTTCAACAAAAATGGAGAAGTCATTGGCATCTTGAACGCCCGCCAAGCTTCAGCCAATGGTGTTGTATTTGCAACCAAATCAAAAAATATTTTCCAGCTCATTGAAACACTAAAACAAAGGGACAAAGATATCAATATCAAACTCCGCAATACTTCATCTATCAAAGGAATCAACAGGGCCCAACAGGTTAAGAAAGTGCAAGACCATGTTTATATGGTAAAAGTTATTCTGGGTTAATGGCTAAATTTTAATGCCAAAGGCCACTGGGATATTCTCCCGTTGAAAGCAATTTGTCAATGCCCGCCTTTACTGCAGGAGCATCATTTTTATAGGTTACCCCAAACCAAATGGAACTGGTTGGAATAACCTCTACCCTGCCTTCCCCATCACGGATGAATTGGTCTGCAACAATGGGAATAAAAAATTCCGACTTTTCCTCCTGTCCTTTTTCTGCAAGGAATTGTTGAAACAGTTTTGATGAGTATACAAATACAGATGGATCGAAGCACCAGAAATTCATTGAAACGATGGTGTCCTCTTCCAGCTGAGTGGGCTCAAGGCCATCATCGCATCCCACACCTTCCTCTTTTCTTGCAATATTCAAACGCTCTGTCACCCCAATAAGATTGCCCATTTCATTGACGGTACAAACCCCTCTGTTGACAGTCCCATAATCGGACAGTGTTTGCTTCAATTGATATCCAATGATGGAGTAATGATTTTCATTGCATGAACCTGTTAGAAATGCATAGGCCTTTACAAAAGCATCCTGACCATAAAAATCGTCTGCATTGATTACTGCAAAAGGTTCGTTGATTGCATCAGCTGCACACAGTACTGCATGCGCTGTTCCCCAGGGCTTGGCCCGGTCTTCCCGCCTTTGGTATCCATCAAGATGCGCATCAAGGTGTTGGTATACGTATTCCGTCTGAATCCTTCCTTTCAATCTCGGCTCGAATATGGCCTTGAACTGTTCTGCAAAATCTTCCCTGATTACAAAGACCACTTTTCCAAACCCTGCCCTGATGGCATCGTAGATGGAATAATCCATGATGGTTTCGCCCTCCGGACCAAATGCTTCAATCTGTTTCATTCCTCCGTACCTGGAGGCCATGCCGGCAGCTAATATCAACAAAGATGGTTTCATACAAGAAAATTTATGGTGCGAAAATAGTCCGAAATTTCAAAGCACCAAAATACGACCTTTGCAGGGATCATGTCAGGAAAAAACATCATACAAACAATCAATGACAAACATGTTCAAACCCATGGCATCAGTGCTGCTATCTTGAGGCTGGACCTGCTGCACCCAATTGTTTCCGGAAACAAGATTTTTAAACTCAACCACTACCTTGCCACTGCAAAAAGCAGCGCAAAAAAAGGAATCCTAACCTTTGGCGGGGCTTTTTCGAATCATCTCGTAGCTGCAGCCTATGCAGCAAAAGTAAACAACCTGGAATCCATTGGATTTGTAAGAGGGGAAGCACCTAACATATTTTCCCACAGCTTGATAGACTGCATTTCCTACGGAATGCAACTTGAGTTTATCAAAAGGGAAACCTTCGATTCAATAGACCTTGCCCAATTTTCGAGCGCCTATCCCAACCATGCCATCATTCCTCACGGGGGATATGGTAGATTGGGAATGTTGGGTGCAAAAGAGATCATGGAGATTTCTGGTGTTGAAGCATATGACAGGGTGGTTGCAGCCTGTGGAACAGGAACAATGGCCGCTGGACTGGTTGCTGGTTTGCAATCTCACCAACAGTTGACCCTGGTTTCAGTGCTCAAAAATAATTTTAGTATACTGAATGAAATCAAACAGTTGTTGCTTGAAGAAGAAATCAAGAACAAGCGTTTTGATGTTCGTTTTGATTTTCATTTGGGTGGATATGCCAAAAAAAATGCGCTGTTGTTCCAGTCAATGAATGATTTTTTCAATACCCACCACATTCCTACCGATTTTGTCTACACAGGAAAACTTGTATACGCTTTCTACCGCATGATGGAAGGAGGAGCATTCGCCAGAGATTCAAAAGTATTGTTAATTCACAGTGGTGGCCTGCAGGGAAACAGGTCACTTGGCAAGAATGAACTCATTTTTTAATCAAGGGGGATTACCTTTGTAACCAATGTCCATACCAAAAAGGAAAAATATTTTAATTTATTTCTCTTCTATCTTGCTTTTGTTGGCGTCGGCAAAAGCAGAGGATAGCCTTCCTCATTTTACCGTGAAAGAAAGAAATGGAATGGTGATCATTGGATGGCTCAACCCCCATCCTGAGCTGACACAATTGATCATCCAGCGATCTGTTGATTCACTGACTGGATTCAGGTCAATTGTATCCATGCCGGACCCCACATCAGTTTCCAATGGCTATGTAGATAAAAAGCCAGGCGTTGCCAATAGCTATTACAGGATTTACTATGTCAACCCCGGAGGAAGGTATCTTTTTACAGCAGCCCAAAAAGCTGTCAAAGATACTTCATTCAATTCCCGCAGTGTGTCCATGACAACATCGGTAAATGCATTGATTGATAGTACCAATGATGCAAACGGTATGCGTGGCCTTGCTCCCGACAAAGCCCTCAAAATAAAAAGGGAAACAGGTACGGGCATCAACCTATCTGGTAAAATTGAGGACAACATCAACGAAAATGTATTCACCCCTTCAGGGCTTATTTTCACCAACAGTGAAGGAAACCTCATCATCGCCCTGCCCGATACCTACAAAAAGAAATTCTCGCTTCGGGTCTTCAAGGAAGACGGCACTCCTATGTTTCACATGAGGAATATCAAGGAACCCCAGCTGCTGATAGACCGTTCCAATTTTCTGCACAGCGGCTGGTTCAAGTATGATCTGTATGAAGACGAAAAGCTAAGGGAGCAAAACAAGTTTTTCATCCCTCCTGAGGTACGATAATTGTACACTGGAAGACCTGTTCGAAATTTTTCATGATCATTGCCTTGACCTCCACCATGTCCACTTCCCTTCCCAACTCCTTCTGTATTGAGGTAACCTGTTTGTCGGGAATTCCGCAAGGAACAATTGAACTGAAATAATTGAGATCAGTGTTGACGTTGAGTGCAAATCCGTGCATGGTAACCCATCTGCTGCAGCGGACCCCCATCGCACATATCTTTCTTGCCATCATTTTGTTGGATGGGTCTAACCAAACGCCTGTTTCTCCTGGACTCCGTTCTCCTTTCAAACCATAATGGGCCAATGTGAGGATGATGACATCCTCCAGGAACCTGAGGTACCTGCCAATGTCAGTGAAAAATTTTTCAAGATCGATGATCGGATAGCCTACCACCTGACCAGGACCATGGAAAGTGATGTCTCCACCCCTGTTGGTCGGATAATACCCAATATTCCTTTTGGCCAATTCCTCCTTGCTGATCAATACATGTTCTTCCTTCCCACTTTTCCCCAGCGTATAAACAGGTGGATGTTCACAAAAAAGGAGGTGGTGAATGGTTTCACCAGCAGCCTCTCCCTTGGCAAGCTTTATTTTCTTGTTGGTATTCTCCAGCAACAGCGCATCCTGAACACGCCAGGCGTCCCCATATTCCATGTTCCCAAGGTCCCTAACATATACCGCTTGCTGCATGTTTCTTCAATTGGTGTACAAAGACGTTAACTTTGCAAAAATACGCATTATGCCGCAGGAGATCAGCAATGAAATGATGGGTGAGGATATCGTTGAACAAGGATCAGAAGAATTGTATGAAAGACTGGCGATTGAAGTGGACAAAGGCCAGGAACCCCTGAGAATTGATAAATTCCTGTTGAACAGGGTGGTCAATACCTCCAGGAACAAGATCCAGCGGGCCATTGACAATGGCATGGTCTTGGTGAACAACCAACCCATCAAGGCCAATTACAAGGTAAAACCTGCAGACCAGATCATCTTTTACTCTGATACTGACCCGGTTACTTACGAAATCATCCCAGAGCAATTGCCATTGAACATCGTGTATGAAGACGACCATATCCTGCTGATCAACAAGCCTGCAGGAATGGTGGTTCACCCCGGTTCAGGCAACTTCACTGGCACCCTGATCAATGGGGTAGCCTGGCATTTGCGTGAACAACAACCAGACCTTGATGAAACCAAACTACCCAGGTTTGGCATGGTGCACCGAATTGATAAAAACACAACTGGGCTTATTGTCTTGGCCAAGTCTGAACTGGCTGCTGTAAAACTTGCCAGGCAATTCTTTGAACATACCGTAAAAAGAAGGTACATGGCCCTTGTATGGGGAAATTTTGATGAGGTGGAAGGCACCATTGAAGGCAATATTGGAAGACACCCCAGGTTCAGAAAATTGATGGACGTATTCCCGGATGGCGAACACGGGAAAAATGCTATCACCCATTATACTGTGCTGGAAGACCTCAAATATGTTAGCCTTGTGGAATGCAGGCTGGAGACCGGAAGGACCCATCAGATCAGGGTGCACATGCAGCACAGGGGGCATCCCCTTTTCAACGACGATGTGTACGGAGGAGACAGGGTAGTAAAAGGAACAGTTTTTACAAAATACAAGCAATTCGTTGACAACTGTTTTAATTTGTGTAAACGACAGGCCCTGCATGCAAAAACACTTGGATTCATTCACCCAGCTACCGGAGAGGAAATGCTTTTTGAAAGTGAGCTGGCAGATGACATGAAGGCTGTCATCCAGAAATGGAGGGGCTACTCCAACAATGCTCAGTTGACATCAAGGTCATAAATGGTAGCAGTAAACAACCCTCGCTCCTTGCCCTTGATCAGCACGCCCCAGTTGCCATCGTACCGGATGATTTTGGGGTAAAGGTATTGTCCGATCTTTCCTATCTCCACTTGCATGGAAACATTGAATCTGTATACCCCCGCATTGTAGCTCATGCTGTAATTGCGGGCCATCACTTCGAAACTATCATAGTTGAACCAGGTCGTCATCTCATCGATCACCACATCATCTTTTTTGTAAAAAGCCAGTCCTTCCTTGATTTTCAAAACAAAAAGATAAGCAGGCTTGCCCTTGTATTCCTGGATATCGATGCTGAAGTCATACAAATCGGAGTGCACTTTGTCAAAAACCTTGACCTTGTCTCCCATCAGGGGAATACCCGGAATGTCCTTCCCTGGATTGAAAAACAACATCTTCAATTGCTCTTTGTGCTTGTCCAACCCTTTCCTTCCCCTGAGTGTTAAATTGATGTCCTTGATGACATTTGACTGACCGCAGACGGTATCCTTTGAGAAGAAAAGAGAAGCATAAAGCTCGGCGGTATAGTAATTGTAATCGCCCCCAGCCTTGTAAAAATCGCCGGTGGTTTTTTCCTCTATTACCTTGGTGACCCTACAGGACCGGGAAGCCCATTGCCTGGTCTTGCTGAACAGACTGGCTTCGACCTTACCCTTTCGGTCAAACATCCGCACATCATTGAGCGAAGAGTAATTCAGTACCCTCAGGTTTTTGAATGCCTTGTAAAAAGTAGTATCGTTTTCAACACGTTTGATGAACCCTGGCACATTGGTGCCACTCCTGATCACAACCGGTGAAAGGGTTACCTGACGGCCTTGATCAGTGATGGTGGTGTCTTTCAACTGGGCGAAAAGGCCCATGGGAAACCAACCCAACAGCATTGAGACCAATATCTTCCAGTTGTTCATCACTGCAAAAATACAACCTGATCAGGCAACATTATTTTTTGTTTCCTGTCTGCTGGATTTCCCTGTTGATTTCCATGATGTCTACCGGTTGAGAAAAATCACCCAACAACCATTTGCTGAAATAATCACCCATCTGCCAGAAAAAATACTCCGTCATGTCGCCATATCCATGCCGTTGCCCAGGCAACAAAACAAGATCGAACCGTTTGTTGGCCTTGATCAGCGCATTGGCCATGCGAATGGTATTGCCGGGATGAACATTGTTATCAATGTCTCCATGAGAGAGCATCAAATGGCCCTTGAGGTTTTTGGCCAGCTCTGAATTTTTTTCAATCGCGTACAGAAAACTGGTATCTCCTTTATCAGAGACCTGTTCTCTTACCCCATGGTGCTTTTCGCTCCACCACCTGTTGTAAATATTGTTTTCGTGGTTCCCTGCGGAGGAAACAGCCACTTTGAAGAAATCAGGATAGACCAACATGGCAGCGGTAGACATGAACCCTCCACCGGAATGCCCGTGGATGCCCACGCGTTTGATGTCCATATAACTGAACCTTTGCCCAAGTTGTTCAATGACTGTTTTCTTGTCGGCCAAGCCATAGTCCCTCAGGTTGCCATAGCCATAATTGTGGTACCACTTAGACCTTGACGGATGACCGCCCCTGTTGCCCAAGGTTACTACGATAAATCCAAACTGGGCAAGCCTGTCTACCCGGTCCATCGCTCTTCCAAAAGCCTTGTTCACGGCTTCTGTTTGGGGTCCGGGATAGACGTATGCAACAACTGGATATTTCTTCGTTGAATCAAAATCAAAGGGTTTGTATACCACGCCATACAGGTCTGTGATACCATCATCGGCCTTGGCAATAAAAGGCTCAGGAAATTTATATCCGGCATGCATCAGCGATGAAAGATCGGCCTTTTCCAGGTCCATGATTTTCTTTCCTGTTGCATCAAACAATGCCGAAACGGGTGCAGTATTGACCCTGGAATAATTGTCAACAAAGAAACGCCTGGTGTCATCGAGGTTGGCACTGTGATCATGGTCTCCGGGGTTGAGCAATTTCAAGCCACTGCCATCCAGTGCTGTTTTGTACAAATGCAGGTAGTAAGGATCTTCACCGGCTTCCTTGCCATTGGCGGTAAAATATACTGTTCTTGTCTTGTCATCAATATCTTCCATTTCCTCCACATGCCATGGCCCGGAAGTGATCTGTGATTTCATTTTACCGGAAGAATCATAGAGGTAGAGATGCCCCCATCCGTCACGCTCGCTCCAATGGATGAATTCCTTTCCATTGTTAAAAAACAGTGGCTTGCGGAGTTCAAGATAGGTATTCATCCTCTCCTCTACCAGCACTTTAACCATTTTGGATGAAAGATCAAATGCACAAACATCAATTCTCTTCAGGTCTCTGCTTGTTCTGCTGAAATAAAATTTGGTATCATCTCCCATCCAGATCATTGGACGGCGCTCATCATCCCGGGCTCTTTTTTCAACATTGGCAGACCATATCCCCAGCTCCTGGTCTTTGAACAGGGATGCATCGATTTTTTCCATTTTTTTTGTAGCCATGTCAAACACCATCATTCCCCTGACGGGAGCTTCTTTCTCCCCAGGCATATGGTATTTATAGGTTTCCAGGGTGGGGCGTGGCTCAGCAATGCTGTTGATGACCCAGAGGTCTTTTACATTGCGGCTGTCGGTTCTTGTGACCACAAAATGTTTTGAATTCGGAGACCACATCACCCCTGCAAATTTTCTTTTTTTGCGGTTGGCAGCCTTTTCAAGGTTGGTCTCACCAAATGATTCCCCAAATCCATAATTTTCAATGCCATCAGTGGTCAGCTTTTCTTCCACAATGGTACTGTCATCCTCTTTGGCCATGGCCTTGCGCAGGCTGGCTGAATCCATCCTGTACAAATTGAAATCCCTTGCAAATACCACCCATTGCTGATCGGGTGAAACATTGGCCCATGAAGGCTTTGGCGTTGGCTTCTTGTGGTCCTTCAATTCAATAAGTGAATCAAGCGTGATGTTGTATTGGAAATGAAAAACCTTTTTTTCTTTGGTGGATGGTCCTTTTTTGGTGGTGTCTTTTTTCTCAACATCCTGTGTGCTTTTCACTTCGAACTGGATCCAGTTCTCATCCTTTACAAACTTGAGGTTATCAATGGAAAGATGCTTGCCATCAAAAGGATCCTTGACAATCCTTGTGATGGATGCAGCCAATTTATCATTGTCAAACATGGGAACCTTGGACATTTTTACCGGATCCACCATATACCATTTTTTACCAGCGGTTGTTTCATAGGTATACCAGAACTTAACACCACCTTTCATCCAATGAGGATCAACGGCCGTAGAAAACAACATTTTCTCCAACTTCTTTGGAGAAAACCTCGCGGCCAGTTCATAGTTGGCTTTGGCCGCAGGCAGTTGTTGTGCAAAAGAAATCGTGCAGCTTGCTAATACGAGCAACAATAAAAAAATCCGTTTCATGCAGTTGGTTTTCGGTTGTGTATAAAGATAATCCCATTTTGTCTAAATTCGGGGTCATATGAACCGCCTGAAACAGCTTTTTATCACCCTCCCATTTCTGATAACCATGTCGTTGAACAGTACTGCACAAAAACAAAGGAATTTCCTGGCCCTTGGCGATTCCTATACCATTGGTGAATCTGTTCCGATTTACGAATCCTTTCCCTATCAGACCGTACAGCTGCTGAGAAAGAAAGGCATGAGCGTACATGCTGCTGAAATCATTGCCAAAACAGGTTGGACGACGGATGAATTGATGGCTGGCATAGAGAAAACAACCTTTTCACAATCCTATGATATTGTCAGCTTATTGATTGGTGTCAACAACCAATTCCGGGGGAAAGATCCCTCAGCATATGAACAGGAATTTGAAAAATTATTGAACAAGGCCATCGCCTTTGCTGGAGGAAACAAACAACATGTTTTTGTGCTGAGCATCCCTGATTGGGGAGCAACGCCTTTTGCAGCCAGCAGGGACAGGGTGAAAATTGGAAAAGAAATAGACCTATTCAATGCCATCAACAAAAAGATGACTGATGCTGCTGGCATTGCTTATGTATCGATCACAGAAGGGAGCAGGGAAGCCACTTCCAACCCTTTGCTGGTAGCCAAAGACGGACTTCATCCTTCAGGCCTTGAGTATGGCAAATGGGCAAAGAAACTTGCTGAGGCCATCCTTCAATCAATCAGGCCATAACCAATCAAGAATGTCTTTCACAATCTTGAATGCAAAAAGTCCGACAAATACAGCAATGCCTACCCTGATTGCAGGCTTGTATTTTTGGTAGAGGCTGTTTAACTTACTCATTGTTCTAGATTTAAAGATAGAAAGACATTTCATCAGCATAGGCCTTTGCTTTCTCTCCTGCCACTGATGCGAAATCAATGCCTGAAGATGCAAAGATGATGTCGCGGCTCACATTGACGAGCAAGCCCACATCCTTGTTCATGGCCTTCTGTGAAATTTCTGCCAGACTACCTCCCTGCGCACCAACACCTGGAACCAGAAAGAAATGGTCAGGTGATATTTTTCTGAGGTTGAGGAATTCATCAGACCTGGTAGCGCCTACCACAAACATCAGGTTGTCAGTAGATCCCCAGCCAGCAACAGTTTGGATGACTTTTTCAAACAAGCGGCCATCTTCTTTCAATTCTTTCAATTCAAAATCAGCAGCGCCAGGGTTGGAAGTAAGCCCGAGGACAATGGCCCATTTTCCATCAAACTGAAGGAATGGCTTGACGCTGTCCTCACCCATGTAGGGAGCAATGGTGATGGCATCGAAGGGGAGGTTTTGAAGAAAGGCTATGGCATATTGGGTGGATGTATTACCAATGTCGCCCCGTTTTGCATCGGCTATCCGGAAATGTGTTTCAGGAATATAGTTGACCGTCTTTTCCATAGAAGCCCATCCGCGCAGGCCCTGTGCTTCATAGAAAGCGGTATTGATTTTGTAGGAAACACAATAAGGCAAGGTTGCATCGATGATGGCTTTGTTGAAAGCAAAAACAGGATCCTCCTCCCCCAACATGCATGCTGGCAACTTGCTGGGATCTGTATCCAACCCCACACAGAGATAAGACTTCTTTGCCCTTATATGATCGATCAGTGCTTGTTTGGTCATGGTAAAAACTTGAAAATTAAAGCGATTGTTCTCCTTTATTTCTATGCTTGAACGGGCTTGTCTGTTGCATATACCTCAAAGATAATGGCTTTCAATGCGCTATAAAAATGCCATAACTCAGTGAAAGTATTATACAACGGAACTGGTGCCAGGCGAATCACATTGGGCTCTCTCCAATCCACCATGAACCCTTTCTCAAAAAGCAGGTCATAAACCTCCCTTCCTTTTTCTTTGAACAACAGGGAAACCTGGCATCCTCTTGCGTCAGGCGTTAGGCACGTAAAATGTTCAGATCCAAGATCATTGATGAGGGCGGAAAGCCATGCCCTCATTTTTTCCTGTTTCGCCAAAATATTTATCCACCCGGCTTGTGTAAAAATATCCAGGGAAGATTTAAGGCAGGCATACAGCAAGATGGATGGTGTACTCAGTTGCCATCCTGATGCGTCGGGTTCTGGCACAAAGCGGTTCTTCATGGCAAACCTTTCAGATTTGTCATACCCCCACCAACCGGTAAGCCTTTTCAATGTTTTATCTGCGTGATGCCTTTCGTGTATAAATACCGCAGCCACAGCACCAGGGCCACCATTAAGGTATTTATAAGAACACCAGCAGGCAAAATCAATTTCCCATTCGTGTAGATTCAATTGCACATTTCCCATGGCATGGGCCAGGTCAAAACCAACCATTGCACCAGCTTCGCGAGAAGCCTTGCTGATCTGCTGCATGTCCAACAACTGACCGGTATAGTAATTGATTCCGCCGAGGAAAACCAAGGCCAGTTCATCAGCGTGGCTTTCGATAGCAGCAACAATGTCTTCATTGCGCATGGCAACATTTTCGCTACCAGCATTGACTTCAACCAGTATCTCTGAAGGATCCAGGCCAAGGTGTTCCAGAAATGAATGTATGGCATATTGATCGCTTGGAAATGCCTTGGATTCTACCAGTATTTTTTTTCTTTTGCCAATTGGGCGGTAGAAACTGACCAGCATCAAATGTATATTGACTGTCAGCTGGTTCATCACGCTGAGCTCGGATGGCTTGGCACCTGCAATAACAGACAATGGTTCAAGCAAGGCATTGTGCAGATCCAACCATGGTGATTCTCCGGCAAAAAAAGATTCTACACCCTCATCAGCCCAATGCTGAAGGATCGTATTAATGGACCCTGCAGTTGAGATGGGCTGAAGACCGAGTGAATTCCCCAAAAAATACATGCGTTGCTTTCCATTTTTTTCAGGCACCAGGAACTGGCTCCTGAAACCTTGTAAAGGGTCGGCAGCATCAAGCGACTGCGCAAAGGCTTCATTGAATTCAAATCTGTTCATTGTTAAATGCTTCCGGTTCTGCCACCATCGACAGGTATACAGATTCCATTGAGGTAAGAGGCTGCAGGAGATGCCACAAAAGCAGCAACAGCAGCAATTTCAGCAGGCGATCCAAATCTTTTGGCAGGAACTGAAGCGCGCATTTGAGCCTGCATGTCAGCCTTATCAATATTTGCCCTGGCAGCAAAGTTTTCAGCAACGGCCTCCAGTCTTGCAGTGGAAATGAATCCCGGCAGCAGGCTATTGACAGTAATGCCATGCACGGCCAATTCATTTGACATGGTTTTTGACCATGAGGCAACAGCTGCACGAATGGTATTGGACACACCAAGATTATCGATTGGAATCCGGACTGAAGTTGAAATGACATTGATGATACGACCCCAGCCATTTTGTTTCATCGCAGGAATGACAGCCTGCGCAAGGATATGGTTGCAAACAAGGTGTTGGCTGAAGGCAGCCTGAAATGCCATCGGATCTGCCGTTTCAATGGGACCTGCTGATGGCCCACCAGTATTGTTGATCAGGATATCAATGGTATGGTCTTGTGTAATATTGGATACAAGCGCTTTGAGTGCATCAACATCATTGAAATCAATGGCATGGCATGCATGCGATTGATCATTGGTAACAGGCAGTTCTTTGACGGTCTGTTGAAGGGTATTCAAATTTCTGGAGAGCAAAATACAAGAGGCTCCAAGCATGGCGAGTTCGATGGCAATAGCCTTACCAATTCCTTGAGATCCGCCACAAACCAATGCCGTTTTATGTTGAAGGGAAAGCTCCATATTCCTTATTGTTCTTCTTCCATTTCACTGCGGATCTGGTCCGATAATTTCACCATTACCTTGTCGATGCGATGACCATCCATGTCCATGATTTCTATGCCAAATCCTTTCCATTCAAAATGTTCACCGGTTTCTGGAATCCGCTCAAGGGCGTGTAAAATGAACCCAGCCAATGTATCAAATTCCTGTTCACCTTCATTCATCCAATCGGCTTTTTCAAACCTGGTGAGAAAATCATAAAACGGAATCTGTGCATCAACCAGAAAACTTCCATCTTCCCTTTCAATGATTTCATAGTCCTGCAAATCGTGCTGAGGAAGGTCCCCAACAATAGCTTCCAACAAATCATTCAAGGTTACCAATCCAAGCAAGGTTCCATACTCATCTACCACAAAGCTGGTATGGATTTTGGAGACCTTGAACTTTTCAAGCAGTTGATATGGACTGATGTTTTCTGGAACGAAAAGAGGGTTTTTCATGGTATGCTTGAAGGAAACCTCATCGGGTGTAACATACATGTCCTTGATGGAAACAATTCCCTTGATTTGGTCTATTGATTTATCACAAACAGGATATATAGTGTGTGGCTCCTTCATGATCTTCTCCCTGATGCTCTGCTCATTATCATTGACATCAAACCAGATTACATCACTGCGGTGGGTCATCAAAGAAGTGATGTTTCGGTCTCCCAAATGGAAAACCCGCTGGATGATTTCTTGCTCGGTTACTTCAATGGCACCATGTTCGGTTCCTTCATTGATGATGGCTTTGATTTCTTCCTCCGTCACTTGTGAATCATCTGTCTTAACCCTGAATAACCTCATGATCAGTGTGGTTGTATTCACCAGCAACCAAACAAAAGGATAGACAATTCTTGAAATCAACCGCATGGGGGCTGCAACAGTTTTTGCAATCTTTTCAGGGTTGGACAATCCAAGCCGTTTGGGAACAAGCTCACCAAAAACAAGAGAGAAAAAAGTGATGACAACAACAACTGCCGCTGTTGCAATCCCTTTGCTGTAAGCAGCAAAGGCAGGCAGTCCCTCCAGAAAGACAGCCACATCATCCACAATCTTGTCGCCTGAAAATATACCTGTAAGAATACCGATGGTCGTAATACCGATTTGAACAGTGGATAAAAAAGAATCAGGCTTTTGTGCCAGTGCCAGCGCATGTTTGGCCCTTGAGTCTCCTTTGTTTGCCTGCCCCTCAAGACGGGCTTTTCTGGCAGAAACCAAGGCAATCTCTGCCATGGAAAAGAATCCATTGATAAGGATCAGAAAGAAGAGAATGAGCAACTCGTTCATATGCTGTATTGCTGTAAAGATAGGGCCTGCCTGCTGATTTGTGCACCCGCCAATCCAAAAACTATCCCCAAAAAAGCCCCAACCAGCACATCTGATGGATAATGTACACCTACATACACCTGGGCATATGCAATGGCAAAGGCCCAAATGAACAAAAGATTGAACCATTTTGAAATACCACGCATGGTAAACGCAACATAGGTAGCAAAGGCAAAATGATTGACGGCATGAGAGGAGGTAAAACTTCCATTGGCACCACAATACCGGGCAAGAAACCTGATTTGATCTGCCATAAAGGGATCTCTGCAAGGCCTTGGCCTATCAAAATAGGCCTTGATGACGTGGCTGCTTATCAGGTCACAACATGCAACCAGGGCTATTGCACCCAATACCCACCAAATGGCTTTTTTGCCAAAAACCTGAAAAGAATAGAAAACAATAAAAATATACAGAGGAATATGAAAAATGGATTCCCGCAGAAAAAGAAAAAAATCATCCAGAACAGGGTGAACAAGTTCGCGGTTCAGCAAGAGCATTAACTGATAATCAAGGTGTAACACCTGCTGAATAAATGACATGTGATCTGAATATAACATAAGCATACTGTAAATTTAAGCAGTATTTCCAGGAAATGGCTTATCCAGAAAGTTAACAAAAAGCATTAAGTCTATAAAACCCACTGTACAATCATATTTAGTTGATGGAACAGCCTTTATTTTGTAATTTTGCATCCTTAAAATTTTTAATTTGGCATTGATTAAAAGCATTTCAGGAATCCGAGGAACCATTGGCGGTAAACCCGGTGAATCGCTTACCCCTTTGGATGTTGTGAAATATACGGCTGCCTTCGGTGAATGGGCAATGGCAGAGGGCAATAATAAAATCATCATTGGAAGAGATGGAAGAATAAGTGGCCCGATGATAGCAGGTCTTGTTGCTCAAACACTTGTATCCATGGGTGCAGAAGTCATTGACCTGGGACTTTCAACAACGCCAACTGTTGAATTTGAAGTGGCTGCAGAAAATGCTGCTGGAGGAATCATTATCACAGCCAGCCATAACCCCAAAGAATGGAATGCACTCAAATTGCTGAACAATAAAGGAGAATTCATCAGTGCTGAAGTAGGTGCGCAGATCCTCAACAATGCAGAGGTGGGGAATATCAATTTTTCTTTGGTTGACAAAACCGGAAGTATTACACCAAAATACGACCATGCAGACAGGCATCTTGATGCCATTGTATCACATGCGCTTGTCAATAAAAATTTAATTGAAAACCAAAACCTCAAAATTGTCGTTGATGCGATCAACAGCAGTGGAGCAGTTTTTGTACCCCTTCTCCTTAAAAAATTGGGCATACAAGAACAGAACATCATTGTTTTGAATGCAGAAGTCAATGGAAAATTTGCCCACAATCCTGAACCATTGCCTCAACACCTGACGCAACTTTCTGCTGCTGTAATTTCCAACAAGGCCGATCTTGGCATTTCTGTTGATCCTGATGTTGACAGGCTTGTTTTTGTTTGCGAGGATGGGTCCATGTTTGGCGAAGAATACACGTTGGTTGCCGTTGCAGACTATGTACTGGGAAAAACCAAAGGAGATACAGTAAGCAACCTATCATCAACAAGAGCGCTGAAAGACATCACTGAAAAGCATGGTGGAAAATATCATGCTGCAGCTGTTGGCGAGGTTAACGTTGTGGCTAAAATGAAGGAGGTCAATGCGGTTATTGGAGGGGAAGGCAATGGCGGCATCATTGTTCCTGATTTTCATTATGGAAGGGATGCCCTTATTGGCATTGCTCTTTTCCTGACCCAGCTTTCACAATCAAGCAAAACCGTCAAACAGCTTCGCAGCAGTTATCCAAACTACTTCATCAGCAAAAACAAGATCGAAATGGATGGCAAAACCAACCTAAACCTTGTTTTTGAGAAACTGAAGGAAAAATACAAATCAAATCCTTTGAATACCATCGACGGATTAAGGATTGAGTTTGACAATGACTGGGTTCATTTAAGATCCAGCAACACTGAGCCCATCATTCGGATCATTGCAGAAAGTAATTTCGAAACTACCGCCAACAATATCGCATCAAAACTCATCCGCGACATACAGGAGTCATTGTAAACCCTGTTTCGTATATTTGAAAAAACAGGTTAGGATATGGCCGCCAGAATATATTTAGACAATGCTGCTACGACTCCAATAGACCCGTTGGTTTTTGAGGCGATGACACCCTATTTTACTGAACATTTCGGCAATCCGTCTTCGATTTATTCATACGGAAGGGAGAACCGGCTGGCTATTGAAAAAGCCCGTAAATCAGTGGCAGCAATACTTCATGCCCATCCATCTGAAATATTTTTTACCAGTGGAGGAACTGAAAGCAGCAATACCGCAATTTTCGCTGCAATAAAGGAATTGGGCTGTACCAGAATCATCAGTTCCCCGATTGAACATCATGCAACACTCCATACCTGCAATTTTATTGCAGAGAAGGGTCATGCAAGCCTTGAATTTGTCAACATCCTTTCCAATGGTCATGTAGACCTCCATGATCTTGAACTGAAACTGTCTTCTTCACCAGAGAAAACATTGATCACCTTGATGCATGCCAACAATGAGATTGGCAATATCACCAACATCAAAAGAATAGGAGAACTGGCCCAGCAATACAATGCCGTTTTCCATGCAGACACGGTTCAGACTGTAGGCCATTTCCCCATCAACCTGGCCGAAATAAATATTGATTTCATTACAGGTGCGAGCCATAAATTTCATGGTCCAAAGGGTGTGGGAATCTTGTACATCAATGCAAGGAACAAACTGAATCCATTCATTCATGGGGGGGGACAGGAAAGAAACATGAGGGCAGGAACAGAAAATATTTATGGTATTGTTGGATTTGCAAAAGCGCTTGAAATTGCAGTGAAAAACCATGAAGTTGATCATGCACAGATTGCTTCATTAAAATCATACCTCAAAACATCACTGGAAAAAAATATCAAAGGGGTTGTTTTCAACGGCGACCCATCAGAGGATAGCCTCTACACGGTATTGAATGTTGGATTTCCCAGAACAGAAAAATCCGAAATGCTGCTCTTCAATATGGACATCAGGAATATCTGTGTTTCAGGGGGCAGTGCATGCAGCAGTGGCGCCATTCAAGGATCTCATGTAATCAATGCACTCCAGTTACCTGACCAATCCACTGTGAGATTCTCCTTCAGCAAATACAATACCAGGCAAGAGATTGACGCCGTCATTGAGGCGCTCAAGGAACTTATTTGATCAATTGATTTTTTTCTTGATCTCACTCAAAATAACCAGCGCTTCCAACGGAGTAAGGTTGTTTACATCAACCCCACCCATCATTTCCCTGATGCCCGCAAAGACTTCAGTATGGGTATCAAAAATGGAAAGTTGAATTCCGGGAACTTCCGGTTTATGGGTTGACGAAACTGAAATCGCCTGTTTTTGTTCAAGTTCTCGCAAAATTTCTTCGGCTCTATTGACCAAAACAAGTGGCATCCCTGCCATTCGGGCAACATGAATACCAAAACTATGGGTACTTCCACCCGGAGCCAACTTTCGCAAGAAGATGATCCTGTTGTCAACTTCCTTGTGGGTGATATGAAAATTCTTGATCCTGGGAAGGCCAAGCTCAAGCTCATTCATTTCATGGTAATGGGTTGCAAACAATGTTTTGGGGCGTTGATCAGCATCGTGTAAAAATGCTGCGATGCTGCAGGCGATGGAAATTCCATCATAGGTAGAGGTTCCTCTGCCTATCTCATCAAGAATCACAAGACTCCGTGATGAAATATTGTTGATGATGCTGGCAGTTTCATTCATCTCCACCATAAAGGTAGATTCACCCCCGCTGAGGTTATCCGATGCACCAACCCTTGTAAATATCTTGTCTGTAATCGGAATGATTGCCTCCTGTGCTGGCACATAGCTGCCCAGGTGTGCCATCAGTGTGATGATGGCCGTTTGCCTGAGCAAGGCACTCTTACCACTCATGTTTGGACCCGTCAAAATAATCAACTGACAATTGTCCTGATCAAGGTGGACATCATTGGCGATATAGGCATCTCCCGGTTTCAAGAGATGCTCAATAACAGGATGTCTTCCTGCAATGATATGGAGATCCCCATCCTCATGGATTGTCGGCCTGCAATATCGATAGGCTTCTGCATTGGTGGCAAAACTGGAAAGACAATCAATCACTGCAATGGCATGTGCGTTCTGCTGCATGGGAACGATATACTCCTGCAATACAGCAAGCAATTGATCATAGATCTTTGATTCCAACTGTAGTATTTTATCCTCAGCACCCATGATCTTTTCTTCGTACTCTTTCAACTCAGGGGTAATATACCTTTCTCCATTGGTCAGGGTTTGCTTTCTGATCCAATCTGCCGGAACTTTGTTCTTGTGTGTATTGCTGACTTCAAGATAATATCCGAAAACATTGTTGAATCCAATCTTCAGGGAACTGATACCAGTATTCAAAGCCTCACGCTGTTGAATTTCTACCAGCACGTTTTTACCCCCTTTGGCAAGGCTGCGGTAATGATCAAGGTCTGTGTCAACCCCCGCTGCAATATATCCACCCTTAACGGTCTGGGCAGGGGCGTCATCTGCAATTTCCCTTACAATTTTCTCCTTGATGATACTGCAACCAGTGAGATTTTCTGCAAGCCTGAACAGGTAAGGATCACTTAAATCTCCCGCTGCAATCTTGATCAACCTTACCTGCTCCAACCCATTGGCCAATTGCAACATTTCACGGGGACCAATTTTTCTGGAAGGAATCTTGCTCACCAATCTTTCAATGTCTCCACATTGTTTTATGTTTTGTAAGACGGCCGCTTTCCATTCCCTGTTGGCCAAAATGGCAGCAACAAGTGTAGTGCGTTCTTCAATCTGTTCTTTTTGTACAAGGGGCATCAGTACCCATCTTCTCATCAGGCGCGCCCCCATTGGAGAAACAGTACTATCGATGGTCTTCAACAATGTTGCCCCGCCATCAACACCTGCGTAAATGAGCTCAAGGTTTCTGATGGTAAACTGATCCATCCAGAGGTACTCATCCCTATTGATCCTGTGGATGGAGGCAATATGACTGGTGTTGGGGTGTACCGTATCACCAAGATAGTGCAATACTGCCCCAGCTGCAACAATACCCTCTTCCATGTCTTCGATACCATACCCTTTCAGGGAATATGTACCAAAATGCCGCAGCAAAGCCTCTTCTGCATACCTGTGGTCAAAAATCCATGGATCCAATCCATAGGTGTAAAATTTTTTAACCCAATGATCCCCAAGATCTGCCTGCCGCCCTTTTTGAAAAACAACTTCCGCAGGCTGAAATGTCTGCAACAACTTGTCCGTGTATTCATGGTCGCCCTGTGCCACAAAAAATTCACCAGTAGAGATATCCAAAAAGGAAATACCGTTTACCTGCTCTCCAAAATGAACGCCTGCCAGAAAATTATTGCTGTTGTGCTCCAGCAATTTATCGTGCGTGGCCAGCCCAGGCGTCACCATTTCGGTTACACCCCGCTTTACAATTCCTTTGGCCATTTTGGGATCTTCCAACTGGTCACAGATGGCCACCCGAAAACCAGCCTTTACCAATTTATGCAAATAATTGTCAAGAGAATGGTAGGGGAACCCCGCCAATTCAAGGGTTGAAGCAGCACCATTGTTTCGCTTGGTCAGCGTAATTCCCAGTACTGCTGATGCCTTTATGGCATCTTCTCCAAAGGTTTCATAAAAATCTCCTACCCTGAACAAAAGGATGGCATCGGGATACTTCTGCTTAATGGCCCCGTGCTGTTGCATCAATGGCGTATCATGGACATTTTTTGACATGTTGGTATATTGAAAACCTCCTCCAAAAATACGAAAGCAGAGGAAGACTCATTGAACAATTAGTCCACATTCAAAGCTTCTCTTGCCAAGAGAACCCCTTTTTTCAAAATAAAAAAGCCGCCTGTACAGGCGACAACTACTCATTTAAGTTGTTTTTACATTTTTTAAAGAATTCGAAAAGAACCCTTAATAATATTAAGTATTTTTACTTACTACTAAGTAGTTTAAGCAGCGTTTTATAAATTAAAAAATTTGCTAACTTTTATCCTGGATGGATTTCAAAAGACTTAACAACATGACAGGAAAAGATCCGGTGCTCACCCGCAGGATCACTTCTATTTTCCTTAACGAATTTGAGACTTTCAAGAAGCATTTTAACAATTTACCCACCACAACTGATATCGATCAATTCCAATTTCTATTGCATAAAATAAGGCCAAGTTTGGTAATTTTTGAGCTGGATACACTCATCAAAAAATATGAAGAATTTTTAGACATTAGAAAAACCGGTGAGACTATTGTAGAAAACGATCCTGCTTTTTTAGAAGCCCTCAACCGAACAGAAGAAAAATTAAAATTGGTAAAAGAATTCCTTGGTTCACTTCCCTAGTGATTTGAGTTTCCATTTCCGTAAAACTTATTATACGCTTCTACCCCTGTTGTTGACATGCAATTTCTTGTAGACATTGTAAACATGCTTTCTAACCGTCTCCTGTGATATACCCAAGATTGATGATATTTCCTTGTACAATCTTCCTTTGACCAACAATTCGAGAATTTCAAGCTCCCTTGCAGATAGACTCTCCAATAAAATGGAGTCCCTGCTTTCCTCCTTATTTCTGAAACTGGCCACTACCCTGCTGGCTATTTGGCCAGACATAGGCGCGCCGCCTTCATACAAATCCCTGATGGTAGCTAAAAGTTCTGCAGGCTTGGTTTTTTTTAGGATATAGCCACTCGCCCCTGCTGCCAGTGCGTCAAAAAAAATTTCATCATCCTCGTAAACTGTACACATCATGAACTTTATCGTGGGGCATTTTTGTTTTATAATGCGCACCGCTTCTATACCAGTCATTTCCCCCATGTTGATGTCCATCAAGACAACATCTGGAATATCACCTGGCATTTTATCAACGGCTTCTTCACCTGAACCATACACTGCCACAACATCATATCCATCAGAGTTGATCAAAATCTGCTCCAGGGCTATTCGAATGAAATGATTGTCCTCTACAACACTGACCCTGATATTGTTATGTTTTTCTTCCATTTGTTTGAGCGGCTCCTGTTTTGGAGTGAAGTATAGCTAAAATTGTTCCAATTATCTTGTTATGACAATTTTATAAAGGAACATAGAGGATGTATTTTTCCTGAAAGAATGTTTCATCAAAAAGGTCGCCTATGGGTTGCTGATGGGGTCTTGTGTTGGAGACAGCAATTTCTTCAGTTAAATCACCTCCCTTTAAACAGATCAAGCCATTTTTAAGGTCCTCCATTTTTCTTTCTTTCTTCAACAGAGGTCTGCTCCATTTCCAGAGTTCACCCAAAGGAGCTACAGCCCGGGATACAGCAAAATCAAATTTACGCCCCTTGATATCCTCAGCCCGGGAATGCTGAATGGTTACATTCGAAATGTCAAGGGCAGCAGAAACAGCTTCAACAACTTTTAACTTTTTGCCAATTGAATCAACCAAATGAAACTGCACTTCAGGGAAAAAGATGGCCAATGGAATGCCGGGAAATCCTCCGCCAGTACCTATATCAATAATTTCCAGACCACTGGCAAATGGATATCGCGCTGCAATGGACAAAGAATGAAGAACATGTCTTTCATAAAGTGACGCTATATCTTTTCTGGATACAACATTGATTTTTTCATTCCAATCAAGATACAGCTCTCTCAATTGTGTAAATTGACTCAACTGTCTTGGAGAAAAATCACTGAAATATTTGAGTATCAATTCCATTGGTTGCGAGGCTTTTTCCATATAGAAGATATGAAAATCAAATAGTAAAAAAACATCCAAATATCCCAAAGCCAAAAGAAGGGAAAGAGATCTATTTCACCCAGTTTTTTCATGGATTTGAAAAACACAATCCCCTGAATCAAAAATCTTATCCCCCACGCCCCCAGTACCCAGCGCCAGTCGAAGGTGCTTAATGCAGCCGCCATCAGTGGGTACAGAAGGAAATGGGAAGTCATGTAAACGCCCAACAGGAACTTATGCTTGCCTTTGTAATATTTTCCTGTTGAATTGTGACGCTCTTTTTGACTGATCCATTCTCCGATGGACGCTGGTGGTGTTGAATAGGTAAATGCATCCTTGTCAATCACAATGGCTGTGTTTTCACTGGTTGCACACGCATTGATAAAAAGATCATCATCGCCTCCAGGCAAATGATGGTGTGCGGCAAACCCTTTTTGCTTGAAAAACAATTCCTTTTTATATGCTAAATTCCTTCCAACACCCATGTAAGGCTGCCCTGCAAGGGCACAGGATAAGTACTGCAAAGCAGTATGGAAAGTATCAAAACGAATGACCCTGTTGAGGATTCCTTTCTTTCTTTTGTAAGCCCCATAACCCAAAACGATTTGAATGCCCTCCTTAAAGGCGGCCTGCATTTTGAGGATCCAATGTTCAGAGGCTGGAATACAATCTGCATCAGTCAACAAAAGCAACTCGTGTGTGGCACTTTTAATGCCCATGGAAAGGGGAAATTTCTTCCCAGGTATGTGCAAAGCTTCCTGTTTCAGTTCCACAATATGCAGTTGCTTAAAGTCACGGTACAAGCCTTCCAGGAGGTATTTTGTGTCATCCAGGGAATTGTCATTGACAACCACAATTTCATGTGTACTGCGATAGGTCTGTGCCAGCACTCCAGGCAAATTAGCCTCAATTTGATCGGCCTCATCGCGGGCACAAATGATGACACTGACGGCCTGTTCTTTGGCTGAAAGCGTATGCTTTTGCTTGTAGAAAGCAAGCAAACAAAAGTACCGCATATAATAAAATACCTGGATCAGAACGACAAGGGAAAAAGCCAACATGGGCACCCACATTAACATACTCATGGTTGTAAAGATACAATATCTTTACACCATGGACTATCAATCCTGCATAGAATACCTCTATTCAAAGCTACCCATGTTCAGCCGAACAGGGGCCGCAGCAATCAAGATGGATCTTTCCAATACGATTGCCCTTTGTGCAGCCTTGGGCAACCCCCAGCAGCGCTTCAAAACCATCCATGTAGCAGGAACGAATGGCAAAGGATCAGTTAGCCATATCCTGGCCTCCATCATGCAAGAAGCGGGGTTTAAAACCGGTCTTTATACATCCCCCCATTTAAAAGATTTCAGGGAGCGGATCCGGATCAACGGGGAGATGATTCCTACCGGACAGGTGGTCGAATTTACCGAAAACATCACCCACCTGATTGAAGCACTGGAACCTTCGTTTTTTGAAGTTAACGTGGCCATGGCCTTTGACCATTTTGCAAAAGAAGGGGTTGAAGTGGCCATCATTGAAACAGGGCTGGGTGGCAGACTAGACAGTACTAATATCATCCACCCTGAAATGTCCATCATCACCAATATTGGTCTGGACCATGTTCAATTGCTTGGGAACACCCTCGGATTGATTGCAGGAGAAAAAGCTGGAATCATCAAAGCAAATGTTCCTGTAGTCGTTGGACAAACCCATGTTGAAACTGCAACAGTTTTTGAAACGAAGGCAAGGCAGTTGGATGCCCCCATTGTTTTTGCAGACGCCATCTGGAAAACTGCTGCGCAATCGATAAGCCCTGGCATCATTTCAATTGCATTGACTTGCATCAAAGATGGATCAACCAGAAAGTTCAATACTGACCTTACAGGCTTTTACCAGGCAGAAAATATCCGCACTGTCATTGCCGCGGTCGATCTGCTGATTAACAAGGGATGGAAAATCAAAGATGACGATATTGTGAAGGGCATCGCATATGCAAAAAAAAATACGGGGCTACACGGAAGATGGGAAGTTATCAATACCATCCCTCTTTTGATTCTCGACGTTGCACACAATACAGAAGGAATCAAGAAAGTGGTTCAACAAATCAATGCATCTGCATTTGAAAAGCTATTCATCATCCTTGGTTTGTCCAAGGACAAGGATGTTGGAGCTGTGATTGCCCAACTTCCTCAGGAAGCGATGTACGGCTTCACGCAAGCCCAGATACCAAGAGCCCTCATGACAGAGGAATTAGAGAAAATGGCAACTACAGCAGGCCTGAGAGGCCAATCGTATCCAGATGTGAATTCGGCCATTGAGCATACAATTAAAATGGCAGGAGACAATGACCTTGTATTGGTTTGTGGCAGTATTTTTGTTGTGGGTGAAGTTGATAGGGAAAAATGGTCTCAATAATTCAATTCACCCAGTTTGGACAATGCATAAAACAATGCAGTAGCATGCATGCTTTGCAGTATCTCATTTTTTTTCAACAGGCTTTTTACATCATCAATGCTGAGCAAGTGGATTTCAATTTCTTCATTGGCATCGAGTGATTGCGCTGCAATTTTTTCACCTCCCGTTGCCAGGTAAAAATGCATCCAATTGTTGTGCGTAGAAGGATTTGCGGAAGTTTTGCCAAGGTATTCAAAAGACTCGAACTGATAACCCGTCTCTTCGCGCAGTTCCCTGGCAATGGCAGATTCAAGATCCTTGTCTTCGCTGTCCACACATCCGCCTGGAATTTCCATCAGTGTCAGCCCACTTGCATGCCGGTACTGCCTTTCAAAAATAAACTCCCCAGCCTTGGTCATGGCAACTGCAGTCACCCAATCAGGAAATTCATATACATAATAGGGATCGATAATTTTCCCATCTCCCCGCATACAGGTATCCTTTCTGACAGTAAACCATAGATCATCAAAAAGATAATCAGACTTAACCAGTTTCCATTCCATCATCTATGTACAATTGAAACAACTTCATAAATACTCAAGATACTCAGATCTTGATAACGGATTTCACCTGCTGTATAACCTGATTTTGCAACCTGATGTAATAAAGGCCTGCAGGAAGATGCTCTCCATCAAAATCAACCCTGAATGTACCGGCCTCAAAATTGGCGTCGATGAGTATCTTCACCAGCCGACCAGCGGAATCCATCACCTGAATCATGGTATGGCCACCAGCAGACTTGAATTGAATGGTTACTTTTTTATGGAATGGATTGGGGTATACCACAATCAGCTGATCAGGATTACCAACAGGATTCAAGATCGAACAGGTACCCAATTTTGTCAATGGCAGTTTCTGGAAGTTCTTCAACATCACATTGTTCAGGGTAGTATCATTTACACAGAGCCAATTGGAAAGGATACTGGCATAAATGCTCCTGAAATCATATTGATAAGGAACATTATCACCCACTGTTGCCTTCATGGGCAAAATCGGATTTGTACCGCTTACCCCTGCCTGCACCATTGCACCAAACACAAATAACGGAGCAGCAGCACCATGGTCTGTACCGCTGGATCCATTGCTGAGAACCCGTCGGCCAAACTCTGAATAGGTCATTCCAACTACGCGCTCTTCAACACCCTGAAATTTCAAATCATCCATGAACGCCTTGATGGCATTGCTCACGTTTCCCAGCAATGTTGCATGAGAACCAATCGAAGTATCTCCAGCAACAGTCTGGTTGGCATGTGTATCAAACCCACCATAGTTCACCATGTAAATCTTGGTCTTCAATCCACCTTTGATCAATCTGGCTACAATTTTGAGTTGATCAGCCAGGGAGTTGCTGGTTGGATAGGGTGATTGTGTGGTCACTTTGGCATTGGCGACCTTGATGACCTCTCCAAATTTTTGGGTTTGCTTGGACATCTCCCTGACAAAACTCAGCTCCTTGCCTGCATAGCTATTGGGAGCAGGGTCTATTTGGTTGTTGACAAAACTGTAGAAAGAACTGGGGTTTGAAATGCTCATTCCCATCGGTTGTGCAGCTCCCTGCAGTGTCAAAGAAGTAACAGAACCAATTTGGATGGCCAAGGGATCGGTCATTGTGCTGTTGGGATACCCAATAGGGAATCCAGGGTACATTTCATCCAGGAAGCGGCCAAGCCAACCGGTGTTCAATACCTGCCTGCTGTCTGATCCACTCATCCAGATATCAGTGGCCCTGAAATGCGAAAAATTGGGTTGCGGATAACCCACTGACTGTACGACATGCAACTTCCCATCATTGTAAAGCTGTTGTAAACCGGTCATGGCAGGATGCAATCCTATATTATCAACGCCGTTCAACCGCAACGCTTTTGATTCCTCAATAAAGATATTCTGGCGTGCATTCTGGTACTTGCTGAACTGATCAAGTGGAATAACGGTATTCAAACCATCATTGCCCCCATTCAACTGGATAACAACAAAGACCCTGTCATTGTCGCCTCCGGGAAGTAGCACATTGTTCAGGAAAGTATGCCCTGATTCGAATGCCTTAAAGCCCATGCCATTGACAAAGGAAGGAATCATTACACCAGCAGGGAGGTATCCATTGAGGAATTTTCTTCTGTTCATGATATACGGATTAACAAAGTTGATATTCAGGAAGATCAACCATGTATTTGATCAAATTGGTGATTGCGGTAGTGACGTATTTTGTATTGGCTGCGTTGGACGGTGTTGAGATATACAAATCCCAAGCTGTCGCCCAATACAGGTCATCAGACTGGCCAGACAACAAAATATCCCTTTTCAGTTGTGCCTTGTGCTGCGCGGAGATGGGAATACCCAAAACATGGTCAGCCAATTCATCAATCAATTTGTTGGGATCTCGGGGTGCAGCCATCTTTTTAACATAGGCCAAGCCATCAACTACCACCTTGAAACCACTTACGGTATAACCATTGGTAACAAGGGAATCGAGGTATTGAATCCGCTTGGGAAGTGTATCTGTGTTGATCCAATATTCATAAAAGCCCGGCTCTTGATAATACGCTTTCCATCCACTCACATCTGGTGGATCTCCCAGGTTTTGCTGTAAATTGGTGAAATAACTCAGCATCTGGTTCCAAAGTCCATAATTGGTTGTATACATATCCGGTGTTGGAAACTTCACTTCAAACTCCCGCAACAAACCAATCATCATGTTAACAGGGCTTTTGATTTGGCAACCCCTATTCATCATATCAAAAAAATGATCACTGCTCAGGAGTGCTTTTATGACTGGCTTAACCTCATAATTATTGTTCCTCAAGAGCTTGGCAAGTGGCGCAATAATACCAGCCTCTACCTCTGGTGTGATCTTGTAATAAATGAACCAGATGTACAATTTCCTGCACAGGAAAAGTGCAGCCTCGTCATTGGCAAAGAGCATATTGATGAAATCGTTCAACTCCAAATCCCCAGCAGTTGCTCCGGTTTTTCCTGCAATCAATTTATTGCCGTAAAAAGAAGAAAACTGCTTGTTGGTTGTATCATGGCGGTTGGGGTCAAAGTAGGACTCCATTTTTGTTGAATTGATTCTCCATCCAGTGAGCAGCTTTGCCGCTTCCTTCACATCAGGTTCAGTAAAATCAGCACCGGTTCCTTTTCCAATCACAAAGAGTTCTTGAATTTCACGGGAATAATTTTCATCAGGTGCTGACTTGTTGTTGTTCTGACCATTCAGGTAAACCAACATGGCAGGGTCAATAGACATGGCCCTTACCAATGATTTGATATTGCCCAGCGCATTCGACCTGATAAGATTGTGGTGTTTGTATACATATTGGGCATTGCCGACATCATTCGTTTCCGTTGAGAAATGATTGTGCCAGAAAATGCACATGTTTTCCCTAATGGTCCTGTCTTGGTTGATCAGGTTGCCTACCCACCATTTTTTGAATGAGCCTCTTCTATAAGAGGCGATTGTACCATCGTTGTTGGTATCGTTCACCCATGTTTCACCGGGGCCAATAATGGTATCTGGCACCATGGCATTGCCAACGGCATATTCCTTTACTGGAGGTTCTGGCAAAGGCAGGCTTGTATCCAGCAATTGGTTGATGGATCCATTAATCCCTAAGCCAGTAAAATAAAGGATATCATCTTTTTTTGCGCCAAACATGGTCCTTCGCAAAAGATGCTTTACTGCATCCTTATCCCATGGCCCTGCATAAGCTGCAAGACTCGGAGGGGTCTGAAATTTTCTTTCTGTTGACATGATATTGATTGTGTACGTTGTCTAATTAAACCATACCAGGTCCACATCACTGCCCGTATCCCCCAATCCAAGTGCTGCGATGGCAGCATTGCTCATCCTCAATAACATTCCTTCACTTTCCTTACCCGGAGGAACCGCTCCAAGCACTTTAGCAAACACCACTTTGTCCGAAGACTTCCTGACCAATTTTACCACGGTGCCAGGAACCACATTGTTGATCAACACATAATACTTTCCATCCTGCCATCCACTGGTGCTCTTAAAAACACCATAAACGGAATTTTCAAGCTTTTGTTGTTTTCCTTCCTTTGATTGTTGCTCAAACAAGGAAAAGAAATAATTTTTTTCAGGTTTTAAGGCCTGATTGTTGTTTGGTGTTGGATTTGAAGCAACTGGTTTGGATCCCTTAACGCTCTCTTCTTCAACCTTTACTGGAGCCACAGTTTGAATGCTTTTGGCCGAATTTTGTGGGCCAGGGATAGCCGCTTCGGCAGGAGGAACAGGTTTTTTTGCTTTTTCTTCTACAACGGCTTCTTTCTCAGCAGCTTTTAAAGGCTTAGGGGTCTCAGGTACAGTTTTTGCAGGACTGGACGGTGCAATTGAAACCACGGACGCTGGTGTTGCAAGCAAATACCCAATGATCAGGTTAGTGCCGGCATTGATCTGATCAGAGGAGAGTCCATTCATTTTTTTCAACAATTCCTTGTCTACGTTATAGAGGTTGGCAAGTTTATACAATCCTTCTTTGGCTTGGACCACATGCACCACCTTTCCCTCTGCATTGTCAATAACAGTTGATTGAGAGAAATTTTCATCCTTGAGCGGAATTTTCAAGAGCTGACCAATGCCCAAACCCTTGTCTAAGGAAAGCTGGTTGAAAGCAGCAATTTCTTTTGGACTGATGAAGTAAATGCGGCCAACACTGTACCAATTCTCCTTCGGTGCTACCTTGTGTTCCAGGTATAGCTGGCTTCCGGAATTTCGGACAATAAAATTATGTTGCTGCCCCATAAGAGATGAGGAAATCAGCAAAATAAATAAAAGCAGAACAGTCTTCATACCCGTTGGTTACAATACAAATTAATTGATATTTTCCAGCATTGCAAGCTAGATTCTCCAGAAATGGGCATTATTAGAAAATTTTAACATTTCTCAATCCCTCATCAAAATTCTCCAGGACATAGGATAGTGATTCTTTACCCTGCCCTGAACCAATTTCACCCAACCCAATCCTATTCCCTTGAATCTTGCGAGGCTCCAGCCTCTGCCAGAACCCTCTTTTTCAATGGTATCTTTTCTTAAAAAGGCAATGGCTTCCTCATAAGAAAGATCTAAAACCGGCACATGTTCAGACAGAAGACTTGACATGGAGAGTTCATGGTCAGGGATGAGATCAGTCCTGATTTCTGAACCCAACCTCAAACCAGATTTCCTTAACCGCAAGGAATCTTTGAATTGTAGCAGTGCAGGAAGATTGATTTCATCTACAGCAAAAAGCTCATTTTCCTTTTTAAAGAACCGCAAATGTGGAGAAGGAATAATCCAATCTTCCAAAACAGAAGGAGGCTTTACAAGTTCAAGCTTGCCAGCAACATGTTGACCCCTTGAATAACTTGTTCCAGTTTTTTGGAAGAGGGCACAAAAAAATCCTTCACCCCTTACCTTGTTGGGATAAAACCTATACCCTTTTGCACGTTTATTTTTAGAAAGGCTTTCTACTGCATTCCACGCTGCAGGAACATCAACGGCAATGGATTCAAAAAGCCCTGAGTCCATGATATGGTCCAGGTTCTCCTCGTTTTCCTCTCTCGAGTAAGAACAAGTGGAATACAACAGATATCCCCCTTCAAGAACAGCATGCATGGCGCTGGCCAGAATCCTTTTTTGCCTGGCAGAGCAAAAGCCCACCAGGCCTGGATTCCATTCATCCATTGCAGCTGCATCTTTTCTGAACAGTCCACTCCCACTGCACGGAGCATCAACCAGCACCAGATCAAACATGGCACCCATTTTTTCAAAATCAACTGGATCATTGTTTGAAACAAAAACATGGCCTGCGCCCCATTTGATGGTATTTTCCTGCAAAACAGGTACGCGCGTCTGTATGATTTCGTTGGCAAGCACTAGCCGGAAATGAGGCATAGAAGACAATAAAGTAGTCTTGCCACCAGGTGCGGCACAGAGGTCCAATGCCATCAATCCGGTCTTGCCTTGTAAAACGTTGGATATAAGATGATGGATGAACATGCTCGATGCTTCCTGAACATAATAAGTACCTGCGTGAAAAAGAGGATCCCTGGTAAAGCTGGGCCTGCTGTTGAGGTAAAATGCATTGGGGCACCAAGGAACCCTATCGCCTGTGTTCTCAACGGGAAATACGTTTTCAGGCCCAGTTGCCTTCTGGGGATTTAACCGCACAGAAATTGGTATGGCTTCCTGGTGCGCAGCCATCATTTCATCGCGAAGAAATCCTTCACAGCCTTCCAAAGATTGGATAAAATCTTCTTTGAGGAACATCAGTTAAAAATGGCTGACGCAGCCTTTATGGTTGAATTCAATGCTGCCATTCCGTTTTCGAGAGGGCTGAATGCAAAAAAGGGTACCGACAGTTTGGATTTAGGCGTTGCGAATTTCAATTGGGTATCGATGTATTAAAAGTTAGATGCTGCGCACTTCTGCAAGAAGGTCTTGCAAAGCCTTTTTTGCATCGCCGAAAAGCATAGACGTCTTGGGTTGGAAAAACAACTGGTTCTCAATGCCAGCATACCCAGGCTTCATGCTTCGTTTGTTCACAATTACATGCTTGGCCTGTTCAACTTCCAAAATAGGCATGCCGTATATGGGTGAAGATGGATCAGATTTTGCAGCAGGGTTGACCACATCATTGGCTCCCAAGATCAGGACAACATCAGTTGATTTAAACTCCTCGTTGGCCAATTCCATTTCAAGCAGTTTTTCATAACTAACATCAGCCTCTGCCAACAATACGTTCATATGGCCTGGCATTCTTCCAGCAACTGGATGAATCGCGTATTTCACTTCAACACCTTTTGCTTCCAATGTCTTTTCCAGGTCATGACAGATATGCTGGGCCTGGGCTACAGCAAGTCCATAGCCTGGAACAATCATTACTTTGTTGGCATAACCCATGATCACAGCAGCATCACTGAGGGAAATTTCCTTGTATGTTCCACCCTGAGGCCCTGTACCACCAGAGGCCGCTGTACTTCCACCAAAAGAGCCAATCAATACATTGCTCAAAGACCTGTTCATCGCTTTGCACATCAACATGGTCAACAGGGTTCCTGCAGCACCTACCAGAATTCCTCCAGTGAGCATTACTTTATTGTCATATAAAAATCCTCCGCAGGCTGCGGCAACACCCGTAAAAGAATTCAGCAGAGAAATGACCACTGGCATGTCTGCACCTCCAATGGGTAAAACAAAAAACACACCGTAGAGTATGGAGAGCAGGAGGATGGCATAAAAGAACAAAGGTGTTTCTTCTGGCCTTGCAATAATAATGAAAGCAGCAATGGCGATATTGAGCACCAGTATCACCAGGTTGATGATGTGTTGGCCTTTGAATGCGAAATCTTTGATCCTGCCATTCAACTTTCCCCAGGCAATCATGCTCCCGGAAAACGAAACTGTTCCGATGATCAATCCCAGAAAGATGATGAGCATTGTCGTTCCATCCAAAGTTGAGAAAAATGAATACCCTGTACTTGCATAAGTAGCCGGATCATATCCATGGATCAGGTGCCTGAACTCTATCACTGAGATAAGTGCAGCACAGGCTCCGCCCATTCCATTGAAAAGGCTTACCATTTCAGGCATGGCCGTCATTTTAATCCGCTTGGCCATCAGGGTGCCAACAATGGTTCCTATCACGAGTGCAGTAAAAATCCAGCCATAGTTGCCTAATTTTTTCCCTTCATCCTCATAGAGAAAAATGGTACCGATGATGGCTACAAACATTCCAGCAGCGGCAACAAGGTTTCCATTCCGCGCAGACACAGGATTGGAAAGCATCTTCAATCCAACAATAAATGTTACAGATCCCAACAAATAGCAAAACACAAGCAAGTTCAATTCCATGGTATCCTATTTAGAGATAAATTATTTTTTCTTTTTAAACATTTCAAGCATCCTGTCTGTCACCACAAATCCTCCAACCACATTCAGTGTTCCAAGAATTACTGCTACAAATCCCAATACCAGGGCTATGGTATTCCCTTCTTCGGCCTGCCCCATCACAATGATGGCACCAATGATCACTACACCATGGATCGCATTGGCGCCACTCATCAAAGGCGTATGCAAAACACTGGGTACTTTACCGATGATTTCTATTCCTACAAAAATCATCAGTATGACGATATAGGCCATTTCCTGATGAGCGGCAATCCAGTTCAAGATCTGATTCATGTTGAATATGATTTTGTTTTTTCTTTATTGTGCGATGGCCCTTGCCCCTTTTACCAGCTCGTCTTGCGAATCGGTGATCAGCTGGCCTTCCTTGCTGGTGATCAACTGAAGAAAGTTCAGGATATTTTTTCCATACAATTTGCTGGCATCTGATGGCATGGTTGCAGGAAGATTGCTGTCGCCAATGATGGTCAGGCCGTTGTAATGGACTGTTTCGCGGTCTTTGGTCATTGGGGTATTGCCGCCTGTGGATGCAGCAAGGTCAATGATAACACTGCCCCTTCGCATGGCGTTCAGCATTTCCTCGGTGATGAGGATGGGTGCCTTTCTTCCTGGTATTTGGGCGGTAGTAATGATGATATCTGCTTTGGCAACACTTTCAGCAATCTTTGCCTGCTGGTTCTGTTTGTATTCTTCAGATTGTTCCACTGCGTAACCACCTGCTGTTGATGCATCGGCTGCTCCTGGCACTTCAATGAACTTTCCACCAAGGCTTTGCACCTCTTCTTTAACTGCGGGCCTGGTGTCAAATACCTCAACTACTGCACCCAATCTTTTCGCGGTGGCAATGGCCTGAAGACCCGCCACACCAGCACCAAGGATCAGCATTTTAGCCGGTGCAACGCTGCCAGCAGCTGTCATGAACATGGGGAAATACCGTCCGTAGGCATTGGCGGCGGTGAGCACCGCCTTGTATCCAGCAATGTTTGCCTGACTGGAAAGAATATCCATGCTTTGTGCCCTTGTCGTTCTGGGCAACAATTCCATGCTGTACACTACGGCACCCTTGTCATTCCAATGTTTGATGCGATCCGTCTG
>Ga0209550_10000189_pt1 | contig 54238 bp, 51 predicted proteins | sample LauGreSuBDMM15SN_2_FD_187567 | JGI IMG/M metagenome (GOLD analysis project Ga0209550, IMG submission 187567) | Freshwater lake microbial communities from Lake Michigan, USA - Su13.BD.MM15.SN (SPAdes) (version 5) | ecosystem: Environmental > Aquatic > Freshwater > Lake | place: Lake Michigan...
ACCGCGAGCTCGGAACAGGTGCGACAACCCATTTTCAAAAGCGGTGTCGATCAATGGGAAAATTTCAGCAATTTTCTGGATCCGCTTCGCAACAAATTAGGGCCAGAACTGGCTACAAACTGAGGGATAATTTTATGGCTGATGATACACAGACCGTTCCTGTAAATGCCGATGAAGTGTCCTCGCTGGGGCAGCGTTGGTATGTCCTCATCATGATGATGCTGGTGTACACTATCAGTATCGCTGACCGTTATGTTTTGTCCACATTGCTTGGACCGATTAGCGAAGAACTGAACCTAAGCGACACCGAAACCGCATGGCTTGGCCTGCCGCTGGCGCTTTTTTATGTGGTCATGGGCATCCCCTTGTCATGGTTGTGTGACCGGACGAACCGCCGCAACCTGCTGGCGGCCTCAGTTGCCGTATGGTCATTTATGACGGCGATTACGGGATATACGCGCGGTTATTTAGACTTATTGTTGGCACGCGTTGGCGTTGGTATCGGTGAGGCTGGCGGCACACCGGCGTGCAATTCGATTATTGCTGATTATTTCCCTGCCGACCGGCGCTCCATGGCCATGACCATATTCGCGCTTGGCGCGCCCATCGGGGCGTGGCTTGGTTCGGACATTGCGGGCTATGTCTCTACATTGCACGGCTGGCGCGCCGCTTTCTTTGTGCTGGGCGTACCGGGTATTATTTTGGCGCTGATCATCCTGGTAACGATTAAAGAACCAAAGCGCGGGCGCCTTGACGTAGTGCAGGAAGATAAGGCGCCAACAATCATGGAAACGCTGAAATTCCTCTGGTCACAAAAATCGGCCGTGCATGCGATGACGGGCAGCGGCCTGTCTGCATTTTGGGGATGGGGATTGATGTGGTTCACGCCGCTGTTCCTGCAGCGCACTTATGGCATGGATGAAGGTGAAGCCGGCAGCATGTTGGGCTGGATTTACCTTATTGGCGGGATTGGTGCGTCTTTATTGACGGCATGGGTGGTGGCGCGTCCTGCTTATACCGATCCACGTAAAATCGCCCGGCTTTTGGCTGTGGTAACGGCAGTGGCGACTATCCCGTCATTTCTTGCATATTATACACGGGATCTGGGAGTGGCGCAGTTCATGTGGTGGTTGTTTATTCCGGCAATCTATTTCTACATCGGCCCGGCATTTGCACTGTGCCAGAATTTGGCTGCACCCAAAATGCGTTCCATGGCTGTGGCGATATCCTTGGTTATTGCGAATGTTCTGAACCTGATTATCGCGCCTACTATTGTTGGCAGCCTCAGCGACTTTTTTGATGCTACCGGCGGCGGTAATGCAGATTCTCTGCGTCTTGCACAGCTCATTCTCGCGCCAACGGGTTTGTGGGCGGCCTGGCATTATTGGCGCGCCGGAAAATACATTATTGAAGATCAAAAGAGAGCCATTGGATATGTCTAATTCCCCACTTAAGTCTTATATCAATGGCGCATGGGTCTTGCCTGCAACATCTACGGCAACGGTGGATGCGGTAAACCCTGCTACAGAAGAAGTTTGCGCCATTGTTGCGGTTTGCGGGGCCGACGATGCTGATCGGGCCGTCCTCGCCGCACGCGCGGCATTTGATGGTTTTGCCGCGACCACGCTTGAACACCGGATTGCGTTGGTGGAAAAACTGATCAATATTTTTGAACGGCGCTATGACGAAATGGTTACGGCCATATCGACCGAGATGGGCGCGCCTTATGATCTGTCTTATGATGCGCAGGCGGAAAGCGGCCCCGGCCATTTGCGCGCAACGGTTAAGGCCGTGCGTGAAATGACGTGGGAATATGATGTCGGCACAGATGGCATTGTCACGCATGAACCTATTGGCGTCTGCGTGCTGATCACGCCATGGAACTGGCCGATAAATCAGATCGTCTGCAAGGTTGGCCCTGCGCTCATTACCGGCTGTACGATGGTGTTGAAACCCAGCGAGATGGCGCCTTTGTCCGCGCAGCTCTTTGCCGAAATGGTGGAAGAGGCTGGATTCCCGAAAGGCGTGTTCAACATGGTCCACGGCACGGGCGCGTCGGTCGGCGATACGCTGACCAGCCACCCTGAGGTCGACATGATCTCCTTCACCGGATCGACACGGGCGGGCATTCAAATTGCCAAAAACGCGGCAGATACCGTGAAGCGTGTGGCCCAAGAACTGGGTGGAAAATCAGCCAATATCGTCTTTGCGGACAGCGACTTAGAGGCGGCGGTCACGCAGGGCGTGTTGCATTGCTATGGCAATACCGGCCAATCCTGCAACGCACCGACGCGTATGCTTGTCGAGCAATCGGTCTATGACGCGGCGGTTGCCATTGCGGCCCGTGTTGCAAAAGCGGCGCAGCTTGGCGATCCAATGGCGAAGGGGCCGCATTATGGCCCGGTTGTCAGCAAGGCACATTATGACAAGATACAGGGCCTTATTCAGGTCGGAATTGACGAAGGTGCACAGCTTGTTGCCGGCGGCACTGGCCGGGCCGAAGGCTTTGATCGCGGCTATTATGTGAAGCCCACGGTCTTTGCGGGCGTTCATAACCAAATGCGTATCGCGCAAGAAGAAGTGTTCGGACCCGTGCTCGTGCTCATTCCCTTTAAGGATGAAGCCGATGCCATCGCTATCGCCAATGACTCGCCATATGGCCTTTATGCCTATGTGCAGACCAGCGACATGGAGCGTGCCCGCCGTGTAGCGCGGTTGATGCGGGTGGGCGGTGTGAGCATAAATGGCACGAGTCAGGATTATATGGCGCCGTTTGGCGGCTATAAACAATCGGGCAATGGCCGCGAATATGGCGAATTTGGCGTCCGCGATTTTCTGGAGATTAAATCGATCAGCGGGTTTCGCGCCCTATGAAGCTGGCCGACATTGAAACCTTCGTCGTCGGCAATCCGCCGCCGCATTTTGGCGGGCGCTATTTCGTCTTCGTCAAGATAACGACCGACAGCGGTGTGTCGGGTATTGGTGAGGCCTATTGCGTGCCGTTCGAACCACATCTTGTCGCCAAAATGATCGAGGATGTGTTTGCGCGTTATGTCGCAGGCAATGACCCGCACGACATCGAAAATATGTGGCGCAGAGTGTATTCCAGCGGATTTACCCAGCATCCCGATTTGACATTGATGGGCGTGTTGTCGGCGCTGGAAATGGCGTGTTGGGACATCATCGGTAAAGAGGCGAACAAGCCAGTTTACAAGTTGCTTGGCGGGCAGGTGCATGAACGATTGCGCGCCTATACCTATATCTATCCGCGACCCGGCGACACAAAAGATGTTTATCACGACCCCGATCTGGCGGCAGAGCGGTCGGCGGAATATTTGGCCCAAGGCTTTACCGCTTTGAAATTTGATCCGGCAGGGCCTTATTCGGCTTTTGATGGACGGCAATTGTCGTTGGAAGCACTGGATCTGTGCGAACGTTTTGCAAAATCTTTGCGCGAAGCGGTGGGTATGAAAGCCGATCTTTTGTTCGGGACGCACGGTCAAATGACGGCGGCGGGCGCAATTCGTCTTGCCAAGCGGCTAGAGCCTTATGACCCTTTATGGTTGGAAGAACCCGTGCCACCCGATGCGCCCGATGAAATGGCCAAGGTGGCAAGGGCAACGTCGATCCCTGTGGCAACGGGTGAACGATTGACGACGAAATATGATTTTGCCCGGCTGTTGCGTGCCGGCGCGGCGGCGATTTTGCAAATGAACCTTGGCCGGGTCGGCGGCATATTGGAAGCAAAGAAGATCGCAGCCATGGCGGAAGTTGATCATGTCCAGATTGCGCCGCATCTCTATTGCGGACCCATTGTGGGCGCTGCCAATATCCAGATTGCGACCTGCTCGCCCAATTTTCTCATCCTTGAAAGCATTGAGAGTTGGGGTGGCTTTCACACTGAAATTCTGAAATCGCCTATTCGATTTGAAGAGGGGCATGTCATCCCGTCGACTGCGCCAGGCTTAGGGGTCGAATTGAACGAAGATGTGGCGCGCGCCAACCCCTATACGGGTCACATGCTCCACCTCGAAATGACGCAGCACCCAGTTCAGTGACCGAAGAGTTCGACTATATCATCGTCGGCGCAGGCACGGCGGGTTGTGTGCTTGCCAATCGCTTAACGGAAGACGGCAAATATAGCGTCTTATTGCTCGAAGCAGGGGGCAGCGATTGGTCCATCTGGATTCAAATGCCCATTGGCTATGGCCGCACCTTTTTCGATAAGCGCATTAACTGGATGTACGATACCGAGCCGGTTGAGGCGCTTGGGGGCAGACGAAGCTATTGGCCACGCGGCAAGGTGATTGGCGGCTCTGGTTCGATCAATGCCATGGTCTATGTGCGCGGACAGCCCCGCGATTTCGACGATTGGAAAGCCTTGGGTAATCAAGGCTGGGGCTGGGACGATGTCTTGCCCTATTTCAAAAAGTCGGAGGATTTCGATTGGCATAGCGCACATCATGGCCAAGGCGGGCCGCAGCATGTTACCGATATCTCGCCATTTGCACATCCGGTCTGCCGCAGCTTTATCGAGTCCGCGCAGGCATTGGGCTTTCCGGCCAGCAGTGACTTCAACGGCGGCAAACCAGAGGGCGTGGGATATTATCAGATTAACACGCGCGGCGGTTGGCGTGCATCAACGGCGAATGCGTTTCTGCATCCGGCGCGAAAGCGCAAGACGCTGAAGCTGGAGACATTAGCGCATGTTTCGCGCATATTGTTCGAAGGACGGCGCGCGGTAGGGGTTGCCTATAGCTGCAAAGGCGTGCGCAAAGAGGCGAAGGCGCGGCGCGAGGTCATCCTTTCGGGTGGCGCGATTAACTCGCCTCAATTGTTGATGCTGTCGGGCATCGGACCTGCGGACCATTTGAAAAATGTCGGCATCGATACGCTGGTTGATGCAAAAGCGGTGGGTCGTAATTTACAGGACCATATTGCGGTGTCCTATTTCTATAAGGTCCGGACGGCCACGTTGAACGATGTGCTCCACCCGTTGCTGGGCAAATTGCGGGCGGGCTTGCGTTATGTCGCAGACCGCGCAGGGCCGTTGTCGTTGAGCGTCAATCAAAGTGGCGGGTTCGTGCGGAGTGATGCGACTAAAGAGCACCCCAATTTGCAACTATATTTCAGCCCGGTCAGCTACACCAAGACTCCCTTGTCGGAACGCAAACTGCTGAACCCTGATCCGTTTTCAGCTTTCTTGCTGTCGCACAACCCCTGCCGCCCGACCAGTCGGGGGCATATTGAACTTAACAGTTCGGACTCTTCCGAACATCCTGCCATCCATCCCAATTATCTGGCAACGCAGGCGGACATTGACGACGTATTGGCTGGCAACCGGATATTGCGCCAGCTCGCGGCGACCAAGCCGCTTGCCGATATCATAACCGAGGAGCTTATCCCGGGCGCGCAAGTTGATGGTGATGAAGCCCTGTTGGCTGACTTCCGCGCCCGCGCCGACACGGTGTATCATCCGACAAGCAGTTGCATGATGGGGACCGACCCTGCCACTTCGGTAGTTGATATCCGACTGCGCGTGCACAATGTTGAGGGCTTGCGGGTGGTCGACGCATCCGTGTTTCCGACTATTACATCAGGAAATACCAACGCACCAACGGTCATGGTCGCGGAAAAAGGCGCTGCGATGATTTTGGAAGACGCAAAATTGATGCGTTAATTTAATTTACCAGTCCTTTTCGGCTGTGCTATTCCCCTGCCACCGCGCGAATCTGGGGAGGGAGTGGCAATGCATCCGAAGATTGATCTTAAGCAATTGCCGCCTTTAAAAGCGCTTAAAGGTTTTGAAGCGGCGACGCGTCACCAAAGTATCCGCGACGCGGCCGATGAGCTTTGCCTCACGCACCCTGCGGTCAGCCATCAAGTTCAACTCATCGAAGATGCACTTGGCGTCACTTTGTTCGTTCAAGAAGGACGCCATATTGTCTCGACCGAAGAGGGCAAGGTGCTTTACCCTTATGTGCGGGCCGCGTTTGAATCATTGCTGGAGGGCGTCGAAGAAGTTCATCGCAATGCCCTGGATAAGCCGCTTCGGGTGCAAACCTATGTGACGGCATCAATCCGCTGGCTTGCGAAGCGCGTGCCGCAATTTCTGGCCGACCATCCCGAAATCAAACTCACGCTCAATACATGCGCGGTTGAATGGGAGTTTGATGATGTGCATGCGGATGTGGGGCTGGTCTATTGCGCAACCGAACCCGATCCAGCCAAGTTTCATTGGGTGCCGCTATATGAATATGCGTTGTTCCCGGTATGTAGTCCTGAGGTCGCCGCGGCCATGGGCCAAAAACCGACATCACAACAATTGATGACCAAGCCGCTTGTCGCGATTTACACCGAAGTGCAAAATTGGGAGACGTGGTTTGCGTCCGCTGGTGCCGCGTTTGAACCATCCGTGCCATATCTGATGGTTGATACCCTGGCTGTTGCGCTTGAAATGGCGCTCAACGGTGAGGGGATCGCGCTGGTCAACGGGCCATTTGTGGATCAGGATCTAGCTGCCGGACGGCTGGTGCAGCCTATCGATCATAAGGCCATTTGCCCGGGTGCATGGGGGTTAATTTGCCGCAAAGACATGCGAGAAAATCTGCGCATCCGGACTTTTATGGATTGGGTGTATAAAAATGTTTCCGATAGCCGGACGGCGGCTGCGGCCGTTTAGCGTTTGGCAACGACCTCGTAGCCGGGCTCTTCGGGTTCATCGTCGATCATATCAGCAGGGAAGCCCGTACCGAGCACCTTAAGGCCCAACGGCTCTTCATAGCGGCGGATGATATTCGGTGAAAACTCACGCGGACCGTAGGCTGCCTCACCCTCTTTGAATATCTTGACGATAAGTGGTGATAGCTCGACAGGTACATTGGCAGAATGCGCAATTTTGTCGAACAGGCCGACATCCTTGCTGACCAGATCCATCGTAAAGTTAATGTCGCGGCTTCCGTTGAGGATGACCTGACTTTCGGTTTCATGGACAAAGCTGTTGCCGGATGAAATCCGGATCGCTTCATATGTTGTGTTCATGTCAAGGCCGATCGCCTTGCATGTCGTCAACGCCTCAGCCAGCGCAACGAGATGCACGGTGCATAGATAATTCGTCATTACCTTTAGTTGCGATGCGGTCCCCAGATCGCCTGTGTGCAATATGCGGCGCCCCATCGTTGTCAAAACGGGCAAAACAAAGTCAAATGCAGCCCGAGGGCCGCCTGCAAAAATGGCGATATTGCCCGTGTCGGCACGGTGACAGCCGCCGGAAACGGGGCATTCCATGAACATCGCGCCGCGCGCTTCGACGAGCGCGCCGAGCCGTATGACTTCACTATAATCGGTGGTGCTCATTTCAAGCCAAACTTGCCCTGGGCGCATAACTTGCAAAAAGCCATCTGCGCCCTCTGCGACCGCAGCACTGGCGGCAGGTGATGGCAGGCAGGTGATAATTAAATCAACAGCTTCGCCCAATAACTTGGGTGAGACCGCCGATGACGCGCCGCGCGCGACATATTCGGCGACTAAAGCATCATCAAGATCACGGACAGTTACGTCATGTCCGTTACGGATAAGGCTTCCCGCCAGTTTCCCGCCGACATTGCCAAGCCCGATAAATCCGATTTTCATGATTACACCCAGTTGTTTTTCAAAAAGCGTTACCCGCCGATTGAAAAAGTTAGAGCGCCGTCGATGCGCGGCCACAATTGAAAAATTTGGCCGATTGGGTGAATTATTTTGCTATTCTTAAACGGATGGCGGCGTGACGGGTTGCTTTAGCGTACTTCGTAACCAAGCCTTGCAGATAATGCCTCGGCCAGCCGTGACCGCGCAAGGGCGCACAACAGCTTTCGGTCAGCAAGCGCGCCGGGGTCGAACGGTTCGAGAAAATGTACGCCAACATCATAGCTGCCGGGCCGCGTAAACGCCCGCCACGCACTTTCCCAACCCGTTTCTTCACCCAGCCAAGCTATGTCTGGGCCGTCATTTCCGAAATCGATCAACACAGGTTGAACCATCATTGGTTTGGGTGGCGGAGCCAGCGTCGCAAACAAGGACTGTTTGAACGGTAAAAGCCCACGTCCATCGGACGTCGTGCCTTCTGGAAACAGCGTTACGGACCAATTCTCTGCAATCGCTTCGCGCAATTCGGCCACTTGCTGGGCAACATTTTGTTTTTCGGTGCGGCTGATGAAAATGGTGCGGTTCAGTTTTGCCAGCCAGCCAATCACGGGCCAATCCCTGACGCCATCCTGCGCTACAAAAGAAGTTCCGGTGATCCCCGCCAAAATAGGTATATCGTGCCACGAGATATGGTTGGCGACAAAGAATACATCTCTGCGCAACGGATTTCCGTAAACCGTAACACGCGCGCCCAGTGCACGTGCGGATATGCGCAGGAACAACATAGCCCATGGCGAAGGCAGCTTCAGCACATGCCAGATAAGGTGAAGTGGTAACAAAACCAACAACGGTAGCGCGATCCAAAGCACTCGGACCATGCATAGGACATAGGCCTGAAAATCTATCTTCCGGATCGAAATGGAAATGGCTGCCATTGAGCTTCGCTTTACAGTTAAGATGATATCCCAGACGGTTTAATCGTAGATGTCAACTGTGACGGTGCTATGACGGTGTAAGGAGGACCGCGTTTCCGCAAGGCCATCCAAAATCCTTCAGCGTTTTTTCAAACGAAGATCATCCCAACTGGCATCCGCGACCCATCCGCCGTCCACGGGGAGGCTAACGCCATTTATAAAGCTGTCTGCATGTGCCAGAAATGCAATGGCGCGCGCAACATCTTCGGGTTTTGCAAAACGGGCCATAGGCACGCGGTTGATAATGTCTGCATCGGAATAGGCACCCGAACCTTGGTCCGCTTCGTCCATTTCAGTTTTGATCCAGCCGGGACATACAGCGTTGACGCGCACGCCGCGACTGCCCCATTCGGCGGCAAGTGTGCGCGTTAAACCAATCAAACCATGCTTTGATGCGTTATAAGCCGATCGATCAATAACACCGTGCAATCCGGCGATTGAGGCGACGTTGACAATATTGCCTTGCCGCCGCGCCAGCATTTGCTTGCCGATTTCACGGCACAATAAAAACGGTCCGGTTAGATTGATGTTCATAACGCGCTGCCATTGGTCAAGGCTGGTGTCTTCGGCAGGGCAGATCATGCTGATACCCGCATTATTAACAAGGACGTCGACTGCCGCATGTTCGCGCGCAGTTTTTTCGGCCAGTTCGGCAACGAAAGCTTCCGAAGAAATGTCACCTGACAGGGCGGACACGCTACCCCCAAGCGCCGATAGCGTGGCGATTTGCGAATCCAGCGGCTGCAAATCTGTCAGGACGACATGATATCCCATCGCGGCAAACGTCTTTGCAGTCGCATAGCCGACCCCTTGTGCAGCACCCGTCACCAATACAACCCGCATACTGCACCTTCTCATTAGAATATTGCCTTACCTTCCTTACAGAGAGCGGCGGTTGTGATCCAAAAATTTTTTTAACCGATCTCGTCATATTCCCCATTTGTGCCTGACCTTGAACCCGCCATAAGGTTCAACGAATTTAATGCCTAAAGGAGCACGGCTGTCATGCAAACATCGGCGCGGGTTGTCATCATTGGCGGGGGCATAATGGGTGCTTCGCTGCTTTACCATCTTGCCGAGCTTGGATGGACCGACTGCTTGTTGATTGAAAAGGATGAGCTGACGTCCGGTTCGACTTGGCACGCCGCCGGGCAATGCCCGAATATTACGGGCAGTTACAACCTCGCGAAAATGCATGCCTATAGCAATCAGCTATATCCGAAGCTTGAAGGGCTGACGGGACAATATGTAAGTTGGCACAAATCCGGCGGCATTCGCCTTGCGACCAACGAGCGCGAGTTGGCGTGGATGCGCTATATCGAGGGTTTTTCTAAAATCATCGGCTTTGAAATGGAAATCATCCCGCCAGAGGAAATCCTGCGTCATAATCCGTTTATGACGCTCGACGGGGTCATTGCTGGCGCGCGTACAACCGAAGACGGACATGCTGATCCTTCGGGTATCTGCAATGCGCTTGCCATTGGCGCAAAAAACATGGGCGCACAGATTGTGCGCAAAAACCGTGTGACGGGGCTGACCCAATTGCCGACGGGCGAATGGGACGTCGAAACCGAAAAAGGTATTATTAGAGCAGAAATCGTCGTCAATGCCGCAGGTTGCTATGCGCGGCAAATCGCGCAAATGGCAGGTATCGATATTCCGGTGACGAATATGGAACATCATTATGTCGTCACCGATCCCATCCCTGCCTTTAAGGATCGTGACGAGGAAATCCCCGTCATGCGCTGCCCGCATGTTTCCGGCTATTTCCGGCAGGAACAGAAAAGCGGCCTGATCGGCGTGTATGAAACTACGGGCTTGGCCGAGGCGTGGGCACCGCGCGGCGGGCACCCTGAATGGGATTCGACCAGCGAGTTGTTCCCCGAGGATCTGGAACGGATTGCCCCATGGCTTGAACGCGCGATTGAGCGGATGCCGATATTTGGCGAGGTTGGCCTGCGGCGATTTGTCAATGGCGCTATCCCGCATACCCCAGATGGCGGACCATTATTGGGGCCAGCTATTGGCCTTAAGAATTTCTGGCATTGCTGCGGCACCAGCTTTGGGATCGCGCAAGGCGGCGGTGCGGGCAAATATATGGCGCAATGGATGGTGTTTGGTGATGCCGACATCAACATGACCGAGTTCGACCCGCGCCGTTATGGTCCTTATGCCGATGAAAATTATAGCCGCGACAAGGTATTCTTGGATTATCGGATGACATTTACAACGCGGCTTCCCGGCGAAGAAGAGCCCGACGGTCGTCCACAAAAGACCAGCGCATTATATGGCAAGTTGTTGTCTGCTGGCGCAGTCTATGGCGAAACCTATGGCTGGGAACGACCCAAATATTTCGCGCTTGACGGGGCCGAGGAACAAGGCGGCTACCAACGCACCAATAGCTTCGACGCGGTTGCCGCCGAAGTGAAGGCTGTTGCCGAAGGCGTCGGCGTGCTCGATCTGTCCGGCTTTGCCAAATATGACGTAAGCGGGCCCGATGCGGAGGCTTTCCTCAATCGTATTTGTGCCAACCGCATGCCAAAGAAATTGGGCGGCATTGGCTTGGTACACCCCTTGTCGGTGCAAGGTCGCATCTATGGCGAAATGACGGTCACGCGCTTTGCCGATGATCATTTTTACTGCCTGTCCGCCGCCGCTGCCGAGCAACGCGATTGGGATTTGCTGATACATAGCAAATTGCCGCACGAGGATGTCACCATCCGCAATTTGACGATGGACTTGGGCGTTCTAGTGATGAATGGCCCGCGTTCGCGCGATGTGTTGGCAAAGCTTACCAATGCGGATTTAACGAATGCAGGTTTCCGCTGGTTAAGTGGTCAGGAAATTACAATCGCAGGCATCAAAATGCGTGCATTGCGGGTGTCTTATGCAGGTGAGCTTGGGTGGGAACTGCATCCGGCGATGGAGGATCTTGCGGCGCTCTATGATGCCGTTTGGGACGCTGGACAGGAATATGGCATCGTCAATTACGGCCTTTACGCCGCAAACACGATGCGGGTCGAAAAGGGCTATAAGGCTTGGGGCTCGGAGCTCACCAACGAATTGACAATGATTGAGGCCGACATGCCGCGCTTCATCAATTTTAACAAGGATGACTTTGTCGGCAAGCAGGCAACGCTGGATGCGCCGGACCGTTTCCGCATTGTCTATGGTGAGGTGGATGCCTCCAATGTCGATGTGCGCGGCGCGGAACCATGTTTGGTTGGCGATCAATGCATCGGTCTGACGACGTCGGGTGGTTATGGCCACCGCGTGGGGAAGAGCCTGTTCTTTGCCTGCGTGCCGCTTGAAAATGCTGCGCCAGGGTCACGTTTCGACATCATGCTGCAGGGCGAACGGCGGGTTGGAACGGTGCTGGAGCATCCCGCATATGATGCCGATAACGCAAAAATGAAGGTGTAAGATGGTAGCTGAACTTCCCAAAAAGGCGCGGGTGGTCATCGTTGGTGGTGGCGTTATTGGCTGCTCCATTGCTTATCACCTGACCAAGATTGGCTGGGACGATGTTGTTTTGCTGGAACGCAAGCAACTGACCAGCGGGACAACATGGCACGCGGCTGGCTTGGTGGGGCAATTGCGTCCGTCCATCAACATGACCAAGCTCGCCAAATATACTGGCGAGCTCTATCGCGGGCTTGAGGCGGAAACCGGCCAAGCCACAGGCTATCGCCAGTGCGGGTCCATTTCGATGGCAACCAATGCAGAGCGTTTTGAGGAACTGAAACGCAGCGCCTCTATGGCGAAAGTGTTTGATCTACCCGTCCATGTGGTAACGCCCCAAGAAATCAAAGAGCTCGCGAACATCGTTAATGTCGATGATGTTGTCGGCGGCATCCATATCCCAAGTGATGGCTATGCCAATGCCGTTGATATCACACAGGCGCTTGCCAAGGGCGCACGCACAGGCGGGGCGAAAATATTTGAGAATACCAAAGTCACCAAAATCCGCCACAATGGCGACAGGGTCACTGGCGTTGATACGGCAGACGGTTCGATTGACGCCGATTATGTCGTGATCTGCGGCGGCATGTGGACGCGCGATCTGGCGGCGAGCATTGGCGTTGCCGCACCCTTGCATGCGTGCGAGCATTATTATGTTCTGTTTGAAGGCGTGGAAGGGATCGACAATACGCTCCCCGTGCTGCGCGACTATGATTATTGCGGCTATTATAAATATGATGCGGGCAAGCTGCTGGTTGGGGCCTTTGAACCCAATGCGCGGCCTTGGGGCATGGACGGCATTTCAGAAGATTTCTGCTTTGACGAAATCGCTGGCAGCTTTGAGCATTTCGAGCCCCTGTTGATGGATGCCATGCGGCGCGTGCCTGCGTTGGAAAAAGCGGGCATCCAGAAATTCTTCTGCGGGCCGGAAAGCTTCACGCCAGATGTGCGCTATCATCTGGGCGAAAGCGCCGAGCTGAAGGGCTGTTTTGTGGCGGCTGGCCTCAATTCCATCGGCCTGCAATCCGCAGGCGGCGTTGGCAAGGTCATGGCCGACTGGATTCGCGACGGGATTCCGCCTGCTGACCTGTGGACGGTCGATATTCGCCGCAACATGCCGTTCCAGATTAACCGCAAATATCTGCGTGAGCGCGTGACCGAAAGCCTTGGTCTGCTGTACGCAACGCATTATCCGTTCAAGCAATATGAAACCGCGCGTGGCGTCCGCCGCTCTGCCATTCATGATCGGCTGGTCGCGGCGGGCGCTTGCCATGGCGAAGCCTTTGGCTGGGAGCGGCCCAATTGGTATGGCGAACCCGGCAGCACGCCCAAATATGCATATAGCTATGGCCGCCAAAACTGGTTTGAGGCCAATGCCGAAGAGTGCAAAGCGGTGCGTGAGGCCGTGGGGCTGTTTGACCAAAGCTCCTTTGCCAAATTCCGGTTGGAAGGCCGCGATGCTTGTGCTGTTCTGAACCGCGTGTGCGCCAATGACGTTGATGTCGCCCCGGGTAAGCTTGTCTATACCCAATGGTTGAATGACAAGGGCGGGATTGAAGCCGACCTTACCGTCACGCGGCTGTCGCAGACGGCCTATCTCATTGTCACCGGGGCCGAGACCGAGATCAAGGATTTTAACTGGCTGTCGCGGCATATTCCGGATGATGCGCATGCCATTTTGACCAATATCTCCTCCGCCATGGGCGTCATTTCCATCATGGGACCAAATGCGCGTGCGCTGCTTCAATCGATTTGCCCCAATGATCTGTCGCATGAGGCGTTTCCCTTTGCGACATCGCAGGAAATCGAACTTGGCTATGCCATCGTGCGTGCCTCGCGGATCACCTATGTCGGGGAATTGGGTTGGGAGCTTTACATCCCGACCGAGTTCATGACGGGCGTTTATGATGAGATTGTCGCAGCAGGGGCCAATTTCGGCTTGAAGCATTGTGGCTATCACGCGCTTAATGCCCTGCGCATGGAAAAGGCCTATCGCCATTGGGGCCATGACATCACCGACGAAGACACGCCCTTGGAGGCTGGACTTGGCTTTGCCGTGAAGATGGACAAATTTGGCGGCTTTATCGGACAAGAGGCGCTGGTGAAGCAGAAGGAAGAGGGGCTGAAGCAACGCCTCGTTCAATTCCTGCTGAAATCGCCAGAACCGATGCTCTATCATAATGAGCCGATCTGGCAGGGGAACCGGATTGCGGGCTATATCCGCTCTGGCATGTACGCCCATAGCCTCGGCGCATCCTGTGGCCTTGGCTATGTGACTGCGGCAGATGGCGGCGTTGTCGGCCCGATTGGCGCGGATGATTATGAAATCGAAATTGCGGGCGTGCGTTACCCTGTAACCGCCTCGCTCAAGCCCCTTTATGACCCCTCAAATGCACGGATCAAAATCTGATGACTGAGACTTCACATGCCATCATGCAACCGCTGGCCGCAAAAACACGGATGGGGTATAGCTTTGATCAGGAATTTTACACTAGCGACGCGGTGTTCAAGGCGGATTTCGACCAAGTCATCAGCCAGAAATGGCTGCTAGCCGGTCATGTGTCGCGTATCCGCAATAAGGGTGATTATTTCCTGTTTCGGGTTGGCAATGAACAGATCATTGTCATTCGTGAAAATGCCGACAGCGTCCGTGCCTTCTTCAACGTCTGCCGCCATCGTGGATCAACCATTTGCCAGTTGGAAAGCGGCAATGCACCGCGTCTGGTGTGCCCTTATCACGCGTGGACCTTTGGCCTTGATGGGCGGTTGATTTCGGCGCGGCTGATGCCCGAAGATTTCGATAAGGCGGAAAACAGCCTGTTCGCATGCCATATCCGCGTGTTCCACGGCCTTATCTTCATCAATATGAGCGAAGATGAGCCAGTCGATTTTGACGCTACCTTCGGTGATATGGGGGCCATTCTCGATTATCACGGCTTTGCAGATGCGCGCATTGCGCATGCGGGCAGTTATCCCACGACCGCCAATTGGAAACTGGTCGTGGAAAATTTCTTTGAATGCTATCATTGCGTGCCGTCGCATCCCGAATTCTGCTCGATGCATGCATCGGAATCGATTGTTGCCGTTGGAGCTGGACCAAGTTCCGGGCCAGCCGATGCCATCGCAAGCTTTGCGCCAAAGTTACAGGCTTGGGAAGAAAGCGCCGCCGCCGCAGGTCGGCCGATTGGCACCATTGATGAGGCACCCGATAGCAGCCATTTGCGCCTGCTGATGCAACGGATGAACAAAGACGGCTGGGCGTCGGAAACGCAAGACGGCACGGCGCCTGCTCCGCTAATGGGTAAGCGCAGGAAAGCCGATGGCGGACGGATGCACTTAAGCTTCAGCCCGTTCAGCCAGATTGTTGCCGATGATCATTTTGCGATCCTGTTCCAATTTACCCCGCGTGGCGCATTGGCGACGGATGTCGAGATGATCTGGCTGGTGGATGGACGCGCGACCGAAGCGGACGTCGACATTGAAAAGATGATCTGGGGCTATCATGCCACAACGACGCAGGACAAAGTCATAACCGAAAACAATCAGGCGGGCATCATGTCCAGCCGCTATCGTCCAGGTCGCTATTCTGATCAAGAAGGCAGCGTGCTGAACTTCCAGAAATGGTATCTCAACCAATTCGGACTGGATCGCGCCGGGTGACAATAGCCGCCAACATGCGCGCGGTTTTGCTGACCGGCCATGGCGGCTATGACAAGCTGGATTTTCGGGATGACGTTCCGGTGCCTATAATGGGGCCGAAGGATGTGTTGATCCGCGTTGCGGCAGCGGGCGTTAATAATACCGATATCAACACCCGCATCGGCTGGTACTCAAAGGCGGTGGCAGAGGCGACGGACGTGGGCGCCGCGTCTGGGATCGCCGGTGCGCAGGATGACGGCTGGTCGGGGGCGGCGTTTCAATTTCCACGCATTCAGGGTGCGGATGCCTGTGGCCGGATTGTGGCGGTGGGCGATGAGGTCGACCCGGCGCGCATTGGTGAACGCGTGTTGGTTGAGCCGGTTTTTCGCGGCGCGGGTCGGTTCGACATTCTCTATTTCGGTTCTGAAGTCGATGGTGGCTTTGCCGATTATACGTGCGTCCCGTCCATCCATGCGCACCGCGTTGTTTCGGGGCTGTCCGATATTGAGCTGGCAAGCTTCCCGTGCGCTTATGGAACCGCAGAAAATATCCTGACGCGGATTAATGTGCAGGCGGGCGAACGCGTGCTGATCACTGGGGCATCGGGCGGTGTTGGCTCCGCTGCGGTACAACTTGCCAAAAGGCGTGGTGCCGAGGTGACCGCTTTGGCTGCTGACGCCAAGACGGAAATTGTTCGGTCGCTGGGCGCGTCTCGGGTGGTTCCGCGCGATGCAAATCTTGAAGCTTTATTTGGGCAGGAACATTTCGATGCCGTTGTCGATATTGTGGGAGGATCGCAGTTCGGCAGCATCCTAAACGTCTTGAAACGCGGCGGTCGCTATGGCGTCTCAGGTGCCATATCGGGCCCCATTGTCGACCTTGATCTGCGGACTTTGTACCTTAAAGATTTGCGGCTGATTGGTTGCACGGTTTTAGAACCGGAAGTGTTCCAAAACCTTGTCTCTTATATTGAGCGCGGCGAAATCCGGCCAGTGGTAGCCGCGACATATGACCTATCTGACATTGTCAAAGCGCAGGAAGCGTTTTTGACGAAGCAGCATGTCGGAAAGATCGTCTTGTCGCTTTAATCGACGGTTTCGATCAATTCGGCAATGCGTCCGACGATTTCATCGATATGGCTTTTTTGCAGGATGAGCGGCGGTGACAGCGCAATGATATCCCCCGTCGCACGCACGAGCACCCCATTGTCGAAGCATTTGTGGAACAATTGCATGCCGCGCTTGCCAACGCCAGCCGCATGCGGCGCAAGTTCTACAGCCGCAACGATGCCCATATTGCGGATGTCGATGACATGTTTTTTGCCCCTCAGGCTGTGCACCGCATCCTGCCAATAGCCGTGGAGCGAACCAGCATGTTCGAAAATGCCTTCCGATTTGTAAAGGTCCAAAGTTGCCAAGGCTGCTGCTGCGGCCAAGGGGTGACCTGAGTAAGTGTAGCCGTGGAACAATTCGATACCGTCGGGGCCGCCTTCGACTACGCCGTCGTGGATATGGCGGCTAACGGCGACAGCGCCCATCGGCACGGCGGCATTTGTCAGGCCCTTTGCCATCGTAATAATGTCAGGCGTCACGCCTAACGTTTCTGAAGCGGTCGTGCCGCCGACACGGCCAAAAGCGGTGATGACCTCGTCAAATATAAGCACGATGCCATGCTTGCGCGTAATCTCACGCAATTTTTCGAGATAGCCAATCGGCGGCACCAAAACGCCAGTTGAACCCGCCATGGGTTCGACAATGACCGCCGCAATGGTCTCCGCGCCATGCAGCGCGACAATCGCCTCCAGATTGTCCGCCAAATGCGTACCCCATTCAGGTCGGCCCATGGTAAAGGCGTTATGTTCAAGATTATGGGTGTGCGGCAGATGGTCAACACCCGTCAGCAAGGTGCCAAATTGCCGCCGGTTGTTGACGATACCGCCAACCGAAATACCACCAAAGCCGACGCCATTATAGCCGCGTTCGCGCCCGATCAGGCGGGTACGTGTGCCTTGGCCAATCGCGCGTTGGTAAGCGAGCGCAATTTTGAGAGCCGTATCGACCGATTCAGAACCCGAGTTGGTAAAGAATATCCGATCAAGGCCTTCTGGCATAAGCGTTGCGAGGCGCGAAGCCAGTTCAAACGCCAGCGGATGTCCCAATTGGAATGGTGGGGCGTAATCAAGCTCTGCTGCGCATTTCTGGATTGCTTCGACAATAGGTGGGCGGCAGTGACCGGCATTGACCGCCCATAGCCCGGCTGTGCCGTCAAGGATCTGCCGTCCATCATCGCTGGTATAATGCATGTCCTTCGCAGATTTTAGCTGCCGCGGCGTCGTCTTAAACGCGCGGTTTGCCGTAAACGGCATCCAAAATGCAGCGAGGGGGTCATTTTCCAGTTTCATCACGTCACTCCACCAACGGGTATTTAGCCCTTATGCGACCGTAATACCGTCATTCTCGATTGAAAAGATTGTTGTGTCCGGAAAATTTTATATGGGCCTCATATGCAGGCTGCTGCGCGATCATATGTGGGAGTCCAAAGTGGGAACTGATGTCTTGTAAATGACAGGCCGAAGCGCAAAGCTGGTGGTGACATTGGCAACGCCCTTCACCCGCGTTAGCCGGTGGCGCAGAAAGTCCTCAAACTGTGTCAGGGACGCGACCAATATCCGCAATTGATAGTCCGCCTCGCCTGTCATCAGATAGCATTCCATAACCTCCGGAAAGCTCGCTACGGCGGTTTCAAAATCCTCCAAATGCCGGTCATCTTGTTGGTCGAGGCGTACCCGAACAAATGCCGTTACGGACAATCCGACCTTATCCGGATCAACCAGCGCAACATAGCGTGTAATCGTGCCGTCAGCCTCCAACTGGCGGACGCGGCGCAGGCAGGGGCTGGGCGATAGGCCAACCCGTTCAGACAATTCCTGATTGGACATTCGGCCATCCGATTGAAGGCCGTCGATAATCTTGCGGTCAATTGCATCTAGCGCATTTTTTGGCATATTATAAACCTAATTTATATTATTTCAGCATAATCTATCAAATAAATGGCATATACCGTTTTGATACGCAAGGACATGCTCGGGAGTGCTGGCTAAAGTCTTGCTTTGATTTAAGCGGAAAGCACCCATGGCCAATATTGTCACCGACACGCGTGAAGAGAAGATAGCTGCGATCACAACGCTCGACTCGCGGCTGCGTTGGCTGGCCGCGTGGACCGTACACAATGCCAACCATATCCGGCCAAAGCGGGATGGGTTGAAGGTTGGCGGGCATCAGGCAAGCTGCGCTTCCATGACGGCGATTATGGCGGCACTTTATTTTCATGCGCTGCGCCCGAATGACAAAGTTTCCGTCAAGCCACATGCGGGGCCAGTGCTGCAAGCCATCCATTATCTTCTGGGCAATCAATCACTGGAGCAATTGCAGCAATTTCGCGCCCTTGGCGGCGCGCAAAGCTACCCATCGCGGACGAAGGATAAAATTCCAGTGGATTTCTCCACCGGTTCCGTAGGGTTGGGCGTTGCGATTACCGCCTTTTCCAGTCTGGTTCAGGACTATTTGATCGCCCACGGATCGATAGACGAGGGCAATGCAGGCCGGATGATTTCGTTGATGGGCGATGCGGAGCTGGATGAAGGCAATATCTACGAATGCCTCATTGAAGGGTATAAGCACGACATCAGGAACTGCTGGTGGGTGGTCGACTATAATCGGCAATCGCTCGACAGCACGACAGCAGATCGGATGTTTCGGCGCTTTGACGATATTTTCGAGACCACGGGATGGCGGGTCATCACCTTAAAGCATGGCAAGTTGCAACGTGCAGTTTTCACCCGACCCGGAGGGAAATTACTGGAGGACTGGATCGAAAATTGTCCCAATGCGGAATTTGCGGTTCTTACCTATCAGGGCGGTGCGGCTTGGCGTGCCCGCCTAATGGCAGATATTGGCGGCAAACCGCATGTGAAAAAGCTGCTCGATAGTTTCGATGATGACGGTCTTGCCGCGCTGATGACCAATTTGGGTGGGCATTGCATCGAATCATTGATGGATGCCTTTGACAGTGCCGATGATGAACGGCCCACCTTGTTCATTGCTTATACGGTCAAGGGTTATGGCCTGCCGCTGGCGGGACATAAGGACAATCATTCCGGGATGATGAACCCCGGTCAGATTGATCAGCTTCGCATGTCCATGGGCATTGAAGCAGGTGAAGAATGGGAACCATTTGCCGGCCTCGGCGGCAATATGGCGGCTCGGCTGAAAAATTTCATCGGGGACAGCGTGCTTGCCGCCAAACCATTAGAGCCCGTATCGCCGCAGATACATGTGCCCGCCCGCTTCGCAGTTCCGTCAGGCGATGTACAATCCACGCAGGCAGCATTCGGCAATGTGCTTCTCGACCTAGCCAAATCTTCGGAAGAGCTGGCAGACCGGATCGTAACCACTGCGCCTGATGTGACGCAGACGACCAACCTTGGCGGATTTGTTAACCAGCGCGGGCTGTTTCGCCGGTCCGACGTGGCCGATATATTTCGTGAGGCCAAAATTCCATCCGCCCAGAAATGGGCGGCACATGCGGCGGGACAGCATATTGAACTGGGGATTGCCGAAAATAATTTCTTCTTGCTGCTGACGTCGCTTGGTTTGGCTGCACCACATTTCGGTACGCGCCTTATTCCGGTTGGTACGGTGTATGACCCATTCATCGCCCGTGGCCTCGATGCGCTAAATTATGGTTGCTATTCAGATTCGCGTTTTCTGCTGGTCGGAACCCCGTCCGGTTTGACTTTAGGACCAGAAGGCGGCGCGCATCAGTCCATCAACACGCCGTTGATTGGCATGGGGCAGCCGGGTCTGGCCTATTTTGAACCTGCTTATGCCGATGAAGTCGCTTTATTCATGCGGTGGGCGTTTGAATATCTGCAAAAGCCAGAGGGAAGCTCTGTCTATCTGCGGCTGAGTACGCGTCAGGTTGCGCAAGTTGAGCGGGCCGACACGAATTGGGAGGCAGATGCCCTGAAGGGCGGATATTGGTTGCGGCGTCCTGCAGCAGGGGCGGAGGCGGCCATTATTTTTACAGGGGCCATCGCGCCTGAGGTTTTGTCAGCATATGAACAAATGCTCGATGATATCCCTGGCTTAGGCGTTTTGAACGTGACCTCGCCTGATGTGCTGCATCGTGAATGGTCGGCAAGCAAGGCTGCGCGCTGGACAGATCGGAACACGCAAACATGTCATGCAGAGGATTTGTTATCCATATTGGCGCCCAATGCCGGCATTGTGACGGTGATTGACGGTTCGCCCGGCGCTTTGTCCTGGTTGGGCGGCGTGCACGGTATGCGTGTCAGTCCGCTGGGCATGGATCGTTTCGGTCAGACGGGCGATTTGCCGGATCTATACAGCGAATATCGGCTCGACTCCACCGCCATTATTGATGCCATGGCCGAACTCTTTTTAAAAATATGAGTCACCATCATCCGCACGAAATGGCTTAAAACTTTATTCGGCGGATTTTGCGCCACCGCTGATCATTTCATCTGGTAGTGCGCGGAATGTGAATTCTGCGGGCTTGTCCAAATATTGCTTGGCCAGTTCCCACAGGTCATTTGCCGTTATCGATGCAAAATTGGTCTCACTTTTTCGGAAGCGGTTGAGTCTGTCTGGGTTTGTCTGCGTCTCTGCCGCGACGCCCAGCCAAGTGTTGTTTTGCTTTTTCCAATCGGCATAGCTTTCAAGAACGGGCTTGCGGGCACGTTCGAACAGGTCTGGATCAACAGGCGACTTTACCAACGCCGATATGACTTGGTCGACAGTCGTTTCTATGGTCGCAATATCTTTGGGGTCGCCAGCGGTAGATATAGAAAATGTGCCCCGCTGCAGATATAGGTTGGACATATCGGAATTTGCAGAGACGCCATAAGTTGCGCCCAATTTCTCGCGTAATTCATCCGTCAAGCGCAGCGTCGCAACGCGTGCAAGAAGATCCATGGATTGGGAGGTTTTCTGGTCATTATCGCCCGAGGTTGTCCAGATACGGCGCCACGCCAACTGGTTTGCCTCGCCATTATGGGGAATATCAAAATTCCCCCGCTTTGCGCTCCAGCCCGTTTGAAGTTGCGCGCTATAATCCTTCTCGTCATTCGCGCGCGTCGGGAGGGCTCCAAAACTGCCTGCAACAGCCGCGATGGCCGCTTCTTCATCCAAGTCGCCGACCAATGCGATTTCTAAGCGATTCTGTTTTAATGCGTCGCCCAACACCGTCTTTAGCATTTCAAAATCTGCACCCTGTACGGCCTTGAGAGGCGGCAGCGTAAAGCGCGGATCATCATCGGTCACGATGCTCGACATGGCGACCGAAAGCGCGGACTCCGGAACGGCGCCCAATCGCGCATATAATTCGGGCAGCGGACGGCGAAACAGGCGAAGGGCATTTTCCGAATAGCCCGGATGGGTGGTATATGCTGCCATGACTTGCAATTGCCGCACCAAATCCGCTGGTGCCACAGCACCGGCTGCGCCAAAATATCTGTCGGCAACACCGAATGCGGGGGACACCGTTGTTCCAGCCAAGATGGATCGCAGATCTTCAATATCATGGGCTTGAAGGCCGCCAGAAACATAGGTCGCCGACATCAGTAAGGCCAAGACGGCATTTTCCTTGCCAAAATGCAGCTGGCCACCATCAATGCGCAGCGAATAGCGGACTCGATTGTCTTCAAAATCGGTTTTTTTAAGGTTCAGCAATACGCCATTGGCAAAGCGGATTGTCCGAATGCCCAAGTCTGCGATGGTCTTGTCTGCAACAACAGCTCCGGCGGAGCCGAAGTCTGTGTAAGCAAAACGCGACGTCGCCCGTGCCATCGGCGCAGCGATTGCCGTGCCGACACTGGCGGCATAAGCGGCTATGATTTCATCCTCGGGAATAGCCGCGCTCTGCTTTGTTGTCAGAAAAATCTGCGGTCGATCCATTTGGCGGAACCAAAATGCAAATTCGGCATTGATCGCCGCCTGCGTTATAAACGGGCGGATCTGTCGCCACAACAATTGGCGATATCTGTCGGAATTGTACACGTCCTCATCCAGACTGACCAAGGCGTTTGCAATTGCGGCGCTTGATTCTGTGCCTTCATCCTTGGCGGCGTTTTCATATTGTGCGTCCAGACCCTTTATCTGTTCGGCAATCTCGGATTCTTCAAACCCATATTCCACGGCTTGGCGAACAGTTTGCTCGGTGAAGGCGAGCAACGAACGCCAACTGCCGTCCTTGCCTGTGACGCCATAGCCGATGGATGCATATTGGTCGCAAAGGCCGAAATTGAAATTTACACCGCCACCTAAAAACGGGATGTCTTCTTCGCGGGATCGACGCGCCATGCGGCGTGATATGATGGCGTTTGCGATGCTCATTTTGAGCTCAACCATCGCGCGTTCTATGGTGTCAGGCCGCCTTTTGTCCTGCAAAAACTGCTGAACACGCATGCTCTCGCTAATCTCTGGATGCACGAAGCTTTGCGCGGTCAACGCGCGTTCAGTATCCAAGCTGCATTGGTCAATTGCACCCAATGGCGGCGCGTCCACGCGCCAGTCGGCAAATTTTGCCACCAATTCGCGTTCAATGGCAACCGGGTCTACGGGGCCTACGACGATGATTTTGATGCGGTCCGGGCGATAAAATTTGCGATACAGCGCGCGCATACGCTCGGCCGACGCGGTTTGTATGACCTCGGCTGTGCCGATGGGATATCGCGTTGCGAAGAAGGTGTTCGGGTAAAATAGGGTGTTTGCCGCGCGTACGCTTTGAAACCCAAAATTCTCGCGCGCGCTTTTTTCAGCCAAGATAACGCCGCGCTCTCGGTCAACTGCCGCTGGATTAAACGATATTTCCCGTGCAGTCTCGCGCATCAAAAACAGCGCGCGTTCAACAAGACGCGGGTCAGCCTTAGGCAGATCAAGCTTATACTGTGTTTGCGTATAGCCGGTTGATGCATTGGTATCCGCGCCAAAGGACAGACCAAGCCGTTCAAGCATTTTGACCATTTCGCCCTCAGGCACATTAGCGCTGCCGTTAAAGGCCATATGTTCGATGAAATGGGCCAGACCCTGCTCATTCTCCGCCTCGGCTGCAGAACCAAAGTCTATGGTCATGCGGACCAGCACCTGATTCTGTGGACGGTGATTGGGACGAATGGCGTAGCGCAAGCCATTGGGCAGTCGCCCGTAAATGATGCTGGCATCCGGCTCGAGATCAGATGTCTCTGCATTCCAAGGTTGTGTCCGCTCCGCGCCCGCAGGTGCTGCAAAGGCGTCGGCAGGTCCGCCAAAGATGATCGCGAGTCCAAAGAGGAGGCGAAGCGCATTTTTCATACGCTTAGTGTTCTTCCGTGGACGTTTGGAAGCTGCGATCTCTTTGTATATAAATTATTGATTTACTTACCTTTGCGTAATCGGTGGCTGACCATATCGAGGACCGCCCCTTCGCTTTCGTCCGGCATCAGGCCGAGGCGGCGGGCGACTTCTTGATAGGCTTCTGCTTCGCCGCCAAGGTCACGACGGAACCGATCCTTGTCCAGCTTCTCGCCGGTTTCAATATCCCACAAGCGGCAACCATCGGGGCTGATTTCGTCGGCCAAGATGATTCGCGAAAAATCGCCGTCGAACAAGCGCCCAAACTCAAGTTTGAAGTCCACAAGCCGAATGCCGATGGCCGCAAACATACCGCACATGAAGTCATTGATGCGGATCGCCATGGCCGAAATGTCCTGCATTTCCTCCTGCGTTGCCCAACCAAAGCAGGCGATATGCTCCTCTGCGACCAATGGATCGCCAAGGCTGTCATCCTTGTAGCAATATTCCAACAAGGTATGCGGAAGCGGCGTGCCCTCTTCGATACCAAGTCGTTTGGACAAGGTGCCAGCGGCCACATTTCGCACGATGACCTCGATAGGAACGATCTCAACCTGACGGATCAACTGTTCGCGCATATTGAGACGGCGAATGAAGTGCGTGGGGATGCCGATATGGCTCAGCCGCGTAAAGACATGTTCCGACACGCGGTTGTTGATAACGCCCTTGCCAGAAATTGTGCCCTTTTTCTGGTTATTGAAGGCGGTGGCATCGTCCTTGAAATATTGGATTAACGTGCCAGGCTCAGGGCCTTCATAAAGAATCTTGGCCTTGCCTTCGTATATTTTGCGGCGGCGGGTCATATGCGGTCCCTGACTTTGCTTGAAATGATGCGCCCCGGTGGAGTTAGCCATTGTGAGCCTAACTCTGCCGGGGCGGTTATCGACGCTATAATCCATTGCATGCGTCGGCGCAATTCGAGATAGGTAGGGTCAGGACCTATTAAATCCACCTTCGCGGTTTGAGGCCATTTTGTTCAGTGCAAGGCGGCAAAGCGCAGGCTTAGTGGTTCTAAGTCGCGCTTTGCCAACGCGGCAATGGACAAAATGGGTCAAATCCGAAGGACGCCAAAATGGCTTCGATCTCAAAGCAAAATGCCCTTGCAGGCAGAATGACTGCCTGCGACGGACATTTTACTTCGATATCTTTGCCATTTTGACGCCGCGAAAGTGGATTTAATAGGCCCTGACCCTAAATAGGAAGGACACGAAAGGACTTCATGTGCCCATCGATCTGGATTTACTGCTTCAGGCCTACGCCAATGGCATATTTCCGATGTCCGACGCCCGTGATGACCCCGACACATTTTGGATTGAACCGGAGTTTCGGGCGGTCATGCCGCTCGATGGCTTTTGTTTGTCAAAGTCGCTTGCCAAAACTATCCGGCAGGACCGGTTTGTGGTGACCGCCGATACCGCTTTTGCGCAGGTCATTGCCACATGTGCCGAATCGCAAGCGGATCGACAGGACACTTGGATTAATCCGGATATAGAAGCGGCTTTCTGCCGCTTACACCAACAAGGGCGGGCACATAGCATCGAATGCTGGTCGGAAGGTCGCCTTGTGGGCGGGCTTTACGGGCTGGCCTTGGGGCGCGCGTTTTTCGGGGAAAGCATGTTCTCGCGCGAAACCGACGCGTCGAAGGTTGCTTTGGCGTGGCTGGTCGCACGGCTTCGACTGGGCGGGTTTGAATTGCTCGACTGCCAGTTCATGACCGACCATTTAGCTAGTCTAGGGGCAATCGAAATGACCCAAAGCGCCTATCGTAAGCTGCTTGAGGCCGCATTAACAAAAGCTGTTCAAGCTTCATCCGGGCTCGCGTCGTCAGCCGCTGCGGGAGCAGGCTCGGGCGGCGATTGGGGCGCGCTTGATGGCGCTATATCCTCAGCATCGGCTGCAGGAGCCTCTGCAGAGGATTTCTTCTCTACGGCTGCCTCTTCGCCGGGGAAGCGCATTTTGCAAGCCTTGACCCACACATCGTAAATCGGGTGCTCGACAACATTGGCGGCGGGATTTCCCTTGAACAGCCAGCCGGAGAAGACGCTGCGCCATCTTTCCGCCTCGGTCGTGCCGGGGGGACGCTCATTCACGAGCAACTGTACAAATGCACCCTCGTCCGGTTGGTTTTCCCACGGCGCTGTTTTCTCACAAGCCCTGAGTCGGATGACCACTTTGTCGAAGCGAATAGCTTGGCCGGGTTTGAGTTCAACGTCGCGGGTTTGGCCGTTTCGTTTGTTCAACAGACCCAGTACGGCAATGCGTTCTGCCATTGGCGTGCCAATATTTGCACCGGACATGGCAACAATTTTGTCGTTTGTGGAGATCGCCTTGCCCGATTTTGCGGGCGCAAGCGTTTCATCCTCGGAAGAACCGCATGCGGCAAGCGTTGCTAATACAGGCAACCATATTAAGCCGCGTGAGCGGATCATGATGCGTCCGGACTCCACGCCTCATAATCACCCGTTGCACGGGCACGGTGGCCGCCACGTTCAATCGACCCCGCCGGACGATAGGCAGCTTCGGTTCCGGTCAGATTGGGTACGGCCGCAGTTTCATAGCCGCGATGCGGTGGCAAATAGCTCTCCGGATCGCCATCATGTGTGCCATGCAACCAGCCATGCCAATCGGGCGCCACCCGACTTGCATCATTGGGCCCATTATAAATCACCCAGCGGCGTTTGCCGTCGGATGATTGATAATATCGATTGCCCAAGGCGTCTGCGCCCACAGCCTTGCCTTTGCGCCAGCTATAGATTGACGTGCCAATCGTTGCGCCGTCCCACCAAGTGAAGATTTTACTCAGAATACCCATGGCTCACGCGATTAGGACCAAGCATGATTCCGCGCAATCCTTATTTGGCCTTATTTGGTTGTCCATTGCACCTTGTCACCGGAAACGATTCCCAGTTCAGCCGCAAGGCCGCCGCGCAATTCGAGTACCGCGGCAACTGGCGCGCCCGACACAACGGGTGTGGTGGAATAAGGGACGGTGTTGTCGGCGATACTCTCAATCGTGCCGTCTGCGCGTACGAAAATAATGTCCAAAGGGATGACGGTGTTCTTCATCCAGAAACTTGCGACACGCGGTTCTGGAAAGGGAAAAATCATGCCCATATTGTCTGCGAGTTCCGTCCGGAACATGAGCCCCCTGGCTTGTTCTGCTGAAGTTCTTGCAGCCTCAACGGTGAAGCTATGCGTTTTGGCGGCGCTGGTCACGCATAAGGTAACTTGTTGCAGCCCCGCCACCGACTGGCCTGCCACCGCGCCGGGCATGCAACCTGCGGCCGGGCTTTCGCCATTGGCTGGCATGTTACAGGCGGTGAGCGACAAGGCTATGGCAAAGGCGCTGCAGCGGCTGAACTGGCTAAAAGTCATTGACGATATTCCTCTTGTTGATCGCTGCGCAATGCATGGCAGCGTCTATATTTTGTTTGGTGAAGCGACGTCCGCTCCGGCCAATCGGGCCTCACCCCATTCAACCCAACCCAGCCATTTTGGCGTCCGTTTCATATAATGTCCTTGCGGCGGCTGACATATAAATCCAGCGTCCGATATGGCCCGCGTTACAGGCCGGGTCAAATGGCAACCACCGGCAATCCGTTTCCAGATCGGCTCGATACGGTTTTGCCACGCGGCCGCCGACGGATCTGGCGCGCCGCCATGTTCGACAAACAGCAAGCGACCATTTGGCCGGAGTACCCGCTTCGCCTCCAACAATGCCAAATGCGGATCTTGCACTGAACAGAGGGTGAAAGTCGTCACAACAGTGTCGAAGCTGGCGTTGGCAAAGGGAAGTGCCTCAGCAACCCCCGGCATGAAATTGGCCGTCAGCCCCTTGCTTTCCAACGCACGTGTTGCACTGGCAAGCAACTGCGGGGAAGGATCAACACCGGACAGTGAATGCACCTTGTTCCAGTCATAATAATCGAGGTTAGGCGCACCGCAGCCAAGCTCAAGTACATCGCCGGAGGCGAGCGGCACCACTTTGGCCCTATCTTGCATTACTGCAGGTTGGGTGCAGGCGCAGCCGATTAATCGCGGAACGACATTCCGGTCCCACCAATTGCTCATGTGAATTTGAAGCCATTTTTCAGGCGCACATGATGCTGCATGAACCCTGCCAGAAAACATATGGTCTGACCCATGAAGTGCTCCCCTTGTGTATATTACCCCAACAATATGCGCGGCTGGGTTTCGCGCAACCCATTTTTGCGGCTTACCGTGAAAGACCCATTTCCTTCAATATTTTTGGAATGCGTTCCTTGAACGGGAAGAAACCTTTGGTCGCGTGCGGCCAAAAACTCTCGTCCCAGGCGCGCCGCACTTGAACGATAGGGAGCCCCTCTGATGCCAATGCGGGCGCGATGCGGGCCAAGCTATCCGCGACGGGGCCAACGGGTGCATAAGCGGTGACGACCTGTTTTGCGCCTGCCTCGCGGGCTTGGGCTATCAAGCTTGCGGCATCCAAATGGTTGCACAATTTTGTAGGGCATTTGAAGCCGCTAGCAACGCGTTCGGCGGCGTCACGTGTCGCCCCTTCTACAAAATATCGGGCATTGTCACCCGATAAGGTTTCGGGGTCAAACAAAATGCCCGCGCCGTTGATTTTGACAGATGCGCCAAAGACGGATTCGGGGTGCAAATCTTCTGGCGTTACCAACAGAAAAGTCGGTTTTTGCGCGTCTAAATAGGCAACTTGTGGCAGGGGTTGAGCCGCGCATACCGGCGTCTCGGTTGGCATTGTCGCGATGGTCGCGAGGCCCTGTGGCGCAAACCGGCCATTGGTAAAACGGGCAATATTCTCGCTGGTCGCAAGATAGGCCTTGCCTGCTGTTTGTAAGCCCGCAACCCACCGCCAAGACAATGTATTGCTTGCCGCGTCGGCATCTACCAAATGCCGTAGGAAGAAGTCAGCACCCAAGGCCCAAGGCAGGCGCAGAGTGAATATCCAGATGGATGCAAACCACATTCTTGCGTGGTTGTGCAGATAGCCGGTCTCCAATAATTCGCGCGCCCAGTCATCAAACCCTTCAATGCCGGTCTCACCGGCCTCCGCACTGTGGATTGCGCGGGCATTGGGGAAGCTGTCACGTTGCCGATCACGCTCTTGCAGATATTGCGTCCACACCGACGGCCGCATCTCGAGCCAGCCCTTCCAATAAGTGCGCCACAGCACTTCCTGCACATATTTTTCGGCAGCAGGCAGGCTGTGTTGGCCAAGCGTGGCACCGATGACTTCTTGCTCGGTTAGCATGCGATAGCGCAGATATGGCGATAGCTTCGATACCGCGCCTGCTTGGTCTGGGCCGGGGTCAGTATTGCGGCCAGACGCATAAGCGTGGCCAGCCCGCGGCGCAAATTGCGTGAGACGCAACAGCGCAGCATTCCGCGTCGCAGGGAAGGTTTCGCCGAGCATATTTAGTCCAGTAATTTTTGCAGGCGCGGCCTGATGATGAGGAAGCGGTTATAGAGCCGTTCGAGAAGCTTAAGAACAAGCGTGTTGCGGGCGATGAAACCAAGCGGTTTTAATACAGGAATGGCCCGCCACATGGCGGCGAAGGCGGCGGCGCCAGACAGGATCACTCCGTCTTCGCTGGCATGGAAGCGCGCCAGCATCAATTCACGGTCAAGCGGACACACTGCATCCGCAGGCGCTATATCTAGAAAGTCGATAGTGCGCCGCGTGTCGAGCCGACGCATCAATGCAATCTCGCGAATGCACAGGGGGCATGCCCCGTCATACCAGACTATTACTTTGGCCATGTTGCTTTTTATCATTGGGGACAGATCATTGTCAGGCTGGGCGTTACGCGGTAGCGTGGCGGCATAAAAAAGGGCGCCGTTTCGAGCGCCCTTTAGATTTTCCCGGTAAGGAGAGTTTATTCCGCTTTTTCGTAATATTGCGGGGCCGCCTCATTCAAGATGACGAGAATTTTTTGGAGCGCGGCCTTTTCATCGGTCTTTTCCATGGCGGCCAGCTCACGCGCCAGACGGCTGGATGCGGCTTCGAAAATCTGCCGCTCGGAATAGCTTTGCTCTGGCTGGTCATCGGGACGAAACAGATCGCGTGTCACTTCGGCGATTGATACAAGGTCACCCGAGTTGATCTTCGCTTCATATTCTTGCGCGCGACGTGACCACATGGTACGCTTCACCTTGGGCTTTCCAGTCAAAGTATGCATCGCTTCTTTCAGTGTCTTATCGCTTGAAAGCTTGCGCATGCCAACGCCTTCGGCCTTGTTGAAAGGCACGCGAAGCGTCATTTTTTCTTTTTCAAAACGCAGGACATAAAGCTGAAGCTGCATCCCTGCGATTTCGGAATCCTGAAGTTCAATCACGCGGCCGACCCCATGCTTGGGATATACCACATAATCGCCTACATCAAACATCGCCGCGTTGGACGTCATATTACGACCTTTCTGATTATTCGGGAGAAATAGCTTGTTCAGGCGACGGTAGGGTCGCCCATCAGACTTTTTTCGTTCGTCCCTTACGTCATGAACCTGTCGCGACCTGGATTGGACGCGCAGTCATCGACCAAAGTTGGCCTGTCGTCACGGAGTGTAACAGATTCGCAACAAAAATTCAATGGCCGCTTTACAGCATGTCATGAGCGCAGGTTAAATCGCGCTTAACTTCCTGACGCGATCATCGATATCATGCATATCGGCGCTGATTGGCGTAATGTCTGCTGAGTGCATCCAGCATAGATCCATGTAGCCAAGAACCCGTCCGTCATGACTGCGGATTGTCACGGGCAGGATGGGTTGACGATCACGGTCATCGACCAACACCGGATTGGACAAAACACCCGTACCCCATTTTTCGCCCCATTGGCGCAACGCGATCATGGTCGGCAACAGGTCGAGCCCTTTTTCCGTCAGGCGATATTCAACCTTACGGCGGTCGTCGGGGCAGGGGGTGCGGTGTAATATTCCGCTTTCTGTCAAACGGGTCAGGCGGTTGGCCAATATGTTGCGGGCAATGCTGATTTCGGAGAGAAACTCCTCAAAATGCCGAACGCCATTAAAGGCCGCGCGCAATATCATGAATGACCAGCGTTCGCCCATTGCCTCCAGCGCCATGGGGAGGCCGCATTCGGCGAGCTGCTGCAAAGGTTCCCGCAATTCACCCATCAAACATCCTCTCGATCGCAGATTGCGACCCTTGTTCAAAATAAGCAACCTAAATTGCAAAATTAAGTTGCAAATAGAAACTTATACTAATAAGTAGCGATTCGCAACTGATTTACCAGAAGCGCAAAATGCTCGCGAGAGCCTAAAGTTCCAGTCTGCATTTTGATGTTTAGCAAAGCTAAAGGAATACATGATGACTCTCTCCCAATTTTCCGCCCGCGTGGGCGCGCTTGCTGCTGCCACTGCTTTGAGCGCAACCCTTTTGTTCGCAGCGCCGCAGGCACATGCCGCCACCAACGGTAGCTATTATAAAGCCGAACTGGCGCAGCCGACCACTGCCAAGCCAAAGCTGTTGCGCAGCGTATTTGTAAAGTGCGAAGGCACGAGCTGCCGCGCGCCAATGGCGTCGACTGCGCCAAAGAATATGTGCGTCAGCATAGTGCGTGAATTCGGCGAAGTTACGGCCTTTACCGCCGGTGAGCGCGTGTTCACGGCTGAAGAAGTTGCGGCATGCAATGGCGACAATGCAAAGGCCGTCGCCAAAAACTAAAGCCACGCCTGAATTATTCGGCTCCGCTCTCCTACCCCCTTGCTGCTTTTCACGGGCAGCTTCAGGAGCCGAAAGCAAACTGCGCCGGAGGGAATGAACCTTCGGCGCAGTTTTTTGGTGACGCGGCCAAGCTTAAACCCGTCCAAGTCGTGACCTGACCCTAGCCCAAAAGCATTTTCCTGTTGCATCGCCACGTAAAAGACCCAAGTTGGAAGGATGATGCGGCAATATGAACTGGTTGAGCGGGTGCGGGCTTACGCACCTGATGTCGATGAAGATCGGCTTAACCGGGCGTATGTGTTCACCGTGCAAATGCATGGCGCACAAAAGCGGGCCTCTGGCGACCCCTATTTCAGCCACCCGGTAGAGGTTGCAGGGCTGATGACTGACCTCAAAATGGATGAGGACACGATCATCACCGCGTTGTTGCACGACACGGTAGAAGACACGCTGACCACCATCGAAGATGTTGAAAAACGCTTTGGTCCTGAGGTCGCGCGCTTGGTCGATGGCGTTACCAAGCTGTCAAAGATTGAAGCGCAAACGGAGGATGAGCGGGCGGCGGAGAATCTGCGCAAATTCTTGCTCGCAATCTCCGATGATATCCGCGTACTTTTGGTCAAATTGGCCGACCGGCTGCACAATATGCGGACGCTGCATTTCATCAAAAGCCCCGACAAGCGACGCCGCATCGCCAAGGAAACGATGGATATTTATGCCCCGCTGGCTGAGCGGATTGGCATGTATGAATATATGCGCGAGATGCAGTTGCTTGCCTTTGAACAATTGGAGCCTGCCGCCTATCAGACGATTACGGGTCGCTTGAAACAAATCCGGGAGAAGGCGGATGTCGAGATTGACCAGATCAACCAGACCATTGCTTGGGAAATGGAGCAGGCTGGCCTTAACATCAAAATTTCTGGTCGTGAAAAGCACCCATATTCGATCTGGAAAAAGATGCAGGAACGCCATGTCGCGTTTGAACAACTGACCGACATCAACGCCTTTCGCGTCATTACCGAGACGACTGACGAGTGTTATCGCGCCTTGGGCGTGCTGCATCGGCGTTGGCAGATGGTGCCCGGACGTTTCAAAGATTTTATCTCCACGCCAAAACGCAACGGTTATAAATCAATCCATACTACGATTATGTTCGCCAAAAATATGCGGGTGGAAGTGCAGATCAGAAGCGCCGAGATGCACCGTAGCTCGGAACATGGTTTTGCTGCCCATTGGGCTTATAAGCAGGCTGACAAGCCCGATGGGCAGGCGGGCTGGTTGCGTGATCTGCTCGAGATACTCGAGACAAGCCAAGATGCCGAGGACATTCTCGAAAACACACGGATGGCGATGTATCAGGACCGCATTTTCGCCTTTACACCTAAAGGCGCGCTGCACCAGTTGCCGAAGGGTTCAACAGTCGTTGATTTTGCGTATGCCGTGCACACCGATCTTGGAGACAACACCGTAGGTGGCAAGGTCAATGGCCGTCATGTGCCGTTGCGGACGCAGTTGCGCAATGGTGACATGGTGGAAATTTTGAAGTCAAAGGCGCAAGAGCCGCAACAGGCGTGGATGAACTTTGTGACTACGGGCAAGGCACGCGCAGCCATCCGTCGCCATGTCCGACACCGCGAACGTGGTGAGCTGGTTGTGATTGGCCGTAAGCTGTATGAAGAAGTCGCCGCGCGTATGCCAGCAAAAATCGGCAAAAAGGCGCTTACGGCGGCGCTGACGCGGTTAAAGCTGGAGGATGAGGACGAGCTGATGCATCGCATTGGCTTGGGCAAAATCAACGACCGCGCATTGATGGAGGCACTGGTCCCCGGTTTTGACGCCGATGGCATTTATGCCGATTTTCCGGGGCAGGAGAGAGCAATCTCTATCCGTGGCTTAACCCCGGGCGTGGGCTATCATCTTGGCGAATGCTGCCATCCCATTCCCGGCGACCGGATTGTCGGGCTGCGGCTGGCGGGGCAGCCGGTTGAGGTGCATACCATCGAATGCGACCGATTGGCGCATGGGACCGACGCCGACTGGGTCGATTTAAGCTGGGGACAAGGCAGCGAAGGCGCGTCGGCGCGGCTTCGTGTCATCATCCACAACAGGCCCGGCACGTTGGGGGAAATTGCGGGGATTTTCGGTTATCACAAGGCCAATATCATCCACCTGCGGATGACCGCGCGCGATATAGAATTCCATACTTTTGAGGTGGATTTGGAAGTCCATGACCTGCAACATCTCATGCGCATCATCTCAGCGCTCCGGGCGTCAGAGGCGGTGGCGACGGCAGACCGAGTCTATGATTAAAATCAATCTTCGCTGATCTCATCGCCGGGTTCGGCATATACAAACCGTTTCGCCAATTCAAAACTATGTCCGGCGCGCAGGAAAGCGTTCAACTGCTTGTTCCGTTTCTCCGGTGGTGCGGCTTCCTGTGCAAAGGGACCAAGCCGTTTTCGTCTGGCGAAGTTTTCGGCAGCGGTGAAGATGCTATTTTCCATATGCGTTTTGGCATGGATGGCATCGGCGTCACCAATTCCGCTGGCGCGCAAATCCTCGCTCAACCGTCGCTCACCAAAACCCCTGCGGACAAAGGACCGGCTGCGGGCCTCGGCAAATTGGGCGTCGTTGATATAGCCCAAAGACGTGAATTGCTCGGTCAAGCCTGCGATATCCGCCGGCCGTTCGTCGTCCCAACCGCGTTCGCGCGTCTTTCGCGCCAGATAGCCTACCAATTTCGCCTGTGTGGTCGCATATTTGCCGACATAATGCAGCGCCAGTTGACGCATCCGTTCTTCATTTAACGGTGGAGCGGGCTTTTTGGCGGGACGGGCTTGGGTCACGCCCTATTCTTGCCACAGTCGGGTCGAAATTTGAACTGCTATCCTCGGCTAAAAGTCTATACAGATAAAAATAACATGGGCTGTCGCCCGAATGCTATGGGAAAATTTATGAGCGCACTCGCATCCACGCCAACGCAGGACAGCTTGCAACGCCGTTTTTCCGACTTTGAAACGCTTGGCGCTGCGCTTGATTACGCGGCGTTGGGTAAGCGTGGGTTAAACTTCCACGACATGCGCGGCGTATTGGCGCGGCCTTACCCCTATAGCGAAATGCGCGAAGATGCGTTGAAAATGGCGTATCGGTTGATTAGCCATGGCATAAATAAGGATGATCGCGTTGCCTTGGTCGCTGAAACAGGGCCAGATTTTGCCGCCTTGTTTTTCGGATGTGTATACGCGGGCGCATGGCCCGTCCCACTACCACTACCGACCTCGTTCGGCGGTAAGGAAAGCTATGTCGAACAATTGTCGGTGCAGTTGAAAAGCTGTGATCCCAAGATATTGTTTTTCCCTGTTGAACTGGCAGATATGGCAAATGCCGCGGCGCGCGCCTGCGGTGTCGAAGGGCTTGATTGGGAGAACTTCACTGACCGGATTGCTTCGAAGACGGAACTGCCATCGGCCGGTACCGATGAAATTTGTTATCTGCAATATTCGAGCGGATCGACCCGTTTCCCGCATGGTGTCGCGGTTACGCACAAGGCATTATTAAACAATCTGTCGGCGCATTCGCATGGCATGGAAGTGACCGAAAATGACCGCTGCGTGTCGTGGCTGCCCTGGTATCATGACATGGGTCTTGTGGGTTGTTTTCTGTCACCAGTGGCGAACCAAGTGTCGACCGATTACATGAAGACGGAGGATTTTGCCCGTCGCCCGCTGGCATGGCTTGACGTTATCAGTGCCGCCGATGGTATGGTTATCAGTTACTCGCCGACATTCGGCTATGACATTTGCGCGCGGCGGATTTCCAGCCAGAGCCATGTGAACGACCGCTTTGACCTGTCCAAATGGCGGTTGGCGGGCAATGGTGCGGACATGATCCGGCCTGACGTGATGCAGGCATTTGTGGACACCTTTTGCGATGCGGGGTTCAAGGCATCGGCATTCTTGCCCAGCTACGGCCTTGCCGAAACCACGCTTGCGGTATCGATCATGCCGCCGGGTGAAGGCATTCAAGTTGAACTGGTTGAAGAGACCGAGCTGACGGGCCACCCCGGCGCGACGGACCGTCCGGTCCGCTATCGCGCCATCGTCAATTGCGGGCGTGCCGTAAAAGACATGACCATCGAGATCCGCGACGAAAACCGCGTTGCAGTTGCGGACAGGACAATTGGCAAAGTGTGGTGCACTGGTCCGTCTTTGATGAAGGAATATTTCCGCGACAAGGAATCCACCGATGCGTGCTTGGTCGACGGATGGCTCGACACCGGCGACATGGGGTATCTGTCGAACGGATATATTTACATCGTTGGCCGTGCCAAGGACATGATCATCATCAATGGCAAAAACCATTGGCCGCAGGACATTGAATGGGCTGTCGAACAACTGCCAGGCTTTAAGGCTGGAGACATTGCTGCTTTCGCCGTGACGACACCGGGCGGCGAAGAAACGCCCGCCGTGCTCGTGCAATGCCGCACAACGGACGAGGTGGAACGGGCCAAGTTGCGTGAGCAGATCCGCGACAAGGTCCGTTCGGTCACGGGCATGAACTGCGTTGTCGAACTGATTCCGCCGCGCACTTTGCCACGGACAAGCTCCGGCAAAATGAGCCGTGCCAAGGCGCGCAATCTGTACCTGTCGGGTGAAATTCAACCTTACGCCATTGCGGCTTAGGGCGTTCGGCGGACGGGCTAGATTGGCTTATAGGATTTCGCGGACCTTTTCCTGAGGTCGGCACAGCCTGACGCCTTTATCCGTTTCGACAAAGGGACGTTCAACCAAAATTGGATGCACAACCATCGCATCCAATATCCGTTCTGACGACGCTTCGTTGATAAGGCCCAATTCTTCGGCAGGTGAACCGCGCGTGCGCAATGCTTCGCGCGGCGTAAGGCCTGCATCACGGAACAGTTGTTCCAGCTTTTCGCGGGCAAAGGATTGTTTGCGATATTCGATGATGGAAACCACGACCCCTTCGGTTTCCTGAAGGATTGCCAAGGTTTTTCGTGAGGTTCCGCACTCCGGATTGTGCCAAATCGTTGCTTGCATCGTTGAAAACCTCCTTCAATCCCATCTTGATAGTGCAAACAATCGCCCAGATGCAAAAGCAATCCAATCATTTTCACAATTTTCAATTGCATATGATAACGCTTCTCAATAGTGAGCCAAAATTGATTTGCGAGTCATTCGCAATAAAACTAAGGTTCAACATGCTCCGCCTATCTGCGTCCATTATCACTTTGCTGTCCGCTTCGGCATTGGGGCAACCGGCCTTCGCCGAAGACGCGTTTGACGTCGAAGCTTATGATGACAGCCGGACAATCATCGTAACGGGCCTAAGCGACGGCTATCTTGCGACCAATTCCGTTACCGCGACCAAAACCGACACACCGTTGATTGATATTCCGCAGACGATTAACGTCGTCACTCGCGATCAGTTGGATGATCAGGCGCATCATTCGCTTGCGGACATTTTGCGTTATGTCCCGGGCACAACGGTGGGCCAAGGCGAGGGCAATCGCGACCAGATTACCTTGCGCGGGCAAAACACCACCGCTGACTTTTTCTTGGATGGTGTGCGCGACGACGTTCAATATTATCGCGGCCTGTACAACATCGAACGCGTCGAAATTCTGAAAGGGCCTTATGCCCTGATCTTCGGTCGCGGCGGCGGCGGCGGTATAATCAACCGCGTGCAGAAATCGCCTTTGAGCGATGATTTTATTTATGCAGGGCAAGCCAGCATCAACAGCCTTGGCGCTTATGATATATCGGCGGATGTCAACGCGCCCTTGAGCGATGCCGTAACCGTGCGCGTCAACGCCATTTACGAAAAATTCGACAGCCATCGCGACTTCGTTGGGGGGGAGCGTTATGCTTGGAACCCTTATGTTGCGTTAAAACTGAACGATAGGTGGAAGCTTGGGCTGTCCTATGAATATGTGCATGACGACCGCACAACCGACCGCGGAATTCCATCAATCGCCGCTGGCGTCGGTCAGCCTAACCGCCCAATCGCAGGCTATCGCGACCAATTTTTTGGCGTTCCGGGCATCAACCATACCAAGTTGGAGGCGCACATCGCCAAATTGCGGCTCGATGGTGCGTTGACTTCAAATTTGAGCTTTAGCGGGACAATATTATATGGCGACTATGACAAAGTTTACCTGAACGTCTATCCCAATGGCGCTGCGACGGCGCAGAATGGCACTGTGGCTTTGGCCGCGTATAGTGACCCGACCCAACGTGAAAACTTCATCGCGCAAGCCAATTTGGTCTGGGATGTGGAAACGGGTCCGTTGGGCCATAAAATCCTAGTCGGCACGGAATATGGAGATCAAAAATCGGCCAATCGGCGTTTCAACGGTGTGCTCTCCACGTCCACGTTCAGCTTGGCTAATCCTATTTTCCCGACTGTCAATTTCAGCGCATTGTCACGCGATACCGTGTCCGACGTAAAATTCTTCTCTGCTTATGTTCAGGACCAGATCAGCCTTGGCGAGCATATCGATATTGTTGCTGGTCTGCGTTATGATAATTTCGACATTGCAGGCACAGACCTGTTTCCAGCGGTTGACCGGCCCTTTGCGCGAAAGGATGAAAAAGTAAGTCCGCGCCTTGGCCTGATTTTCAAGCCGCAGGAGAATATCTCTTTATATGGCAGCTACAGCCAGTCTTTCCTGCCACGCTCCGGCGACCAGTTTTTGGCGCTGACGGTGACGCAGGAAAATCTCGCGCCGGAAAAGTTTACCAATTACGAGCTTGGCGCCAAATGGGATGTGCAGCCCAATCTGAACCTGACGCTGGCTGTGTTTCAGCTGGAACGCAGCAATGCGACGACGCCTGATCCACGCAATCCTGTGGCCAGCATCAATATAGGTACGACGCGGACGCAAGGCGTTGAGTTGGCGGTCACGGGCAACATTACGTCATCATGGCAGGTGCATGGCGGCTATAGCTATCAGGACGCAACCCTGGCTGGCAATGACAGCGTGCGTTTGGGGCAAGTGCCCCAGCATCAGGCCAGCCTGTGGAACCGCTATGACTTTAACGGTCGATTTGCAGCTGGCCTTGGTATCATTCACCAATCCAGCCAGTTTGCGGCCATACGTACGGCCGCCAATACAACAAAGCTGCCTGCTTTCACGCGCGTTGATGCGGCATTTTATTATGACCTGAGCGATGCGCTACAATTGCAGTTGAATGTCGAAAACCTGTTCAACACCGATTATTATTCGGATGCGCATAATAATAACAATATATCGACCGGTGCGCCCATGAACGGCCGCGTCACCATAAGGGCGAAGTTTTAAACCGAAGTTACGGCGGCGGCATGTGCCTTGGCATTGTGAACATAATGCGCAACACCAAGCCGCATGTCCATGACCGCAGCATCGTCAAGATCGCGCACAAAACGCGCAGGCGAACCCGCCCATAATTGCCGTGTTGCTATCCGTTTGCCTTGGGTCAACATCGCGCCAGCGGCGAGCATGGCGTCGCCTTCAATCACTGCGCCGTTCATGACGGTCGAGGACAGGCCAACAAAGGCGCGATCATGCAAGATGCAACCGTGCAGCATGACATTATGTCCCACGAGCACATCGTCCCCAATGAGGGTGGGAAATCCGTCCTCAACCCCGGGCGCCGGGCCGTCACAATGGACGATGCTGCCGTCCTGAATATTGGTTCGCGCACCAATGACCACGCGGTTCACCTCTGCGCGGATGACGCAATTATACCAGATGCTTGCTTCAGCTCCGATGGTGACATCCCCGATGATACGGCAACCCGGCGCGATAAAGGCGCTGTCGTGGATCTGCGGTGTTTTGCCGTTCAACGTAATGATGCTGATGTCGTTGCGCGTGTGTATCATTGGCTTTTCCATAGCTTAAGGTGCGGAGGACGGATGCGTTTAGGTGTTACGCCCTAAATAGGTGCGCCGCCACCGCCGCATGATAGGTCAATATTCCCGAACAGCCCGCACGTTTGAAGGCCATGAGCGTTTCCAGCACAAGCGCATCACGATCACCTGCGCCCGCCGCGGCGGCCGCCTCAATCATCGCATATTCACCCGACACCTGATATGCGAACACAGGCACGTTAAAGTGCTCACGCACCCGGCGGACAATATCAAGATAGGGCAGGCCGGGCTTCACCATGACGCTGTCTGCACCTTCGGCAATGTCCATAGCCACTTCGCGCATTGCTTCATCGGTATTGGCCGGGTCCATTTGGTAACATTTCTTGTCACCCTTTAGCAGACCGCGTGAGCCAACCGCATCGCGGAACGGTCCGTAAAAGGCACTCGCATATTTGGCGGCGTAGGACATGATCTGAACATTATGATGCCCGTTCATTTCCAATGCTTTGCGAATGGCACCAATGCGGCCATCCATCATATCGCTTGGCGCGATGATGTCCGCGCCTGCATTGGCCTGGTTGATCGCTTGGTCGACGAGCGCGGCGACGGTGTCATCATTGACGACATAGCCGTCATCATCGATCAGCCCATCTTGCCCATGGGTGGTGTAAGGGTCGAGCGCGACATCAGTCAAAACCCCAATCTGGTCCCCATGCGCTTGCTTGATAGCGCGAATGGCGTGGCACATGAGGTTGTCGGGATTGAACGCTTCCGCACCATCTTCGGTACGGCGGTCGGCCTGTGTGTTCGGGAACAGCGCAATGCAAGGTATGCCCAATTCGATGGCTTCGGCAGCGCGCAGGACAATCTGGTCAACGGACCAGCGCGAGACCCCGGGGAGCGTCGCTATCGGTTCCTCAATGCCTTCGCCTTCGGTTACGAACAATGGCCAGATGAGATCGGCAGGAGAAAGCATATTTTCGCGCACCATCGCGCGGCTCCAACCAGTGATACGGGTGCGGCGCAGGCGGCTGTTTGGAAAAGAAGATATATCGCTCATGCAAAACACTTAGCGGCGATATATTCTTTCCTCAACGCCTTATCCGCCGGTCTGTATCCGGCTGTCGCGAAGTGTCAGCCGGTCAATCTCCCGCTTTGGTGCTTCGTCCCTTTTAGCCGCCGTTTGCAATGGGGTAAGCGCCGCGCCTGGCGTAACGGACTTTAGGCTTTGAAGCTTGCCCTTGAAACGGGTGAGGTCACCGCCGGACAGCTGCGCCCGCTGGGTAAACTTCACGGACATTGGGTTTACTGCGCGCCCGTTGCGATAAAGCTCATAATGCAAATGTGGTCCCGTCGACAGGCCTGTGGAACCCACATAGCCAATGATTTGTCCCCGCCGGACTCTGCTACCGGGGCGTGCTGCAATTCGGCTCATATGGCCATAGCCACTGGCCAGACCGCCACTGTGATTCAGCCGCACAAAATTGCCATAGCCGCCATTGCGTCCAGCAAAAGCCACAACGCCGTCGGTCACCGCAAAAATGGGCTGACCATAGCCGGCCTTGAAATCGAGGCCGGCATGCATCCGCATATAGCCCAAAATCGGGTGTCGCCGTCCGCCAAAACTAGACGTCACGGGGCCATTCACTGGGCGGCTGAGGGTACCTTTGGACTCACCGATGCCCGATGCCTCAAACCATTGGGTGTTGTTACCCAGCGTCCATTTCAGCATCTGGATATTGGATTTTCCATCGCGGTCCACGCCAGCATATAGCAGGTCGCCTACTTTAACTTCGCCGGTTTCAGCGCGCTTGTAATCAACGATGATATCAAATTGGTCAGTCGACCGGATGCTTGATAAGGATGTGCGTCCGGAAATGACTTTCAGATAGTCCTGAATAGCCCGCGCCGGCGCGCCGGCGGCTCGTGCCGAACGGAAGATGCCTTCATTACCCACAGTTCCGCGAATACGCAGCGGCGTGTTGTCGACGTTTATGGGCTTTTTGTTTAATCTTAACCTGCCGCCTTCACGATTGATTTCGAGATTGAGGTCAAAGCGCGCGCGAAAGGCAACGGATTCAAGCGGTCTCGGCTGATTTTTCGACGGTCGCGTTCCAAGTATGATGTCAATGGGTGTGCCAGGCTCAATATCCGACAATGCCGTCACGCCCGATACCATGTTCACCACATTGGCTGCCTCACTGCCGCCGACGCCCGAACGTTGGAGCACACGGGCAAAGCTGTCGCCGCGCCCCAAAGATGCCGTGAGCTCGATGCGCGGGCGTTCTGGGCTATCGGCCAGCGCGACAACGGCGTCCGTGGCGGCCATGCGCTTGCCGCTGTCGCTGCCATAACCGATTGGCATAATCATTTGTGCGCGCGCCTCTTCAAACTCTGCCTCGGTGGGCAAGGAAGGCTGTATGCCGTAAATGGGTCCGTAATCTGGCAGAAGTGCAAGCGCAGCGACGCTTAATGCGGTTAAAGTGCCAAGGCCACGGAACCAGCGAAGCGATCCGATATCTTCGCCAAGGTCTGGCACAAAATCGAGTTCGGCGAAGCGATGAAACCAGCTGGCGCCAGACGCGCTGGGTTCGGATTTGTGACGCATCAACTTGGTCATGGCTTCGGGCAACGACACATCCATGTCCCAGCCCTGTCCAGCAAGCCGTGTTTCTTTGCCGTCAAACATAAGGCGTATCATCCACGACCGACTTTCCATCCCCACGGGCGTTCCCGCACGCACTCCTGTGGCGGCTTATGGTTAAAGTCAAATTAACAGCGGCCTTGCCTATGTCGAACTGCGGCAAACGGTGCAAATTCGCGGACAAGCGTTGGAACTTTCGTCCATGCGCGCAAATCGAAATTTATCGGCTTCATAAAATATGCCGCAATGCTATGGCTGATATGAGCAAAAGGAGCGGAACATGAACGGCGAACGGGTTGAATTTTTCTACGATCTTTCAAGTCCGTGGACTTATATTGCGTTCCACAATCTTGATGCCCTCATCGCGCGCACTGGCGTCTCTGTCAGCTTGCGTCCCATATTGGTCGGCGGTGTTTTCAATGCGATCAATCCGTCTGTATATGCCGCACGAGAAGCGGCGGATAACCCCAAGCTCAAGCACAATTGGCGGGTTATGCGCGATTGGGCAAAGCTGGCGGGCGTGGAACTTAACTTTCCCAGCATCTATCATCCGGCTAAAAGCATCAATGCCATGCGTATGGCAACTGCGCTGGCAGGGGATCAGGTGGCGCTAAAGACGTTCACCAAGGCCGCCTTTGAGAGCTATTTTGGCGCGCAGGAAAATCTTGATGATCCCGATGTCTTGGTCGCGGTGGCGAATAAGGCTGGTCTTGACGGAGAGGCCATGCGGATGGCGTCACAGACCGATGCGGTAAAAGCCCAGTTGCGGGCGAACACCGACGAGGTAATAGCGCGCGGCGGCTATGGTTCGCCGACCATATTTGTGGACACGGACAAGATGTATTTTGGCAATGATCAATTGCCGCTGGTGGAATTTGCACTGAACAGGAGCGAAGCATGAACGACCGCGTATCCATTTCCATCGACAATCATGTCGCCGACGTCCGCCTGACGCGTGCGGACAAGATGAACGCACTTGACCCGGCGATGTTTCAAGGGATCATAGCCGCAGGTGAAGAGCTTGCCAGCACGAAAGGCATACGCGCGGTGGTGTTGTCGGGCGAAGGACGCAGTTTCTGCGCAGGCCTTGATATGGGCAGCATGGCGAGCGGCGGCGCAAGTGCGAGCAGCGGTATGGGTAACCTGACCGAGCGGACGCACGGCAATGCCAACACATTCCAACAGGTTGCGATGCTGTGGCGCAAATTGCCGATGCCCGTGATCGCGGCGGTGCATGGTGTCTGTTTCGGCGGCGGGCTGCAAATTGCGAGCGGCGCAGACATTCGCGTGGTTGCGCCGGATGCGCGGCTTGCGGTGATGGAAATGAAATGGGGGCTTATCCCCGACATGGGCGGTTATGCCTTGTGGCGCGGGATGGTGCGTGAAGACAGCTTGCGTGAACTGACCTACACCAATCGGGAATTTTCAGGGGCCGAGGCGCTAAATCTGGGCTTTGCGACGTTCGTAGACGAAAACCCGCATGTCCGCGCCATGGCCATTGCCCGCGAAATTGCCGACCGCAACCCAGAAGCAATGCGCGAGGCAAAGGCGCTATTCAATGAATATGCCGATATGGACGAAGACGCGATATTGATAGCCGAAAGCGTCCGCCAAGCCCGCGTCATACGCAAGCCCAACCAGATCGAAGCGGTGATGGCCGGAATGCAAAAGCGGGCAGGGGTGTTTGCCGATTAAGCGGTCTTGACGCTCAGCCGTTCAAATTCTTCCCGCAAATCCTGTGGTAAAGGCGCTGGCCCTTGTTCGTCGGTGAGGACGATAGTCGTAATACAAGTCGCTTTGCATTCGCCGCCTTGAAAGGCTGCGGACGCGATCTGCCAACTGCTGCTGCCCACGCGCAATATGCCGCACGCTACATCGACATGTTCGGGGAAATGCGCCTCGGCGATATACTCGATTGCCACGCTGACGATGAGCCAGCGTTGCCCCGGCGCTCTTCGTTGGACTCCGATTGTGTGATTAAACATGCCGCGACCATGCTCAAACAATCCAGCCATGGCGACATTGTTGATGTGGCCGAGCAAATCCATATCTGCAAACCGTGTCTCCGTGCGATGGCTGAACGGATAGTTGGCTGGGTCAAGCTGCCAGCTTTGCGGTTTGGGCATGTGGAACCTTTATAAACAGTCGTCACCCTGAACTTGGTTCAGGGTCAATTTATCAGCCTCAACCGCCGGTTGTGTGGCACGATGGACCCTGAAACAAGTTCAGGGTGACGGAGTAGTCCGAGGATATAGATCGTTCTATAGACCCCGACCGATCAGTTCTTTCATGATCTCGTTCGTACCGCCAAAAATACGCGTTACGCGGGCGGCGCGCCACATGCGGGCGATGGGATATTCGTTCATATATCCCGCGCCGCCATGTAATTGCAGGCAGGCATCTATTACTTGCCACTGCAGATCTGTGTGCCACAATTTCGCAGCTGCGCCTTCCTCGGCGGTCAGTTCTTTCTTATAATGGCGGTTCAATGCCCAATCGAGATGCGCCCAGCCCACCTGCAATTTGGATTTGATATCGGCCAAAACAAAACGGGTGTTCTGGAAATCGAGCAATGGCTTGCCGAAGACGATCCGGTCGCGGCAAAAAGCGACGGTCTCGTCAAACGCCTTTTGCGTGCTTGCCATGGATGACACGGCGATGGAAAGACGCTCTTGCGGCAATTCGCTCATCAGATAGATGAAGCCCTTGCCTTCTTCGCCCAAGCAATTGGTCATGGGGACGCGCACATCTTCGAAGAACAATTCGGACGTGTCGGCTTCGTCCATGCCGATTTTGTCAAGGTTGCGACCGCGTTTGAAACCTTCACGCTCCGCCTCAACGAGAACGATCGACATGCCCTTATAGGCGGGCTGAATTTCGGTGTCGGTTTTAACGCAGACCAAAATCAGGTCCGCATTCTGGCCATTGGTGATGTAGGTTTTGCTGCCATTGATGACGTAATGATTGCCATCCTTCTTGGCAGTGGTCTTCATGCTTTGCAGGTCGCTTCCGGTGCCAGGCTCGGTCATCGCAATCGCGGTGATGACTTCGCCAGCGATCATCTTGGGCAGCCAATGCTTCTTCTGCTCTTCGCTACCATAGCTGGTGATGTAGTTGACGACGATGTCAGACTGCAAGGAGAAGCCGGTTGTAGCGCCGCCATAATAAGCCGATTCTTCGTCGACGATTGCGTTGTAACCAAAGTCGAGGCCCAGACCGCCATATTCGACTGGGGCAGTTGGGCACAGCATTCCTATTGCACCCGCTTTGGGCCAGATGGATTTATCGACAATTCCAGCTTCCTGCCATTTCTTCGCATTTGGCGCGACTTCCTTTAAAAGGAATTGGCGCACAGACTGGCGGAACGCCTCATGATCTTCATTATAGGCGGTGCGTGGAATGGTATCGAGTGACATGTTAAATCCCCTGCAAAATTGTCCTGCGGTATAACTCTTTTAATGGCAGTAAGTTGACGCAGACGTCAAGACGAATTTAATCGTTCGATTAAGCCGGTTCACCTGCGTCGCGTGCCCGCTCGACTATGCTCTGCTCGGCCTTTGGCACCGTGCGATAGGCCGCGACCAACAAGGCCAAGGCAACAGGTGCAACGGCGATGAGCGACAGGATGCCAACGCGCAAATCGCCGACCAGCTTGCCATCGACCATCGTTCCCGCAAGGTCAGAGATCTGCCCGACCATATAAGGTCCGAATGACAAGCCGACGAGCGTGGTACCCAAGAAAAACGCAGCCGTTGCGGTGCCACGCATGCGCGGCAGGACAAGGTCTTGCGTCGTGGCGGCTGCCGCGCCGAGTGCCGTCGCGCCCAGCATGCCTGCAAGGAAGTTCATGACGTAGAATAGAATCGCATTATCGGTGGTGTAGCCAATAGCGATAGGAATGATCGGGCCGAGGACGCCGAGAATGATGACAAGAATACGGCCGGCGGGATTTTTTGTACGCAGGGCGTCTGCAACGCGGCCACCCGCGATTACGCCCAAGAAGCCACTGACTGCACCATTCGCGCCGAGGATAAAGGCCAGTTCCTGCTTTGGCAGGCCAAGAACGACTTCAGCATAAGGCGCAGACCAGAACGCAAGGGCGTAGGCGACCAAAGCGACAAGGCCATAGCCGATGGTTGTGCAGATAAAGGCAGGCGTGCCCCAAATCAGACGGAAGGTCGCAGGGTCCTTGGCGCGGAGCGTCGATGCCCATGAGAAGACGGCATAATAACCAAAGCCGACAGCGGACCATTGCGGGAAATTGCCGGTGAGTTGGATCATCCAATACGCAAAGGCCGCAATTGCCGCGCCGGTTGCGACATTGATAGCCAGTGCCGCGGGGCCGCGTTGCCAAGCGCCGAGCAGAGTAAAGGGCGGGACGATCATCGACAGATCGCTCACAAACGCGCGGAAAGGGGCAGGGTGCGCAGGCGTGCTAAGACCGTCCATCGCCCCGCGCGCAGGTTCGCGCAGACTTGCGACCCATAATCCTACCAAAACGCCTGGAATACCAACGGCGAGAAAGGCCGCTTGCCAACCGACCAGTCCAAGTGGTCCGCCTTGCGGATAGGCTTCGTTCCAGCCTTGGACGATCAGTGCGCCAATGAACAACGACACACCGCCGCCAATATAAAGACCGGACGAATAAATGGCGAGCGCGGTCGCGCGCTGCCTTTTGGGAAAATAATCGGAGATCAGGGAATAAGCCGTCGGACTTGCCGTCGCCTCGCCAACGCCAACGCCCATGCGTGCGATTGTCAATTCGGCTTGATTGCGCGCAAAGCCTGACAAGGCAGTCATGACCGACCACATCGCAAGCCCAATCGACAGCAGCTTCACCCGGCTCCAATTGTCCGCAAGCCGCCCGAGAGGAATGCCAAACAATGCGTAAAACACGGCAAAAGCCGCGCCGCCCAAAAAGCCCATATCTGCGTCGGTCAGGCCAAGGTCTGCCTTGATATCGACTGCCAAGATGCTGAGGATTTGTCGGTCGACGAAGTTGAGGATGTAAACGACAACCAGCACCACAAGCACGTACCAGCTGTAACTGCTTGCCTCGGGCAATGACGCTTCGGGTTCTGGTAAAACGACGTTGTTGTTGTCACCCTCGGTCGTCATACGCACATCACTCTCCCTATCAGGCTGTTTGCGCCCTCTTGCTTTGTGGCTAGCAGAACAGCCAAGCGGTGCAACCCGATTCACGAATGGCGCAATCACGGCCATGATGTCGGTATAGTTGCGGTCATGAGGGAAACCGGCGGGGCAAAGACCTCCTTTTTGTCATCATCTGTAAAAAACGTTACGTTTCATGTCGTGTTTTGCTTGAATCTGGAACGATTTCATCCAATATACTGGGCTTACGGCTATATTGCCGTGTTTTGAGGAGAAATAAGTCATGGCACAGTGGTCCGATCCACGGGTAACCGGGACCCAGTCAAGTCTTGCAGGTGTCGGCTCACGCGCCGGTGACGTCGCTTTTGACGCCGGTCTGCGTTCGCACATGCTCAAGGTTTACAACTATATGGCGTCGGGCGTGTTGCTGACTGGCATCGTCGCGATGTTGTTTGCAAGTAGCGCCTTTGGTCAGAATCTGATGATCAACGGCGGCGCGTTGCGCTGGGTTATCATCCTGTCACCGCTTGCGCTGATTCTGGTAATGAACTTCGGCTTGAACAAGCTGTCGACTGGCGCATTGCAGGCCTGTTTCTGGGCCTTTGCGGGTCTGATGGGGCTGTCGATGTCGACAATCTTCTTGGTTTATACAGGGGCGTCGATCGCAACGACTTTCTTTGCGACGGCAGCGGCCTTTGCCGGGCTTAGCCTTGTCGGGTATACGACCAAGAAGGACCTGAGCGGCATGGGCACGTTTCTGATCATGGGCGTTGTCGGCCTGCTCGTTGCATCACTTGCCAATATCTGGTTCCAGTCGAGCACCTTGCAGTGGGTTGTGAGCGCTGCTGGCGTGCTGATCTTTGCAGGCCTTACCGTTTATGACACGCAGATGATCAAGAATACCTATCTGCAATTGCGCAGTTCGAATTCTGACTTCATCGGCAAGGCAGCGATCATGGGCGCGCTGACGCTCTATCTGGACTTCATCAACATGTTCCAGTTCCTGCTCAGCTTCTTGGGCAACCGCGAATAATCATCCGCGGTTCAGTTTGAACAGATCATTATGGCCCGGTGGTAAACCACTGGGCCATTTTTCTTAGGGATTTGGTCGAACAAGGCTTTTCTTTCCACGCAAAATCTTGTTGGAATGAGGATGATAACATCGGAGAATTCATAATGCGCCGGGGCGTTAAAAATCTAGCAGCACTCATCCTCGTCACGGCTATCGCCGCGTGTGCGCCACCGCCGGTAAAGGTTGCGCCTGTTCCGGTTCAGCTTCCACCCCCGCCACCATCTATTCCTTCTATGCCGTTACCACCCGGCGGCGCTGCATTGTCGATGACCCTGCCGTCCATCGGTGTTGATGGCATTCGCGTAACGCCTAATCGCGGCCTCAGCCGGGACGAGCAGATATGGCATTTCCGTGCCGCTTTAAACGTTGCCGCGCTTAACTGTCAGGGGCCGGTATGGGGCCAAATCGCAACCGATTATAACAAGTTCATTGTCATTCATAAGGTGCTGCTGTCGAAAACCAGCAAGTCGGTCGACCGCGAATATGTGAAACGTTATCCAAAGCAGAATGGCCTGCGTATCCGCGACACGCGGATGACGGATTTGTACAATTATTTTGCGCTACCGCCCGTGCGCGCGCAATATTGTGATATGGCGTTACGCAAGCTGCAAGAGGCTAATCAGGTGCCTAAAGGCGCCTTGCCCGAATATGCCATGGGCGGCCTTGCCGATATCGACAATGTATTTGTCAATTTCTACAATGCGTATGCAAAATATGAACTTGAACTGGCGGATTGGAACATGAAATATCCGCCAAAGCCTGCTTATAACCCTGCCAACAACATTATGACTCCGCCAGTGACAACGCAGCCCGTCGCGGCCTCTTCCGCCAAGGTTACGACGCCATCGCAACCGCGATAATATGAACGGGTGGAGACTTTTTTCACGCCATGCTGATGTAATCGCGCATGGCAGCAGCTTCGGTTTCGATTTTTTCAATCCGGTGTTTGACCAAGTCGCCGATTGAGACAAAGCCAATAAGTGCATCATCCTTGATGACAGGCAAATGCCGGATACGTCGTTTCGACATCAGCGATAGGGCGGACAAGACAGCAGTGTCCGGTGCGACGGTAATGGCAGGTGCTGTCATCGTCTCCGCAACTGTTTTAGTCAGAAAATCTCCACCATGCTTGGCAACGCCATATATTATGTCGCGTTCGGAAAAGATGCCAATCACGCAGGTGCCATCGACGACAGGAAGCGCGCCAATACGGTTTTTAGCCAATCGGGTGACGACGTCCCCCACGCTTTCGTGCGGCAATGCCGTAAATATGTCCGCATGGTGATTGGCCAGTATTGCAGAAATCGTCATCGACTCTCTCCCTTATGTCCTTGCCCCGGATGGAACTTATAGCATAAGAACGCCTTATCAAGCTATGACTCGTCCCTCCCGCCTCGATGATCCCGAATATGCTAACTTCGCATGGCAGCGATATTGGCGTCTGATGCGGTGGATGTTTGGCGTTACAATATTTGTGACCGCCATCGCATTGGGGACATTCTGGTGGCAGAATGGTATGGTTTCCATCCATTTCTTCATAGCGACCACAGGCGCAATTTTTGGCGCAATCATGCTTACAGCGGCGCTGATGGGCTTGGTTTTCTTGTCCAGCGGGTCGGGCCATGATGAAGCCATTGATGATCCGTTTGAGGATGAAGCCGACCGGTGACGGAAAATATTCGAAACTTGCCTCAACGCAAGGACCCGGTTTTGCGCGTCATCCCAGGGCCGGCGGATATCAACGCCAATGGCCACATCTTTGGCGGCTGGGTGCTTGGCATGATGGATCAGGCAGGCGGCATAGTGGCGGGCCGTATCGCGCAGGGTGCCTGTGCCACGGTCGCGATCGAAAAAATGGCGTTTATCGCGCCGATATTGTTGCGCGACATTATCTCAGTCTATGCAACGCTTGAACATCGCGGACGTACGTCGATGGGGGTTCGGGTTGAGGTGATAGCCACACGCGAACGTGGCCAACAAGAGGTGAAGGTCACCGAGGGATTATTCACCTTCGTGGCGTTAGACGAAAACCACAAACCACGGCCCTTGCCAGAGGGTTGAAGGCGCCGGAAACTAATCCAGCGCCAGTTTACATTCCCAATACATCCTGACCGTAATCATTCGGCAGTGGCGGTAACCTGATCTTCACCAGCAGGCTTCACGCGGCGGGCGCGTGGCTTACGCGCCGGCTTTTCGGCGGCATCATTGTCGCTGGAAGAAATCGCAATTGATGGCGGCAATACCGCAAGATCTAGGCCAGCCGGGGCATCGTCAACGTCTTCGCTGTGATGGCGGCGCGGGCCGCGATTTGCATTGCGGGTATTTGCCGGACGTTCGCTACGTTCTGGACGTTCGCTGCGGTCATTGCGCTCAACACGCTCACTGCGTTCTGGACGGCGCGCGCGCATATCGCGCTGCTGACCGCGTGGTTCGCTGTTGTTAGATTCCTCATCGGATGCGTCTTCCGCGTCATCATTCACGGATGAGGGCTGATCGTCGTAATTGGGGGAGCGATCATAATTCGTCGTGCGGTCGTCATTCTGCCAATCGTCGCGATCATCGCGATTTTCGTCGCGTGCATCTTCACGTAGGCGGCGCTCGCCTTGTTGTTCCTGACGCGCTTCTTGGCGACCACGGAAATCGGCGAGCACGCGGAAATAATGGTCGGCAAACTGAAGATGATATTCCGCGTTAACGCGGTCACCATTGAACTGCGCATCCTGCGCCAGTTTTTTGTATTTTTCTAACATTTGCGCTGCGTTGCCGCGCGCACGGTTATCAATCTGGTTCTGATAGTCAAAACCACTACGATTGTTATTTTGTTGCCGGTTATTGTTGTTATTATTATTATTGCGCCCGCGCCGACGATTGTTGTTCTGCTGCTGCCTGTTGTTGGTATTCATCAGGGCTGACCCGTCCTCTTTTTAGCACTTCGATTGCATGGAACCCCTGAACCCGTTTTAGGTTGCGCGCGGGTCAGCATTGACCCTTATACTTTGTCCATCTGCGCTGGGGGGGCGGCTTCGCGCTAAAAAACCATCAAATCGGAGTTTTCGCTGTGAAGCTCTTTTGTCCTAGTCCTACTATTATGCGATTCCAAGCGAAAAGCGTATGACCCGCGGATTACCAGCAAGATCATGATGTAATTCCGTCAAAAATCCTTCTTTTGCGCCCAATTGGTGAACGGCTTGTGCCTGATTATATCCGATTTCGAAAAAGGCGACTCCGCCTAAATTAAGCAATGCGCGCAGCGATGGGACCAAAATTCGGTAGTCATCCAGACCGTCTGCCCCCGCAAACAAGGCGCTATGCGGTTCATGCGCAGCCACCATCGGGGCGAGTATGCAGGCGTCCTCAATATATGGCGGGTTACACAGGATAAGGTCGAATTGTCCAAGCCCGTCGGCCCAGCCTGCCTTGGTCCAATCGCGCAGTTCACATTGGACACGGTCGGCAAATCCGGTGCGGTTGGCATTATCGTTGGCGACGGCAAGCGCCTTTGCGCTGGCATCAATGCCAATACCCGTGGCGTCCGGAAATATAGACAAGGCCGCGAGCAATAGCGCGCCTGACCCTGTCCCAAGGTCCGCAATACGCATGGGCCCGTCCTTGGCACCAAACCATGTAATCGCGGCCGCAAGCAGCGCCTCGCTATCTGCACGGGGGATCAGCACGTCCGGCGTGACACACAGTTCAAGATCCCAAAACGCCTGCACCCCGGTGATATAAGCCACGGGCTCGTCGGCCATCCGGCGGGCGAGTAGGCCAGTATAGCTGTCGGGCGCGCTTAAATCTGGCTGCTGCAACAACATTGTTGATCTGTCGATGCCCAGCGCATGCGCCAGCAATAACTCCGCGTCTAAACGCGGTGTCGGGCTAATGCCTTCAAGGGCAGCGGTTGCTTCCCGCAGGACAGGGGCAAGGCCAGTCATCATCCGCCCGTATATCGCGCCGCACGTAAAGCCCAACTATATTTCCGCCTTATGCACCCATTCCGCCCCTTGCGACGTTATTGTGCATTGGGGAACCATATAGAAGGACTTAGATCATGAAAAAATCGACATTAACCTGGGCCGTCGGCCTGTCTGCGCTGGCTTTGTCGGCATGTAGCGGAAGCGAGCCTGCGCCAACCGAAACCGAAATCGTACAAGATGACGCCATGGCACCTGACAATATCGTTGCCACCGAAGCCACCGAAAACAAAAATATCGTCGCATTGGCGCAAGACAATCCGCAAGTGTCGACTCTCGTCACCGCCATAACTGCTGCTGGCCTTGGCGAAACCTTGTCGGGGACTGGCCCATTCACCGTCTTTGCGCCATCCAATGCCGCCTTTGCCAAATTGGACAAGGCAACGCTCGACAGTTTGTTGAAGCCGGGAAACAAGGCCAAGCTGGCAAGCCTGCTGACCTATCATGTCGTCGCCGGCAATGTGAAGTCGGGCGATCTTGCCAAGTTGATCAGCGACGGCAAAGGCACCGCGACCGTCAAGACGGTTAATGGCGGCAGCCTGAAGGCCAGCATGGACGGTAGCAAGATTGTCCTGACCGATGCCAAAGGTGGCAAGTCGACCGTGACCGCGGCAGACATGGTCGCGTCGAACGGCACGATCCATTTGGTCGATACGGTCGTTATGCCATAAAGTTTCGGGCCGCTTCGGCGGCCGGAATGTCCTCAATTTCCCCCTAGCAGGCGAAAGAGGACCAAATGAACCCCGTCCGGTCCCCTCCCTCGGACGGGGTTTTTGTTTGCGCTGTATTTAGGCCGCGGCGTCAATTTTCACGGGGCCAAGCTCCTGCAAACAGGCTTGCACCTTGGACATGGCTTCTGTCGGGCTTGGCGGGTTGGTGACGAGGTCTGACACGCTCTGGCCATCCATGACCTTGTCCGCCGCGCAGGCGCAGACCGTGCCGATATCGACGTCAATACCTTCGGGAATCTGCTCACCCGCTGCGGTCGTACAGGTCACGACCAGCGATTCACGCACGCTAATCTGAACCGTATCATTCAGCGCGCCGCCTTCACCGCATCCTGCCAGCGTTACCGACAATAAGGCTATCGTCATCATCCGTTTCATAAACTTCCTCCGGTGCAGTACCCCCGCACCCGATAAGTGGGCGGCACTGCCGGAATTACAAGGCGGCCTTATTTGAAACCGAGGGCCGCGCGCATGATGTGGAAGATGGTGTTTTGTTCAATCGTGCCTTTGAACAAATGCGCCTTTGGCCCAGCGGCGCGGGCAACGACATCGTCACCGCCATGCGTTTCGGCGAACATGCTGATCAACGATTGCTGGCGATAGTTAAGCGCCTCGGTGTCCTGTTTGGACGGGTCAGGGCGCTCGGCCGCATTCACCGCGCCGGGGCCATTGGCATAGCCTAAGGTGGTGAAGGCCTTTCCATCCATCGCCAGGGTCGGTGTGCCAATGGGCGCAGAGACCACGCCGAGGATCGGGTTCCCGCGCTCTGGATAGCCAGCGATCGTGAACACATGGCTATGGTCCGATGTCACGACGATCAACGTATCGCGCAAATCAACGCTCTCCATCGCGGCCTTGAGCGCCGCGTTCAGCGCAACAGTGTCTTGTAAGGCGCGGCGGGCATTGCCGCCATGATGGGCATGGTCAATCCGGCCAGCTTCGACCATCAGGACATAGCCCTTTTGGTTCTTCGACAGCATCGCAATCGCCTTGGTCGTCATTTCGGCCAGCGATGGTTCTTTGCCGCCCGCCGCTGTCCGGTCG
>Ga0209550_10000190_pt1 | contig 54060 bp, 47 predicted proteins | sample LauGreSuBDMM15SN_2_FD_187567 | JGI IMG/M metagenome (GOLD analysis project Ga0209550, IMG submission 187567) | Freshwater lake microbial communities from Lake Michigan, USA - Su13.BD.MM15.SN (SPAdes) (version 5) | ecosystem: Environmental > Aquatic > Freshwater > Lake | place: Lake Michigan...
TACTCGATACGCAGGACCTGGTGATCACGAGCTTCGGTACCTACACCGTCGGCGGCGTCGGCTCTACGATCGCCCAGGCGGACAATAGTTTCTATTACATCAATCCGCGGAAGATGACGCTCAGCGCGACCTTCAACTTCTGATCGAGCGTTGGGTTTATTCAGTCAGCGGGGCCGGGCGTCGTACGCACGGCCCTTTTTTTTGAGGCGCGGATGTTGTGCGATAACGTGCATCTCTTTCTTGAACTCTCGGTGCCGTGCGATTCGCTTTCGGTCGATGGCGAATCATCCCACCACCGTCGGCGCGCAGGAGCATACCTACGACGCCATTGTCATTGGCTCCGGTATCAGCGGCGGTTGGGCGGCGAAGGAATTGTGCGAGGCGGGACTGCGCACGCTCGTCCTCGAGCGCGGGCGCGACGTCAAGCACCTCGCAGATTATCCGACAGCGTTGAAGACCCTGTGGGATTTTCCGCATCGCGGGAAACTGCCGCAGACGGTCGTCAGCGAAAATCCCATCGCCAAAAAATGCTACGCCTTCGACGCGACGACGGAGCACTTTTTCGTAAAGGATAAAGAGCATCCTTACGTGCAGGAAAAACCGTATGATTGGATTCGCGGCTACCAAGTCGGCGGCAAGTCGCTCATCTGGGCGCGGCAGACGCAGCGGTGGAGTAAATTCGATTTCGAAGGTGCGGTACGCGATGGTATCGCCGATTGGCCCATCGGCTACGACGATCTCGCCCCGTGGTATTCGCACGTGGAAAAATTCGCGGGTATCAGTGGTAACTACGACGGCCTCGAGACGCTGCCCGACGGCGAATTTTTACCCGCGTGGGAGATGAACGATGTGGAGAAACACGCGCAGGGGAAAATCATGACGGCGTTCGCGGGGCGCCACGTGATCCAGGGCCGTTGCGCGCATCTCACCGTGCCAAAGCCGGAGCACTACGCGGCCGGCCGTGGTCAGTGTCAGGCGCGCAACCTCTGCTATCGCGGGTGTCCGTTTGGGGCGTATTTCAGTTCAAATTCGTCGACGCTCCCGGCAGCGGCGCGCACGGGGAAACTCACGCTCCGGCCGCACTCGGTGGTCGAGTCGATTCTCCACGACGAGGCGACGGGCAAGGCACGCGGCGTGCGCGTCGTGGACGCGCAGACGAAGCAGGCGACAGAGTTTTTTGCGCGCGTGATTTTCGTCAATGCGGCGTCCCTCAATACGAATCTCATTTTGTTGAATTCGAAATCGAAACGGTTTCCGGCGGGACTCGGCAACGACAGTGGGCTGCTCGGGAAGTATGTCGCCTTTCACAATTACCGCGGGAGCATCAGTGCATCAATGGATGGGTTTGCCGACTCGTATTATTCGGGCCGACGACCGACGCAGCTCATGATGCCGAATTTTCGCAATGTGCGGAAACAGGAGGCCGCGTTGGATTTTCAGCGCGGCTACATGGTGTTCTTCGGCGCGTCACGCAGCGGTTGGCAGCAGGGCAACGGCGCAAAGGGCGTCGGCGCGGAGTTCAAAGCGCGCATCACGCGGCCGGGTCCTTGGGGCATTTCGATGATGATGCAGGGCGAGACGGTGCCGCGGAAAGAAAACCACGTGCGCCTGTCGGCCGAGGCGAAGGACGCGTGGGGCGTGCCGCAGCTGGTCACGGCGATCGGCTACCACGACAACGACGAAAAAGTGCTCAAAGATTTTCACGCCCGCGGGGAAGAAATGCTCGTGGCGGCCGGGGCGAAGAACATCCGGAAAAACGATTCCAAACAAAACCCCGGGCTCGACATCCACGAGATGGGGGGAGTGCGGATGGGCAAAGATCCGCAGGCCTCGTTGCTCAACCGCTGGAATCAATTGCACGCCTGCGCGAACGTGTTCGTGACCGACGGTGCGAGTATGGCGTCGACGGGGACACAAAATCCGTCGCTCACCTTTATGGCGCTGGCGGCGCGGGCGGCGCACTATGCCGTCGCCGAGCTGAAGAAGGGAAATTTATGAAGCAGCGAAGCATGCGCGCTGCGCAAGAGGGTGCGATGAACCGGCGGGAAGCGATCCGGCACTCCGCGAGGTGGGCCGGCGTGGCCGCGCTTTGGGCGAGCCTCCCCGCGCGCACGTGGGCAGCGTTGGCGCTGCCGGCGGGCTGGAGCGAGGACGAGGAGCAATTGCTCACGCTCATCGGCGATACGATCATTCCGGCCACGGCGGAGTCGCCCGGAGCGGGCGCGGTCGGGATCGGGCGTTTCATGATCGTGCAGGCGACGGCGTGTTTCCCAGCGGGAGCGGCGGAGGTGTTGCGGCGCGGGTTGAAGGAAATTCAGGCGGTGAGCGCGACGCAGTTTGGGCAGGGGTTTGCGGAGATGAGCGTCGCCCAGCGCGAGCAGGTGTTGACGGATTACGAGGCACGCGTGGCGCCGACGAAGGGAAGTGCGCTCGGGAGCGGATCGAACGTGAACCCGTTTCGCCTGATGAAAGAACTGACCCTGTTGGGTTATTTCACGTCGAAGCCGGGCGCGACGCAGGCGTTGCGGTATTTGCCCGTGCCGGGCGGTTACAAGGGGTCGGTGAAGCTCGGCCCGGGCGAGCGGAGCTGGGCGCTCTAAGCAGAACGCGTGCAATCGTCAGCCGATGAATCCCGTAGCGGCCGAGGTAACGAGGCCGGCGCAAGCGGTTCATCAGGCATTCTGCCTCCGGAGGGCATTCAGCCTCCTCACGTCGTCGGCTACTTTCGACTGCATCAGTCCTGTTGAGTGGAGAACTGCGGGAGGGCTGCGATGCGGTGCTCGAACGCGGCGCGCTCCGACTCGGGGAGTCCGGCGGGAAATTTCGAACTGCTCCGATGCCAGCGGGCGAGCCACTCGGCGCCGAGTAGCGGCAGAGCGGAGGGGTGAGCGCTCGCGCTTTCGGCGCGGTTGAACGCGGCGGTCGTGGTGGACTTCGGGCCGGAGCCCGCGCCCTCGGCGACGATCCAGCCGGTGCTCAGCAACGTGACGCGCACGGACGTAGCCGCGGAGTAGGTATAGAGCTCGGCGGACTGCGGTGCGCAGTGGGTGAAGAGCCGCGCAAAGACGGCGGGCGTCCAGAGGGGCGAATCGGTTTTGGATGAAAACGGATCGTAGAAAATAATCTCGGGCACGGGGGACGTTTCGAGGAAGGCGAGGAAATCGCCGTGGTGCAGTTCCCAGTGGAGCAGGCCGGAGGCGTCGTGCCACCGGCGGTGGCTGACCAGCGCGTGCGGGGCGGCGTGGCGGATATGCGGGAATTTTCCGGGCTCGCGGAGCGCGAGGCGGAGCGGATCGAGGTCGCGCTCAAAGCTCACGATGCGCAGCGGGCGCAGTGCGGCGGGGCCATGCTCGGCGAGCGTTTTTTCGAAACACGCGATCGCGGCCATCGCGTTGGACGCGGCCCCGAGGCCGACGTCCCAGAGGACGAGTTCGCGCTCGGTGCGCGTTGGGTATTCGGGCGAGCCCGCAGGGGGGACGCTCGCACCGCAGGCGAGCAAGCGGGAGGCGAGGCAGGACTGGTCGACGTAGAGCTTTTGCGCTTCGTCACTCGGACGGTTCACCGAGTGCATGACCTCGCCCGAGCTGAGCTGGCGGATGCTCGAGAACCCCTGCGGACCGGTGACGATGTCGTAGTCGCCGAGACTTTGTGGCCGGGGGAAACGCGTCTGCTTCGTGGGTTGGCTCGGGTTGGCTTCGTCGGTGCGCACGAGCTCGACGCGCATCTTTTCGTAGAACGCGGCGAAGTCGTCGCGCAAAATGTGGGCGCGCATAGCGCGCATGAGGCGATGATAGAACGCGAGATTGTGGATACCGAGGAGGTGCCAGCCGAGGTTCTCGCTGGTTTTCGTGAGATGGTGGAGGTAGCCGCGCGAGTAGTTTTGGCATGCGTGGCAGTCACAATGGGCGTCGATGGGCTGTTCCGAAAATTTGTGCACGGAGCGCGTCAGCTGGAGTTTTCCCTGCGACGTGAAGACCGCGCCGCGTTGGGCGAGTTGGGTGGGAATGATACAGTCAAACATGTCCACGCCGCGATGGACGGCTTCGAGGAGATCGATGGGTGTACCGACGCCCATGAGATAGCGCGGAACGTCCTTTGGAAGGTGATCGGTGACGAAGCCGGTGAACTCGTAGCGCTCGGCGTGGGTCTCCCCGACAGCGAGGCCGCCGATGGCGAGACCGTCGAAGCCGAGCGTGCGCAGGAACTCGGCGCTCTTTTGGCGGAGATCATGGTGGCAGGCGCCTTGCACGATGCCGAAGAGGGCTTGTTTCGAATCACCACGGGCGCGGAGGGAGCGCTGGGCCCAGCGGTGGGTGAGCAACATCGCGGCCTCGGCTTGCGGGTGGCCGGCGGTCGAGGGGATACATTGATCGAGCACCATCATGATGTCGCTGCCGATGGCCCTCTGCATGGCGATGCTCGATTCCGGCGAGAGGAGGAGCGTCTTGCCATCGACGTAGCTCTTGAAGTGGGCGCCCTCCTCTTCCATCGCGCGTTCGGATTGGAGGGAGAAGATTTGAAAGCCGCCGGAGTCGGTGAGCACGGGCCGGTCCCACTTCATGAAATTATGGATACCGCCAAATTTCTTAAACACCTCGGGGCCGGGACGGAGGAGGAGGTGATAGGTGTTGGCGAGGACGATGTTGGCGCCGGTTGCCTTGAGGGTCTCGACCGTTTGGCTTTTGACCGTGGCCTGAGTGCCGACGGGCATGAAGATCGGGGTTTGCACTTCGCCGTGCAGCGTTTGGTAGGTAGCCGCGCGCGCTTTCGAACCGGAGGCTTCTTTATCGAGCGTGAAATTGAGACGAGACATGGTTGCGGATGGGCGGTTTTAGAGTGGGGGAGGGAGTAAGGAGTAGAATCAGCCGCAGGCGAGCGAAGGATTTTTGGTGATAAACGTCGCGGGGTCGTCAGCGTCGGTGGATGAAGATCAAATCCTCCGAATTCGACCGCAGTGCGCCGAACATTAAAGAGTGTCCCAATTCTCCCTTTCCAGAGTTTGCTTTCATTGGCCGGTCCAATGTCGGCAAATCGTCGATCATCAATTTGCTCACGGAGCGCAATGCACTGGCTAAGGTTTCGGTGACGCCCGGAAAAACCAAGTTGATCAATTTTTTCCGGATCAACGGCTCGTGGAATCTCGTGGATTTGCCCGGCTACGGCTATGCCCACGTGAGCAAAGACAAGCGGGCAGAGTTCAATGAAGCCGTGGCGGACTACATCGAGCAGCGGGAGAAGCTACGGTTGGTGTTTGTGTTGATCGACTCGCGGTTGGAGCCGCAGAAAATCGACCGGGAGTTTCTCGCATGGCTGCAGGGCACGGTGCGGCCCTTCGCATTGATTTTCACCAAGGCAGACAAGCTCTCGGCCACCAAGGTGCAGTCCAACGTGGCGTTTTTTATGAACACCGTGTTTGCGGGGCGGGCGGAGTTTCCTCGGATATTTACGAGCTCGTCCAAGACCAAGGAGGGGCGGCTGGAGATCCTGAAGTTTATTGAAGAGATGCTGGCGGAACGGAAGTAGGGTGGCGCGATTGGGCAGTTGCGAAAACCTCGACAGCGCGGGTCTTCGTCGCGGAAATTGCGCCCCATGAAATCACTCAAGACACCGCTCGGTCGCCTCCGCTTCATTGGTCTGTGGGAGGGTGTCTCCTTTCTCGTGCTTTTGATTATTGCCATGCCGTTGAAATATCTCGCGGGCTGGCCGGATGCCGTGCGGGTCGTCGGGATGGCGCATGGGATTTTGTTTTTGCTGTATCTCGTGGCTGCGATGCAGGTCGCGACCGAACGCGACTGGCCTTGGCGGCGCACGGCACTCGTGTTTCTGGCGAGCGTGCTGCCAGCGGGGCCCTTTTTTATCGAGGCGAAGGTTCTGCGCCACGAGCCCGCGGATAAGTGAGTCGCCTCTGCGGCAGGGACGGCAAAAAAATACGCGGCAGGCGGTAACCTAAGCTCAGACTGAGCTCGCTTCGTGCGGTCTGAACAGTTTTCCTGCGAGTCGGTGCGGCTCTTGCGCCGCCCCATTCCCCTCAGATTCAGTTAACCGCCAAAGCCAATCCCAATGAATGCTCCGTCTGTGCCTCCTGTTTCGCGTCGCGATTTTATGAAAATGTCCGCGGTCACCACCGGTGCCGCCGTGTTGTCGGGGCTGAGTGCGCCCCGTATTTATGGTGCGGTCGCCGGTTCCGATCGTATCCGCGTCGGCGTCGTCGGTTGCGGTGGCCGCGGCCCCGGTGCCGCGCAGAACTGCCTCGATTCGGCGCCGGGCGTCGAGATCGTGGCCTTGGGCGACTTGTTTCCGTGGCAGGTCGAATCGGCGAAGAAGAAGTTGAAGATCCCTAATGCGCAGGGGTTCTCGGGTTTCGATGCCTACCAAAAAGTGCTCGCGGCCGGGATCGACATGGTGATCTTGGCGACACCGCCGGGTTTTCGCCCGCTGCATTTTGCGGCGGCGGTCGCCGCTGGGAAACATGTGTTTATCGAGAAACCGGTGGCGGTCGATCCCGTGGGGGTTCGCTCGGTCATCGAGAGCGCGCGTCTGGCGAAGGAAAAGAAACTTACCGTGATCGCCGGCACCCAGCGCCGTCACCAGCCGAGTTACCTCGAGACCATGAAGCGCATTCAAGGCGGCGACATCGGCGAGCTCGTGGCCGGCAATTGCTATTGGAACGGTGACGGCATCTGGTTCCGCGAGAAGAATGATCCGAAGTATCCGGACCTCGCGAAGCTGAGCGACTTCGAGTGGCAGTGCTGGAATTGGTATCACTGGGATTGGCTTTGCGGCGACCAGATCGTCGAGCAACACCTGCACAATCTCGACGTGGTCAACTGGGCCTTCGGCGGGCCGCCGGTAAAATTTTACGGCATGGGCGGGCGCCAGAATCGCGGCAGTCTCCCTGGAAATATCTGGGACCACTTTGCCGTCGAGATGGAATATGCCAACGGCGCGCGCGTCACCAGCATGTGCCGCCACACGCCTAAATCGACCACTCGCATCGCCGAACGCATCGTCGGGACGAAGGGTATGTCCGATTGCGACAAGGGCACGATCAAGGGCGCGAAAGCGTTCACCTATGCGGGAGAGAATCCTAACCCCTACGTCGTCGAACACACCGATCTCATTAACAGCATTCGCCAAGGCTTGGCGCTCAATGAAGGCGAGCAAGTCGCCTACAGCACCATGACCGCTATCGGCGGGCGCATGGCGGCCTATACCGGACGCGAGATCAAATGGCAGTGGCTCATGGAAGGGTCGAAGCTCGACATCTTCCCGAAGAATCCTGGACCCGGACCGGGGCTCTTCACGCCAGTGCCCATCCCCGGAAAAGTGGACCTGATTTGAGTCGTACCACGCAGCGTCAGGCTCGTCGCGAGCCATGAAAAAACCGACCCGCGACGAGCGGCAGCGCATGTGCGTGCGCAAGCGCCGCTACCGCTCACAGGGCGACGCACTGGATGCGGCGCTCGTGCTGGGGCTCGCGCGCCAGCGGGAAGCTTACCTCTGTCCGCTGTGTCGGCAGTGGCATCTAACGTCTTCGTGAATCACGGCGCGCGGTTTTGGCAGGAACGCCTGCGCTGCCGAAAGCGGACGCTACCATCGGGTGCGATCTCGCTGGTGCGGTGAACGTCTGGACGACGCTCGCTCCCTGCTCGTGGTTATCACTACGGGATGGCCGCTGGTGTCGGCGGAGGCGTGGCCAACGACGCGGGAGGAGCGGACCGAAGGTGACCTCAGCCGCGTTTACGGGGCGATGGCGTTGATCTCGGGCCTGTCGGCCGCCGGATTACCCCTTGCGTAGGTGAGCAACCGGCCGGTGTGGGCGTCGATCCGTACCTGCACGCCTTGTTGGGACACGACGGTCAACACGTCGTCGGTAACCTCGGCGATGGCTGCGCAGGGATCGTCGGTCAGCGGCCATTCGGCCAGCCATTGTAAGCGCAGTTCGCGATCGAGACAGTAAAGGTTGGGAATCCCCGGGAGCAGGCCGTGGGGATGCTCCCGCACGTAGTAGCAGCGAGGTCCGCGACAAAACTCGACGACGGCGGTCGCGAGCGGCGCGTGCGCGGCGGCGCGGACGCCTTCGCGAGTGAGTTGGCAAAGGGAACCGTCGATCACGGCGATGGATTGTGGCGGGGTGTTCAAGGACGTAAGCGAACAGGGAACAGGCGCGTCGGATTTCGGCGATCATAAACCCGAGATTTTTTTGGCCTAGGATTACGCTGTTATTTTCCCCAAAAAAACGTCCCTTTAAAATGTCACGTATTACGTGACATTACCTGTGGGAATTCAGGTTTTTTTGGCATGAAATTAATCGAGTAATACGAGGTTCGAAATGATGATTTTGCTTGTTCGTAATTTGAGTGTGCCCCAACTCTTGAGTTAATCTTACCCTTGGCCGATTTCCGGCTAGTTATCTTTATGAAATATCCCTCCTTGGCGGCTCTCCGCCTCAGTCTATTTGCTCTCATCGCGTGTCTGACCGCGTCATCGGCAGCGGCCCAAGCGACCGCGAGGGGCACGATCGAGGGCCGCGTCCTCAATACCCGCAACAGCGAATATCTTGAGAAGGCGCGCCTCACGATCGAGGGCACTGGGATCGAGACCTTCACCGATTCTTCGGGCCAGTATCGCTTCACGGGCGTGCCGGCGGGTGCAGTAAAGGTGCGCGTATTTTTCACGGGTTTGGATATGCAAACCGAAACGGTCGTCGTGGTCGACGGGGCCACCGTGCAACGTGATTTCACTCTGGATGCGATGCTGAAGTCCTCGGTCAAAGACAAGGACACTGGGGTGGTGAAACTCTCCGAGTTTAAGGTCGGCGCCTCGAAGGAGATGGATGGCGCCGCGATTGCGATCAACGAGCAGCGCTTTGCGTCCAACATGGTCAACGTCGTTTCGGCGGACGAGTTCGGCCACGTGGCGGAGGGCAACGTCGGTGAGTTTCTGAAATTTATTCCCGGTATCAGCATGGACTACGGTGGTGGCGATGCGCGCACGATCTCGCTCGGCGGCGCGCCGTCGAACAACGTGCCGGTGACCATTGGCGGATTCAGTCTTTCCAGCGCGGCGTCTTCGGGCACGAGCCGCACGGTCGAGCTCGAGCAGGTTTCGATCAACAACATCGCGCGGATCGAAGTGTATCATTCGCCAACGCCGGAGTCGCCGGGCTCGGCGCTCGCGGGCGGCGTGAACATGGTGCCGCGCGGAGCCTTCGAACGTTCGAAGCCGGTGCTCAACTGGAGTACGTATTTGATGTTTCGTGATGCGGAGAAGGAGTTGAAAAAAACACCCGGACCGACGCGGGACGAGACCTACAAGATTCATCCGGGGTTCGATTTCTCGTGGGTCGTGCCCGTCAATAAGCGCTTCGGCTTCACGCTCTCCGGCGGCCATTCCTCTCAATACACGATGCAGGATTACTTCGCGAACACGTGGCGTGGCGCCGGTCAGGCGACCAGTGCACCGGTGACAGTGGCCGGAGTGACGGTGCCCGGGGCGCTGCCTGACACCACCCCCGACAAGCCGTATCTGAGCAACTATCAGGTGCGTGATGGCACCAAGCTCACGACGCGCGACTCGATGGGGGCAACGATGGATTTCAAATTGTCGCGGAACGACATGATCTCGTTTTCGTTTCAATACGCGTATTTCGATGCCGAGTTTAACAATCGGAATCTGAACTTCGCGATTTCCCGCGTATTGCCGGGTAATTTCGATACGCGCACGACCAATGGCGACGTGGGGCAAGGCTCGATGAGCGTGAACAGCGGAGCCCGGCAGAAGGCCGGGACGACCTACATGCCGACGCTCATTTGGCGGCACAATGGCCCGATCTGGAAGGCCGACGTAGGTGGGAGTTTTTCCCATTCGAGCAATCACTACCGCGACATCGACAAGGGCTATTTTAACGGGACCAACACCCAGCGGACCAACGTCACGGTGGCCTTCAGCGAAATCACCTACCTGCGCCCCGGGAAAATCTCGGTGAAAGATGGCTTTACGGGTGCGGTCGTCGATCCCTATAGCCTCTCAAGTTTCGTGATTAACAGCGGGACGAGCGATACTTGGGAGACCGCCGACGTCCAGCGGGGTGTCCGGGGTAATCTCGGCCGCGACTTTCGCCTGTTCAATGTCCCGCTGGCGCTCAAGACCGGCGCCGAGGTCCGCCAGTCCATCCGCGATATCCGCGGCACGAACGAAGGCTACACGTTTGTCGGCAAGGACAAGATCCGCACCACCACGCCGAGCGGCACGCTAGCCGTCCCGGGCAGCGACGACGGCGCCGCCCTCGTGCTGGACGAAATTTTTTCAAAACGCTTCGCGCCGTGGGGCTTCCCGCAAGTGCAGTATCCGAGCAATTACGACCTGTGGGAGCTTTACCAAGCGAACCCCGACTACTTCACCCGCGACGCCAATGCCGATTATCGCAACGCCGTCGGGCGCTCCAAGTATGCGGCCGAGGTGATTTCTGCCGCCTACGTGCGGGGAGACCTGGCGCTTTTCGGCGGGCGGATGAAGATCGTCGGCGGCGTCCGGGCAGAGCAGACCAACGTCACCGCATTTGGCTTTCTCAATGATCCGACGGGGAACTATCGTCGGGACGCCAGCGGCGAAGTCATTCCTCAGCGTGACGCCAATGGAAACATTATCTTCACCGGCACGGGAGTGAATCGGATCCCGGCGCCGGTCTTGATTCAGCCGACGACGATCCCCAATCCCGCCGGCGGCGCGGCGCTCTCGAATGCCTTGGCGGTTTCGAAACTCACCTACCTCGACCGCGGTCAGAGTACGAAGAAGGAGTACCTGCGCTATTTCCCGAGCCTTAACGTCAGCTATAATCTGGCCGAAAATCTGATCGCGCGTGGCTCGGTTTACCAATCGGTGGGTCGGCCCAATTTCGATCAATACGCCGGTGGCCTGACACTGCCCGATACGGAATTGCCCGGAACCCCGACATCCAACCGCATCAGCGTGAACAATGCCGGCATCAAAGCGTGGAGTGCGAATTCGATGAAGGTTCGATTTGAGTATTATTTTCAACGCGTCGGCCAGATTTCGATTGGAGCCTTCCGCCGCGATTTCGAAAACATGTTCGCCTCGACGGTGTTTCAAGCGACACCGGAATTCTTGGCGCTCTACGATCTGGATGAGGAGACGTTTTTACCCTATTACGTCACGACGAATTTCAACGAACCCGGGCGCGTGCGCATGGAAGGCACCGAGTTCGACTACAAGCAGTCGCTCACCTTTTTGCCGCAGTGGGCGCGGGGCGTGCAGGTCTTTGCCAATATGAGTGCGCAACGGGCCGTAGGCGATACGACGAGGAGTTTTTCGAACTACCAGCCGCGCACTTACAACTGGGGCGTGAGCCTGTCGCGGCCGAAATTTAATGTACGCATGAATTGGAATTACCGGGGACGCCGTCGCGGCGCCTACATCGCCGAGTCGCCGCGCAGCATCGAAGCCGGGACCTACACGTGGCAGTCCAAGCGCCTCTACATTGATTTGAGTGGCGAATACAATCTGACGCGGCGGATCGGCATCTTCGCGAGCATGCGCAATCTCAACGACGCCACCGAGGACACCGAGCGCCGTGGGCCGAATACGCCCGAACACGCGCAGCTCAATTCCCGCGAGGATTTCGGCGCGCTGTGGACGATGGGCGTCAAGGGGACGTTCTGAGGCCGACGTCCGGGGAGCGGGGCCGGGCGCGATTGCCCAACGGTGCCCGGGGATGAGTGCGGCACCGCGCGTAGGGGAACGCTCCTTACGCCTTCCCGAGACAGCACTGCTTGTGTTTCTTGCCGCTGCCGCAGGGGCACGGGTCGTTGCGGCCGACTTTCACGGCGGCCTTGGCCGGGGCGGGACCTTGGCGGATCGGGCGCGTGAAGATCCATTGGCCGTCGATGCGACGGAACTCGGACTTCTCTTCCAAGACACCCTCTTGGTTCGCTTCGGTGTAGTAGGCGGAAAATTCGACGAAGGCCGTGTCGGGTTGTTTGCCCAGTTCGTGGGAGTGTACGACGAGCTTCGTCCAACGCACGGGCGTCTCACCGGTTTCCTCGACGTAGGGCAGCTTCGCGGTGGGCGCGTAGGTGTCGTGGAGGTAGCGGTTGTCGTCGGCGACGTGAGCCGTGAAGCGCGAGCGCATGAGCTCTTCGGCGGTCGCGGCGGGACGTTGGCGCGTCAGCACCGGTTCGCAGCAGGCGTCGAAGAGTTTGCTGCTGCCGCAGGGGCAGGCTTGTCCGCGAATGGGTCGATCGAGTCCGGTGGGCGTAGTGGCCATGAGCCAGTCCTAGCGGGCGCGCGGGTAGCAAAGCGAGGCTGAAGACGCTGCGCCGCCCGCTCAGGCCGCGCGCGGCGCTGGCCGTGTGGACGGCTGCGGTCGGTTCACGGCTCCCGCTCGGTGCCGAAGCGCGGGATGCGATTCGCGTCGTAAAGCGGGTCGCGCAGGTAGAGGGGGCCGGCACCTTTCACGTGAGATTCCAGGTAGCTGAAACTGATCGCGAGGTTTCTCGCGGGGTCTTCGTAGGTGAGCGTCATGCCGCCGAAGCGTTCGCTGTAGCCTTTGCCAAAACCCATTCCGAGCGTGAATGAGCCGTGGATTTCGGGGCCGGTCGCCTTGGCTTCGGCCACCCGCGCGCGGATGCTCAAGGGGACAAAGGCCGGTGGCGCGAGCAAAGTGCGGCTGAGCAGACGGGCCGCGTTGCGGTCGGCGAGGCTGTCGAGTTTGAGCCGTTCGGTTTCGGTCAATGCCGCGAAGCCGGCGTTGCGGCGTTCGTCACCGGTGAGACGTTGCGAAAATCGACTGGGCAGAGCCGGGGCGTCGGCGCGCCGGGGTGCGGATTGGGTGGCGAGATCGCGGCGAATCAAAGCATCGATTACGGCAATTTCGTCGGAAGAGAGCCGGTCGATGCCGGTGGCGGTGCGGTCGGCACTGGTGAGGGACTGGGAGAAACGGGTCGGCGCTGGGGTGTCCGCGGCGGTGGCGACGAGGGTGAGGGCGGTTAGAAGGGCCAGTCGTCCGCACGCGATTAGTCTCACCCAAAGTTTCATCGAGTAGGGATGTTGGCTCACGGCAGGCGAGGACTCACGGATATTCTCCCAGGTTCCGTTTCTTTTTTTGCAGGTACGGGAGATCCTGCGGGCTCGCCTTCCGTGGCGGGCGTGTGGAAGGCTGCGCGGATGAGTGCTTCGACACCGCGCCAGCCGGCGCGAGATTTTATGTTTTCCACGCTGCTGCTGGGGAGCGGGGAGTTACGAGCGGGTGGTGCTGAGGGCTGGTGCGTGGGGGTGGACGGTGCGGAATTTTCGGCCCGACGCCCTGAACGCGTGAGGTCTTAATGTTGCAGGCAAATCGCCGATCGAAGATTTTTTTTTAAAACGATGAACCTGCAAAAGCGCAAAATCCGCTGGGGCGTCCTCGGCTATGCGCGCATCGCGCGCGTGGAAATTATCCCGGCGATCTTGCGCGCGGAGAACTCGGAATTCCACGCCCTGGCGTCGCGTGACGGCGAGAAGCTCGTGGCGGCACGGGCGCAGTTTCCCGGCGTGGCGAAGACGTTTCACGGCTACGAGGGCCTGCTGCGCGACCCGGACGTGGACGCGGTGTATGTGCCGTTGCCGAATGCATTGCACCGCGAGTGGACGATCCGCGCGGCGGAGCACGGCAAGCATGTGCTCGTCGAGAAACCCGCCGCGCTGAACGCCGCTGAGTGTCGGGAGATGATCGCGGCGTGTGCGGCCAACGGCGTACGACTGATGGAGGCGTTCATGTATCGCTACACGGCACGGACGCGCGCGGTGCTGGCAGTGATCCGCAGCGGCGTGCTCGGTGAAATCAAACAGGTGGACGCGACGTTTCGTTTCCTGCTCGCGAATCCGGCGTCGATCAAACGCCGGCCGGAGCTCGGTGGCGGGGCGCTCTACGACGTGGGTTGCTATCCGGTAAACTTCATCGGGATGGTCGCCGACGCGATGGCAGGCGGCGCGCCGGGTGCGGGCGGGTTGCCGGAAGCGGTCGCGGTCGAATGCGTGCGGGCGGGCGGCATCGACGTGAATGTCTCCGCGGTGTTGAAGTATCCGTCGGGTCTGCTCGCGACGGCGCACTGCGGGTTCAACGCGCACCAGCGCGTGCGTGCAGAAATCACCGGTACGCTCGGTGTGCTGGAAATTCCGGATACGTTCTTGGACCCCGCGGGCGCGCTCACGCTGACGGTCGGGGAGGAGCGCAGCCAAATCCCCGTGGCGGCGAGCGACCGCTATCGGCACGAGGTGGAGGATTTCGCCGAGGCGATTTTGCAAGAACGCGCGCCGGAGTTCACGCTCATCGAGACGCTGCGCAATGCGGAAGTGATGGACCGGTTGTTCGCGGCGAGCTGGTGAGCGAGGTGACGCCCATGAAGATAAACATTCTCGCCAGCCTGTTGGCCGCGCTCGTGGTCCCATCTGTTACCCTCGCAGCAACCGGAGATCGTCATCGGGAGGAGAGCGAGGCTTGGCGTGTCGTGCGGGTTGCGGAGCTCACGAAACCTGACGGCTGGCTCTCGCTGATCGGGCTGCATTTTCTGCAGACGGGGCCGAACACAATCGGCAGCGACCAAGGCAACGCCGTCGTGTTGGCGCAAGGTCCGGCCCGATTCGGCGTCGCGACGGTCGGGGCAGCGGGTAAGGTGCGGTTCGAAATCGCGCCTGGGTTGGATGCGAAGATTGCCGGGCAGGTGGTCGGCTCCGGTGAACTGCTCCTCGGTGGGGGCGCGGTGAAGCCGACGCTGGTCACTGCCGGTACGGTGAGTTTTTTTGTGATCGAACGGGGCGGGAAAATGGCCCTGCGGGTGCGCGACAGTGCGGCGGCGCGGCGGACGCAGTTCGTGGGGTTGGATTATTTCCCTTTCGATCCGTCGTGGCGGATTGAGGCGCGCTGGGTGGCTTTCGAGAAATCACGGATGATTCCGCTCGTGAATAGGCTTGGTCAGACGTCGCCGGCGCTCGTGCCGGGCAAGGCGGTGTTTGTGCGCGATGGCAAAACCGTTGAGCTGCTCGCCATTGATGAAGGACCGGGCGAGCCATTATTTTTTGTAATCGCGGACGCGACGAGTGGCCAAGAGACCTATGCGGCGGCGCGGTTTGTTTACGCCGACGCCCCGAAGGATGGCGTGGTCGTGCTTGATTTCAACCGCGCGGAGAACCCGCCCTGTGCGTTCACGCCGTTTGCGACGTGTCCGCTACCGCCGAAGGAAAATCGGCTGCCTTTGGCGGTGACGGCAGGCGAGAAAACTTATCGCGGATCGCACGATTGAGGCGCGTGAAACGCTGGAGTGGATTCATGCAACGTCGCCGCCGTGCGACGCTGGGCTCCAGAACATGCTGTCGGGATCGAGGCAGCGGCGGTGCTCGCTGCGCTCCGCCTGCGGTGCCGGCTGCGAGCTCAGTTCGGGCCAGAGGACGGGCACGAGGAAATCGTGCAGGGCCGTGTCCAACGGAATGTGGGGCAGGGCGGGCAGCTCGGCGCGAAAGCGGAGCGGCGGCGGTTCAAACGAGCCTGGAGTCCAGGCGGCTTCAATGGGGGGCGTTGGCATGGCGGTGTGGCGCCCACTCCCGTGATCACACCGTTGAGGCCAAAAAAAAGCCCCTCCGGTGTGGCACCGGAGGGGCTAAAGTCGTTTTGACGTTTAGAACCCTCTCGGCGCCTTGTTAATGGCGGATACGGATACGACGGATACGGCGACCACGGCGAGGTGGGCGAGCGTTGAAACGAGCGTCGTGCCGTTAAGGTTCATGCAAGAGCGTCGAAAAAGCCCAAGGAGAAGCCGCGTGTCAAGTCGGTGCTTGGCGGATTCCTGTCCCGCCCATGAGTGCGGCACCGACGGGCAAGATGCCCCGCGCGTGCGCGGGCGAGACGCCCCTGCGACGCCGACATCGCCTCGGCTGACTTCACTTCCAATGGCATCCGACCGGGGAATCTCCTCGCAACGCGCGCCCGCGGTCGCACCGTTTCCCTCGCGCATGAACGACCCCCGCTTGCCACCTGCCCTGCCACCGCTCACGTCGGCCGCTCCCATGGGGCGTCGTCGATTTATGTCCACCGCCTCGGTGGGTGCCGCGGCGCTGAGCCTGACCGGCACTGTACAAGCGGCGACCGCGGCCACGGCGGCGACGCCCGAACGGCGTCGGCCGGTGCTGATGAAAGCAGGCCACCAGCACGACCACACGGAGATGACGCTGCGGGCGCTCGCGGCGTTTGGCGTGACGCGTATCTGCAGCGGAAACCTCGGGCGCGACGTTGAGAAGGCGTGGAGTCTCGAGGCACTTGGCCGCCTGCGGAAGCACGTCGAGTCGTTTGGAATCGCGCTCGATTGTGTGCCGTTGCCTATGTCCTCCGCGCCGATTGCTCGAGCCGAGATGCCGGAGATCCTGCTCGCCAAAGATCCGGCGCGTGACCGGGCGATCGACGATATTTGCACCATGATTCGCCGCGCCGGCCAAGCGGGCATCCCGATGGTGAAATACAATCTTACGTTCATCGGCGTCGTGCGCACGGAGCGAACGACGGGGCGCGGCGGAGCGAGTGTGAGCACGTTTGACTATGCGATCGGCCAACAGGAGCCGCCGCTCACGGAGGCCGGGCGGATAACCGAGCAGATCTATTGGGATCGGATCGAATATTTTCTGAAGCGCGTGGTGCCCGTGGCCGAGGAGGCGAAGGTGAAGATCGCGCTGCATCCCCAAGATCCAGGCATGCCGAAAGGCCAAGGTTGGCGCGGCGTTGAGACGGTGCTGGGCTCCGTCGATGGGCTGAAGCGCTTCGTCGAGACTTCGGCGAGTCCCTATCACGGACTGAACTTTTGTCAGGGCACGGTCTCCGAGATGCTGCAGAAACCTGGCGATGAGATTTACGACGTGATCCGGTATTTCGGGAGCCGGGGGAAAATCTTCAACGTGCACTTCCGCAATATCCGCGGCGGTTTCCTCAAATTTACAGAAGTGATGCCCGACGATGGCGACGTCGATATGCCGCGGGCCCTGCGGGCGTATCGCGAGATCGGCTATGACGGCATGATCATGCCTGACCATGTGCCGCAGATCGTCGGCGATGTCGGCGGGCAGAAGGCCTTCGCGTTTTGTTTCGGTTATATTCAGGCGCTGCTGCAGCAATTGCGTTCCGAGGTTTAGATCGTAGCGAGCAGGCGGGTTCGGCCGTGGAAGGGGCTGGACTGTCCGTTGTTGGCGAACTTGTGGGTGACGAGTGGGGGTGCGCAACGTTCGGACGATAGTTCCATCGGTTGCTCACCATCCCTAAAACATACCCATGAAATCCCCCCTAAAATTCCTCGCGGCGTTTTGCGCTGCTTGTTTTATCACCGTCGCCGCCATTGCGGCTGACGCTTCGCCCACCGGCACGTGGAAATGGACCCAGCCCGGTCGCGGCGACAATCCAGCCACTCAGCGTGCGATGAAACTTGAGCTCAAGGACGGCAAGCTAACGGGCGCGCTCCAGAGTTGGCAGATGGGCGATAACACGATCCCCGAGGCCGCGATCAGCGATGCCTCCTTCAAGGCCGGCACGGTGGCGTTTACCGTGACGACGGAGTTTAACGGTAATAAGCGCGTCTCGAAATACTCGGCCAAGCTCGAGGGCGACAAGCTCACGGGCACCATCGAAAGCCCTGGTCGCGACGGCGCGGTGCAGAAGCGTGAGTGGGCGGCTACTCGCGCCAAGTAACCGCGACGGCTCGCTCGTTCCCTTTTCCCGATCCCGCACCTTCATCGGCGCGGGATTTTTCTTTGCATAATGTCCGTGGGGTCGTCCGCGCCCGAACTGTCAGGCGAACGCCGCCGTTGCTCGGTCTCTCGGCACCCGCAGGTTTCAAATGTCGTCGCTGGGTCGGTTGCAAATGGGTGCTTGCCCGCCGTCCCGGCGCCGTGTCCGTTTTCATTTTTCGTCCCAGAATAATCCGTCTGTTTACTTCATGTCTGCTTCCTCCACACCGCAGCCAGCCGCGCAGTCGTCCGAGCGTCGCCGCTATGCAATCGTGGGGCTCGGTTCGCGCCACGAACTGTATCAGGATGGGATTGAAAAGACCCACGCGGCGAACGCCCAGTTGGTGGGCCTCTGTGATGTCAACCCCGGTCGCGTCGAACTGGCTCGGCGGCGTTCGGCGAAGAATGGCGCGACGATTCCTCCCGGATATTTGGCCGCAGATTTTGGGCGGATGTTGACCGAGACGAGGCCGGACACGGTGATCGTTACGACGGTCGATGCGACGCACCATGATTACTTGATCCGGGCGATGGAGGCGGGATGCGATGTGATCACGGAAAAGCCGATGACGACGGACGCGGAGACGTGTCGGCGCGTGCTGGCAACGCAGCGCCGCACAGGCCGGAGTTGTCGCGTCACGTTCAATTACCGCTATGCGCCGCCGCGCTCGCAGGTGAAGGATTTGCTGATGAGCGGCGCGATCGGCGACGTGCTCTCGGTGGACTTTCACTGGCTGCTCAACACGCACCACGGCGCGGATTATTTTCGACGGTGGCACAGCAAAAAAGAAAATTCGGGTGGGTTGTTTGTGCACAAGTCCACGCACCATTTCGACCTCGTGAATTGGTGGCTCGGCGCGATGCCGGTGTCCGTGATGGCGACGGGCAAGCGGGAATTCTATACGGCCGCGACGGCGCGGCGGATGGGGCTGACGGGCCCGCACGAGCGATGCAGCACGTGTCCGGAGAAGTCGCAGTGTGGCTTCGCGCTCGATCTTTTGGCGAGCCCCTCGTTGAAAGCGCTCTACGGCGATCAGGAGGGGCACGATGGCTATTTCCGCGACCGCTGTGTTTTTCGCGACGACATCGACATCGAAGACACGATGAACGCGCTCGTGACCTACGACACGGGTGCGACGCTGAGCTATTCGCTGAACACCTTTAACGCGTGGGAAGGCTACACGGTGGCGTTTAACGGCACTCAAGGACGGATCGAGCACACGATGGTCGAGTCGGTTTACGTCAACGGCACGGAGACCGTGCAGGGCGGCGTCGCCGATGGTGGCGTGACGATCCGGGTGATTCCCCTGCGCGGGGAGGCGCGGACGATCGTGCCGTGGAGTGCGGAGGGTGACCACGGCGGCGGCGACCGCCTCATGTTGGAAGATATTTTTCTGCCGAATCGGGCGGTCGACAAATATATCCGCGCGGCGGATGAACGGGCGGGGGCCTGTTCCATTGCCGTCGGTATTGCCGCGAATCTCAGTCTGCAAACCGGCGCGGGCGTGAAGGTCGCCGACCTGTTGCCTGATTTGGTGCGGCCCGACTATGCCCCGATGCCGTCGCGCACTGCGTCGCTGCCGATGCCGGGCCAGACGAGTTGAGGGGCTGGCGAGACATCGCTGAGCGCCGGTTCATTCCGTCCGTTGAAGCATTGCCAGAGCCGTACCATGGCAAACGTGTCGAGTCGGCAATAAGCGAGGAGCTGTTGGGCAATCTCGTTTTTGCGTGCTGACGTGGTGTCAGGCCGAATGGCCTCGAAGTAGGCGGCGATGGCCATGGCCCCATCCTTCACGCCGGAGAGTGCGGCGTAACTTAATGCGGGGACGGCGGCGGGCAGCACCGCCTTAATGCTCCAGCTGCCTTGTTGGGACGGGTGGTAGTAGCGGTTGCGTGCGATGGGGAGCAGATCCACGACCCGTGCGTTGATGGCTGACAGCGGACTCGCCAAGTGAGGAAAACGCTGCGCCAGTTCGTTGATGCGGCTGGTCTCAAAGCTCGCGCTATACACGAAGACGGGGCCGCTCGCACCGCAGGCCGTGATTAACGCCTCAGCGAATGATGCGGAGGGATCACGGCCGGTGAGATCGAGGAAGGCGCTTTGGGATAATTGACCGTCCGTCGAGAGCGTATGGAGGCTGAATTGAAAGGGGATTTGCTGGTAGGGACGCGTGCCTTTCCAGATGGGCACCGCAAACTGGATCGTCTCGAAATCGAGGAAGGTGGCCGGGCTGCCGTGGGGGGCGAGATCGGCAGCCGCGCCCACCGCGTCGAAGAAAACGGTTTTGTTCAACGTGTGCTTTTTGACGAGGGATTGTTTGGCGTTGAGGAGTTCGTCGGGCACGCCGCGCAGGTCAGTGATGCCCTGTTCTGCCAGTTGCCGGCGTTGCGCGGCCGAGAACTGGGGCAGCCAATCCACCGGATACTCGCTCGGTGGGTTGGCGCGGTTGCAGTAATTGCAGAATCCGCAAGCAAAGGGGACGTGACAGTGAGTCCCGACGCCGACCGCAGGCTCGGCGGGCTGAGCCGCCACGCGTTGAGCCTCGTCCATCCAAGCGCTGACCTCGTCCGATCGCGCAAACGTTTCCGCCGACAGGTCGGTCTCGGCCAACAGGCCTCGGTAGTCTTTTTCTCCCGGATAAACCCAAGAGCTGTCGATGCACGCCAACACGACGGACTTCACTGTGACGCCCGCAGCCTGAGCGATGAAGGCCTGCACGGCGACGTCTTCGCGGTGATAATCCTTCACGCTGGTGGACGACTTCACCTCCACCATCCGCCAAGCACGTTCGCCGTTTTCAATCACTGGCAGCATCACATCTGCAAACGCGAGTCCGCCTCCGGCCTTGAAACCGGCCTCGAAAATAGGCTCCGCAGAATCGGCCAGCAACCGCGCGGAGCGAGTGAAGGCTGCGTCGAAGCCCTCCGTCTTTACATCGATGACCTGCCCCTTCTCCTCGGGATCATAGATGCGGCGTGCAATGTCGCCCACTTGATAGCCAACTTGGAAGCTCGCTAGCGTGCCGGCGGAATCCTCGCGCAGTTCTGGCCGATGAATCTCCAGCCAGAGGCGCTTCGGGCATTGGCGAAACGCGATGAGTTTTGATTTGGAGAGAAAGCGCATGGCGGCGGACGGACGCTCGCAGACGGTCGCGGTCGCGACACTCAGCCAGCACGGGCTGAAGTGCGGGGCTATTTTTTTATTGGCTCGGGCTGCTTCGCCTTATCGGGCGCGTCGGGCACAACGACGGCGGTGCCGATGTCGACTTTGCCTTCTTTGGCCAGCGGTGCGGTGACGGATTCGGGGAGTCTCGTCTCGCGGCCGAAGCGCGGGCCGCCGGCGGTGATCATCGAAGGGATGACTTCAGCGAGAGAGACGCGGTTCGAAGGTGTGCTCATCTTGGCCTGCCAGAGGAGGACTTTCTTTTTTTCTTTCCCCGCTTCGAAATCGTAGGCGGACACGATCACAAAGTAGCGATCGTCGCGCATGTTCTGGAGGATGTCGTCACGGTCGGAGCCAAAGGCGCCGACGTTCTTGACGGTGTTGCCGGCGACGAGGGCGAGCATCTCTTTTTGATTCCAAAATATCTGCTGGGGATTCTCGTCGTCCCCGGTGTCATCGATTTGTGGATTCATGTAGCCCCAATGAAACACGAGAATGATCGTGGGCGCCGGTGTCGTCGTGCCCATGACGTAGTAGTGCTGCGCGGCGAGGGCTTTCGCGAGGAGCTTGGCGACGTTGTTTTGGGGCGGAGTTTTCTCGCCGGCGACGAGTGAGCCGGCCTCACGATAACCGGCGAGCACGGGGAAGTAGAACGCGGGTTTTTCCTTGGTGGGTGGCGCGACCTTGCGACCGGCATCCGTCATGTCGACGACCACGTTGACATCGGCGTCCTTCGGCGCGCCGAAGCCGAGGAAGCCGGCGGAAAGCGGGGCCGCTGTCCCCAGCAGCGCGAAGGTGAGTAAAACCAAGGTGCGGACGCAGTGGGGACGGAAGGACATACTCAGAGCAGGACGCCCGGGCTGGAGCTAAGGTTGCGCGCGCCGGTGTACTGAGTGGCGGCGCATACCAACGTCGCGTGATATTTGGACGATCGTCGAAATACGACGCGCTCACGCTCGCAGCGACCAGCAGTGAAAACTCCCATGACGTTGGTCTCAGAAGTCGAACTGGTCGATGTTGGCCTTGTTAAAAATGAAGGGCTTGCCGAGGAGAATGTTGTCACCGGCGATGCTGAAGGTGCCGAGCGAGCCGGCCTTGAAGGTCTTGGCGCCCTTCTTGAGTTCGTCTTTCGCGAGGGCCACGCCAGCGTAGATCGCGAGGTAGCCGAGGTCACCGGTGTTCCAGAGGATGATGCTGGAGGTGACGCCGGCGTGGACGTAACGTTTGTTTTCGTTCGGGAGACCGAGGCCCATGACGTTCACTTTGCCGGTCAGGCCGGCCTGTTTGACGGCCTCGGCGGCACCGGGGACGCCCGGGGAGCAGATGGCCATAATGAGTTTCAGTTTCGGATTCGCGCTGAGCAGGGCGGTGGCCTCGGATTGGGCTTTGTCCTTGAGGTCGTCGCACGGGCGGACGGCGACGAGCTTCATCTTCGGGTATTTTTCTTTCAGGCGGGCTTCAATGTGTTTCTGCCACTCGCGCTGGTTGGAGGCGGTGAGGGAGGCGACGATCATGGCGAACTCGCCCTCGCTATTGGTCAGGCGAGCGGCTTCGTCCATGAGACCGTGCCCGATGCCCTCGGGAGTGGCTTGGTTGACGAAAAATGAACGGGCGTCGGTCATCGCGTCGGCGTCGAAGGTGAGGACCTTAATGCCCGCTTTCTGGGCTTTGCGGAGAGCGGTGGAGATGCCCTCTTTATTTTCAGCGGCGACGGCGATCACGTCCACACCGAGGGTGATCCAGTTTTCGACGATCTCGTTTTGTTTGGCGGCGTTGGAGTCGGTCGGGCCGTCGAAGAGGAGCTGGATGCCGAGTTCCTTGGCGGCTTTGTCGGCGCCTACTTTGCAAGAGATGAAGTAGGCGTTGCCCTTGGACTTCGGGAGCATCGCGACGACGAGTTTGGAGTCGGCGGCGGTCGCGGTGACGAGGGAGGCGAGGAGTACGGCGCCGGCGGTGCAGAGGTGGAGAAGGATTTTTTTCATGGAGGGGGAAGTGGGAGTGGGAGTAAAAGTGAAAGTGAAAGAGAAAGAGAAAGTGAAAGGGAGAGTGAAAGTGAAAGGGGGAGCGAAAAGGGGCAGGGTGCGGAGAAGCTACGGGGCGGGAGCGTGGTGGCGGGCGCGGAAGCGAGACAAGATTTTTGGCAGGACGCCCGCGGTGAGGGCGAGGAGGAGCAAGGCGCCGGTGAGCAGGCCGGACATTTCCTCGGCGGCGTTCATGCGCATGACGACGGGGAGGCAGGCGAGGCCGTTCTTGAGGACGGCGATGGCGGCGACGCCGAGGAGCGTGCCGTGGACGGTGCCGCTGCCGCCGAAAATGCTGGTGCCGCCGAGTACGACGGCGGTGATGGCGAAGAGTTCGTAGCCGGTGCCGGCGTCGGCCTTGGCTTGGCCGAGACGTGCGGTGTAGATAATCGCGGCGATGGCGGCGATGAGACCGGCGAGCACATAAACCAACGCCAGGCGGCGCGCGACGGGAAGACCGGCGTAGCGCGCGCCTTCGGGAGAGAATCCGATGGTGCGGAAGGCCCGGCCGAAGGTCGTGCGGTGGACGAGCAGTCCGACGCCGAGCGCGACGCCCAAGAAAATCCACGCTTGAGTGGGGAGGCCGAGCCAGCGTTCTTGGCCGACGAAAAGAAACGATGCGGGGAAATCCGTGTAGGTGATGGCACCATGCGTGATGGCTTCGGCGAGTCCCCGGAAGAGCGAGTAAGTACCGAGTGTCACGATGAGTGGCGGGAGGCGCAGGGCGGTGATCAAGATGGCGTTGAGGCCACCGGCCAAGGCACCGAGGGCGAGCGTGAGGCCTGCGGCGACGGGGATGGGGAGGCCGCCGTCGTGCCAGAGTTTGCCGAAGAGGATCGCGCACAAGCCGAGCAGCGAGCCGATGGAGAGGTCGATACCGGCGGTGATGATGACGGGGGTGAGGGCGAGGGCGAGGAGGCCGATTTCGCAAGAATGGCGGAGGATGTCGAATTGCCGGTCGAGCGTGCCGAAGCCGACGACCACGCCGCGGCGGTTGGTCGTGGTGCCGGCGAAATAGAAGAACAACCATTCGGCGATGAGCACGTAGAGGAGCAGCATCTCGTGTCGCGTGAGCAGGGCTTTCCAGTCGCGGCGGGTTTGAGTGGAGGGAGAAGCAGACATGGTGGACGGCTAATCGGCGCTCATCACTGCACCCATCGTTTTGTAGCCCTCATCTTTGTAGATTTCTGGTTTCATAATATGAGCGCCGATGAGGGGAGATTAGCGGTTTAGTCTTCTCGTTCTGAGGCCATCGGCGACGACGGCGAGGAGGATGATGGCGCCTTGGATCGCTTTTTCCCAATAGGCTTCGATGTGGAGATGTATTAGGGCGGGAGATACGCACGCGAGGAGGAGCAGGCCGGTGAAGGCACCCCAGAGGTTGCCGCGGCCCCCGGAGATCGCGACGCCGCCCACGACGACGGCGGCGATCACCTTGAGTTCGAGGCCGGCGCCACTGAGCGGCTGCACTTGGGGGGACTGGGCGAGGTTCATCATGGCGGCGAGGCCGGTGAGGGCACCGATGAAGATAAAAACGAGAAACGTGACGAGCTGCGGGCGAATGCCCGCGAGGCGCGCGGCCTCGGCATCGGTGCCGACAGCGTAAACAAAGCGGCCAGCGGCCACGTGCCGCATCGCGAGTGCCAGCGCCACGAGGAAGACGACGGAGGCGCCCACGAGGACGAGTTGGCCGGCCATTTGGCTGAGACCGAACCATTGGATGCGGTCGGGGAGGTTTACGAATTCGCCCTGGCGCACGAGGTTGAGGCCTTGGCGAAGCGTGACCATGGTCGCAAGCGTGACGACGATGGACGGCAGGCGCAGGCCGGCGACGAGGAGACCATTGACTGCACCGAGCAGCGCGCCGAGCGCGACGGAGGCGGGGAGGACGAGCAGGAGCGGCCAGCCGCGGGCGGCGAGGAGTCCGGCGCATACGCTGCACACGGAAAACATCGAACCGACGGAGATGTCGATTTGCCGCGTGATGATGACGCAGGCCATGCCGCAGGCGACGACGAGGGTCGGCGCTTCGCGCGTCAGCAGCGAGAGAAGCGGTTGCGGCGAGAAAAACGCGGGTGCGAAAATCGCCATGCCGACGAGGACTGCGGCGAGCGCACCGAGGACGGACAGTTCGCGGAAGAAGCGTTTCATGCGGCCCCTCTCTCGGTTGTGCCGAGGGCGGCGGCCATGACGTCGTGGGGGGCGGAGCCGCCGGGGAGAATCGCGCGGAGGGTGCCTCCGCCCATCACACCGATGCGGTCACTCATACCGATGACTTCGGGGAGATCGCTGGAAATCAAAATCACAGCGAGGCCTTCTTTCGCGAGACGCCGGATGATCTTGTGGATCTCGCTTTTTGCGCCGACGTCGACGCCCTGGGTTGGCTCGTCGAGGATGAGGAGCTTGGGCTTCGTGGCGAGCCAACGAGCGAGGGAAACTTTTTGTTGGTTCCCGCCGGAGAGGCTGCCGCCGGGGGCGTCGGGGCCGGCGCATTTCACCGCGAGGTCTCGGATGAAATCGAGCGCGAGGGCGCGTTCGGCGCCGAAACGCAGCCACGTCGTCGGGAAGAAGCGGCGGTGGATAGCCATCGTCAGGTTGTGTGCGATGGAGAGTTCTAGCACGACGCCGTGGCGACGGCGATCTTCGGGGACGTAGGCGATGCCTTGGGCGACGGCCGCTTGCGGCGAGCGGAGGGTGAGGCGTTGGCCGTGGAGCGTGATCTCGCCGGAGTCCGCCGGCGTGATGCCGAAGAGGATACGGGCGAGCTCGGTGCGGCCGGCGCCGACGAGTCCGCCGAGGCCGAAAATCTCGCCGGAGCGGACCTCAAAGGAAACGTTGTGCACTCCGGAAGCGCGGCAGCCGACGGCCCGGAGCGAGAGCGCCACCCTGTGGCCGGGGGTGGACTCGGCGGCGGGATAGATTTGGGCGACTTCGCGGCCGACCATGAGACGAATGAGACCAGCTTCGTCGATGTCGCCGACGGCGTGCGTGCCGACGCTCTGACCATCGCGCAGGACGGTGACGCGGTCGGCGAGGGCGAAGATTTCCTCGAGGCGGTGGGAAATATAAATGACGCCGACGCCGTTTTTGCGGAGGTCGCGGACGACGGCGAAGAGGAGGCGTTGCTCCTTTTGGGTGAGGGACGCGGTGGGCTCGTCCATGATCACGATGCGGGCACCGGCGCCGAGGGCGCAGGCGATTTCCACGAGCTGCTGCTCGGGCATGGAGAGGGAGCGCACTTCGGCTTCGGGGGAAATCTCGGCGCCGAGGCGGGCGAGCCATTGCTCGGCCCGGGCGCGGCGGGCGGGCCAATCGATCCGCGAGCTGGCGGACGTGGCTTCGAGGCGGAGCGCGAGATTTTCGGCGACGGTGAGGTCGGGGAACAAGGCTGGCTGTTGGTAAATACAGGCGATGCCGAGCGCGCGCGCGGTCGAAGGCGTGAGGTTGGCGACGCGTTGGCCGGCGAGGGTGAGGGTGCCGCCGTTGGGTTGATGCGCGCCGGTGATGACCTTAATCAGCGTGCTTTTGCCCGCGCCGTTTTCGCCGAGCAAGGCGTGGACCTCGCCAGCCTGAAGATCGAAATCCACACCGCGAAGCGCACGCACGCCGCCGTAGTTTTTGACGAGTTGGCGGAGTGCGAGGAGCGGGGCAGGGGACATGCTGAGCTGGAGAGAGGAAGGCGGATGAGGGGGCGGACGGCTGTCAAATAAATCATGGGGTGGGTCGGACCGTCCGGCCATTCAGGCTGGACCTGGCCCGCGGACAAACGCGCTGATCCCGCGCGCGATTGCGTGCGGCCCGGGCGGATCGCCCGCGAGCCGGTGAGATGCGTGGGACGTCCAAGCTGCGTCCGGCTCACTCTGAAGCACACTCAAACTTCAGGTAGCGAACGAAGTTCCGTTGAGCGGGTTGCGCGCGTCTTGGAACAGTGGCCCGGGTGTGTCGCGTTGCCCGATGATTCCGTCCCGCTCCCCTCGGCTAAAATTCAGGGGACGGTGCTGAACTCACCTCGTCTACCTCGACGAGGATTGTTGGCCTTCACGCGGACGAGTGATTCAGGTGACCTCGAAGCGATGCACGCCGACTGCGTTTTTGCCCGCCTTTTGCACCGGGCGCGGCTCGGGTTGGGCGAAGTCGTTGAGGTCCACGGCGCGGGCGCGAAATTCGTATTTGCCGGGGGCCAAATTCCGCAGGGTCGCCGACCACGAGGTCATGCTGTAACGCAGCGGCCACGTCCCCGGCTGGCCGGTCTTCGGATCAAAGCCGAACACCTCCTTGGCTGCCACGCCGACCGGGAGAACTCTGCTCCAGTCCGACGGCGGCGCAGCGAGCGCGCACGGCGTCCAGCGCGCGGCGCGATACGTCGCGTCGTCCTGCACCACAGCGTTTGCGCCGGGCTCGACGCGATGCAACCAGTGTTCGACGCGCTTCAGGCCAGACAAGCCAGCGAGCGCGAGGCCGCTCAGAAAGATTGGGTTTCCCGCTGAAAATTTCTCTGGTGCGCCGTCGAGGTAGGCCGCGGTCTTGAGGAAAGATTCGGGATCGTTGTTCTGATTTGCGTAGGTGTCGTTCGCCTTGAAATCGTTGGTGACCGCGATCCGCTGGAGCCACTTGATCGACTTGAAGCCATGTGCCCATGGGACGATGAGCCGCACCGGCCCGCCGCGCTTGAGGGGGATCGGTTTACCATTCAATCGGTAGGCGAGAAAGGGCGCTGGATCTCCGGGCGGTGTCTCCATCACCTGCGTGTAGCTGAGCGACGATTGGAAGATTTGCTTGGGATCGTTGTTGTGAAAGCCCCGGTAGTAGATGCGGCGCACGTTGCGCATCGGGCCGCAGAGCCGCAGCACCTCGCGCAAGGGCACGCCCTCCCACAGACCCTGGCCGAGCGGCGTGGCGATGTTCAGGCACTGGATGGCCTTGAGAAAAGCAATCTTGTGCGCTTGGCCCAACGCGATGAGGGCGGGCAGATCGAGCGCGGTGCCACCTTCGAGCGTGAGCGCTTGCGTGAGGCTCGCAGGCTCCTTCACCAACTCGCTCGTGAATGGATCGGCGACAATCTCCAGCCGCCATGCCTCGGCCGTGAGCCGCGCTTGGACGAGTGCCTCGCCCTGCAGGGAGTGAGGCTTCGGCGTGCCGCGCGACACGTCGTAGTAATCATCGGTCGGTGTGAGCAGCGCATGGGGATACGATGCGGGCACGCTCTGCGGGGCCTCAGCGACTGCCGCCGTGGACCGACTGACCACCGCGCCCGCCAGCGTGGACGCGGCGAGCACGGAGGTGGTGCGGACAAAATCGCGGCGAGAGAGGGGTTCTGGTTCGGGGTATTTGGACATGGGGGAAAGGTGACATCGCGCGACGGGCTGGCCTGCTTGGAATCGGGAGCAGCGAGGGAAGGGCTGGGGAAGGGCTGGGGGGGATTTCCCTCGGCGCCCGGTTCTCGAATCGGGAACCGTGTCCGTCCGCGGTAGCCGGCTGAGGGAGGTCGGCTCAGGCGAGGTCCAGCCCGGCGATCGCTTGGCCTTTGCTTGTGCCGAACTTCTCGGTTTCGACGCCGAGGTGTTGCAGCGTCTGGACCCACAGGTTGCAGAGCGGCGGTGGGCTCTTGGGGTTGTGGGCGATGTGGCGGCCGTGCTTGAAACCGCCTCCGGCGACGAGAATAGGCAGGTTCGTGGCGTCGTGGCTGGAAGCATTGCCCATGCCGGCGCCCATAACGACCATGGTTTGGTCGAGGAGCCGGCGTCCGTGCTCGGGGGTGGACTTGAGTTTGCCGATCAGGCCGCCCCATTCGCGGATGACATCACGCTCGAGAATCGCCAGTCGCTCGATCTTTCCCTTGTCCTGCCCGTGATGGCTGAGGTCGTGGTAGGCAAAACTGTCGGCGGGGCGGGAGGGTGTCTTGCTGGTGCCGACGAAGTAGAGGGTAACAATCCGGGTGAGATCGGTCTGCAGCGCGAGACGGGCGACGTCCATCATGCAGCCGAAATGCGCGGTGTCCTCACCGAGGCCGGGGTCGCGCAGCGGAGCGACGCCGGGATTTGGCTTGGGCTGGCGGGCGTAGGACTCGGCCTTTTTCATCCGCACTTCCAACTCTCGCACGCTCGTGAAGTACTGGTCGAGTTTATCGCGATCAGCGGAGCCGACGTCGCGCTGAAGTTGCCGGGCCTGGCCGGCGACGCGGTCGAGAATCGATTGGCCCTCGCTGATGCGGGCGACCTCTGCGGTGACCTCCGCGCGAGTGCCGTCGACGAAGAGGCGGGTAAACATGCGCGCGGCGCTCGTCTCGGGCGGTACGGCCACACCGCTGGGGGTGTAGCTGCAGCTGTAGTTTCCGCTCGTGGAGAAATTCAGCGAAGCGAAGCGGGTCGAACGGCCGATCCGCGAGGCGGCGAGTTGGTCGAGTGAAACAGTGTTCCGGAACGAGGGTGACGCGGGGTGGGGCGCGCCGGTGAAGAACGACTTGTCGGAGGTATGGCCGTCGCGCACTTCGGGGTGGTTGAGTCCGGAGATGAGGCTGAAGTCGCGGCGATGCTCGCCGAGCAGTTCAAGGTAAGGAGTCGGTGTGTAATCGATGCCCTGCTCGGCGGGAAAAAGGTGCGGCGCGTGAAAGCTGAAGTAGTTCAGGATGCCGATGAACCGCCGTGGTGCCACCGGTTCGGCGGCGAGCGCGGCGTGCATCGCGTCGAGCCAAGGTAGGGCGAGCGCGACCCCGGTGCCTTTGAGGAACGTGCGGCGAGAGAGCGTGCGGCGTGTCGTGAAGGTGACGTTTTTCATGGCGGGAATCACTTGTGGAGGAAGAGGCGGCTTTGAATGACGGCGTGCAGGAGATCCCGCAGGCCAAAGTCCCCGTTGCGGGTCCGGGCGACGATTTCCGTGACGACCTCGCGGTCGGCGAACTGCGGGGTGGCCCCGGTGAGATGGGTGCTGAACTTTTCCACCACACAACGGGCGAGTTGTTCGGGATGCGCCAACAGGAGTTGTTTGAACGCGTCGATGTCGCGAAAGGCCCGCCCGTCGGCGAGCGTGTAGCTCGGATCAACCGCAGGTCCGTCGATATAATGGCGGATGTCGGTTCCCGGAATCTTCACGATGGCGTCCTTCGCTTTCTCCGGGATCGCACGGTAGCTAGTCCGCCAGCGACCGATGACATCGAAGTTCTCCAGGGCAAAACCGGGCGGGTCGAGCTTGGCATGGCAACCGGCGCACGCGGGCTGGTCGCGGTGTTGGGTCAATTGCTCGCGGATGGTGGTGGCTCCGCGGATGTCCGGCTCGAGCGAGGGCACGTCCTTGGGGGGAGGAGCGGGCGGGGTGCCGAGGATGCGATCGAGCACGTAGGCTCCCCGGACGACGGGTGAGGTGGAGGTGCCGTTTGCGGAGACTTTCAAGACGGCGCCCTGCGTGATGAAACCGCCGCGGTGTGAATCCGCCGCTAGCGGGACGCGGCGAAGGTGATCGCCCTTCACGCCGGCGATGCCGTAGTGCTCGGCCAGACGCTCGTTGAGCATCGCGAAATCGCTGTGGACGACATTGCGGACGCTAAGGTTGTCGCGCAGCAGCGTTTCGAAGAACGCCTCGCTCTCGCGCAGCATGCTCTGCTGGAGATACGGCTCGAACTCGGGGTAGAGCTTGGTGTCGGGCTGGGTGAAGTCGATTTCACGCAGGTTGAGCCAGCCGCCGAGAAAGGTTTGGGTGAAACGCCGGGCCTTCGGGGATGCGAGCAACCGCTCTGTTTGCGCGCGCAGCGTCGCGGGTTTCGAAAGTGCGCCCTGGGCGGCCAGCCGGAGCAGTTCCTCGTCGGGGGCGCTGCTCCAGAGCGCCAGGCTCAGGCGGGTGGCGAGCGCGAAATCATCGAGGCGCCCGGGCTTTTCTTGCAGAAAGAGAAACGCCGGCGAACACAGTGCCAGCTTGTAGGAGGCCCGGAGCGACTCGTCGAAACGCCGCCCGGCGCGCTGCTGTTCGCGGAAGAGTTCGAGATGCTCGGCCACGTCCTGATCGGTCGCCGGCCGGCGGAAGGCCCGGCCGAGAAAACCGCGCAGGAGCCGTGCGGCGTCGGCGTCAGGCTGCCGCGAATACGGGCGGAGATTTTTCTCGGGCTCCGCGGGGTTCTCGGGCACGAGCGGCAGGTCGCCGTACAGCAGGCGATGGCCGGCGGGGGGCCATGATTCGTAAAGCGGGCCCTCGATCTCCACCCATTCCACCACCGCGCAGAGCCCGCGCTCCATCGGCTTTTCCTTGGCCGCCGCGGGCACGATGCGATGCGGCGCGACGTAGAGCGTGTGTCCCTCGGGCACCGTGGCCTCATAGGTGAACTCGCCGAATTCCGATGGGCTCATTTCGTGAAACGCCTCCCCGTACGGGGCGCTGGCGCGCGACTCCCCGGTGAGGGCCAGCTTGAGGATAATGTTTCGGTCCGGCCGGGCTTGGTCGGCTGGTTTCGCCAGATGGCCCTCCTTGGCGATCATGGCCCGCGCCCGCACGCGAAAACGATAGCGCTCATCCGGCACGGGTGGCGACCACGCACCGAGCGTCCCGTGGGACGGTCCACCGCCGCCCCAGTAAATGGCGAGGAATCCTTCCGGCGACACGGCCCACGAAGTCGTCTGGAAGCCGTGGTTCCAGTCGTGCCACGTTTCGGAGTAGTCGAGGCGGGTCTTCGCGCGGGTGGGCGGGGGCGTCGTCACGGTGGCTGCCTTGAGGGCGGAGTCGGCGGCCTGAAGGTAGCGTTCGAGGTGCTCGGTCGAGAGGTTGAGCGCTGCTCCGATATTATCGAAGCCGCCCGCGGTCGGGTCTTGGGGCAGGAGGCCTTGCAGCGCCGTGTCCTTGCCCAGCAGATCGTGCAGCGTATTCACATACTCCGCACGATTTAACCTGCGAAACACGACCCGCCCCTCGCGTTGCTGCCGCTCCAGCGAATCGTGGTGCAGGGCCCCGCGCAGGGCTGTGAGAGCGCCGTGGCGCAGGTCCGCTGGCGGGCGGGGTTTCCGCTTGGGCGGCATTTCGTCCTGCTCCACGAGGTCGAAAACTTTCGTCCACAGCTGTTGATTCCCGGCGTCCGCTGGATTCCAAGCGAGTGAGGCGAGGTCGAGTCCGCCTTTCTTCTCGTCCGCGTCGTGGCACGTGAGGCAATGCGCCTCAAACAGCGGTTCGAGTCGGGCGCGCCAGCCTGGGGCGGCGACGATCTCGCCGGCGAGCAGAGGCAGCGCAAGGGCTAGCCAACGCGGGGCCAATCTGGGAAGCCGGCGGATCATGGCGGGCTGCCGGCGGCGGCGGGCAGACGGCGCGCGAGCCTGAATCCGGTGTCCGGATACTCTCGCGAGGGGCGGGCGTTGGAGCGGACGATCGCCTGGAGGTACTCGTAGGGGTGGCAGACGCTGCCGCCGCGGATGCCGCGTTTGGTCTCGAAAATGATCGCCTCGTTCCATTCCCACGCGTTGCCGGCCTGATCGAGCGTGCCGTAGTGGCTCGTCGCGTTTGGCACGCTGCCGACGGGCGCGAGGAGGCGGAACTGGTGCTGATGGCCAAAAATCGCCGCGTTCGCCAGCTCGGAGCCCGGCGCTGCGGCCTTCGGTTGGTCGTTGCTGCGCGTCGCATAGCGCCAGTAGCCGCCGGCTGGCCCGCCCTGGTCTGCCGGCTGATAGTAAGCCGCCTTGTACCACTCGTTCTCCGATGGAATCCAGACCCGCGCCCCCGCCTCTCGCGGCGCGAGGCCGCCCTTCGCCAGATCGTACGCGCCGTTTTCGGTGCCGCCGTTTCCGCCGCCGTGGTGCCGCCAGTTCGCGAACCGCATCGCGCTGAGAAACGTGACGTAGACGACCGGCTTCTTTTCCCAACCGGCTCGGCACGCATAGTGGTAGGCTCCGGGTGGGCCGGTGCGCTCCGCAAAGACGGGTAGATTCTCCTGGATCCCGCCCTGGCCGTTGTCCCGCAACAAGGGCTCACCCATGCTCTCGCTCCAGAGCCCGTGCGGATCGCTTTTCGCGACGGCGTTGAGAAATTCTACGTACTGCTCGTTGCTCACCTCGTGCTTCGCGATTTGAAACACGTAGGGGACGGCGCCGAAGCCGGTCGCGTCGGCGGGATTTCCCGGATCCCCGACTGTCACCCAGCCGATGTCGGCGGCGTCCGATCCGCGGAGCACACCCGCGAGCGAAAGGGCGACTAAGGTGGTGAAGGCCGCTTTCATTCCGATTTCGTTCCCACTGAGTGAACACCGGCGGTGTTCACTGCCACAACGCGAGGGGTGTGGTTTCCGCGGGATTTTCCCTGCTGGTCGGTCAACGCTATCGCCGGCACCGCGATCAACGGGGTGTCGCCGTGCGTCATGCCCGCGAAGAGCGCCCGTCCGGGGCCTCCAACACTGGACGGCTGATCAACGCAGCCTCTTGAGAAACGCCATTTTTTACGCACCTCGACGCAATGGGGGCGCTGTTTCTTTCCGTAGCGGCCAAAGTCTGATTTGGGTGCGGGGGCTGCGAGAAAACTGGATTTGCGGGGGGCGGGGTTAAAGCGGAGGGCCATGGTAGCATCGGAAGAGTGAGCCGTGAATGACTCGATTGTGAGATGGCGGCGGAATCGGCTAATGCTGGGGACTGGGGTTGGGGAGTGGCTGCGGCGGCAACGGAGAATTCGGGTACGAAGCGAGACGCTGACTGCCGTTTTTTTGGGTGCAATCATTGCCGCAGAATCAACGAACGATCAAGACCTCCGAAACGCTCGGGGTCAAGGAGCCAACATTTTCTTCTCCTCGCGCAGCGCCGACAAGTACTCACTCATGCCATACCTTTCGGCTGAGGGCTGCTGAGCGCCGATCTTTATGGGAGGCGAGTCCACTCGCTGGCGCTCGCGGCTACGGGGGCGTTTTAGAATTTAAACGCACTCGTGAATAAATAGGTGCGCGGCTCCCTCAGGGTGTAAACGGCGGTGTTCGGCGTGTGTTTGCCGTCGCGGGTGTCGACGTCGATCAGCAGGTAAACGGTGTTTTGATCGAGGACGTTGCGGACATTCAAATGCAGGCGCCAATCGACGCCGTTCTTGAAGAGCTTTGGCGTTCGGTGAACACGGTGAGTGCCGAGCCGATGTCCTTGAGGTCGGTCTTGAGCCGTGTGCCGCTGAGGGTCTGCGTGGCGAGGTAGCCTTGCTCGGTGCCGACGTTAACTTGGAAAGGGGAGAGGACGACGGCGTCGCCGGTGGGAGCGGTCGGGGGTGGTGGGCTCTGGGCGATGAGCAAGGCTGGGGCTAGCAGACCGAGGAGGATGGGGCGTAGCGTGGCAGGCTTCATAGGGAACGGGGGCAGGGGTGGTAAAAAAAAGGGGGCCAAAAAGAGGGGTGTTAAAAAGATGCCGATCCGGGTGCGAAGGGTGCTGCGGTTTCTGATCTTTTTTCACACTCCGCTTTTTTTCCGGCTCTCGGGTCAGTCGAGAACGGGCGCTGCTTTTGGGGCGGCGTTTTTTTTCTTCGCTTTGGCTTTCGTCTTCGCGGCGGGATCGGCACCTGCGCTGGGATTGTAGGCGGGATTGCGCGCGGGGACGACGGCTTCGGTATCGGCGAGGAAACGCGTGATGAGCGCGTTGAGCTCGGTGGTCTTGGCGGGGTTTTGAGCAGCGCGGTTCTTCGTTTCGCTCAGGTCCTCCCTGAGATTGTAGAGTTCGAGGAGGTCGGTGTGGTCCGTGCCGAGGCCGTAGAAGCGGATGAGTTTCCAATCGCCGACGCGCACCCACGTGGAGGCGAGGCCGCCGGAGGCTGGCGTGGTGTGCGGGAAATGGCAGAACGTCGGCCCGCGATCATGTGCCGCGCCGCGGAGAGCGGGCGCGAAGCTCTTGCCGTCGAACGTGTGCGCGGCGGGGAGCGACAGTTTCAACATCTCGGCGAACGTCGGAAAAAAATCCGTGCTCTGGATAATCGAATCCGTGACCGCGCCGGGTTTCGCGACGCCGGGCCAGACGACGACGCAGGGCTCGCGCGTGCCGCCTTCGTAGGTCGTGGCCTTGCCGCCGCGGAGCGGGGCGTTGCTCGTGATCGGGATGCCGGTGATGCCGAAAGTGGCGGCCGATGCATCGGTGCCGGCGACCCAGTGGACACCGCCGTTGTCGGAGAAGAAAACGATGATGGTGTTTTCGCTGAGCTTGAGTGCGTCGAGCGTATCAAGGAGGCGGCCGACGTTGTCGTCGAGGCTCTGGACCATCGCGGCGTAGACGGGATTGCGCTGGCCGGCGCCGGGCGGAAGCGTGGCGGCTTTGGCGCGGTATTTTTCGACGAGCGGTTTTTTTGCGTCGTAGGGCGCGTGGACGGAGAAGGCCCAGTAGTTGACGTAGAACGGCGCATCCTTGTGCGCGGTGATGAAGGCGATCGCCTCGCTCGCCATGCGGTCCTCGATGTGTTCATCGGGCCCGCTGGCGACGTTGAGCGTGGCGGGGAATTTCCACGGCGCGACGTAGCTGCCGGCCGGACCGGGGCCGGGCCAGTGAGGGAAATCCACGTCGAAGCCCTGCTGCAAGGGGCTGTAGGGCTCGGGTCCGAGGTGCCATTTGCCGAAGTGGCCCGTAGCGTAGCCTCCCGTCTTGAACGATTCCGCGAGCGTGTGGTAGCGCGTATCGAGGCGCGTGATACTCTGCGCGACGAGGACGGGCGCGGTGGGTGCGGCCTGTTTCACCGTGCCCTTTTCGAGGATGACCTGAGGCAGGTGGCAGACCGGCGCGGTGATGCCGATACGCGCGGGATAGAGACCGGTGAGGATGCTCGCGCGTGTGGGCGAGCAGAGCGGATTCGCCGAGTAGGCCTGCGTGAAACGCATGCCGCGCGCCGCGAGGCGCTGGAGGTTGGGCGTCTCGTAGAACGCGTTGGGGCGGTTCAGCGTCGTGTCGGCCCACCCGAGATCGTCGGCGAGGATAAAGAGCAGATTGGGTGGGCGGGCTGGAGCGGCCTCTACCAGCGCGGTGGCTGCGAGCAAGGCTACGGCGGTCGCGACCAAAGTGCGGCGCGGAGAGAAAGCGTTCATAGTTTGCGTTTTTTCTTCGCCTGGGGAGCCGCCGCATCGGCGGCAGGGGGTGTCAGGGTTTTCTCGACGTGCGTGGAAAAGAAAATCTGGTCCTGCGGATTTGTCTCCGTGGGCAGGCCTGGCGGTTGCAACGAGGCGTCCCAAGCCTGCAGGCGCGCGAGGAGGCGCGCGGTGATGTCGGGGTGCTGGGCGGCGAGGTTGCGCGTCTCGCCGTCGGGCGCGGCGGTGTCGAAGAGGTAGCGCTGGGCAGGGCCGAGGAGAATGAGTTTCCAGCGGCCGTCATGCACGGCGGCCTGCGATCGCCAGCGCCAGAAAAGATAATCGTGCGGCGCGCCCGATTTCTCGCCGCGCACAAACGGGATCAGGTTCACCCCGTCGAGTTCGGGCGCGGTGGGCAGGCCCGCGATCGCGACCGCGGTGGCGGCGACATCGAGAGCGCTCACCATCGGTTCGTAGGTTTTGCCGGCGGGGAGCGTGCCGGGCCACGCGGCGAGGAACGGCGTGCGGACGCCCCCGTCGGTGAGCATACCTTTTTCACCGGTAAGCGGCAGATTCAGCGAACCGTTCCAAGCGGCGGGGCGCAGCGGCGCGCCGTTGTCGCCGATAAAAAAGATCAACGTGTTTTTATCGAGGTCGAGTGCGCGCAGGCGCGCGCGGATTTGGCCAATACCGTCGTCCATCGCCGCGATCATCGCGAGGGCCTGACGGCGCACGAGGGGGAGGTGGGCGGGCGTGTTCGCGAACCACGGCTCGGGCGACTGCAGCGGCACGTGCGGCGTGTAGTAGGCGAGGTAGAGAAAAAACGGATCGCGCGCGTGCCGGTTGATGAAGGAGAGCGCGGCGTCGGTCTGCCACACACAGCGGAAGCGCGGATCGGTGAGGCGTTGGGGCGGATTCGCGAGCGGCGTACCCTTGAGATCGTGGGAGGCCAGAAAGGTGTTCATCGGGCCGCACCAGTATTCGTCGAAGCCCTGCGCGCCGGGGAGGAACGCGTGCGCATTCTCCGCCGGTGCCTGCCCTTCGCTGCGCGGCGGGGGCTCGAGGTGCCACTTGCCGACTTGGGCGGAAATGTAGCCAGCGGGCTTTAGGCGCTCGGCGAGGGTGAGTTCGGCCAGCGGCAGCGGGCCCTTGAGGTTGTCATCAACACCGTAGCGTTGCTGGTAGCGGCCGGTGATCACGCCGGCGCGCGACGGCACGCACTGCGGCGCGGTGACGTAGCCACGGGCGAAGCGCACGCCCTCGCGCGCGAGCGCATCGAGGTGTGGCGTCCGGATGTCGCGATCAACACCCTGCGCGCCGAGGTCGGCCCAGCCGTGGTCGTCGCTGTAGATGAGAATGACGTTGGGTTTCGCGGGAGTGGCGGCGCGGGAGACGAGAACGAAAAGCGCGAGCGTGGTGAGAGCGGCGAGGGGGCAGAGCCTGCTAGCGGGCGATGGTTTGGACATTGGGAAGTGTGGCATGGTCGGGAGGATGATGAAATCGCCTGGAAGCAGGCTTCTGTTTTTCGGGAAAACGCTGTTCGAACGATGGGACGCTAAGGGTTCACGAGCTCGGCGCGCTCGGCGGAGTATTTCTCTAGGAGAACGTCGAGGCGGGCGGTGAGTTGCGCCTCGGTGCCGACGATGAGCCAGTAGCGGTAGCGATAGGTGGATTTCGGGCCGAGATTCACGCGGTCGATCGGGGCGACGTGCATGCAGGGGCCGGCGGCGGGAGCATCGCTGGCACCGCCGGCGTGCGGACCGAAATTCCAAGGCTGCGTCGCGACGGGACTGAAGACGGCGACGCCCTGCCCGTTGGGTTCGAACATCGCCATGGCATTTTTCGGAGGGCGCGTTTTACCCCAAGGCGGGCCGGGCGGCTGCGTCTCGGTGCGCCACAAGCCGTCGCCGAGGTAGCTTTTTATGGTGCTGAAATTTCGGGTGAAGTAACACGCGGGGATTTCTTGCGGTGAGAGTTTCGCCGGGCCCCAGCGGTCGCCGGCGGCGCGCTCGGCGATGAACTCGCAGCGGACCACGACGACGTCCGGCATGGCCGGCTCAAAGGCGGTCCACTGGCGCATCAGCGCGGCGGCGGGCTCGCTGGGCATGTCCCAGAGATTGGGAATGGTCTCGGCGTAGAGGGTGGGTGGGCTGGCGGCGGAACTGAAGCGGGACGCCTCCGCGACTGTGTCGAGGCGCTTGAACTCCGTGACGCGCGCCCATGAAGCGACGCCACCGCCTTGAATGGGATTCCAGGACCACGGGCTCCATGATTTGCTCTGGCCTTCGGCTTGGCGGTCGAGCCGCAAGCCGGCATAGTAGGATTGTTGGATGAGGCGGCCGGGGTCAGCGGAGTTGACCATGTTTTTCGGATACGCGGACCACGAGAGCCACGTGATCGCGGCGCCTTTCGCACGATCGATACCGATTTTGACGGTGCCGTTGTCGAGGGTGAGGAGGTCTTCACCACGCGCACTGATGTTCTTGGGCGCGGCGGGGGCAGCGGAAATGTCCGACAGGGAACTGAACAGGCCCGCGAACGCGAGCAGCGCGGAGGAAAGCACCGGACGGGTGCGCGCTTTTCGAAGGGGGTGGAGTTGAGGCGAATTCATTTTACTGGGTCGGTTTAAGTTTAGTCGCGGCGAGATAGTCCTGGACCGAGGAGTACGTCGCCTTGCCGTAAAGGCGCGCGCCTTCTTCGACGTGCTCTTGGCTGTTGAAGCTCCAGGCGTCGCCCTTGCTGGCCATGAGCGCGGCGAGCTTGGCATCGAGATCACGGCGCAAGGGGGTGTGTGCGGGATCGACGGCGAGAGTGGTCATCTGCGCGGGATCGCGCTGATTGGCGAAGAGGCCCCACGGGGCGTTTTCGTAGCGTGCGTAGGTGTAGCGGTCGGTGATGAGGCCGCGCCACGGTGCGGTGATGTGATCGGGCCGGTCAGGGACGAAAATTTGCAAGAGCACGGCATCCGGCTCGACGGTGGTCTGACCAAGGGCAACGCGGGAGAGATCGGTACCGTGCAGGTGTGCGGGCACGGTGATTGCGGCGAGGCCGAGGAGTGTCGCCGGCATATTAATGTGCAGCGACTGCACGTCAGGGTTACCCGCTGCGCCCAGCGCTGAGCCGCGCATTTGATCGGGCAACAGCAAAATGATATTGGGTCGGCGGTCGGTGGCGCGCGACTCACTGGCCGCGTGGGCGGTGGCGGCGATGCTCGCGCCCAGCGCAATCATGACTTGGATAAAAAAACCAAACGGAGGGAAGGGAAAGGGGGACGCCATGATGAAGGGGAGGGGTGGGAACACTTTGAACGTAGCGAATGCACGCTCACCGCGAGGATGGAAACGATTCCGTTTTTATCCCGGATTCAAGGGGTAATCCGTTGGCTTGAAACAACACGAACCGCGTCGCGGTCCTCGTTGCGTTTCTATTCCTTAACTTTTCTGCTGCTTTTATTGCAGTCATCACTGCGCCGCCGCTTCACTCTCCATGCAACAATCCACACGCCTGCCGGCATCATCGTCGTGCGCTACTTTTTTCCCATGAAATTACCTCTCCTCCGTTCTTGTTCTGCTGGCGCTGTGGTCGGCTTGGCCGCTGCGCTGATCTTGTCCTGCGCGCCCGTGCGGGCTGCCCAAAGTTACCCCGAGCCTGCAGGTGCGGATAGCGCCGGGTTTGTCCCCATCTTCGACGGCAAGACGCTGACGGGTTGGGATGCCGACCCGAAGTATTGGCGGATTGAGGACGGCATGCTCGTCGGCTTCGTCACGCCGGAGACCTTGCTCAAGGCGAACACGTTTGCGATTTGGCGGGGTGGGGCGCCGGCCGATTTTGAACTGAAGGTCGAGTATCGTATCAGCGCCGCCGGGAACAGTGGCATCAACTACCGCAGCGTGGAGATTCCGACGCCGGCGTTCGCGTTGAAAGGTTATCAATGCGATATCGACGGCGCTAGTCGCCACACGGGTAATAATTACGAGGAGCGCGGCCGGACCTTTCTCGCGGTGCGTGGCCAGATCACTCGCGCTACGCCCGAAGCGAAGCGCGCCATTATCGGCAGCCTTGGCGACAAGGACGCCCTCGCGACGTTGGTGAAGAAGGATGATTGGAACCAAGTTCACCTGATCATCCGCGGTAACGTTTGCACGCATCTCGTGAACGGGCAGGTGATGAGCGTAGTCGTCGACGAAGATCCTGCCGCGCGCATGGCCTCCGGCTTGATCGGTGTGCAGGTCCATGTCGGCCCACCCATGAAGGTCGAGTATCGCAACTTCCTCTTGAAGACGCTTCCGGTCATCGCGCCTGCGCCGACCAAATAATGGCTGCGGAGGAAGCGGCGTGATCGGAATCGGCCGTCGGCCCGCATTCCGGTAAATGCTCAGGTTCGGGCAATAAAAAACCCGCCGGGTGGGGCGGGTCGAAGGAAGGGCGGCCGGCAGTTGCGGTCAGATCGCCTCAGCGACAGCGGCGTCGATGGCGACGGTGTGCGGATGATGGCGCTTGGCGCGTTTCAACTGGTGACGGCGGGCGAGCATGCGGTCGAGTTTGTCGACGAGCAGCGCGACGGCCTTGTGGCATTCGTCGGATTCGACGGTGGCGTTCATATCGGGTCCGTGGATGGCGATGTGGCCCTTGGCTTTGAAGCGCGTGCTGACGGCCTCCTTCGGGTCGCACTCCAGTTCAACGCGGACGCGCACGATGCGCTCCTCGTGGCGAAACAATCGCTCGGTTTTTTCGCGGACAAAGGTTTTGAGCGACGGAGTCAGCTCGAGATGAATGCCGGAGACGATGAGCTCGTGGGTATTTGGGCTGTTCATAATCCTTAGTATGGTTTGGTTTGAACCGAAGCCGACGGTGAAGCCGGACCGGTGAAAGGGGAAATGATGGTAGGGGCGGCGCGGTCCTCGCTAAGCGAAGATCTAGAATGAAAGCGGAGCGTCGTTGCCACGGGCGAATCTTCCGGAAATGGAAAATTGTTCATCAATCTGATGACGAAGGTGAGTGTGGAGTTGAGGTATGGCAACTTCTCTCAGCAGAATCCTGCCAAGAAAATTCATGAAAAAATTGAACAGCCTCTCGTTTGACTATTGGTGGGCGGCGCACTCGCCCGACCGCGTCGGCGGAGGGCTGAGGTTTTTCCATGGGAGGGTGGCGCCGGGGCGCAAGCGGTGCATCCACGATCACGCGGTCGACGCATCGAGTCGATTTGCTCCGTTCAATCGGATGAGCCGACGGAAAATACCCGCCGCGAACGAGCGCGGGTGGGCGGGCAGCGCCCCTCTGGCGGGGGCCGGGCGGTGAGCGGCGGGAGCGAAGGAGGCGGCGTGCCGGCGGCGAGTGGGGGGGAGGATTTCATGGCTAATTCCGGGCGGGCCTGCGGGTGGCCGCGGCGAACCAAACAGGGGCCGGTGCGGATGATCGCTCCGGAGGAAGTGCCGGGTTGGGTGGTTTACGAGGACGCGCGGTTGCTCGTGGTGAACAAGCCGGGTGACATCGTGTGCCATCCCTCAAAAGCGGGTCCGTGGTCGAGCCTCGTCGGGGCGTTGCGGGAGTATGCGCGGCTCGAGGTCGTGCATCTCGTGTTTCGCTTGGATCGGGAAACGAGTGGGATTGTCGTGCTGGCGAAGGACGGCAAGATGGCGAGCCGATTGCAGACGGCGGTGCAGGAGCGGAAAGTAGCGAAAGCGTACGTGGCGGTGCTGACTGGAGAACTGGCCGGGCCGGTGACGGTGAACCAGCCGTTGGGCGATGACACCGCGAGCCCGGTGTTTGTGAAGTCGTGTGTGCGGCCCGACGGCCAGGCGTCGGTATCCCATTTTACACCACTCGCGACGGGCGGTGGATTTACGCTGGCGCGAGTGGTGACGGAGACTGGGCGGAAGCATCAGATTCGGGCGCACGCGCAATGGCTCGGGCACATGATGGTGGGGGACAAGATCTACGGGCCGGATGCGCGGTGCTATTTGGATTTTATCGACCACGGGTGGACCGAGGCACTGGCAGCGAAACTGTTGCTGTCCCGCCAAGCGTTGCATTGTGCGGAGATCGATCTGCGGCCGGCAGGGCTGGACCAGGTATTCACCGCACCGATACCCACGGACATGCGGGAGTTTTGCGTCAGCCGTGGATTAACCCCGTGATGGCCGCTTCGATCGCGACGCGGAGGGCAGCGATGCGTTGGGGGAGGGGAAACGCTGATGGGCTCTCGATGGTATAGCACAAGGTGGTGTGGTGGGCGCGGAGGTAAACCGCTTCGGGCCAGTTCTCGCGTAAGCTCGGATCGGTCTCGGGGCGGATAATGCCCGGTGCGGCAATGGATCGGCCGTCGATGACCGTGGCGGTTTCGATGGGGCACACGGTGGCGACGGCAGCGAGCATCGTCTCGGCAAGCGACGGGCGCTGCGAGGGATTCTGCTCGTAGAGATAAAAGCCCGTCGATTCCCAGTCTTCGTGCACGCAGAGGGTAAGATCGAAATTTGGCTGACAGCGGAGCCACGAGACGTGGTCGCGAATTTCGGCCGTCCGGCGATCCTTATAATCACGATTCAGATCGAAGCCGTCGCCATTCTCCCGGGTTGCCGCCATGAAACCGGTCGGGTTGAGGAGTGGGCAGATAAACCACCCGGCGCGGTCGTCGAAGATCCCCGCTTCGAGCAATGCCAAGAGGGCGAAAGGCGGCGCGGGTTCGTCTCCGTGGATACCGGCCGAAAGATAAATCCGCGGTCGGGGGCCGGGCGTGCGTTTGGTGAGCGCGACGAGGGGCGTGCCGGCGTGTTCGCCGAAACGGTCGAGGCGGAAGCCCGCGGTGCGACCGGCTGACTCGAAGCGGATGACGAGGGCGGGCGGGTCGAAGGCCGTGTTTTTCACCGGAGGAACGTTGAGCACGGCATGAATTGGTTGCGCGGGGAAAATCCATGCTGTCGAATCGGGCTATTCTGTCTTTAACAAAATAACTATGTCACCCGTTCGCGTTCGTTTTGCACCCAGTCCCACCGGTTTCTTCCATATCGGCAGCGCTCGCACGGCGCTCTTCAATTGGCTCTACGCGCGACACACGGGTGGCGTGTTTATCTTGCGCATCGAGGACACGGACAAGGAGCGCAACAGCGAGCAGTTCCTCACGCTGATCTATGAAAGTCTGACCTGGCTGGGCATGAATTGGGATGAGGGTCCGAAATATGGGACGAGCGGTGGTGGCGCGTATGGGCCCTACCGGCAAAGCGAGCGCGGTGAGATCTACAAAGACTATGTGGCTAAACTGATGGCAGCGGGGCGTGCTTACGAGAAGGACGGTGCGATCTGGTTCAAGCTGCTCGGTGAGCGCTCCGAGGTATTTGACGAGCATCGGAAGAAAACTGTTACGAAGGTAAACGTGCCGCCGGTGGTGATTGAGGATCAAATCCGCGGGCGCGTGGAGCGCGTCGAGGACGAAGATTTTGTGATCGTGCGATCGGACGGAAATCCGGTGTTTCACCTCGTAAATGTCGTCGACGATATTGCGATGAACGTCACGCACATCATCCGCGGCGAAGATCATCTGTCCAATACGAGCAAGCACGTGGCGCTCTACGACGGCTTCGGAGTGAAGCCGCCGGCGTTTGCGCACATCCCGCTGATTTTGAAGCAGAATGGTCCCGGCAAGATGTCGAAGCGGGACCAAGGGGCGCTGATCGCTGAATACCAGAACCGCGGCTATTTGCCCGAGGCGTTGGTGAATTTCCTCTGCCTGCTCGGCTGGAATCCCGGGGACGATCGCGAGAAAATGTTCATTGAGGATATCATCCGGCTTTACGATTTGCCCGGCATTAACCAGAGCAATGCGCGGTTCGACGACAAGAAACTCGCGCACATGAACATGCTCTATCTGCTGGAGCAACCGGCGGACACGTTCGTGGTTTTGGCGCGCAATTTTTTCTCAAAACAAATCGAAAACGTGGCGGCCCAGACCGCCCTCTCGGCGGATGCGGCGTATTTCCGTGAAGTGATGTTGCTGGCCCATCCGAAGGTGAAGGGGGTGGAGGAACTGCCGGCCTATACCGGATATTTCTTCACCGACGCGTTTGCGATCGACGCCAAAGTCCGCGACAAAGTGATGGGCAAGGGTGATCCCAAGGCACGGTTGGCTGAGCTCATCGCGTTCGTCGCCACTGCCGATTTCTCCAGCGACCTGGCCATCGAAGAAGCCCTGAAGGCGCTCGCAACGCAGAGCGGACTTGGCTTTGGCGACTACCAGTCGGTTGCGCGGTTGGCGGTATCGGGCACGAATGTGGGGCCGAGTATTACCGCTATGTTCCGTGTGCTCGGTCGCGAGCGCGTGAGTCAGCGGCTCCAGAAATTCCTGGCGGCGGCGTAACGACCCAGCGGCGGTGGGAAAACCGCCGCTTCGTCAGCAACGCGCCAAGATCAGCTTGAGCAATTCGCTGTAGTCGTCGATTGCGGGAAACTGCGGGAACTGGCGCACGATATTCTCGGGCGCATGGAAAAGGAAGCCGTGGTCGGCCTGCGCGAGCATCGTCGTATCGTTGAACGAATCACCGGCGGCGACGACGTTATAGTTGAGTGACTGGAGCGCGGCGACGGCCTGACGCTTTTGGTCCGCCATCCGGAGTTGGTAACCCGCGATGCGGTCATTTTCTACGACGAGACGATGACAAAAGAGGGCGGGGCGTCCGAATTGCCGCATGAACGGATCGGCAAACTGTTCAAACGTGTCGGAGAGAATTATTACCTGCACACGGCGTCGGAGTTCGTCGAGGAATTCGCTGGCGCCGGGAAGAGGCGCGAGGCCGCCGATGACGTCTTGGATTTTCGTGAGAGTGATCCCGTGCCGATCGAGGATGGCGATGCGGTCGAGCATCAGTTTGTCGTAGTCCGGTTCGTCGCGCGTCGTGCGGCGCAATTCGGGGATGCCGGTGCGCTCGGCGACGGCGATCCAGATTTCCGGCGTGAGGACGCCTTCCATGTCGAGGGTGACGATACTTTGCTTCACAAGTGTTCGGAGTGAACCAGAGGGTTTTGCAGCGTGGCAAGCCGAGGCTGGGTTCACTCGAATTGTTTTCGAAACTCGGCAAACTGTTGCCGGAGGTCGGCGAGTTCGCTGCGCAGGGCGACGCTGTCGGACTCGAGCTGGCTGATGCGTTCGTTTTCGGCGCGAACGGCGAGAGTGGCGGGCTCGGCGGGCGCAGCACTGGGGGCCGAGGCGAGTGCTGCCACATCGATGGGGCCAGACAGTAGGTGGGAGTAGCGCGGCTCTTTGGTGCCGGGGAGGCGCGGCAGTTTAACGACGAGTGCCTGCGGTTGACGCGAGGCCAAGATTTGCAGGGCCTCCTCGACTTCAGCCAGCGACTCAAACGGCTGGAAACGCTCCGTGCGGGTGCGGAGCTCGGCGAGGGTTTGCGGGCCGCGGAGCATCAACACGCAGAGCAGGCCGACTTCGGCGGGGGTGAGCAGAATGGCTTCGGTGAGCGAGTGTTTGTATTTCGAGACGCGGCTCTCGGCTCCGGTGAAGACGGAGGCGAGACGCTTCGTGCGGAGGCCGTCGAGGGCACGGACGACGGTGGTCTCATCGAAGGCGACCACGGGATCGCGGTTGGACTGCTGGTTGCAGGCGAGCGTGAGCGCATTGAGCGTGAGCGGATAGTAGTCGGGGGTAGTGACGGCTTTTTCCACGAGGCATCCGAGAATTCGGATTTCGTGGGCGGTGAGTGCAGGGACGGGTTCTTCCATGGAGGATAGTAAACTCAAGTGCGACGCAGAGTGGTGGCCGTGGGAATTGCGGGGAAGTGGGCGCTGAGATCGAGGCCCCGATCCCTGAGGACCGATGCGAGGAGGTTGTGACTGGACAGCACGGTGATCCCGTCGCCGAGGTGCGCGAGCAGTTCGGGGTTCGCATCGCTCAGTTCGATAAAAATTCGCGCGTGCGCGTTGAGTTTCCGGATACGCGACACGGTATGGATTGATTTGAGGTCGGCGTTTTGAAAGCGAATGTTGGAGAAAACGAAGATGAAAGCGGCCGCGCTGATGTTTGCCTGTTTGAGGGCGGCGGGATTGATGGGCACGCCGCTCACGAAATAATGCTGCGGGTAGGGTCTCACCTGGACGAGGTCAGTCACGAGGGCCACTTTTCGGCCGGTGAGTGCGGGGTGGCGGTCGAGGACTTGGAGGAGTTCATCGGCGAAGGCGGTGTAGTCGCAAATGACGATGTGATCGGTGGCCTTCACTTGGGCGGTGCCGAGCCGATGACAGTTCGTCAGGCCGTGCAGCGATTCGGCGGTCAGCGCGATAAAGTTGGTGTAGCAGTAAATGCCCACGAGAATGGTCAGGACGGCGGTGGCACGCCCCATTGCGGTGATCGGGGAGACATCGCCGTAGCCGACCGTCGTCGAGCTGACGAACCACCACCACAGCGCGTCGTCGTAGGTTTTGACGCTGGGGTTGATGCCGTGCTCGTAGGTCCAAAACAACCACGGGGCAGCGATCCCCGTGATCAGGAGCAGGACTAATATAAAGCGAACTTGGCGGAACACGAAGGAGTTTTTAAGGCCGGGCGTCTGGAGGGCTGGGAAGGGCTGAAGCCACAGGTCAGCGCGGGCCGCTCCGCCTATTTCTTGGGCACCCAGGCATCCTTGAGCGTGATCGTGCGATTGAAGATGAGGCGACCGGCGGCGCTGTCTTTCGAATCGAGCGCGAAGTAGCCGAGTCGTTCGAATTGATAGCGCTGGTCGGCAGTAGCGTCGGCGAGCGAAGCTTCCAGTTTGGCGGTGACGACTTCGAGGGAGTGCGGGTTGACGTGCTTCTTGAATTCGCCATCGGCGTCCGGCTCTGGGATGGTGAAGAGACGATCGTAAAGACGGACCTCGGCCTCGATGCAGTGCGTGGCACTGACCCAGTGAACCGTGCCCTTCACCTTGCGGTCGACGTTGGGGCCGCCGTTGCGCGTGGTGAGGTCGGCGGTGCAGCGGAGCTCGCTGATGAGCCCAGCGGCGTCTTTCACGATTTCGTCGCACTTAATGATGCAGGCATATTTGAGGCGAACTTCCCCGCCGGGTTTGAGGCGGAAGTATTTCGGCGGTGGGACCTCGGCAAAATCGTCGTGGTCGATGTAAACCTCGCGGGTGAGGGCGACCTTGCGCGTGGTGGGGGCCTCGTCTTGCGGGTTGTTGGTGGCGTCGCACTCGAGGACTTCGCCCGGAGCAATGTTCGTGAGCGTGAGTTTGATCGGTTTGAGCACGGCAAGGCGGCGGAGTGCGGTGGGGTTGAGTTCCTCGCGAACTGCGTGATCGAAGACGGCGACGTCGGTGACGCTGTCGAACTTAGTGACGCCCACACCGATGACAAAACGACGCAGAGCGCTGGCGGGAATTCCGCGGCGCCGCAGGCCGGAAATAGTGGGCATCCGGGGATCGTCCCAGCCCGTGACGAATTTATCCTGCACGAGCTGCAGGAGTTTGCGTTTGCTGACGATGGTGTAGCCGAGGTTGAGTTTGGCGAATTCGTATTGGTGCGGGACGGCGCGGGGCAGGTCGAGCGACGCCAGCGTCCAGTCGTAGAGAGCGCGGTGGGCGTCGAATTCGAGTGTGCAGATGCTGTGGGTGATGCCTTCGAGGTAGTCGCTGAGGCAGTGGGCGAAGTCGTAGAGCGGGTAGATGCACCACGTATCACCGGTGTGGTGGTGCGCGGTGTGGCGGATGCGATAAAGGAGCGGATCACGCAGCCACATATTCGACGACGTGTTGTCGATTTTGGCGCGAAGACTGCGCGCCCCATCGGGAAACTCGCGGCCCCTCATGCGCTCGAAGAGGTCGAGATTCTCGGCGATAGAACGTTCGCGGAATGGGCTGTCCTTACCCGGCCGATCGGGCGCACCCCGGTAGGCCTCGGTGTCGGCGGGGCTCAGATCGCACACGAACGCCTTGCCCCGTTTGATCAGCTCCACGGCGTAGAGATAGAGTTGGTCGAAGTAACTGCTCGCGGAGAAAGGCTCGGCGCGCCGGGCGGATTCAGTTGAAAGGAGAACGTTGCCGGCGGCGGGCTGGACCGCGTCGAGGTGAAAATCCGTTTTGCCGTTCGCGGTGAGTGCTGCGGGGGTGGAGCCAGGAGCTTTCAGGCCTAGGCATTGGTCAGCCCAGCCGGCGATGAGCCAATTCACGTCGGTGGTGATCGCATCGACGTATTCGAGGTCTTCTTTGGCCGGGTTGGTGTCGTCGAAGCGAAGGTTGCAGCGGCCGTCGTTTTCGCGGGCGATGCCGAAGTTGAGACAGATGGATTTTGCGTGGCCGATGTGGAGGTAGCCGTTGGGCTCAGGTGGAAATCGCGTCACGATTTTCGCATAGCGTTTTTCGGCCACATCGTGCGCGACGATGGAGCGGATGAAATCGCTGGGTGATGGTGTGGCGGCGGTGGCGCTGGTGTCGGTGGGCTCAACGGACATAAGGCGACACGTTGCGTGGCGCGAGAGGATGAGGCAACGTCGCAGTTGTCTTTCCCCTGCCGGTTTTAGAGTTCCGCCAGCAGTGCGCGGAGCTCGCGCTCGGGGTCCTCGTGTTGCTGGGACACGGCGAGGTTCAACGCATCGGTGAGCAGGGGCTTCGCGTCGGTGCGTCGCCCGAGTTGCACGAGGAGTTTGCCGAGGAGAATGCGTGGCATCATCCAGTCGGATTTTTTCGCGACACAGTATTCGAAATGACCCACGGCCTCCGCGCCGCGTCCGTCGCTGGCGAGCGCTTGCGCGAGGCTGAAACGAAAAAGCTCGTTGTCCGGTTGGCGGGCGACGAGGGCGGCAAAATTTTCGGTGCGCGAGGGCATCGCTTCAGACCTCGTCAACAAAGACGATGACGCCCGTGGCGTTGTCGGGGCCTCCGCGGCGCACGGCAAGGGACACGATTGCGCGGATGGCGGTCTCGGGATCATCGGGCTGTCCGAGCAACTCACCGAGCTCCGAGTCCGGAATCATGCGGGTGACACCATCGGTGCAAAATAGATAGCGGTCACCCGCCAGCAGCGGCCGCGTGATGAGGTCGACCTCAGGCGGGGTGGGCTGGCCGATGCAACGCGTGAGGGCGTTGCGGTTGGCCTCTTGGTAGTAAACAACCTCGCCCTTGGCGCGACGCAGACGGGCTTCGTTTTCCACGGAATGATCCTCGGTAATCCGCATGAATTCGCCGTTCCTGAGGAGATAGGCCCGAGAGTCGCCGACGTGCGCGACATGAAACGATTGGCCGCGCACAATTCCGACTGTGAGCGTGGTGGCAATGCCCCGTGCGGGACTGATGCGTTGACCCAGAGCATCCACGCTTTCGTTGGTTTGATGCACGATGGCGGTGAGATTAGGCTCTTCACCGGGCGGGAGCGAACGAATCGCCCGCGTGATTTCATCCACCGTGTGTTGAGCGGCTTCGGCTCCACCGGGAAGGCCGCCGACACCGTCGGCGATACCGAAAATGCGTGCACCTTTATCGCAAAAAAAACGGTCTTCGTTGTTTCGGCGGACTCGGCCGATGTCGGTGAGTGCTGCGGAGCGGAGCAAGGGCATGAGTTTTTGGGAAAAGCTATTCTCGGCAACGGTCAGGCGAACGGATGGAATTTCTGGCTACGCGTTTCCCGCGTGAGTGTGGTGAATTCGGTTTGAGGCAGGCAGTCGAGAAACAGTCGTCCATAGCTTTTTGCGAGCAAGCGCGAATCGAGCAGCGTAACGAGGCCGCGATCGGTTTGGGTGCGAATCAGCCGGCCGATACCTTGCCGAAACTTGATGAGGGCGTCGGGCAAGGTGAGTTCGTTGAAGGGACTGCCGCCCGCGTCGCGGATGTGTTCGCACTTGGCTTCGGTGATGGGATGAGTGGGGGGATCGAAGGGGAGGCGCGTGATGATCACTTGCGCGAGCGAGTCGCCGGGGACATCGACGCCGGTCCAAAAACTATCGGTGCCAAAGAGTACGGCGTTACCCAAGTCGCGCATTTGGTTGGTCAATTCGGTGCGGGAGAGCTCCGCGCCTTGAATGAGAAAGGGCCGTCCGGCGGCGCGGAAAACCGGCTCGAGGGTCGTCGCGATCGCGCGCATGTCGGTGTAGCTGGTGAAAAGCACGAGCGTCCCGCCGCGCACTTGGGCCACGCAGAAGCTGACGTAATCGGCGAGTACATCGAGCGCGAGTTTGGCTTCTTGCGGGGAGGGCAGGGGAACGTCGGAAGCGACGAAGACGCGCATGTTGCGCTCGAAATCGAAGGGCGACTTCACGACGATGGCGCGGGCGGTGTCGGCGCCGATGCGGGCGGCAAACGGCTCGATTTGCCCACCCATCGCGAGGGTGGCGCTGGTGCAAGTGACGCTGGTGCCGCAGCCGAAAAGATGTTTTCGCAGGGCGGGCGCGACGTCGATGGGCGCACTGCGCAGGGTGACGATGGTTTGTTTGCGGCCGCCGCGTTCGGCCCAGTAGACGTGATTTTTATCGCCGAGCGTGAGCCACGCGGTGACGCCGGACTGGAGGCTCTTGATGCGCTGTTTGTGATCGAGGAACTCGTCGCGTTCGCGGCCGTCCTCGAGGGTGTCGCCGACTTTGCCGAGGATGCGGTGGATCGCTCCGAGTGGTCCGTCGAGGGTGGGCTCGGCGATGCCTTCCTCGCGGACGCGCACGACGGAGCGCTGAGCGAGCAGCGTGGCGGCGAGGAAATCGAAAAATTGTTTCGAGGCGTCGAGGGCGTCGATGACGAGTTGCTGGGCCTCGGGGCCGCCGAGCTTGCGGAAGACGCCGCGTTTGGTGCGCGGGTTGAAAAGGTATTTCAGCGCTCGGTCCAGGCCATAGCTTGAAAGCGAGAGGCCGAAATTCGCGGTGGCGACTTCCGCCACGGTGTGGGCCTCGTCGAGCACCAAAAAATCATCGGCGAAGAGGACGCCGCGCGCATCCGTGGTGGCGCCGTTCGCTGCCGCGCCGCCTGAGCCGATGAGGGCGAAGAGGAGCGCGTGGTTGACGATGACGAGATTGGCGGAGCGCATGCGGGCCCGGGCGCGTTGGTAAAAACATTTTCCGCAGTCGCAGTGCTTGCGCGAACACGACGAGGAGTCGGCGTTGACGGCGTCCCACACCTCGGCACGCGGCGGCGGCCGGAGATCATGGCGTAGTCCGGTAGCGGTGGCTTCGGCCCACTCGGCGATCCGCTTGAGTTCGTCGTAATCGGCATCGCCAAAAAGCGTCGCGCGATCAGCGAGGGCGTGGCCCAGGCGCGTTGTGCAAAGGTAGTTCGATTTCCCGACGAGCACGGCCGACTTGAATTCCGCGTATCGGGCGAGCGTGGGTGTCGATTTGAAAAGTCGGCGGCACTTGGGGAGGTCGCTCGTCTCGAGCTGTTCTTGCAGGGAAATCGTGTGCGTGGAGACAATCAGCTGGCGCGAGGTGTCGATCGCGTGAATGAGGCCAGGCACGAGGTAGGCGAGCGATTTACCGACGCCCGTGCCGGCTTCAAAGAGGAGCGGTGCGTCGTCCTTCATCGCCGCGGCCACGGCGCGGGCCATGGCTTCCTGTTGCGGCCGATGATCGAGGGTGAGACCGGTCTGCAGCCAGCCGTCCTCCGCGAAGATTTTCGCAGCGAGGGTGGGCGCGTGGCTGGTGGGCGGAGGCGCTGAGCCGTTGTCGTCGCGAAGGCCGATCATGAGAATGAGTCCGCCAACCAATGGATTGAGCGTGGAGCGGCGCAAATGAATTTGCGGTTGTGGTTATCGGCGGCGAGAATCGTGGGATGGTTTCGAGCGACAAAGCGGGTGATGCGTGGGTGGAAGAACTCGTGCGTTTTTTGCGCACCCAGCCCGGGGTGTCGGCGGTGCGGATCGATCCGACTGCGCACAAGGTCTTTGTTGCCACGGTGGGGAGCCCGCCGCTCGAAGGTTTGGAGGAAAAGCTCGCGGCGACGATGGCGGCCGTGGAAGCGCAGGTCGCTGCAAAAAATGCGGGGCGAGCGCCCGCCGGATTTTCCCTCAGGCACGACGGTGGTGCGACCGTGATCGGTCGTGAGACGTGCGTCACCGCTGAGAAAATGTGGCTCTGGCGGGAGCTGGATTGGCCGGAGATCAAGGCGGAGCCATTGCCGGCGGATCAAGAGTGGCGGCTGCTCGCGAAATTGGCGGCGGTGTGCGGGGTCGCCGGGGTCGGGGGAGTGGCTGCCGAGTATCTCGCACCGGATGAAGGCTGGTTGAGCAACGGTTTTTTCTTCGTGGGCATCGTAGCCGGTGGTTGGGACGCGGCTGGGGATACGTGGGCCCGTCTGAAGAAACGAGAAATCGACATTCATTTTCTCATGCTGGCGGTCGCGGTCGGCGCGATGTTCATCGGTGCTTGGGGCGAGGCGGTTTTGTTGTTGTTTTTATTTTCCGCTTCCGGAGCGATGGAGGATTATGCTTTGGATCGCACGCAGCGAGAGGTCAGCGCATTGCTCAAGTCGTCGCCAAAAAACGCGAATGTGGTGGCAGCGGATGGCTCGGAGCGGGGCGTGGCGGTGGAGACCTTGCAGCTGGGCCAGCGTGTGCGGGTGAAGCCCGGCGAGGCGTTTGCGGCTGACGGGCTGATTGTGTACGGCAAGAGCGCGAGCGACGAAGCGACGCTCACCGGTGAGGCCAATCCGGTGGCGAAGGGCGTCGGTGATCAGGTTTTTAGTGGCACGATCAACCTGTGGGGCGTCGTGGAGTTCGTGGTCGAGCGCCTGCCGGCGGAGAGCACGCTTCAGAAAATCATTCGGCTCATTCAGACGGCGCAAAAACTCAAGGCGCCGAGTGAGCGTTTTACGGACAAGTTTGGAACGGGTTATACTTATGCCGTGATTGGCGGTTCGTTCGCGATGTTCCTGGTGTGGTGGTGGGGTTTCCAGTTGCCGGCATTTACGAATACACCCGAGACGCGCTCGGCGTTTTACCGCGCCATGACTTTGATGGTCGTGGCAAGCCCTTGCGCGTTGGTGCTATCGATTCCCTCGGCGATCCTCGCGGCGATTGCCTGGGGAGCGCGGCATGGGGTGTTGTTTCGAGGTGGGGCGGCGATCGAAAAATTGGCGGACATCTCGGCGGTGGCGCTCGACAAGACCGGCACTTTGACGACCGGCGAACTGGCGGTGGTCGGATGCGAAAGTTATCCGCGGGGGCGGGACCGTGAAGTGTTGCAACTGGCCTATACGCTCGAGGCGAAGTCGCTGCATCCGATCGCCCGCGCCATCGTGCGGCACGCGAAAGCTGAAGGGCTGAGCGAGTTGGCCGTGGATGATTTTCAGTCGATCACGGGGCAGGGTGTTCAAGGAAAAGTGGGGGGCTCGAGCCTGTTGCTGGGACGGCGGGAACTGCTGGAAAACGGGCCGTTAGCCGAATGGGCCAAACAATTGCCTCCGGCCGCAGCGGAGCTGAGCGAGGTCTGGGTCATCGGTAAGGACCTCGTGGGGCGCGTGCTGCTGAAAGATCAGATTCGCGCGGAATCGCGCGACGTCCTGGCGAAGTTGAAGGCGATGGGCATAAAAACCGTGATGCTCACCGGCGACCGACGCCACACGGCCGAGGCGGTCGCGAACGAACTCGGGCTCGACGAGGTGCGCGCTGGACTTTCGCCGGAAGCCAAGGTGGCGGCGATCCAAGCGTTGCGTGCGGCGGGGCACAACGTCGCGATGGTCGGCGATGGGGTGAACGACGCGCCGTGTCTGGCGGCGGCAGACGTGAGTGTGGCGATGGGGGCCCGCGGCAGCGACGCAGCGTTGGAGCAGGCGGAGGTAATCTTGATGCACGATCGTATCGAAAATTTCCTCGCAGCGCATCGGTTGAGCCGCCGGGCGCGGGCAATTATTCGTCAGAACCTAACGGTCTCGCTTGGCGTGGTGGTGGTCATGGTGATCGCGACGGCGCTCGGCACGGTGCCGCTGGCCATCGGGGTCGCTGCGCATGAGGGGAGCACGTTGGTGGTTTGCCTGAATTCGCTGCGGCTGCTCTTCGGCCGCAATACCGTGTGAAACCTTTGAGTGACACCGGCGTCCCGCTTCGCGATCTTTTTTTACATGAACCCGAATCGACTCCCCTTGGTCTGCGTGCTCGCTGCCTTCGGCTTCGGTGCAGGCTGCAAGTTTCCCAGTAGCGGAACCGTTTATGACCGCGCGCATGTCGGCCGATCGATGAGTGTCGAGGCAGGCGAT
>Ga0209550_10000191_pt1 | contig 53997 bp, 50 predicted proteins | sample LauGreSuBDMM15SN_2_FD_187567 | JGI IMG/M metagenome (GOLD analysis project Ga0209550, IMG submission 187567) | Freshwater lake microbial communities from Lake Michigan, USA - Su13.BD.MM15.SN (SPAdes) (version 5) | ecosystem: Environmental > Aquatic > Freshwater > Lake | place: Lake Michigan...
CTGAAAAAAGAGTTAGATTCTTGTTAGATTATATGACTTAACAAAAATAAAAACAACTTACAAAAAGTAAGTATCATAGCAATATGGTTCTTACTTTTTCATTTTAAAGCGTTTTTATAAAAAAAAATTATACAAAACCATAAACGGCGTTTTTATACTACCACGGAACCTAACCCATGTTAGGTTCTTTCTTTTTTATTTGTTTGGTTGCGCATTCCATCCTATCTTTCGAGAATTGTATAAGGATATATATCTATATATATGAAATTGAATTGACAGAAGGAGTTACATCAAGTTCATTTTGTGACATAAGTAGTAATAGTTTCACAATATCTGCCTTCTTCTTTCCGCTATATCCTTACAAATTGCGATCAGTTCCTCACGCGTTCTCTTCGAATAATCCTCATTTGTTTTTGATAGAATCCCCCCATTGGTTTTTACATTATAAATATCTTACATTATAAAACGCACACATCAAAGTAAAAAGACCCTATCATTTTATATTCAAAATTTCAACTTAAAGTAATAAAATAATAATCTTAACCAGACTAAATGAGTTCTTCTGTTAAATACTTTTCCAAAATGACACAAGCTGATTATGAGATAAAGCTTAATGAATCTATTGAAAAATGCAAAATGAAATACGAAGATCTGCTCGCTAAAAAGAAATGCGTAAAGATGATCTCCATAAATGATAAACCACAAATCATATCACAATCCGCTAAGCAGGAACAATCCTCTAAGCAGGAACAATCCGCTAAGCAGGAACAATCCTCTAAGCAGGAACAATCCGCTAAGCAGGAACAATCCGCTAAGAAGGTAAAATCCACTAAGCATGAACCCACCATTGAATATTGTAAGGCAATGAAAATGAATGGACAAAAGTGCACAGCTAAAACCAAGACTGGATGTGGAGGATTTTGCGGAAGACATTATAAAATTTAAACATAGATATAACCATAGTGTGTCAATCGTGTAAGTAAATTTATTAACATGGTAAATATAAAATAAATATTTTAGTAAAGTAATGTAATATGTATGAAAAATTGAAAACAAAACCGATCAAGTTTGAGTTTGACAATATAAAACCATCTAAAAAGATATTAAAACAAGCATTGGACGCGTGTTATACCGAATGCATGTTCTCGACTTTTCCATACATACACGGTAAGCTTACATCTTCTAAAGAATCCGTTAAGAAGTATAAGAGCGGATGTTGTATTGCGATGTGTATCTTCATCAAAGATTGGCTTAAATCTAAAGGGATTACCAGCTATCTCATTTCAGCTACAATACCTGACAAATATAAGATGCCAGGATATCTACACATTTCACACGTTGCTCTCGTTGTTCCCGTAGATGAAAATCGGATCTATTTGATGGATCCTGCTTTTTACTTCATCCAACCAGCAAGCATCAACTTGCGAGTCAATAAAGAAAGTAAAGTTGCTTTGAAACTTATATATAATCAAGAAGTAGAAAGTGATATCGATAAATATACGAGTATCGATATCATCAAATGTCGAACAATGAAAACGGATACACGTATTGAATTCAATGAATATCAGTCCATACCAAAAAACACATGGTATGTTAGTTGTAGCGGTAAGACAAGTGAATTATGGGAATATTATATTAGAGAAATCATCAATCCAGATGAAGCTATCTGTAAATTCTTTATAGGTGTAAGAACAAATCCATTCATAACCCTTACGACGCACGATAACAACGGTGTAGTAAGTTGTAGAGGATTTTTGATGAAGAATCTCAACGATGGCTCTATACAATTTGGACGCGGAGACGGTATGAGACAGACATATGATTATGATAAGTCATTAGAACTTAAAGATGAGATTAATGAATTATTTGGTTCCTATGTATTACACATAGGAAAATGAGATGGATATTATCCAATATCCGACCTTCATTCCGACCGACCGATTTCAGATTCGTGTGGCAAATCACAGTATCACAGTATTCCATCTTCGTGCGGTGGCACAACTGCAAAGCACAGACGCGTGACGCCAAGGTGAGACTTAGTGAGCGTTGCGTTATTCCTCGCGCGATACACGTGGAGAACGGTCTTGCAAGGATTTCATGAGATCCAGCGACGAATTAGGGTTTTCCGCTGACTTGAGTTTCTCTGATCGAACACCGCAGGCGTAACCCTAAAACGGCGCAAATGCACTGCACATGAACACTATGAAGTGTTGCATAGTTCACTGCGAAAACACTACGACTAACTCTGGATCTTTTGATCAAAGATCAGTGTCTTGCTGGACCTGTAAAAATGTATTCTGTGAGTCGTGCACGTCTCTGATATGGAGTGGGCAGTGGTGTGAAACTTTCCCAAAAGCTAAAACAGTGTTCCCTGGACTTGTTCATCAGGTTTTCACCTGTCCTATTTGTAGATCAAGCTTTGACAGAATAAAACAAATATCATCATAAGCACGCACACAAGTTTATTACGATGGCTTCACGATTCACCGACTTACCGCCAGAGATTCACAAAAACATATTTGAAAGGTTAGGATGCGATTTTGGAGCGTCGAGAGCAAGAGAGTTATTTGGACATCTGTTCAAGACAGCACCTGAGGTTCTATTTCCAGATCACACGACTCTCAAGAAACAAGAACTCGAGATGGTAAATAAGTTAGTCATACAGAAAGTATCGAACGGAATAACACAAGTTGAAGATGACGCCGACGGGATGTTTTTTCATGCTGTCGCGTTTTTCAGATTAGTGAAAACTCTTGATTTACGTACCGTGCAACTTGAAAGTTTAAACGATAAAATTCTAACGATGGTCTACAAACTACTTTTGCTGAGTGTATTCGACGAAACTGAAACGGCGGACACAACAACTTTTGTCGCACCACAAATTGTCACGAGTGCGTGTTTCGTTAAAAAAAAATACCCGATAAAGAGTCCTGGGGCGACGTATGTCGTGCGTTATAGGACGATGAATGTTGTAAAAGTTGGGGGAAATGGATTAACTAAGCTATCCTTGTTAAAGTTAGATGGACGTAAACCCGATCACTTGGAGTATTTACTCGGAGCGAGTGACGCGAATATTATGACTGTGTTGTATACAGGCAACGATAAAACTACAGAAATATCATGGATGGGAAGTCACCATTACATGAGTGAATGGTATGGGCGTCATAGACCACAAAATTTTAAGTTGGATGGATATCCTCTCGATGAACTTACTGTTGATCAATTAATACAATTGTACATGCGTCTGAGAAATGCTGTGAGATTGTTAGAACGCACGGACAGCAACGGCGTGAGACAAAATAACGCGTATGACGTTTTTAACATTTTTCCAGAGTATTTTGTGAGTGGACCGCATAGCGAGGTGTTCATCAGAATTGATAATCTATAAATGTCTTTTCAAATTATGGCACTTTGAAAAAGTTAGTAAATTGATGATGAATCGGATATAAATATATCGTATTATGTTAAAAATGATGACAAAAAATAAAACTAAAACTAATAAAAATATGCGGAGTAAAATGAAAGCAGGAAACAACGATATGATGAATAATTTACCACAAGATATATATGATTCAGCCAGTGATTTTGGCGTGTTTATGGCACTCATTGGATTAATATCCGCTGTATTTTTTGGAGTAATTATGATCATTATTGCGTTATATTTGATTTTCGACAGAGGAACACATTCTTCTGAAATTAACGCTGAAGTTGTCAATTCTAAATGCGACATGTATAAAGATTCTAAAAACAAAATGCACAAAGAATGTAATACTGAAATCAAATATACAGTTGAAAATAAGGAGTATGTAAATACAGTTGTAACTCAAACAATACAAGCGAACGGTGCAAAAGTAAATATTGTATATAATCCATCAAACCCTGGTGACTCTTTGTTTAAAACTGGATGGAGAAAGATAGGGGCGTATATCTTGTTAGCGACCGCATTATTTATCATTGTGGCGGCTAGTATACGCTATTACATTGTAAAGAATTTCAAAATCGCAGCAGCGGCAACTGGAATCGGAGAAGGAGCTGCTATGGTGGCTGCGCCATTTCAATCATCCTTTGTGGATTCTTCAGTGGATCCTTAAATGCTTAATTCTTGTTTCAGAGTAATCTTTCATGCTCTTATACAAAGGCATCTTAAAACATATAACTCCAAACTATTAAAGTTCTTTCAAAATCTTTCTACTCAAATATAGTAATACCACAATCAACATTATATATAAAAACATATCAACAAAGGCTTTAATTTTTATTCTTCACATTCTGATATTATTTTAAAATGTAAGAATATAAGAATAAGTGAATATTAGTTAAATGCAATTAGAAGAGATTTATAAAAACAATTGTAATTTGCAAAAAGAAATTCAGAAATCCGTATATTATTATTCTCAAAACAAAATGGTAAAAGCTGCAGAATACGAAAACTTTATAGTTTCAAAGTTTGAAAAGTTGAATAATAAAACATGTATAAAACTTCAATATAGAGCATAATTTGATACTCGATAATTATAAAAAATGACATAACTATCCCTTTATCTAAAAAGAAGCCACTGAAATGATAGCTAACCACAAAATACAACCAACTGATTGCTGCATATGTCTTAACGTCATGAATAGTAACACAAAGAAAACACTCCACTGTCATCACAGCTTCTGTAAAGATTGTATCGATAAATGGGAAACAAAGAACGATAATTGCCCATGTTGTCGCACAAAGATTCAAAAGAACGACGATAAATATAGAGATCCTCTTTTAGACCCCTTCAGTGATATATATAATTTGCCACGTGAATTAATTAACTTTGATTTTATGTGATCTTCTCAAGATCGGCAAAAGCATTTAAACATAAGCTTTTACTTTTTTGATGCATGCATTCCATTTAAAACTATGCCGCGTTATCTTACTTATTACTTTAACTTCAATAATAATGTTCAAACTTTATATCGATTGTAGAGAGAAACACCTCATCGAGCTCTTTGAAACTGATGGTTGTGATTGCAAACCCAAAGCGCTTGATATTGGAGATATATTGATAACAGATGAGAATGAGAAAGTATATTGTATAATTGAGAGAAAGTCAATTAAAGATCTCAATGCGTCTCTGAAAGATGGGAGATACAAAGAACAAAAACATAGATTGATTAACAATTTCAATAAAAAACATATTCTATATATCTTAGAAGATTATGCCTCTTTCCAATCACTCGATGATAAGAAACTCGAATCTGCCGTGATTCATAGTTTGTTTCGCGATGAGATTAAGTTTATCTTTTCTCGCAACTTGAAAGATACATATCGTATTGTTACCTCCATCTTTGAAAGGGTCGTTAAAAATCCTCAATATTTTGAGGTTTCTGAAAGCACCGAAGACGTCTCTCCAGCCACAGAAGACGGCAAAGGCTATTTCAACATGACCACCATCAAAAAGTCTTCTAAAGATGATGCGCGATCTATTCAGAAGCATATGTTTTGTCAAATCCCTGGGATATCCGAGCAGACTGCTACGAGTCTTTGCGACCATTACGGAGGACTACATAAGATGCTATTATCGTTTCAAGATAAAACTGAAGATGTCATCAGTTCTGAATTGAACGCTATAAAGTGTAATAATAGGAAAATAAGTAAGCGAGTCGTTGAGAACATCATCAAATATATTGTTGTTAAGGATTAGATTTGATCTTTCTCATAGTCGAAGTCCTGATTAATTTCATTTTCCATAACCTTCACACGATAATCTATTTTATCCAACTTATCTGTCATTTTATCGAACCGCTTCTGCACAATATTCATCAACGAATTCAAATATGTCTTTGATACATAATTATTATCAGATTTTGGCTGTGCAAAAGCTTCTATATTGTAAGACAATTCGAAAAGTATAGAAACAATTACCAACACTATTGTAAGGATACCAATCAAATTTATCATAGACATTTTATTTAAATTATTGTAACATTTTTATTACATTCTGCCCTGAGCCCAGATGTTGCATCTTGGACGGACGGATATTGATTTTCGGACGGACAGTTGAGTTTGTCCCTGACAGACAGTTGAGTTTGTTCCTGCCCACAGCAACACAACCACTGCGCACGGACCATCAAACCTCTTAAGGAGCACTCAAGCAACAACATCATCGCAGTCTCATCAATATCGCCAGCAACATCATCATCATCAGCATCAGCGACAACAACATCGCAGTCTCATCAATATCGCCAGCAACATCATCAGCAACAGCAACAGCAACAGCAACAACATCATCGTAGTCTCATCAATATCGCCAGCAACAGCAATATCACCAGCAACAGCGACAGCGACAGTTCAATATCGCAAGCTCACTAGCAACAGCGACAGCATCGCCAACGACAGCATCACAAGCTCACCAGCAACAGCGACAGTTCAATATCGCAAGCTCACCAGCGACAGATTACTTGAGGTTGCTTATGCTTTAAAAGAAGGCGCGATACGCTTGCTTGCTTCAGTTTTCTGGCTTGCTTCAGTTTTCTGGCTATGTATCTTACTTTATAATATTCATGCAGATGGCGTATAGAAAGCTAACAGATGCTGAAAAGCCAAAAGACCTAAACGGATTTACAGTTTTTAAGTTGGATAGTGATAACAAGTATTTCTATATAATAGGAAATACTGGATATCATTCTTTGAAAAGTGCCAGAGTTGCTATAACTCAAATACAGACATCAGGTAAAAAATATTGATTATTATGATGACCTTACCTTGACGTTTTTTTGTTTTCAAGTTGATGAATACGGTGCAACGCTTCGTGTTCAATGTCCATTTCCAGGTATTTGTGAATTTTAGTTATGTTATACAGTAATTTTACATAAGTTTCACAGACCGAATAAGCATTGCAATTATAATAATGCAACACAATGCAATTCTATTCTCTTTCACGTTTTATACAAAGCTCTCGAACTCATTCAACAAGATCAAACAGCTTATTGCTGAACGAGCTTCTGTTTTGTTACAAAGGAACTTAGAAGACAGTTCTTTACACTTCAAAAGAAAAATAGGTGGAGAGTGCATAAACACAAGCGGAGTTATTGCCGATACAGGAATTAAAGACCTTGAACAGATTATATGTGAAATAATAACATAGAGAATTGTTTGCATATGAAATACAAAATCCTCTTTAAGTTTCCATTTGAATTGATTTAAAGAGTGTAAGAAGAAAAGATAAACAATGATGAACAACAACAGATTACTTTGGGCTCAAAATTATGTGCTTTGGCAAATCAAGCATTTCACAGACCTGGGCTACTTCAATTTTCATGTTGAAACAAACACTAAAGAACTTATCCTTTACAACAAATCGGACGAGTATCATAAGTTGGAAAAACTAATGAGGAAAATCATCAAAGAATTAACATTTGAAGATGAAAAGAAACAATACGCCATTCGCAAGGTTTGCAATGACATCATCAAACTTTTACATTAGATAATGAACAAAACAAAATGTGAAAAATTGTTGATTAGAATTACTAAAAATATATTATTAAAAACTATGAATATGAACGACAAAATAATTAGAAAACATCTTGAAGATATAAAGAACTTTGTAGCTTTAATAGATTTTTTCTACAAAAACGGCAATCTAAATAGAATGCTCATATATCATACCTATATACTTAAGAGTATCAAGCAAATTAAGAAAGAATATGCCAGTATTGAAAAAACGAATTTATATGAAGTGCGAATAGCACGCTCATCTCTAAATGATGTTCGAACAACTATCAAAGAATACGCAGATATTCACTTTCAAGAAGGCTACGATATAGCTGATTTCAATGAATTCTATGAGTCTGCAAGTGTGCAATTGAAGACATATGAGAAAGAATTCTATTATCAACTATTAAGAGGCACTGGTTCGATTTACTAATTATTGGTGAAATTTTTCTATTAAGTTTCTCTTGTCTTTCTTCTGATATACTTTGAAACGTTAGCGCTTGTCACTGGGATAATGATGGGTTTATCATTCATATTCAATGATTGATATGATGAATTAAAACTCTCCATAGGCATTGGCGCCGAGACTTCCTCAGCTGTTTCTACTGAGGGCTCAACAGCTGCTTCTACTGAGGGCTCAACAGCTGCTTCTACAGGGGGCTCTACAGGGACTTCTGCAGGGGCATCTACTGGAGCCTCTACAGCGGCTTCTACAGGGGCCTCTACTGAGGGCTCTACATGGGATTCTACAGGGGCTTCTACTGGAGCCTCTACTGGAGCTTCTACTGGGGTTTCTACTAAGGCCTCTACTGGGACTTCTACAGGGGCCTCTACTGAGACTTCTACAGGGGCCTCTACTGAGGGCTCCACAGGGGCTTCTACTGAGGGCTCTACATGGGATTCTACAGGGGCTTCTACTGGAGCCTCTACTGGAGCTTCTACTGGGGCTTCTACTAAGGCCTCTACTGGGACTTCTACAGGGGCCTCTACTGGGACTTCTACAGGAGCCTCTACTGAGGGCTCCACAGGGGCCTCTACTGGGGGCTCTACTGAGGGCTCAACAGGGACTTCTACAGGGGCATCTACTGGAGCCTCTACAGGGGCCTCTACTGAGGGCTCTACATGGACCTCTACAGGGGCCTCTTCTACAGGGGCCTCTACAACAGGCATATGCACACGCATAAGTTTGCTTTCCTTATCACCAAAATTGATCGAAAAATTATCAGATCTAAAGACGCCATCCGATGATTTAATCAAGATCTCTTCACCCCAATTATTCCATTTAAGAATCAACTTTTGTCCATAATATAGATACACACCCTCGTTCATCCTCCTTGGATTAACATTTCTCTTAAACGAATTCATAGCGGTCTCAAAGATAAGAGAATCTTTCCATTGCGTGTTAATACCAGCTACTTGGAAACTCATATTTTGTTTAAATAATATTAGAAAAAAAAATGTTGCGTCTATACGAGCAACAAGTTGCGTCTATACGAGAAATTATAAATCATGTCATTATATGTCATGACTAATTCAAACGTGTGGTTCAGCAGAGTTCTTCTATTACCTCACGTGTTTTCATATTTACTTTATATATTACATGATGCATGTCGAAACAACATTGAGCGTGTCCATCGTAGTAGGCTTGACATGACAGACAGTAGTGCATGACTCCATACTCTGTTTCAGAGTCATCATTATCAGTATCAGTCTCTGTCTCAGAGTAGTGTGCTTCAGAGTCTTCAATCTCAGATTCAATCTCAGATTCAATCTCAGTCTCAGAGTCTTCAATATCTTCAAGGTCTGGAATGTTTTCGAGGTCGGAGTCAGATTGCATTTTATCAGTTGATATTGATAATTTGATAATTTAATTTGACAATCTTTGATATATCATTTTTTTGATTTTCGACTTAAAGTTAAAATTTCGTATATAAGTATACAAGTATAAATAGTATATAAGTATAAATAATAGACCAATGGCTGAGCAACTGCTCGATAAAATTAGAAACACCAATTTTCTAAAAGAAAAGACTAAAGAAGAATACATCAAAAGAATAAATATTTTTTGCAATCATGTCAATAAGGATCTCATATACTGTATAAAAAACCCAGAGTGGCTCGTCAAACAAATACTCCAATACGTTGAAGCAAATAACTTTAGCATGCACACAGCCGATAAGATATGCTCTTGTTTCATGGCGATATTCACCTATAATCAAGATTTTAAAGAAACAAACAAACAAATATATGATGCTTGGATCATCGAAGCTAAAAGTATAAAAGATAAAATAAACCAGAAATATGAATCCAATAGACCAACAACCAAGCAAGAGACTGCTTACATCGATTTCCAAAAAGTCGTCGAAATACGCAACTCACTTAAGGAAGGCACCCAAGAACGCCTGCTGCTTTTCATGTACACTGAAATACCACCCGTGAGAAACGACTATCACACGATGCGCATATATAAAAAAACACCTAAGTTTGATGTTGGCAACTACTTCATCATGAACAAAGAACCTATGATCATCTTAAATGAATTTAAAACGGATAAAACATATGAACAAATAAAGATTACCATTCCTCAATCCCTACTTAACGAAATCCAGGAATCTCTCAAGGCTCAACCCAGAGATTACCTATTCACATCTGGAAGAGATAATCAACCCTATAACTCCGATAACACCTTCAGCAGGTGGGCTAACAGAACTCTAAAGCAAATATTCAATAACAATATGAGTCTCACAACTCTCAGACACATCTACATCACCCGACGAGACCTCAAACTCGAGGAGAAATCTGGCACTGAACGTAAAGAAATCGCAAAAATAATGGCGCATTCCTTAGAGCAACAACAGAAATATTTGTGGCATACTTGGGTCAAAGACAATACGATTACATAATTCTATCGAAAAAATATATGTTTATTAATAAATAATATAAGATATGGACGAACCTCCTATTATCTTCATCATTATAGCAGTATGTTTCATCATAATGATTTCAATTTCAATATATAACTTCGTGCGAATAGGAAATTTAAAGAATAAATCAGCAGATTTAGAGTTGTCTCTTAAGAATGTATCTGACTATAACGTTGAACAGAAGATATCTGATGCGCTTTCGAATATCACCAAGGTGAAGACTGAGTTGTCAGAAGATATCATGAAGAACATCCAGAAAGTCCAGGCAGAACAGAGCAATGCAAATACTATCCAGGATACTCTCATAACAAAGAATCAAAACGACATAACACTTGTTCAATCCAACATCGATAATGTCATCAAACCTAAGCTTGGCGATTTCGACGGGAATTTTAAGTCCCTTGAAGGCGCCATAGAGTCTAACAAATCTGAAATAAAAGCCGTTGGCACCAGCATCACCCAGTTGAGCACCCAGTTTAACACACAACACGAACAATTGAGCGATGAGATCAAGAGAATCAACGCAACTCAATTCGAAGACAAAATTGGCAAATTGCAAGCTGCGCAAACTCAGATACAGTCTGAGCTCGTCGGCATCAATATCAATAAGCAGTCAATTGCAAATAACAAAGCAGCAATAGATGATTTATACAGTAATTTAATTAATCTTAATGACGTCACTTCAGAGTTGGCTGATGTCACTGTAGATTTGGCTAAGGTTGTCGATGGTCATGATTTGATTTTGAAAGCGCTTTAAGAGCACGTTTATTTCCAATAACTAACATGATTCATTATGATGCACACAGCATAAGCTCCATTTCCTATTAATTTGCTTTTATTTATCTTCAAATCATCAATTGTCAAAAATATCCATTGATTTGCATCTGCATTTGAAATAGTTTCATCTTTATTATGTCCATCGAATAATACTTTGATGTTCGTTAAGCAATTCACAAACCAATGACTACATACTATATGAAATTCAAGGATAGTTATAGGGTGGTTGCCATTATACTTTCTCCAAAATGAACACAATAACTTAGTGCCTGTTAAGCGATACACATCCTGCTCTGAAATGTTATCCACATCTTGCTCAATAATAGAATCACACATATCCTTGAATATAGCACATTGAGGTTTAGCTGCATACATGAAACCATTATGTAGAGTATTATGATCCTCTATGCAATTATAGGACTCTTTCGTAAATATGATATCATGCGCGTTCTCTATTAAACCATCTAAGTTTCTTATTACCGCGAAATCCAGATCCATATAAAACCCACCGAAGTGATACAATAACAAGTATCTAAAGAAATCGCATTTTATTATTGGTCTATTCGTTTTACACTTGATGAAAGCTTCATATTCTGGATAATTGACTTTTACGAAATATTGCGCATCTTCAAAACTCCACAGCTTATAGACATAGTTAGGGCAAGTTGTCTTAATAAAATCTATTAAAACAAGCAGTTCTTGTTTATTGGTTTCATTATTAGTTTTAGTTTTAGTTTTAGTTTTAGTATTAAAATCAAACCATATTTGATGAATTAGTTTCATTTTCATCATCAAATATGTTATAAATAAGAATTATAAATTGTTTTAAGTAGTTTTAGCACCTATTATTTTTTTAGATCATGCTCATCACCGCAACAGTCAGCAAGAACATCATTAACAAAACAACAATCACTCTCTTATAGTATATAATACTTGCGTCTAATCCTTTAGCACACTTGCACTTGTCCTGTCTAAGCTTATAGGTGTATGACAAGACGATCACGAAATATAGTAAGCTATATAATATATACATAATAACATAACTACTTGGTGGCTTCATATTAAGGCTTGATGACATCAATGCCAACAATGTCGAAACAAAGTTAAATACCGTCATGGCCGTTATAGCCTCCCTACGCCAGTCCTCAGAACATTCGCACTTAGCTTTAACAAGTCTGCTAACGAAATTATAGATCATAGCATTTTCAGCTATAATCAAGCCTGTGAAGAAAAGTCTCATAAAGGTTATCTTTGTGCTCATTTGTATGTCTATTTAGTTATTAAGAGATAAAAAAATATTCGAGGAGTTGCTTACATTTCTCTACGTTCTCGTTATCCATCGCAGTTTCTGCCTTCAAAGATGGATATGTGATGTTAAACTTAACGTAGAGATTCTTAGTGTCATTCATACCCTTACCAGATATAGATAGATTGTTATCATTGTTTAGAACTTTGTTTGAGATTCGCGTATTAATATGTAATGTTTCACCCGATGGATGATTGATGGATATTTTTTTTCCAAATATTGTCTCTATAAAAGATATATCAGTCGTATATACGAGATCTCCACCATTCACCAGTTGCAATGACTTATCATTAGATGAAATAGCTACTGAAATGTTCAAATCCATATCTTCCATCACGTTCTCCAGTGTCTTTAAATGTCCATTGTCGAACGTTGGAGGTATCTGTATCAATATGGTCTTTTCTACTAGCCGCTTTCTTGTCCCATTACAAGTGCATGTAGCCTGAGAGTGTGTCATTCCCGTTCCATTACAGGAGTGACAAGGCCTAATCGTTGTGCTGACAAATGAAGCGAAACCCACCTGTTGTCTTTGTTCAACATTCACTCTCCCGTTGCCGTTGCACGTTCCACAAGTTGATGAGCAATGTGAGCACATCTGTTCATTTTTCAATGATAATTTCTTCTCTACGCCTTTAAATGCTTCTTCGAGCGTTATATTTATCTGCTTCCGGAGAACCACACGCTTCTTCTGAGGCTTAGGATCAGCTGAAATATTAACCTCTTGGCGTTGATTATGCGGATACTGCTGTCGGAAATGTTGATTCATCATGTCAAACGGATTGAAAGGTTGTTGTTGTTGTCTATTCTCTGGAAAGTTGTTGTTCGTTATATTCTCATAAGCTGCAGTGATCTCTTTGAACTTATCAACGTCTCCACCCTTATCGGGATGATGAACCATAGCCAGTTTTCTATATGCTTTTTTTACTTCTTCCTCGGTCGCGGTGATCTTCAATCCCAAGATTTCATAACATTCAACTTTATTCATGATGATGGCTTATTATTATAAAAAAATCTTTTAAAATTTAGTAAGCCAACGTGCTATATCTGCGTGCATATGCGTATTGTTGTTATATAACATGTGTGCTAATATACATGCCATCATTTCATATGGATGTTCTAATTGTATGTGTATATGCTGCGAGTAGTCTTTAACCAGTCTCGAATATTCAGTATGTGTTGGTATTGGTATCCCTTTATTAATATGAATTTGTGCGTCTGCTAATGATGTAGGCGATGGTTGAGTATTATAAAGCATTACACGATGCATACCTTCACACTCATCGTATAATAATCTATTTATATCTGGATTAGACCGTTTAGTATTCCGATAATATGCGTCGATGAAATTATCTACTTTCAAACCAAGCGTATGTATCAATAAGTGATTGAACTCAAACGGATGCGATCTCTGATACACGTGTATAAATTCATGTAGAAGTAAAGAGATTCTCTTTTGTTTTTCAGATAGATTGAAATAATATTTCACAGGCAACATGATAGTTTCCTTCATAGTATGTGGGTAACCATTCTCTATGGCATCGTCTTTGAAAAACATAATCCGATATGGTGTATGCTTTAAGCGTTCGTATTTATTTAGTATCGACGACATAGTAGCTTTATCATCTCTAAATAATGCTTTATAATCGGTCGAGAGTTTTGCTGTGTATGTCGCGGGTTCGGCGTAATTGTTCAGATTTCTTACCTTCTTATCAATGGCATTCATATGGGATATATATGATTCATACATCTTATTATATTGGAATATTAATTAAAAACAGTAATAAATCATCGTCATCATATTATATTGCATATTAAAAAACACTAATAAGTCATCATATTTTAAATACATTTCGAAGACATTGATGATTGGGATCTTTTTTCATTTTCAAAAATTTATTTTTTTTATTTTGAAAAATATTTTTTATAAGCATATATATATATAAGATAAGCAAGCCCAGGTGTGTTTTTTTTAAGTTGTAGAAATATATTTATTTAAGAAGATAAATATATTGTATACTATAAATTCAGTTGTGCCATGTACACATGCGATATATGCTCTTACAAAACAAATAGAAAGTCAAATTATAATTACCATGTCAATCGTAAAAATCCTTGTAAATCCTTATTGCAAAAATCCAGTAATCCAGATACAGATCAAAATGTATGCCCTGTTGAACCAAATGTATGCCCTGTTGAACCAAATGTATGCCCTGTTGAATTAAATGTATGCCCTGTTGAACCAAATGTATGTCGTATCGTTCAGAATGTATGCAATAAGTGTTCTAAGTCTTTTGCAACGAAGTCTGGACTGAATAAACATTCAAAGATATGCAAAGGTGTATCAAGTTTACAATGTCCTAATTGTTTGAAATTTTTTGCTGATAGAACATCAAAACACAAACACATTAAGAATGTGAAATGTTCGCCCCCTAAACATATGGAAGAATCTATGGAAAACAAAATGGCTAGATTAGAGAAAGAGATTGATATGTTAAAATCAAATAAACCAATAATAATACAAAATAACACAACAAATAACACAACAAATAATACAACAAATAATATAATTCAAATAAATAGCTACAACAATCCATATATTGAACACATGACAAAAAATGTAATAAGGAAGCTGTACTATGAAAGCAAACAGGAAGAAAAGATGTTGATTTTTGAAGCCATTAGAAAAATATTCAAAAATGAAAAAATTCCTCAGAATGATTGTATTCATTTAGTAGATGGTAGAAAAAGCAAATATGCTCAAGTGCAAGCGGGAAACAAACTAATAACACTTCCACTCACTAAAGTATTGGAGACAGTGTTGACAAAATCAAGCGAAGTGTGTGGAGAAGGTTTAAGAGAATGTGAAGAAGATGGAACTATATACGGCACAAGATGTTCTGAAGTTAAAGAACTTATGTACACACTTGCAACAGATGATGAAGACGGAGATAAAGAGAATAGAGCTAAATATTTACCTTATGTTAAAGCAGCGTTGTTATGTTCATCATATTAAATACACCCTTGCGCAACCCTTCGCGACTTACATATGGGATAATTCGATAACTCTAAAGGCCTGTATGCCATTATACAGTGAATATGTATTTCTAAAGCAAGTTATATGAATACTATAGAGATTCTCTTATGAAATCTTCGAAACGTCTATATGGGTTGCGCGGTGTCATAAAACTACTTTCAACAGATGCAAATATTATTTAAAGTTTAACAATTATATATATATAAATAAATATATATAAATAAATATGTATAAAAATACATAGCAGTAAGATGGAGCATAAAGATAAGAATACGAAAAGTTATCTTGGATCAACCAGTTTATTCAGTGAAAGGAAAAAACTACACAAATATAGTTGTAATAATAACAAGTTAAGTAATGTAAACAAAAATGGAGGATGGAACATAAAGATACAGTCAATAGTTGGTGATCAAATAGAAGTTAGAAAAAGAGACCAATACTGGTTTGAAACAGACAATAATATCGACATTAAAAAATGATAATTATTAAATTTATGTCAAGACACAAGACACAGACATAGATTTAAAGTTAAGACTAAATTTAAACTTTAACAAGCAAGCATGACCGACTACGCCATTAATATCAAGACAGTTCAAGGCACTACCTTCAAGATTCTCGTAGAAGCCTTGAAAGAAATCCTCACCGATACTGTATTGATCGTCAATGACAGCGGTATTCGCATATGCACAATGGACAGTTCCCACGTCATTCTCATTCATATGAAGCTCGAAGCCAGCAAGTTCGAACACTATGAATGCGACGGCGAACAGATGATCGGTATCAACATGCTGAATCTCAACAAACTCATCAAGACAGTCAATAATAACGACATTATCTCCTTCTCCATGAGAAACGCCAACAAAAATGAACTTGAGATTCGCGTTGAAAATAACGAGAAGAATACCCTCAGAATCTCCAAGCTAAACCTTCTAGATCTCGATAACTCTAATATGGAGATTCCACCAGTCGAATTCAACTCAGTCATCACTCTACCCTCCTCCGATTTCCAAAAGATATGCAGAGATATCGCTAATCTTTCAGATCATGTAGAGATCACCAACACTGACAACAAACTCATCTTATCCTGCAAGGGAGACTTCTGCCAACACGAGATCATCATGAATGATTGCGAAAACATGAAGATTGAACAAAAGGATGACACTATCATCTATCAAGGAGAATTTGACTCTAAATATCTACTACAATTCACCAAATGCACCAACCTATCAAATGTCATCGAACTTTATCTCAAAAATGACTATCCTCTCATCGTGCAATACGCTGTAGGTTCTTTAGGAAGTATTAAACTCTGTTTAGCTCCACAACAGAAAAATTAAATTAATTGTTATGTTATCAGATTCACATATTATTATCTTTGAAAATGATTTCACCATGATATGTATCAGGAAGTCTGAACATTTCTTTCACTTTCAATTCTTTACTTTTTAACCATATTTTTACTATACAGAAGTTCTTTTTTGGACTAAATGAAATTCCATTCACGTGATTCCATTTATCTACATTATCAGCTGTCAATAGCGTCTCCCCTAACACCTGAATCAACAACTTCTCCGAGAAGTCCTCTATGTTATCCTTCAATACCTTGAAAGATAAGAATGAACCATCTTTGTTCTCTGGATCATCCCACTTTGGAAATATGTGCTCGCGCATAATGAAAAACATACCTATGTGAATGTAATTCTTTATCTCAGTGTAAGTTCTCCAGAAGTCATCCACTGTGCTCATATCGTTTATTTTTACATAACCGTCCCTCTCCCAATTGTTGGATATAGGATTGTGAAAATACACAGACCATATATCATTTAGAAAAACGTCGTCGTTTATCATATTATGTAATAACATTATTTTCGTACGTTCTGTTTAAATAAAGTAAAAATTAAAAATCTCAACCATATAAAAAGAAAAAAATATTATAAGTATATAATATTCGTGATATCAACAATAGATATAAAAAAACACCTATTTGTTGAGTAATTCATCACATTTCTTGAAATAATCATTATACACTTTCAATTTAAAACACAATCCAGCAATTATACCAGATTGAACCACGTTTAGATATATTAGAAACACCCTCATTCTTCCTATTATTTTTATTATAAATTAATCAATCATTTATTTTTAATTAATTTTTAGATCAATTATTTCATCATCATCAAATTCTTCAATTTCTAAATCATTATCAGTCGTCATCAATATATCACTCGATGTTATATTCTTATTCGATATAAGTTTCTTCAATTCTGATACTTTATACTTATCTTCTAACAAACACCAGCCAATCTTTTGGAATTCACGAGTAATATTTACACGACCAAGTTCTACAAACATATATTGTCTCGATATTTTATTTCTATTTTTGAAATTGATCATTTCATCCAAAAATTTGATATACAGATGAATAATATCATATATACATCTGTCCTTACAAATCATTCTGTGCAACTCACAATCCTTCACGTGATACACAAACGTCAGAGGCAACACCTCATTTTCATTATAAAATATAGGCAAATATCCCTTATAAAACATCATTCCTAAAGGAGGTATCGCATAAGATACTACATCATTTGTATCTATCTGTTTGATAAACAACACATTGTTGTTGCAAAGTCGCAACAAAAGATATTGAAAGATTTCTAATACTTTCATCAGAAAACCAAAGCACTCTATTCCAACACGCGCATACTCATTCATCATCCTCTCAGTTATATTATTTAAGAATAAAAACCCAGTTTAATTTTAAATGAAATTAACCAAGAAATTTATCGAAAGCCTCAACACCGATCATAAGAAAGCTATAGAAACTCTCAGCGTCAAAGACTTAATAAGTGTTGTCGACATACTCAATAAAGAATATCATGAAAACGGAAACACACTTGTCTCTGATGATGTTTTCGATGAAATAAAAGAATATGCTATGGAGAACGCTGCTAACAACACTATGGGTGTTGGTGCCAAAGTCACCAAGAAAGACGCCGTAAAGCTACCCTATTGGATGGGAAGCATGCGGAAGTTTAAACCAGATAATGAGAAAGAACTAAAAAATTGGATGAAAAAATATACAGGTGCATACGTCATCTCCGATAAACTCGACGGTGTGTCTGGGCTATATCATGGTGACAGTGGTAACTTATACACCCGCGGCGATGGCTCTCACGGCAGAGACATTTCTCATCTCATATCTAAAATTAAAGGCTTTCCTAAGAATGTCCCTCAGGGCTATGTTGTAAGAGGTGAAATCATCATCACCAAATGCGATTTTAACATCTTGGTAGATAATGATGTTATTCCCGAATCTGGTAATCCCCGTAATACCGTCGCTGGTATCACTAACGCCAAGACTCCTAACGCAAATATTCTCGACTACGTCAAGTTTGTCGCATATGAACTCGTTCAACCGAGAATGCCGGCAAATGAGCAAATGCGCACCATGAGTTCTATTGGATTCATAACCGCTAATAATATTACAAGCGTAGATGTTTCAATCAATAATCTCACACATATTCTGCAATCCAGAAAAAAAGACTCGCCATTTGAAATTGATGGTATCATAATCACCGATTCATCGAAGGATCACGGTGTGAATACGAGCGGTAATCCTGAACACGCATTTGCCTTTAAATTACCCACCTCTGAAGCTACTGTTGTTGTCACTGATGTCCTGTGGCAGATTTCTAAAGATAGATTGGCAAAACCAACTGTTGTGTTTGAAAGCGTATCTCTTGGAGGTGTTACTATAAAGAAAGCCACAGGGTTCAATGCCAAGTTTATCATTGATAATGGTATTGGACCAGGAGCAGAAATAGTGATAACCAGAAGTGGAGATGTTATTCCTTACATCAAACGCGTTGTTTCTCCTGTTCCTGAACCACTATTACCTACAACATATAAATATGAGTTTACCAAAAATGGCGTTGATATTGTGGTTGTAAATGATGAAAACAATAAAGAGGTTACACAACAAATCGATATGAAACAATTTCAGAATACAGTCGAGCGCTTGGATATAGAAGGTTTAAAAAAAGCCAGTATAGAAAAACTGTTCAACGCAGGGGTGCGTTCGCTTAAATCTCTTTTTGAACTTGATGCGGCGTCTCTGATGGCTTTGAAATTAACCGCGTTTGGTGATAAGAAAGTTAATACCGTTATTGAAGCTATTAATAAAGTAAAACAAGAATTGACTTGTATGAAAATCATGGTGGCGAGTAATGCTTTTGGAAAAGGTTTCTCTGAGAAAACACTCACTCTCATACAAGCCGAATATCCCCAATTCATGAAAACTAAACCCACTGCCGATGATCTGATTAAAATTAATGGCGTTGGTCCTGAAACAGCCAAGAATTTTGTGGCGAACATTGATGGTTTTAAGAAATTTGTTAAAGATAATGAATTGGAGGAGTATTGCTCGGCAGCTACTTCAAGTGCAACGAGCAACAAAACAGGTAAATTCTCTGGTATGAAGATTCTTTTCAGTGGTGGTAAGGATAAGGAATTAATGAAATACATCACTGATAATGGTGGCGAATTAGTTTCAAGTATAAGTAAATCTACCAGTGTGTTGATCATGAACGATCCCACTGAAGAGACTACAAAACAAAAGTTCGCTATTAAGAATGGCATAAGGATTTTGACTCCAGAGGGGTTTAAGAATGAAATATAAAAATCTGTCATTGTTTCACGAATAGAGATAACGGGAATTCGGAATATCATCAAAGCCTATTTTTCTATTTTTTGTACACGAGAGGATGCAGTGCTAACTATGTAAGGCAATGATTTGATTTTCAGTAAGAGCATAATTGTACACTCTAACATCGTCGGTATGTCCAGTAAAAGAAGCACCTGATTGCGTAGAGGAACCCCCGAATATTAATTGTGTGTCGTTAGTATTTACAGCGTGTGATGAGGTATTTGAAATTAAAGTTGTGATCACATCGTTAGAACAATATAAAGTATATGTATACGTAGCTGAAGAAACTGATTTTACAAAGGTTACACGGTTCCAAGCAGTTGCATGCAAGTTGCAACTAAGGGTCATAAAACCAGTTCCGGTATGTATCCACAGTTGATCGGTATATAATCCAAATCCATAACGAGTTGCTGTATTAAAGTTTGGTGTTCCGAGTACTTTTTGAACGGCTGTAGTGGTGGGGTCTTTTTTAATCCAAAATGATATTGTAAAATCATCAGATAAAAGTGTATTAGTGGTTAGATCACAAGGAAATGTGTATCTAAGACTTTTATATGAAGAATTACCAACCTTTTTCACCGAACTGTCAACGGTACCTGTTAAAGTAGTATTTTGAGCCAATACGTTAGTGTCGACACTGCCAGCAGAAATTTGCAAAGAGAGAATTTGTGTAATTGTGGGTGCGACGTATTCGTTCATAAAAATTGTATAGATTTCATTATCAGATAAAGCTTGTGCGTATATTCTGCAGCTATCTGATAACCAACTATATACTTGCCCTGTATAACCAAATTCAGCAAAACTAACTGCTTCATTAGCAGTACTATAAGCAGTAAAGTTGCCATTATACGGATTATTATATTGATTAACTCCATTGATGAATATGGACATTCTATTATTACCGACGGAATCATGAATATAAGTGTTATTGAAACCGTTAATCCTGAAAGCTACATGTGTCCATGTGTTTAAAGGAATTGTAGAGAATGTATAGCCAGTAGAGGATCCTCCAGACGTCCTTAAATATCCACCATTAGGCCCAATAGTCTCTTGCAGTAAAGATAATAGATGAGTCGAGTAAGCGGGCATATAAATCCAAAACATAGAAGTTCCAGTAGGTTGTTTTGAAGAACCAAACAAATTATTATCTGTTTGGAAATTAGGAAAGTTTTGAACTTTATAATTCATAACTGGTCTGCCAGATTTTCTATTTCTTGTGTCGGTCGAAAGGGTTGGCAATATTTCATAATTGGGATATGGGTTTCCATTAAGTAATTTAGCAGGATATTTATGAGTAGTAACAGATGTAGTGGTGTCATTCAAATGCACATCGACAATGGCATTCAACTGGTCAAAAGTCCTCGACATAGACATATGTTTTGCTGGTTTATATTGCGAGTCGTTATGTAGGAATTGATTAAAGTAAGTCAAGTCATAATCTTTATTAAACAATTGATATATTTCATTATTATGCAAAGGCTTTTTGAAAACTTGGAAGCAATTAATCAAGCCAATAAATTTAGTAGGTTCAACATTAACGCCAAGTTTTATAGAAGATACAGATATTAAGTTATTTATATGTGATAGAGAATGATTTGTATGAAGGTTTAATATTGAACTATTCATGTTGCCATTAATGAATATTGCGGTTTCTTTCGCATTAATTTTTAAAGCAACATGAGTCCAGGTTTTTGGCATAATAGTATCTATCGAAACATATTCTTGATAATAGTTTTGTCCAATTACAGGTAAGAAAACGCAAATTCTGTTGAAAGAATGTGAAGCAGCATATATTGTTTCTACAACTTTCTTTATTGCTAGTCTAAATGTATAAGGAGCAGTGGTACTATTGGTTGTAGAAGAACAAATATCAATATAATTATTATTACCTAATGGTGTATAAGAATCCCAATAAAACCAAAATGCTACTGTCAGACCAGTTCCAGGGCTAATAGAAACATTATTAAAGGTAACTGCGGGATTTTCAGTAGTAAGTTTAATAGAGTTGGTAGGTATTGGTTTGAATGAACGGAATGGATATCTGTAATTTGTATTTGCGTTGGGAGAGTTGGAAGACCACGAATAGATGGGGTTTGTGGTGCTTTGTGAAGTATTGTAAATATTTAAATTATTGATGTATTTTGCAGAATTTTCATAATTATTATATTGATTAGCACCTAAAATAAGACCGCCTTGGCTAAAATCACTAAGTGTTCGGGTGAATGTTTCAGGAGTAGCATTGTTAATTCGAAGTTTTACAGAAGTTGGTGTAATTTCCAAGCCAACATTTACCCACGTGCCGTATGGAATATTCGCGCTGGTAAAGTATCTTGTCAGTGAGCTATTCTGTAATACATTAATTTGTAACGTAGTTATGGAATTTCCAGATGCATTTGTATTCTCGTGTAAACCAAACGACCATCCATTTTGTTTTTTTACAAAATAGGCAGGGTTCTCAGTAGCGTAATCAAATTTGTAGAATTCATGAGATAATATTCCTATAAATCTATGAGAATTATAAGGCCGCCCAGAGGCGATGTGAAGTAAGTCACAATCAACCTTTATCGTGTTCTTCTCAAATCCACTCGTGTACGGTATATACGCCCTTGTCACCGTATTGAAAAAATCATCGCTGATGTTCAAAGCATCCACTCCCTGTTGCAACGATTTATGAGGAGCTGTTTGTGTTGTGGTGTCTGTGATGGCGGTGAAGGTGGTGTTTGATGGGATGATATCAGAACCATTACCATAGACACGTAAGATGCGATTGATATCCGCCTGAGTGAGTACTTTAATTTCAGCTGTTAAATTTAAATTTTTATATTCAATATTATCGAGTGATAAGAAATATTCGTAAATTCCATCTGAACGCGAATCTGTAAATGTAATACTGAATCCAAAATTACTATTTACAATACCACTTGCTAACATATTTCCTGCAGTTCTGTTCATATTATCGCTATAAATAAATAATGTCCCTTGTCTTGACACCTGTCCATAAATAGTTAGTGTTTTTTCCACTGAAACAATAGTAACACCTATTGTCTCATCAACTTCACCTTCAATATCCACATCCTTAATTTTGATTACTCCAGAACCAGCAAAGGTTATCTTTATTTTTTCATTTATAACTAATGCAGATGTATTTGCAATCATAATATCATAAACAAAATTTTGATTCTTATAAGCGATAGCATAGTTCGATAGAAGAGGTGTTTCAACGACACCATTCACTCCAATAATATTCACAGTCTTAGGTGTTGAGTTTCTAAAAGGACTCAAGAAGCTTATTCTCTTTAACTTAAATTTAGTATTAGCGTTAGGTGCCGCAACATCGAAAGCTAACGTATTCTGAGAAACCGCAATGCCACTGAATACATCACCTAAATAGTTAGCATTCTGTATGACAAATGTTGTCAAGTCATACACAACTGTCGTCGTCGAGTTGATGGTATCTACCTTGCACCCGATAGATTTATTAGCATTCAATCCAATGTGCAACCGATCACCGATTGATATGATGTTTTGTTGTGTCGTTATGGCTGGATCATTCTTCACCCACGTGCTCAGTGTCAGTTTATTACTATAGAAATTTGGATTAACAATTGTTTCCAATCTCGCGCCACCAAACGTAGTCGTTGGATCATTGAAGTGAAACTTTTCATCGTTCAACATCGGTGGCGATGGAATAATATCCACGAAGGTCATCGATGTCTCACCAAGTGTAAGAGCTAAAGAATTAGTATTAACAGCAAAGTCGATCACTCCAGCTTTCTTTAAGATGTGCTGATTCGTATTTGAGAGAGTATCGAGGTTAATCCAAGCACTTATGGAAACACCGGAGTATGCTGCTCCGCTTGATTCTGCAAGTACCACATAACCCCCATTTTCCATACGAATACTCTTACTCCCAGCTACAAATCCATCATCATACACAACATTTGCAGCAGAATACAAGGCTTTTGTCTTATCATCGACCACATCAGTGGGCACGTGAGATAATTCATTGAACTTCAAATCATACAAAGTGTTGTTAATATTCTTAGAGTAGTTACCATCAAAAGCCAAATGTTGAATCTCATCTGGATTGAGTATTTTATCATACAGTTTTACTTCATCAAAGTTCGCTGTGATGTTACTTCCAATCACAATATTCTGAAGCAAACCTGTTGGAGTTATATTTATAGTATCGTTGTTAGAGGCCACTGCTACACCGTCTAAAAAAAGATTAATACCAGTTGAAGTGTCATACGTAAGAATAACATTATGCCAATTGTTAGCTCGTAACACTTCGGCGGATGATTCTAATGCCATTTATATTATATTAATCAAATAAAAATAAGTTTATACGTAATTATATTTTGTGTGACGTCAAGTCTATTTTGTATTGTTATACAAGTCCTTCACCTGACTGTCAGTAAATACTCTATCATACACAGTAATGTCTGAGAGTAACGTATTATTCGTCAAGACATTATCATTGTATTTACCAATATATACTGTTTGATTGCTATCATCAGTTGGCGTCACGTTATAGTTATTGAACTCACCTATCTGAAAACCATCATGATACATCTTTACTTTTCCCTTAGCGCTCTCATATGTCGCAGCCAAATGCGTCCAAGTATTTGCTGGAATTTTAGGGAGTTCAATCTCGTTATTAGAATCAGCGATCTCATAGAACTTCGAGAGTCCGTCGAAGTGCCCCAACTCTACTCTCAAGTTATCGACCAATACAATCTGAGTAGCAGCAACTGTTTCGTCCATGAAACATCTCAAATCAGTATTGACGCTGTTATTGAAATTGAGCGTAAGATTCGATAGCACTTGTGTTTCTGCCACCGCCGATGCGGCAGTCTTCTTGAAGAAAGTCACATTTTTATTCTGCCTGTTAAAGTTCACACCAACATTGGTCCATGTGCTGTTCGCTAACGCCAAAGTAGATGTGACGACGTTCGAATTTGATGTTCCTGGAACCAAGTATTCCGCCGATAAGACATTTGTTGTCTTATTACACTTGAATGCGAAATTATTAGCCTTCTTGAAGATGCACACGTCATTAGACAAAGTCTCGGGAATATTGATCCACGCCGATAAGTAAGACTCCGAAAAGTCAAGATTGGAGAAGGCACCGCCGTTGAATATAATATCACTCGCATTCGTCGTGTTTTCAGTGAGCGTCGAATATACCAAATTAGCCCTACCACCCATATATCCGTGCGACGAACAATGATAACTTCCTACTGTAAACTCAGAGTTAATGACTACAGTAACAACTCCACTATAATGTGGGACTTGCACACCATCAATAGTAACATTCGTAGCAGCCGAAGTACCAGTCACAGTAGCAGCAGAAGCTGGTTTAAACACGAATGCAATCGGGTGACTCGCAGATACACCTGTGAAGGTATAAGTATTTTGTTTTAATCCGAACTTCTTAGAAGGACTGTAATTACCGTTGAACTTATAGATATTAGCACCGCTTGCATTAGTAGCCGAAGTGACAGCAACAGTCGTCGTCAATTGAATGATACCAGTCTGTCCGATCTCCATAGATTTATTATACGTTCCACCATAATGATTTAAAGAGTTCAACACGGGATCCGCCGAGAAGAAGCCGTGATTACCCTTACCACTCACATCCACAGCGATGTTATCAGTGATATTATTATCTGCATTCTTATTGAGATGGAACACTTGAGCGAATATAGAGTGCGCTTTAAACTCGGTAACAGTCACGTCTCCAACAGTGGCTCTTCCCGCAGGTAAGGTTTCGGCATAGTAGATAGCCACGCGTTTAATCGCAGCGTTATTGTCAGCGTTCCTCAGAACCATCTGTGAAATGTTGGAGACGGTGTCTATCACAATAAATTCAAAGGTATTCGCTTGCTTGATTGTTCTTGTAGGCGTATAGGTCACATCCCCGTTATATAATTTCACATCCGCTAAAGTGGATACCGAGGCATTTCCATAATTCTCCAAATATTCGAAAAGGAAGTATTTAGCTCTTAAGTTCTTAGAAATACTTATGACTTCGTTGAATTTGCAGTTAAGTAGGGTGTCGCTCTTATAGAATTGCCCATAGTATCTCTTGATATTCCCTAATATTTTGAATTCCTCATCGGATAGCTTTCTTTCATACATTGAGAAATTATCCATCAAACCTTTGAGATTCGACCCTACCCTCAATTCATTGACATTTGTTGGAATAGTGATAGTTTGATTCGACGCCTCACCGACCTTAGCGCCATTCTTATAGATGGATACGTTGCTCGTCGCAACATCATATGCCGCGCCAACATGCACCCAGGTGTTAGAGTTTTGAATGCTGGAGAACTTGGATTCACTCAACATCTTTATTTCATCTAAATCTAAGATGCGGTTATGAATCATGACGTTATCGAGCTCACCACTGAAATAGTTTGTGATTCCATCTGTTGCGTTAGATTTAGCACCAATATTTATACCAGAAATGTTGGGTATGAAGCCATTCACTAAGTTACTCTCACCAACTTGCACCCCGTTTTCATAAAAAGCTATTTTTTTGTCGATTGAATCAATTGTGACCGTCAAGTGTTTCCATTCAGTGGGAGAAAATACTAAAGGAACAGATGAATAGGTTTGACTCATTTTATTAAATCAATATATAAATAATTCAAAACTATAATCAAATTATTTACGCGACTGTGGTATTGTAGGCCACCTTAAGCTTACCAGTGCTATCCCCGCTAAGTTTCAAGCCGATTTCGGGGCGCTCCATAAGAATCATGTTATTAGTCAGGGTGTCAAAATTAACCCACATAGAGACGCTGAATTTTGATAAGTCCTTACCTACAATAATAGATTTGGCGAGTTCCATCTTATCGTTAGTAGCTGCGGCTAAGTGTATCGATTTAGTTGCGAGAAGTCCCTTTTGTTGAGTCATAGACGACATGGGTACTATGTTGTTGCTGCTGTAGACATCGAGTCTCTCATTATTCTCTTCAAAAGACAGATCGATTATTTTATAATCGGTGGTCGCAAGTATGTCTGTGTTTTGTTCAGGGGCAGTTATATTTGTTCCAGGAACAAGTTGATTGTCTTTACCTAAGAATAGTGAAGCGTGTCCATTGTTCAAGCCAAAAGAAAAGATACCATTTCTTGATAAAATCGGTTCATACCCAGTGTTCGTGTAAAGGGAAGGTGTCTTTATCCAAGCTGAGAATGTGGTATTCATCAGTTTGTTACCGTTTATACTCTCTGTAGCATCCATCTCAATAAATTTCCCGTCAGAAAACTGTACTGCATCTCTGTTAGTGTTTGTTGCGATGACTATACCTGTACCTGCACCTGTACTTGGGATGTCTGCATTGTCTCTTTTAGATAGCTTAAACTTACTTAACTTACTTCTATCCGATACGCTGTTATTTACAAATTTCACATCGAACATTTTATTTTTACTACTCCTTGTAGCTTCAAACTTGATTTTAGAAATATCCTCTGTGATTAATTTGTTGGTGACGCCAAATGACTCTATTTTTCCATTAAATCCATTACTTTTGTCTGATTTACTTCCTATGTATAATTTAGAGTTTGAATTTTTTGTAATTTGCTGTGTAAATGAGAAAGTTTGAGCTATGGTTCCGTTTATAAATAAATCAGCAGCACCGTTGACGTTATCTATCGATAAATCTATTTTCAACCATTGGTTTTCATAATTCTTCAAATTATAACTCATCAGTTATTTATTATTCTCATATATATAATTTACGAGAGCAAAAAAAAAAGTATTTAAGTGAGTGTTTCAGGATCATTGAATGACATTATAATTAACTCTTATTCTTCCTGCAGCATCCGCCAAGAGTTTCAGACCTACGTCAGGGCGCTCAAAAATAATACCGTTATTATTTAAAGAAGCGAAGTTTACCCAGCCCGAGAAAGTAAAACTTGAAAGATCCTTACCTATTAATTTTTTTTTATCCAATTCTATCTTGTCAGTTCTGGCTAATTCCACATATTTAGAACCAGGAACAATTTCGCTATATTTCTTCGATGCAGCGGCTGGTATTGTAACACTCTCATCGTTTGTGTTGAAATTGGCATCGAATAGTAGTGATTCGTTGTTAGAGTCCATGATGCTGCTTATAGAAGACACTATAGTAGATGATGTGGCTATGTCACTTGTAATATTTGTCCCTGGAACGAGTTGGTTATTTTTGCCTAAGAATAGGGAAGAGTGGCCGTTGTTCAGACCGAATGAGAAAATACCATTTCTTGATAAGATGGGTTCATATCCACTGTTGTTATAGCCCGATGGTGTTTTTATCCAAGCAGAAAAAGTTGTGTTTTTCAGGTTATTACCATTCATACTGGCCGCGGGGTCCATTTCAATAAAATCACCACCAGCGACGTTGATTGCGACACGATTGTTTACAACATCATCTACGTATGTGATACCTAAAGATTCTTTAACTATTTTTCCAGTAGATTTGAATCTACTACTGTCGGAAATTTTTCTACTTTTGCTATCAAAAGCGACGTTAAACATAGTATCTTTAGGTCTTGTTTTGAGATTTTCATACTGCGCTTTAGCGATGGCTGATGTTTTTACTGCGTTTGTGATACTAATTTTATCCATCTTTCCAGTAAAATTATTATCTCCATTTCTGTTACCACCTATGAACATTTTTGAGTCAGAATTTTTGGTTAATTGAACTGAATTTAATGTTAGAGTATTATCAGGTCCAGCAGCTGTGTTTGATCCAGGTTGAAATTTTTGTTTTTCACCGTTAATAAATAATAATACATTGTTGTTGTCGTTATCTATCGAAATCTCTATATTTGTCCATTGATTGATATTATTTCTCAAATCATAAATACTCATGACGGTATATTTAATAATGATTAATATATTTTATGAAATCAAAAAAATAAATGTAAAGATATATTAAATTAAATTAACTCGAATGGAACTTTATTTTCAGCTTATGATGGACAAGATGATATATACCATTATATTGTTGGGTGCTTTGAACTGGGGTTTGATTGGAGTGTTTAAGTTTAATCTCGTGACTTTTGTTTTGACATACTTCACGAATTTGCAACAATTTAATAGAGTTGTGTATGCCATAGTAGGACTCGCTGCGCTCTTTAAGATATTCAATCGCGATTATTACCTGCCGTTTTTGGGGCATGCGGTATTTCCTTGTGATTCTTTAGAGATCAAAACACCAGCTAATGCTAACATCGCGACCAAGATAAAGACGAAGCCCCGCGTTAATGTCATCTACTGGGCGTCGGAGGGAACAAACGACATCATTGTGCAGAACCCTTGGAAGGCATATGATAAATACAGTAATGCGGGTGTTGCTGTGTCGGATGAGAATGGTAACGTGGTGTTAAAAGTAAGACAACCAGTGGGATATAAGGTTCCTTCTGGATTCACGCTTAAGCCACATATTCATTATAGAATTTGTTTAGGAAATGGTATGTTATCTCCTATAAAGACAGTGTTTTTTAAATGAGGATGTAAGGAACAAATTTGGATGATAACCCAAAAATTCAAGAAAATATTATTACAGAACATATTAAATGTGATAGCGATTCTCATTGAAGTGAAAGTATATTTATGTTTTTTATCTTCATTTAATTTTAATGAAATTCTAAACGGTAGTATCAACTACATCAAACTGTAAAGTTCCATTAGGTAAGATAGTGACAGTGTAACCAATAGTAGCAAAATAGTCTAAGATGACGTTACTATTCGCGAATGTATCTGATGTTGGTTTAACCCAGAAAGACACCGTTGATTCAGTTAGCGTGCCAGCTGTCGTAGTTTCCATACTGGCTAATTGAGTCTCAGATAGTTGAAGTGTAGTGTCGCCGTCAAATACAATAGATGCTTCACCAGTCGCCGTGTCAGTTGGATCAAGAAGTGTAGTGATTTGCTCAGTAGTGAGAGATCCAACAGAGTTAGTAAATACCAAACCACCCGTGTTATCGAATGAAATCTGTAAAACATTACCACCAACGGAATATAATAAGCCAACATCATCGGCAGTCAGGACACTATTATACACCCTAGTATCATCCAAGATTCCCTTGAAATTACTGCCACTTGTAGGTGCTCCACCAATGTAAAAGAATGGTTGCGAAGTTGATGGATGTGTTGCTCCACTCACATTCATCACATTAGAACCATTCCAATATACATTTATGCTACTGCTTGAAACAGTATCGACAGTCATTGCCAAATGATTCCAGTCATTCGAAGAATATTCCATCATGACTGATGATACATTTGATGTCGCACCCCACCGCGCGATCACACTTTGATCCTTTACTCTTAGGTAATGCTCCGCATCATAATAAAACAGCGACTTATAAGCTGTCAACGAATCAGTGTTGTGGGATTTCAACCATGTGGCAAATGAGAATTCCTCGTGATTAGACATAGAAACACTGCTAACCTTAAGACTGTGATTATCACCGACATTCGAGTTCAAGAACACCGCATTCGATCCCACGAAACCAGGCACGAACGTCACACTACCAACACCCTCAGTAGTCGCATGAGGAGGACCTATGTTGTTATTGAGAGAAAGCAGATCATAATTGAAGAAATGTGTAAGAACACCGCCAGTTCCAGATGAATCTACCACATCAGATGTGTCTACAGGATATTCTGTAATGAATGGAATTATCACGCTTGCTTCATTATTGTCAGCATCTCTTACCATGACATGCACATTGTATTCAGTTCCAGTAGTAATGGCATTACTGTTTTTGTCTGTGGTGAAAGTTACTGTATTTAATGTCGATGCAACACCTCTTGGAATATTATTTGATGAGAACACATTCGCTCCGAAGTTTTTAGCATTTACCAAGTTATCAAAAGTCACCGCGTCACTTTTTATAGCGACGCCCACATAGTATGAATATATACTGTTACTATCACCTACTTGTAAGCCATTAACCGTTACATTTGATAACGTTGCCGTTGCTACTGGAGTGTTGAGAATTTCAGGTAGTATAGAATCTGTTGTGAATACAACACCTTTATTAACATTTGGTTGCACATACGTTTTCTTCGGTAGAGCATTACTATTAGCATCGAATAGTTGTCCTTTGATGAAATAATCTAAACCTGGGCTCAATCCTGAAAGTGTAGCTGTTTGTGTTGAAATACTTGAAAAGTCTAATATGATGTTAGAAGTTATGAAAGTCTTGCCAACATCTTCTCCCGTATCATTTGAACCATCGTTACTCGCCTCAAATACGAATTTCATCTTTTCATTTGATGCTACATCGTATGTCAATTTAATATTCATTGTGATATTAGAGTCATCAACATCATATACATTGAAGAAATCCCAGACAGGTGCAACCGAATCTATTTGTAGTGTGCTCACAATTGTCTCAGGTGTCGGTCGGGTGTTCAACTTCAGCAGCAGATTGTCTTTTACGAAAGTTTCATTAGTGACTCCAGTAGAAGGTATAGTCATAGTAGATGACCACTGTGTGAAATTGGTTTGCGTGAAAGACTGATCAACAGTGTATAGTTTCAATGATAATCTCTCAGCCGATGTTTGATAGTTTGTTTTCCAAGATATAGCTAATTGATCATCTGATTTGACAAACGACGAAGAAGTATTTTTATTATTGACTATTGCAATATCTTGAATCGTATAAGTATAATTGTGAACGCTGCTGAAAGTGATCAGGTTAGAATCAAAGGCATAATCTCGAATCATACCTATGAATGTAAGACTTGCAGTATCTATTGGTATATCGACAATGTTAGATGTAGCGCCATCATATGATTTAACCACCTTAGGAGCTGCGCCATCGACGTTGAATAACCCATCGGCGTTTAACATCGTAAGCTTTGATGACACAACATTTGTTGGTGTATTTTGAGCCACGTTTTGGAATCGTTTCGTGTTTGGAGTGTTTATGAAGAAGGTTTTGATGTTGTTCTCATTTAATTCGAAGACGTTGCTGTGTAAAACAGCAAGATATATATCATATTCAGAGTTCAAATCGTTCGCTACGAGCCCAGATAGTTGAATACTCGGTCTATTATTCATGATAGCGTCAACTGTGCTGAAAGATGTTGTAATGGGATCGAAATTAGATGTCTTGATACCTTCCTCTAACCGAATGACATAGTTTTGTCCCAAATCATTTGACACATCAATCTTGACGTTGTATGTGAAACCCTCGTCAAGAGAATTGAATGAGATGGTGGTAGGGAGGTCCGCATACTTTGCATTCTGAAATGACTTAGTCGCAGTATTGATGATGTTATTACTAGCATCGAACAACTTGATCATTAAATCTACATTACTCGTCTTTGCTATAATGCTGTCTTCCGCTAATAGATTAATAACATTTAAATAATTTGTGGATGTAATATCATTGCCATTCAGAACAGTGAATACGTTAGTTTGAAAAAGCCCAGACACATTAGGAACACTTGAACCGCGAAGTAAAACACTGTTGTTGTTTGTAAGTGTCCTGACTGGAACGGGGTTGTCCAATCGAGAAGCTGGTAATTTGACGGTGGCTGCAACATAACCATCGTATGTCTCGTTATTCACATTGTTCGATAGGGCATACGTTATCGTAAAAGTGAGGTTATCTGTGGTGGCGATCTGAAAATTTGGAGCTGCAACGGCTGTATCACTATTGATGTCTATTCTGAAATCTGAAACAATTGAGGAGTGTACTTTATAAGTAGATTGAAACGTGATGGTCACACTGTTTGTTTCAGAAGCTATAGATGTGTTGGCGGTGAAATTGGACACCATAGATACAAATGTAATGCTGTTATCAACGTGGAATCTTAGAGTCGTCGACAGTGCGCTGGTCTTGGCAAGGGTAACATTGTCATCTGAATCCTTTAGCATCGCGTAGAAGTATATGTATTTATCAGCTTGAATATCTTCGCCATTTGTCAGTTTGTTTGACGCTGGAACATCAAATGTAGAAGTAGCTGTGGTGAAAGTCTGAAGTGTTCCATTACTAACCACGGCAGTCTTAATGGCATTATCGTTAGCCAAAGGGACATCGGTGACCAAATAATAGAGTTTCATGGGGTTGGCAACATCGACGACAGCGTTTTCAGACATGTTGGTGAGCTTGAAACCGTGAGTCAATCCCGAAGTCCTGGATACATCTATCGCCATCGTGAAATCTCCTGGGGCTGTTATATCCGTTGTTCTTATTTTAGTGTTGGTGTAATGTCTTAAAAGATTCGTATTAATTTCTATGGGCAAGTTGCTTGCCGTAGTATTAGATACGGTATCTGTAACAGATGCTGATATGTTATAATATACACCATCATCTAATCCTGTTAGTTCGTATGTTGTGTTAAGCGTTGGATCATCAACACTTAAAGAAGCAACAGTTAAGTTATTAGATTTAGCGAAAAATGTTACATTATAATCATTAAAAGTTGATTTTCCAGTATCAGTGGCATATGACCCATCGTTAATAGCATCGATGGTGAATCGGATATTACTTGCACCTATATAAGTGATTTTATAATCGACTGTTGGAGCTGTTGAATCTACATACATTTTATTGGAAACTGGATTGATGCTATATTGTTTCCCTAAATATTCGATGTTGTATTTTAAGAATGTATTCGTCGTAGTTAGTTTATCGAGATTACTGAATTTAAAATTCATTTGTAAATTATTATTTATAGAAACGAACTCACCTACGTTCGAAAATTGTGAATCATGTGCGTTGCTTAATGAAACTCTGAGATCATTGCCTTCAATTAAATCATTGTTAGTTTTGAAAACTGCATGAATTATTTGTGTGCTTTGATTATTGCATATGTCGGTTAGGTGGTTGGTGGCGTTTGAGAAAGTAACGTGGTTGAAGTTAGTGGATAGTTTATCCATGGTAATTCCTGAATATATTGAAATCTTATCTGTAAATACGATGTTCTTCGCTAAGTCCATTTTGTTATTATAGCCGCTTTCGTTAGTGGTTCCAGTCGTTCCGAAAAAGATAACAAAGTCGAGTATATTAACGTTAGTAAAGTCGAGAACATCAGTAAATCTACATATGAGTAAATCATTCATATATAGAGTGGCGCGATTTCGAATAGATTGATTAGGATCATAGTTGAATTGGAATCGAGCATTTGTGAATCCATTGCTGACTGCGCTGAGTGGAACAAGCTTAATAGTGGCGTCATGAGTAACTACACCTAATACAATTACACCGTTAGAAACACCTATAGTGATTGCGTCGTATAACTGCGAGTATGTTTTATTACCGATGGTCATGTAGTTATATTTGGTGTTATTGGCTACGTTCGTATCGCTCATTGTGAATTCGATGGTAAAGGCCCTGTTTGTATCATGAAACGCGTTAAGATCAACGTAACCGTATTTTGCTGTGCTGCCGTCTAATGTATATTGATTACCGGATATATTAACCAAGGCATCATTCTTGTTTATCAATGAATATGTGTTGCCATTGGTATCATTTCCTGAGATTTGACCATTACTAATATTCAATTCTAATAATTTAGACATGGTTTTAATTTATAAAATCTTTTTATTTGAATTAAAAAAATTAAAGGGCTACTTTTACGTATTTAAACAAAAAAAGCATTTAAAGAGTTAAGTAAGCAGTGAATGCGCTACTTTTTATTGATATTTCCAAAAGATTTGTGTCAAGTTTGATTGCTGACTTAGTTGCGTCGTTGCTGATACTGGTCATTATTGTTTGAACTGAAGTCTTTTCCTGAGCATTTAAAGGTTTAAGTGGTTTGCCATATTTGAGATATGCAAAGGTAAGTTCAACGAGTTTTTGAATCCAGTTCTCCCCAGTGTTTGTGCCTGTTGTGTATTTGGTATAAAGTTCAGCTACATTCGTCCATTTTAATTTAGTTTTTAACATTTCATACGAGTCTGCTTCTAACTTGGTGAATGACGGCGTATAGATGTTCTTCCACTTAATCACTCTGATCGCTGGATAGAATGATTTGTTAAACCCTTGCACTGTGCTCATGTCTCTTATAGGAGCTATCGTAACATTATCTTGTGTTGAACCAAGTAGAGGGTTTGTTGGTTCATGTCTGTAAACTTTATTAGAAACACGGTTAGCTTGTAAGGATGAAATGTAATAATCATATGAAGATAAATTATCACTTAATTGAGATTCGAACAAAATAGGCAAGTTATAATAGGATATAAAGTCGACAATGTATTCATTCTTAGACAAAGGTATGACCTGATCCTTGAGATTATACATACTCGCGAATTGTGGGTCTGAGAGTTGGACGTAGTTCTTTAAGTTGCATAATCCAGACAGTTTGTTAGATTGATCGAGGTAATATAATGAACCAACGTTGTCAAAATCGGATTTAAACTTGAGTCTGCCATCTTTCTTATTTACATCTAAAATATTGAGAGGAAATACGTCTCTAATTGTGGTGTTTGTTTCAATAGGTATTAGAACTTGTTTTGTGGGGGTTAAAATGATGTTGATTGCATTATTATCGAGTCGTTTGTTTAATCTGTTTGTTTTTTGGGCTTCAGTAAATAAGGTAACAACACCTGTAGAATCGAATTCATATAAATTATTTGTTCTTGTGGCGGTAATGAAAGTGTTTAAGTTTAAAGAGTTACTTGTGTTGAAGAGTTTGCCCAACTCGAAGTTAGCATTGGTTATAGAACTGATGCTGTTAGAGCCACTGTTGTTACTTGAGATGTTTAGAACATAATCAGTCAGAAATCCGAAATCATCGTTGTTTTTTGTTACAGCTGTAGAAGCTTGTAGCTTTGCTATGTTTTCGATTTTGGTAAATATTGTATTATCTACTATTGTTTCGCCACCAGCACCGTCGTCAAATTTCAATCCAGTGTTATTGAAAACGGCTGATCCTATACTAATACCTGTGTTCGCACCGATGGTTATTCTGGTGTTTATATTACTTCCGATTCGCATTGGTTTGTCTGTTGATAAAAAACCTTGATTATCACTCAAACTCACTGTGCCAACGTGAATCGTCCCTGCTGATACGAACAGTTCTTTAAATGGTTTTTCTAATGAACCTAATGATAAGTTTGAGTTTCCTGGTATAAGATCGGTATTAATAAAGTCCACACTTAAGTTAGAAGTTACCAAGTTTGACAAGCTCAGTTGTCCACTCATTTTAAATTTTATTAATATTTAAATCTTTGACCGAAGTATATAAATGTTTATTTTTTTAACTCATATAAATTAATAGGATAAATACTAATATGGCGCCAATTTTTTTAATGCTTGCATATAGTGAACTTCCTACTAAACTTCTATTCATGACAATCGTCCTGGCGATAATATCCTTTCTCATATATATTTTCATGGAGTTCTTCTCCAAGAATAGGTTTAGAGGCATTAGTCTCGGTGTATTCTCAAAGATGATTTCTCTGAACGATTACATTGAGAAGTTCAATAGCGAATTGTTCATGGATTTTGAAAACATAGCGACTTATAATGCAAAAAATATCGACTATTTGTATAAGGGCGACGCTATTATATCTGAGATCACCGATTTCATGAAGTCTATAAAGTCTAACAGGGACACTTTCAACCATGTGATGTTCTCCTTCTTCAAACCTAACAACTCTTTCATAACGTCGAGCAACGATGGTGCGGTCATAAACACCGATGGACCAACGGCGCGATTGCGGTTGATAATGGAGAAACTATACAGAGATGAGTTTCACAATGCATTCGGAGCATGGCTAAACTACAATTCCATATGGAATTTCATAAACAAAGACTCTAATACATTACTCGACACACTGGTTTTCAACTACATCTCGGATGATCAATTCGTATCGACTCAACATAATGTAAAAGCTGATTATGTTATATATTATAACAAGTTAAAGGCTGTTAAGCTCAGTAGGGGCGCAAAGAAATCTACTGAACTATTTAATCAACTTATGTTTTCTAACGATGACATTACCGCGCTGAGTAACATGTTGAAGCGGACGATAAAAGATGAACTCATGAGAGGTTTAGACTTGAGTGAAGATAAAAGAGACGCTATTGATAAAATGATGTTCGTAGGCCCTACGAAAAACTCTACGAATTACGGCAATATCTCACTTGATACATTTGAAGACGAATATTCTGTGTTAGACGATAAGCCGAATGTCGGTTTGAATACTCTATCGAGAATGGGAATATCGATAGATATGTTGAACAATCTAAAAAATCTAAACAATGCTATCAGTTTCGTAGATACTCTTACTGTGCTCTCTAAGGCAAATTATAACGTTTCTAATGGTATGTTTAATTCGAATGTGAATAATCTGCATAGATCTGTCATAGAGGCTGTTTCACAGGCGAGCAAAAAGTCTAATATACAAGAGAAATACATGCTTGTTCATAATGCGTGTTATACGTTGTTCAACGAATTATTCTATTTTAAGTATGAGAAAGAAGGACATAATGTGTTTCTGTTTCATAAGAATACGGAGACCTTTGATGAATCGAGGGGGAAAACCCATGCGATATGGAGATTATGCCACTTGTTCTTTAACTTGCACATGATGAATTGTTTCAAGTTACAGGTGACTGGTGCGATATCTTTCATGGATGATAATGAAGTATTCAAAAAAGAAATTGATTTCATAACGGATGCTCACGTTAGTATAGCGAGGTTGAAGTATCTCATTCAAGATTATTTCATCATCATACAGCAGTATAATGATAAGCAGTATCCAGATGAGAAGGATGTAAAGGACTTCTGGGAGAAGCGTGTAAATGCTTTCGGATTTGTTGTGGCGAGAACAAAAGAGAACAGACCGCGAAATGTTCCAGATAGTGAATATGGGAAGGCGAAGGTGAATAGGCAACGTTCAGATGATATGTGGGAGGCGGATACGGATTATGTTTTACAGAAGAATACTCCATTGGCTTTATACTTAGAGTATTTAAAGGCAATCTTTATACAGTTCAAACATCCGCGTATTCCCTTCTTTCAGAGCATAATGGCTTATATACGATACATGATCCCGCCACCGAATGTTCTTTTGGATAACTTTATGAATCAGATAAAAGGCACACCTGCTGTATCATCTAACACAGGCAATTCTATTGAATACGATTTTTCTTTTATATATAATCCTTATTATGATGGTTTAGGTAGTGGTCTAGATAAGTTTGAATCGTTGGAGGATTCTGCTGTGCGAATGACGAGCACTATAGACTTGAAAACACATGGGGATAAGATAGTCACGGCGACTGAGGTGACAAATCAGGTTATAAACGAGAAAAGAACAGAGACTATTACGAATATGGACAAAGCTCAGATAGAAGCGGATAGAACATCTGATGAGACTGTAGAAGGTGAAGGTGAAGGTGAAGATAAAGGTAAAGGTGAAGGTAAAAGCACACTTCCTGTTAGAATTAATCCAAGGGATGGTAAGTCAAGTAAGCCTGCGTCTACACCTAAATATGGCACAAGAGATAAATTTGGTGATAGTAAGCCGAGTAGTAGTAGTCCTGCACCTAACAAAAAGAAAGGTGGAATAAGAGGGTAGATGCTCTTGAAATCATTTTTATATCTTTTAATAATTAATTAATTATAGCAAAGAATGTCGGATTTTTTTAAAACTTTATTCGCGCTTCCTAAATTGATTGTTGACATATTAAAAGCGCTCATCAAATTGATTCCAAAGATTATGGTAGCGTTTGTCAAATTTGTTATAACGTTCATAACGAAGATTATTCCGCTCATCATAAAGTTTATAATGAATATTGGGGTTATACTTGAGACATTAATTCATTATTTGAAGAATCCTACTGAGTTGTTCGGTTTCATCATAACTGTGTTGACGTTCATACCCGTAATGTTTATAACTATATTATATCATATACCGCTTGATAAAGCGTTAAAATTGGGCGATTTCTTTATGTATGTGCTCTTAATAATACCATACACAGCTTTGATGATCAGTGCTACTGTGTTTTATTGGCTTCCAATAAGATTGATCATAGAGTATTTTATCTTGGGTAGTTTAGATAAAATATTGAATGGTTCTATATCTAGTTTCTATTATAGGTATTTTATAGCCTGTGAGAATCCTCCAGATAGTTGGTATATGACACCTGGTTTTCATATCGGGAACAAGAACATAAGTAGGATATTCGCTTATAACAAGTGTCCTCAGGGATTTAAGCCGAATGGTATGTTTTGTGAGAAGATGCCTTATTTTGAACCAGCGTATTGCACAACTGCGCATATTTATAGAAAGTATGAGGGTAGTGAGGCACAGTTTAATGGTTTATACTTTCCAGGGAATTTCAACTATTCAAACGAATTCCTTAAGAAAAGCGCTTATAAACAAGCGGAGGATATAGAAGACTATAAAAAACAAGTGGCTGAGCATCATGCAAAGTGTGAGTCTGCGCATGAGGGTAAGGATACGTTAGTTAAGTCTATATGTAAGGGCTTGGCTGTGGATTCTGAGGCTGACATTAAGGGGTTGTGTCAGAAACAGTATTGTGCGCATACTAACGAGGCTTTTTGTCATCTGTTTGCGGATTCGAGTATAGAGAATAAGAATGGAAGTAGTAGTAACATATTGGCAATGGTGAGGATAATGGTGTTTGTCTTGATACTGATTATAGTGAGCGTATATTTCAATAAGAAAAAATAAGGTGGGTGATGATTTTTTTTAAAAATACAATGATGATGATTTTTAATTTTTAATTTTGAGAAAAAAGTTTTCATCATCATCATCATCCAAAATATATAATCATCCGATGTTCGCGCAATCCATATAGATCTCTCGTGGGATTTAATAACAGATTATCTAATACATTATATCATTTTCTTTAAACATTCATATTCACTTTATAGCAGATATAGCCTCTGGCTAAGATACCATTGTATTCATATACTTTTATAAAGGATTTCCATATACATTCTATTGAGAGATCCTTATACAGTTGTCGAAACATCCATATGTAAGTCGCGAACACTTCGGAGAGCTACACGAAGGGTTACGTATCTTTATAGTTCCATTGCTAATCAACTTCTATTTATTTGAATGATCGCTAACAGGTAGAGAACACTTTGTGGATATTCGGGACAATGATGATTTTTTTATTTTTGATTTTCCAAAAAACTTTTCATCATCATTTTGTTTGATGATTTTTTATTTTTGATTTTCCAAAAAACTTTTCACCATCATCATCATCATCATCATCCAAAATATTTATTTAATCATACTTTTTATAATGGTCGCATAATCTATATAGATCTCTCGAGGGATTCAATAACAGATTATCTAATACATTATATCAGTTTCTTTATTACGTAATATTGACTTTATAGGAATATATAACTTTATGTACTTTTATAAAGGATTTCCATATACATTCTATAGAGAGATCCTTATACAGTTGTCGAAACATCCATATGTAAGTTGCGAAGGTTCGCGCCATGCCTTGGTGATCAGTTGTTATTTAACTTCTATTTATATAATATGAAAGCAAAACACTAAAGCACACTTAGGGAACTTTGATGTTTTTTTTTGATTTTGATTTTGATTTTAGTTTTTCATCATCATTCTCAAAATAATTTATTTTACAAAATAGTTTTTCATCATCCTACTTCATAGTCTTTTGTTTCTTTTTACTATATTTCCCAGACTTGACATATTTCCGCTTTTGCTCAGTCTGAATCTTTCGTTCAGTAAACTCAACATCTCCGCAGATTTTTGCTATTTCCAAGCACTCATCCAACTTGGTCATAATTCCATATATTTGTTTATATTTTGTACACGCAAAAATCTGCACTTTTCCTTTGTGATCGAAAGCACAACTATATTCTTTGCCATCTTCCAACACATACAACTTAATAGCCGTCCGTCTTCCTCCGAGCTCATGCATAGGATCCACGACTCTACTGAATATTTTTGTTTCTCTTGCAATGTTTGGAAAATAATCCAACCCCTTAATATTAAAACCAATGTCGTATTGTGCGTTGAGAAGGTTCAGCGTTGGTCTCACGCACATAACACCAAAAATATCTGAACAAATATTCTGCAAATTCACCAAGAACTCTTTTATACCCAAGTCAATTATCTCAGATTCGTTCCCTTCAGTCCCACCGTTCATTTCAGAACCAACATACTTTATGACGTTAACCTCTGGAAATCCACCGCTGATCTTCAAGCGCCTTTTGTTAACAAAGTATAAGAGAGAAATATTCAAGTCTCCAGGAACAGTCTTACCATGCATGTGTAATGTGCCAACAGTACTAACATGCTTCTTGTAATCAGACTCTTCGGGTAAAACATCAGTGTCCCATGTCATCAGTTCGTGGTGTAGCTGGCCTTTTTTAAGAAATGACACCTGTGAGAATTCTATGTGATCAATAACGTGAGTAGCTTGACGGGATTCCCGTTTCGTCGAGTTACAGTACTGATGTATACTCCCTAAGATCTCTTCAAAGCTTGAACTGTGAACCATTGAAACAGCCTGATACATAGTCAGCTTCAACTTCTCATCACGCAAAGGTCCTTCGCGCACATCGTCCATCGTTAAAGGGTCAAGATCTTACACTGAAACTTGAGTGCGCAGATCTGATACTGTGTTCCTGGATTTTTTCGCTTTAAGTATACTTAATTTCATTATTATGATTTCATTATTATGATTTCATTATTAATGATTTTGTTAATAATTAATTTATTAGCAATATCCTGGATAATTTGAAATAATATGAGTTTTTATCCTATAATAAATTCGCTCAACTGTCATCATCAGACTTTTTTATTTTATGTATAATATGTAATGATATATGGGTCTAAAAGATAAAATTAAAAAAGGATTTATGAAAATTATAGATGCTGTTTTAGAGGGTATCTTCAAACCTCTCTTGATCCCAATCAGATTCATTCATAAGATCATACTGAAAATATGGGATATTATATTACTCATCATCAATATATTCATATCATTGGTAGAAGCCGCGATACAACTCTTAGAATTTTTTCTGAAATTTATAGAAATATTTGTTGAACTCCTATCAAATATAACAGATTACATATTCAACCCTTTTAAACTACTCATATTATTAATACAATTTGCTATATTATTCATAAGCTTCTCTATATCTTTCGTATATCATACTTTCGCATTTCCATCCAAAAAGTCTTCAAGGTTCATGGATCTCAAATTTGTCGAATTTGCCCTATATGGTGCCATACTCATCGCAATCTATACACCTATTATGATAGGATATTTCGCCTATTGGTTTATTTATAGACTCATCATAGAATATGTTATTTTACATAACATCGACAAATCCACCGGTGGATATATATCATCATTCATGTATAGATATTTCATAGCATGTGAAAATCCCCCAGATGCCTGGTATATGACCCCCTCATGGCATAAGGGAAATCAAAACTCTAAACACATCTTCGTGTATAACAAATGTCCATCTGGATACTCCACCAATAACGCTGTAGCACTATTTTGCAAACGTAATAATGATTACGAACTCACCGTGTGCCCTCATGCAAACCTTTATCGCGCAGAGAAAGATCTCAACACCATAGGACACTTGAGAAGTCAAGATTTTAATCATAATAGATTCGAGTTTATGAAGTTAAAGAAGAACAGACAGAAAAGAGAGATAGACACCTACAGACACACAGTTGCAGCAAACAATAACACATGTGCAGTTAAGATGCAGTCTAAAGATAACCTCATCAAGAGTGTTTGCATGAAAACATCCGATAAAATATATAAGAACAAGATTCATCAACTGTGTAGCGATATATACTGCACGAACGACACATACGAACCATTGTGCCATAAGCTATCATATACTGATGACTTGAACGGCGACAATGTTTTTAAAAATAATAGTAAGACCATACAGATCATCATGTATCTATTTCTCGTGGTGATCATTATGGTTTTGGTGGCGGGAAAGTTTTTGGATAAGAGGACAATTTAGGCTTGTTGATTTCGATGTTATCACACATCAGAGGTCCTCCACAGACACCCTTGACATCCACAGCCTGAATACCGTTAGCGCCATCGATTATGTTAAGACTCACGTATTCGCCCCTCTTAAGAGTCTTGAAATTGCTATTGAGTGGTTGAATACCACTGTGATGAACAAAGATGTTATTACCCTTATGCTCACCAGAATACACTGTAATGAAGCCATAACCCAGCTTCTTATTAAACCACTTACAGCAACCGATCACATCCCCGAATTGCTTATCAGTATTTATCTCGATGATCATCTCAGGATACGTATCATCTGTAGGACAAGCCATTGTTGTTTTCAATTATAATCAATATATGTGGGTATAACTTTAAATAAATTATATATGTATCTTATGTAAAATATAAATAATGAATTTTATTACATTGATTGTGATATTAATAGTAATCTGCTACATCATCGTATACACTAAACCTAAACTAAACACTGAAATAATCCAAGGCAGCATAGCTAACATCAACCCCGAACTGTTTCTGGAAAAGCAACCAGTGCTCATATATGATAAAATAGTTAATATCCAAGATATTATCGACTCGTCCTTTAAATACCTTTACACCTTCACTCAGACACACTCTGTTATTAAAGACAACATTTACCAAAGCAATTCACGATATACTCTGATACATAATACGAGTGACGAAGATTTGTTTGTATATATTAACAAATCCAGAAGAAAACATAATCATTTGAATGCATTCTATTCATGCTTACATAAGGACACTTTTGATGAGAGCAAACGTATAGAGATCCCTCTCAGTTCCCATAACGTTTTGGTGGTGCCCTATCTGTTCTTGTTTAAAACCAGTGAAACAGTTTCTGTAACTTTTCTAAATGATATTGCCCACATTATTTCTCCATGATGATGGGGACATTACTCTTAGGATTAGTTAAAGTTAGAGAAACACTACTCTCAGGGATAGGGATATCGCCCGTGAGAAATTTGATGTTAGGAACAATGTTGATGTTCGAGTAGGATTGAAGCGTCTTCCTGCATTTATCCAGCTCGTGGTCGAGATAATAGATCATCTCCTCATAATCTTCCGCCTTAAAATCGTATTTGAAATGCTTTATCGTTAAGTTAGATGATAATATTCTCTTATTAAGTTCTGCGACTATTTCCTTTATTGTTGTCTTAGATAATTTCTTAAGAAGATCATCAATCTTATTTTTGGAGATTGTTTTATTTCCAATCTCTTGGAGAGGGCCGCCCTTGTTGTTTTGCCATAAATACACCATATACATGAGAACGTCTTTTTTACGATTCACACCAGATTTAAGAGTGCCGTCAGGGGCTACTAAATTTTTCTTGGATAAGTTCGTAAGTGACTTTTTGATTTCGGCTGCTGAAATTACTATCATGCTCTTAATATCACTGATCATCAGTGCCTTGTTTTGTTATAATATCAAAATATATTTTATTTGAAGACGATGATGTATGTATTCTCTTTTTTTCTGGGATATAGTCGATGTGTTGTTGTTGGTTTTGAAGTTGAATATTAGGAAACTGTAGCATTGCCAGTGTATTCAAATATGATCGCTTTGTAGGTAATGAGATCATACCCAATTCTTGAAGAATATAATCTATCTTGAACATTATCTCTAAGAATGACTTACGAATTATTGGTTCCTCTGTGAGAGCGAACTGTGGCGAGTTGATGATCATTACATCAATGATAGAATAGAGAATATATATTCTATTCTTAACCTGTGTCTTAACATAATTACTACTGAATATGTCCAGTTGTAGTTTTATCCATACAAGCAAGTCTTTGTTAGATGCTGTCGTCTTGGATGCTACTGTCATCAACTCAAACCACACCAACCAAATATAATCATTCTTATTCTTATCTTGAATAGTTTTAAGATTCATTTTAACCGTATCCTGTTGTTTTGTTTTTATGCTTTTAAAACAAATGTCTTTACAAAGGTCTCTATTTGAGTTATCGTTGATGAGAATCCCCAGATCATGATGTTCATATTGTGTGGTCTTATTAGCCTCATAATTTGGTAAGCAATTTATTTTAGAATAATACAGCAGTAAGAATAGTTCCACCATAAGTTTGCATCCTTTCGATTGATCAGTTTCGTTAGAGAGTTTTGATAGTCTAATGACGATTCCTTTCAGTAATTGACAATTGATTGTTAGAGAATAATATTTAGCATAAAGCTCTATAAAGACGTGAATTAACTTCTGCTTACTTTCATAGAATTGTTTGCATATCATATAACACAAGGCGATGACATTTTTATTTTTAATAGTTTCGAATATTTCATCAAACATCATTAATTAAACACTCGAATTAAATTTCTGCATTTTTTCAGCGCTATTAAGAATGATGGTATAATTCACTATAGACTGTAAATAGAATATCATCAATGTCTTTTTAGCTTTGTTCTCTAAAGCCGCTAACTGTTTCTCTGTCATCAGTTTTAGTTCAAGCGATCCATCGACGTCGTTTTTAATAACCATATCACCCAACATACCATTAAGAATACCCATGATGTTAAGGAAATCATTCTCTTGCTTTTGCAGTTTTTTTAGAATCACCTTAGACTTTGGCAAGATGTATTTCTTCTTAATATAACAAGTATCCGTTGAGAATATAGGGTTATTTTCAGACACTGCAAACAACAACTGATTATTACCGCCCTTCTGTTTCATATCAACATTCATATTATATATTTCATTGTCAAATGAATCAAATTTCTTCATGATGAGTTTATCAGCATCGTTCAATCGCATTCGCTTATCTAATAATAAAGAACCTATCAGATTTTTGAAAACTCTCGCCTCATCCTTAGAGAGCACATCATCAATTAAAGTTGCGAATCCGCTCAATTCCGAAAGATCCAATTTTCTTGCTATTTTAATGGATTTAGCCGTGGGCGTTGTAGTGGGCGCGAATACATTATTATGATACTGCTTGCTCTCGCAATATTTAACCTCTAACAATTCATCTATCTGATTGATGTTTCGGATACAAATACCTGCGATACTATTCTCTCCATTGTTTTCAGCGTCCATGATCTTATAAGTGGCTTGAACAAGGACGAGAAGACGACTGTAATGCTTTGAAATCGAGTTGCAAATATCTTCTTTAAGTAGTTTAGGTTTAGGCCGCGGGATGACGATGATGTTATCGTGGAATTCTTCGAGGTATGCTTTCTGATACTTGCGTAGGTTTTTCTCGAGGACGTATGTGAAAGATTCACATAGTGCTTCCTTTGATACGTGCAAGTCTTTGATGTTTGCTACTGTTTTAGATAGAGTTTTCATCTCTACGATGAGTTTGTCATGAAACACCTGCTTACTTTTAGTGTTACCCATATTAATTATACATCATAGAAAAAATGGGGGATGAAAAAAATATGAAAATGTGATAAAGGATTATTTATTATCATCAATATATAACAATGAAGTGTGAATTCTGTAAGGAGAAGACACACCTTCCCTTAAACTGTAAAAATTGTACTTTAAGTCTATGTATAAAGTGTTATGCTCCTGAAAAACATACCTGTGCAAAAATTGATATATTCATTTCAAAGTTGAAATTAGAACATACTGATAAACTTCATAGTAATCTCTGTAAATCAGACAAAATAGAAAATCGAATTTGACTTAAATAATATTATACATATTATAATATTATGGCTACCAACATCGAACCCATCCTCCAAGAAGACAACTCAAGATTTGTTCTTTTCCCTATCAAATACAACAAGATATGGAAAATGTACAAAAAAGCACAAGCGTCCTTTTGGACAGCTGATGAAATCTCATTCAAACAGAGTGATCTGGATGAGTGGGAAAAATTAGACGCAAACTCAAAATTCTTCTTAGAGAGACAACTGGCGTTCTTTGCGGGAAGTGATGGGATCGTTATGGAGAATCTGGCCTCGCGATTCTGCAGAGAAGTAGCTATTCCCGAGGCTAAAAACTTCTACGCATTCCAGTTGGCTATGGAGGGAGTTCATAGCGAGACATATTCTCTGATTATCGACACATACATCAAGGATGAAAAAAAGAAGGCACATCTGTTTAACGCCATAGATGAGATTAAATGCATTCAAGACAAAGCTCATTGGGCTATGAAGTGGATCGACAACCCACAGATTGATTTCGCTTTGCGACTCATTGGATTCGCTATCGTAGAAGGCGTGTTCTTCTCTGGGGCTTTCGCTTCCATCTATTACGTCAAAGAGATGGGTATTCTCGAGGCACTGACGTTCAGCAACGAGCTGATCTCAAGAGATGAGAGTCTTCATACAGAGTTTGCGATTCTTTTGTTTTCGTATGTGGTTCATAAGCCTAATGAAGACGTGGTGCATAACATATTTAAGGAAGCGGTAGCTATCGAAATCGAATTCATCACTCAGACAATCCCTTGTAACTTACTTGGATTGAATTCTGACTTGATGTCGGACTATATTAAATTCACTGCTGATAGGTTATTGGTTCAGTTGGGTTATTCGCAAATCTGGAACATCAACAAGTGTCCTTTAGATTTCATGGAGCGAATCTCTTTAGACAATAAGAGTAACTTCTTTGATGTGAGAGTTTCTGATTATTCCAAGGCATCTATCAATAACGAAAAGTGTGAGTTGGTGTTTGTAGAGTCTGATGATTTCTAAGGGGAAAAAACAAACAACATACATAAGGCAATAAGACATTAATATAATACAATTCAATTAAATTAAATTTAACTTCGCTTTTTGTTCTGTTATTTTTTATCTACATTTTCGGGTAATATAAACTTAGCATACATTGCTAACTTCTTGTAACATTTGTTGATAGTAACTTCTGAGATGTCGCAAACTTTTGATATTTGTTTTTTGGTAATGTTATGGTCGCCCATAAGGCTCACAAGATAGATGACTCCAGCTGCGATAGATGGTGGGGCGTTCTCCGCGACAATCGAATACTCATCAGCTTTTTTGATGACGTATATACACGTGTCTATGATATCGGATCTATTGAGCTTCGTGCAGAACCTCCTGATGAAATCTTCGGGGGTCGATGAGTCATAGTTGATGTTCATGATCTCATTGAATTTCTTACATCCCTTAGTCATTGTCGAAATATTCAGGTTAAACATCTTAGCGATTTCTTTCGCGCTCCTTGGCACGTTATTAGACTTGCATGACATGTAGATGCTCGATGCGATAAGGCCATTTCGGTTATCTCCTCTTGAGATCTTTTCCTCTGATAACTTCTTATAGAGAACCTTGGCGTCGTCGATGATGGTCTGGGATAAACCACTGTTGCCTGCTTGAACGTTGATGTTATTAAGAATATTAAACAAGCTTCTTTCTTTATAAGGCATAGAGTTCCATAGGTGATACTTTCTCATCTTTGTGTATTGAAAGAACTTGTTGGCGGTATTTTCCATTCCGATGACTGATCCAATAGAAGATTTAGGCATGAATTGATTAACTGGCATCCCACATCGTGTCGGGTTACTGGACTTGTTGTCTTCGCTTCCATAAAATCGCCATTCGGCGTTAGTGTCCATGACTTTGTTTTGAACCATGGAGCATGCCGCACAAACATATTCGTTCCCTTGAAAATTGAATATGGTAGAGTTGCATTTTTCATTTACGCATTCCATCTGCTCTTCAAGAGCGTTGATGTCAAGGTCGATAGTGGTTCCATCTTCGGAAGTCTTTAAATTCTCTAACTGCTTCCAGATGGTTTCAAACTCGTCAAAAGACTGAAAACTTTCTGTTTCCATATTTAAATGTTGTCTGGTGTGCATGAAATAGAATTAATATCAAATTTTTATATCGTATTTGATAGCTTTTTTTCTTCGGGGGATGGCACGATTGATTTATATGATGATAAACGCATACCAACTATGATGTCTAAAATAAATAAAAATGAAATAGTTCGAATTGTATATAATAATGAGTCTCTGGATGAATTTACGAGATTCATATCTGTTTTCTTGATGAATGAATTAAACATTAAGTCTTGTGCTGAAAGATTGACTATTTGTTCGATGAAAAATATAATTATTAATCCGTTGCTGATCTAATGATGGTTTTTCATCAACATCATCATCATCATCATCATCATCAACATCATCAACATCATCATCATCATCATCATCATCAACATCATCAACATCATCATCATCATACACATAGTGTTCGCGACTTACATATGAGATCCTTCGATAATAGTATAAGGGATGTCTATAAAATGTATATATAATTCTTTTATAAAACCATATTTAAGTTATATACAGGGCATATATTGCTACTGTTGTTATCATATTAATCTCTAAAGAAAGTTATATAAATATCATAGAATATCCCTTATAAAATCTTCGAGTAACCTATATGATTTGCGCGATACAATGATGAAAATATCAAAAATATAGAATTAAATGTTCCCAGCACATAACATTGATTTCACCTCACGTATAATATCCTCTGGAATATTAACCATATTTACCATATTCATATTGTTGATGAATTTATCATTTGATTCATAAGTTCTGTATATATCCTCAATACTTGTCTCATTTATATATTCAATTGCCCTCTTTTTTGTCATCAACTTCGCAATGTTGTCCGATGGATCACCACCCAACACCTTCAACAGAATGTCTTTATCATTTGACCCTAAACTCTTATCTCTTAAGGGTTTCAACTTCAGATCATATATTTCTGTCTTATCATCCAATAATTGTAAATAATCGTTATCACCAGTTATGATGATCTTCTCTTCATCAGAGTGAGCGTGGCGAGCATATATATACACCAAATCATCCGCCTCTGCTCTCTCATGCTGAATACAATGAACTTCAATAGGTAATATCTTACGTCGATACTTGAAATCTAACAGCTCTATCTTCAACTGCGGAACAACCTCGTTTATAATCAAAGGAAACGTTCTCTCATCGAAATCAGCCATTTTCTTTCTATCCTTATACGTAGGCATAATCTCAGTGCGCCAAATATTACATCTCGGACAATCCATCGCGAAAATCAGCTTCTTCGGTTTGAACTTCCTACAGAGTTTTTGTATAGAGTCCTTGAACGTTTTCACATACATATCCTTAAAGGTTTCATCAGATAAAGAGAGCTCCACATCTTCACGATGAGATATCTTCAAATACGATTTGATACTATAGAATTTGAAGAATATGGCATACGATAAATCAATTATCAAAATCATTTTGATGATTAATTATTTAACCATGTCATTTTTTAAATGAGTTATAATTAGATATAAAAAATGATAATCATTTAAAACATAATACTCCATTAAATATAATAAGTTGCATTACACCAACATCATCAATCAACATGGGGATTCCTTTCTATTTTTCTAACATTACCAAATCTCACCCCTCAATCATCAAAGGCCAATCATATTTGACCAACACCGACTATCTCTTTCTGGACTTCAACTGCGCTATTCATCACTGTAGCAATAAGATCAAAACAGACACACACTATGATATTAAAAATCACGAAGTTCTCCTCATTAAAGAATGCATCATATACATACACAAAATTATGGCTCAAACCATCGTCAATAAACTTCTTTACATTTCCATAGACGGTGTTGTTCCGTTTGCCAAGATGACTCAACAGAGAAAGCGTCGGTATCTTAGTGTATGGAGAAACACCAGGCTTAACACCGAGGCCTGGGACAGTAACGCTATATCTCCTGGAACTACCTTCATGAGCAAACTGAGTGATGCTTTAAATGAATTTAAGAGTAAGAACATCGGTAGGTACAATATCATAGTCAGCGACAGCGGAGAACCTGGAGAAGGCGAAACTAAGATATTCAATTATATTTCAAAGGAGCAGATCACAAAGCAACAGATTGTCATTTACGGATTAGATGCAGACTTGATCATGTTAAGTATGCTCATCGGAAACCAAAATAACATCTATCTGATGAGAGAATCACAATTTTATAGACATCATATGGATTCAGACTTTCTCTACATGGACATTGATCTATTGAAAAGCGAACTTAAGACATTCATCGACTCGTCAATGTCTAATAAACTTAAGAACTCAATAGAGACATACATCGTCATATGTTTCTTTATAGGTAATGATTTTGTTCCATCATTATCTTATTTAAAAATTAAAAATGGTTCCATTGATTTCATCATGCACGTCCTATCACAAATTATCATGGATGGTGAAGAACTCATTCACTTCAACGCAGTTACCGTAAAATGGGAGCTCAATTGGATACTGTTCTCGAGGCTGATAAATCAGTTGTCCAATTACGAGGATCACGATTATGCCAAATGCCATGAGAAATACTATTCCTACACAAAACACCGCGCTGGCGCTGGAGGCGATGATGCTGAATACTACGACAACTATGGTATGTATGTAAAACCAGACGATACCATTTGCCCTCAAGAGGATGGCTGGCGTAGTAGATACTATAAAGCTCTGTTTCCACCCATTAAAGTAGATACAGTGTGCAGAAAGTATGTTGAAGGTATTAAGTGGATTGTCGAATATTATTTCAACAAAAAGTGCTATACGAAATGGTATTACACTTTCGATTATTCACCAACTCTGTTCGATCTGAATAACTTTCTCATCGTCAATGACGTGAATGAGATCTCTCATGATGACAGCGAGGAGTATGTTTTGCCGTCACAACATCTTATGCGGATCTTGCCGAAGTCCTCAGCGCATCTGCTCAGTGACGCTCAGAAGGCTTCCTTGGATACGTTTAAGTATGCCAAGTATTTCCCTGTAGATTTCAAAATACAGACTTACATGAAGCAATATCTTCACGACTGTATTCCGATTCTACCACCTATGCAGTTACATGAATGATAACTCAGTGTTAGTATTCGTAATGTGCATGTGGTTAAACTTGTTATTAATGACGTTATAATATATATATTTCTTTTTATTCAGGATTCTCTCCTTCCTACACAGCTTGTGGTCGAATAGTTTCAAAAATTGTGATAAAATTGTGATACATCGTTTTGGAGTGATGTTATTCAAATATATGTGGGATTTACAAGGCAGATAATAAATGATGAGGTCTGGAATGTGGTTTTCCATTTTTTCAACTGTTTTCAATTCAAGTAAATCTTCCTTACAGAATTCTTTTTTATCATCTAAACCATTTAAACCGAAGAATGTAAGCATTACGTTCATAAATTCAATGGGTGGTTTCTCTGTAAATAACTGAAATAGTTTCATGTTAGCGCTATAATAATTATAGAGATAAATATAATCATGTCCCTCTTACCTATGCGAAGATCATTTAAGAAATATACGATACTCCTTATAGTAATAAGATTAAATAAAGATGCTTCATACCGATTCCCAGGTGCTCACAGTGTGTGATTTCAAAGACGATATGCTGGTATGTATCGATGATAGGCAATTTTGGAAATTAAAGACAGTCCTTTCCACCGAAGATACCGCCCGATGATAACATATTCTGATATGTTCTTGAGTTATCCAAGATACTAACACAGAAATAGCTTCCAAATAGCAATATGGAGACGGCTAAGGTCACATTGACATACTTCACATCTCGATTGAAATAAATAAGCTTACTATTTATCAACTGGTATTGTTTTTCATATTGTCTTAATGTTTCTGTATCAGCTTTCGATAGTTCGAGGTTTATATCTTTATCTTGAGGTGCTGCGCCACCCGACATCGTCGCGAAGTGACTATCTATAATTCTTTGATATGCCTTTATTTGTTTTTGTTTTATTTGTGTGTTACCATTCTCGTTTGTTGGTACATTATTAAGGTCAATATCAAATTGTTTATTGACAATATTGAATTGTTTCAATTTTTTTCCGTAATCTGTCAGTTCAGCCTTCAATTGTGTTGCATCAGTTTCATTAGATTTTTCAAATTTGTCTAAAAGAGCTTGGAATTTCTTTCGTTTAATATCTACTTTCTGGTTCACATTGTTTGGATCGAACAGTTTGTCAGCACTCGATATGATCTCATCTAGTGCCGCTTTATTTGTCCAGAATTTACCAGCATCCGTCGATACAAAAGTCATGTAAAGTATCGAGAAGAATATGATGAGAACGATACCATTTGTCCACATTTCTGTGATAGGGAAAGGGGTAACGCGCATACTATTCTTGATGAAATTACATTTGTTATAGATCTCTATAACTTCTATGATTTTATAATAGAGTTCCTTACACACGGAAACATCTTTTCTGTTCTTCTTGTATTCCTTGAACTTGTCACTGAAGTTATCAATCTCCAACTCAAATTTAGAAGTGTTGATGACATTGATGATTCTGTCGTAATTCAAATCTGCCTTGTGTTTCATCAGATAACTCTGGATGAATGTGAAGAATATGGCAAAGGCGATGAATATCGAAGCTAATTTTATTGACTTACTCATTTTCATTGGTGTTTCTATTATATTTTCTGCACCTGTTGCTGTACTTGCTGCACCTGTTGCTGTTCCTGTTGCTGTTGCTGTTCCTGTTCCTGTTGCTGCACTTGCTGTTCCAGTTTCTGTCGCTGTTCCTGTCGCTGTTTCTGTCGCTGTTCCTGTTGCTGCACTTGCTATTCCAGTCGCTGTTCCTGTCGCTGTTCCTGTCCCTGTTTCAGTCGTTGTTCCTGTTGTCCCTGTTCCAGTCGTTGTTCCTGTCGCTGTTCCAGTCGCTGTTCCTGTCCCTGTTTCAGTCGTTGTTCCTGTTGTCCCTGTTCCAGTCGTTGTTCCTGTCGCTGTTCCAGTCGCTGTTCCAGTC
>Ga0209550_10000192_pt1 | contig 53890 bp, 52 predicted proteins | sample LauGreSuBDMM15SN_2_FD_187567 | JGI IMG/M metagenome (GOLD analysis project Ga0209550, IMG submission 187567) | Freshwater lake microbial communities from Lake Michigan, USA - Su13.BD.MM15.SN (SPAdes) (version 5) | ecosystem: Environmental > Aquatic > Freshwater > Lake | place: Lake Michigan...
GGCCGGGATGACAGGTTGGGAGGTAGGTCCCGGCGCAGGGGCCGGGATGACAGGCTGGGAGATGCATGCCGACTTGGGTTCTTGTGTGCGTGCGGTGCCGAGGTCCCACAGGCTGTCATCCCGGACTTGATCCGGGATCCATCTCTTGGACCCCTGAGACACCGCATTCATTGCAGTTCCTGCAGGTGAGATGGCGCGCGTCCTCACGGCCCCACCCATACGGCGGTGTTTTGAACCTTGAACGGCCGCAACCCATCGGTGACCACCCACAGTGGCTGACCCGGTGCCAAGACGCTGGACACCGCCACGCCCTGGGGCTCGATCAGGGGCTCCGGTCCTAAAGTGATGGCGCTGCCTGGCGCAGCGCGGGTGCTATCGGCCAACCAGTTTTGCGGCAGGCCAGGCGGTGGCAGGCCTTCAAAAACAAAACTTTGCACGGGTTTGGCTGAGTTGTCTTGGGTGCGCCAGACCACCGGCAACCCGTTGGCGCGTGCCTGGGCGCGGCCGGTTTCCAGCAGCACGGCCAGGCGTTCGGCATCGCGCTGCAGGGCGCTTTGGGCACTGTCTCGCAGCGACAGGCTCACGCCCGCGGTGGCCACGGCGATCAAGGCCACCACCACCAGCAACTCCAGCAGCGTGAAGCCCTGGGGCAGGGCGGGGGGGCGTTTACTGCCAGCTGCCGAGGTCGGCATTGTTGCCCTCACCGCCGGCCTGACCGTCAGCGCCAAAGGACAGCACATCCACCTCGCCCTTGATGCCGGGGTTCAGGTATTGGTAAGGACGGCCCCAAGGGTCGCTGGGCAATTTGTCCAGATAAGGCTTCCAGTTGCCCGGCACGGGCTCGGTGGTGGGCTTGAGGATGAGGGCGTTCAGGCCCTGTTCGGTGCTGGGAAAGCGCTGGTTGTCCAATTTGTAGAGCTTAAGCGCTTGCATCAGGTTGCCCACATCGGTGCGGGCAGCGGTGATGCGGGCGTCGTCAGCGCGGCCCAACACATTGGGCACGATGAGGGCGGCCAACACGCCAAGGATGGCCAACACGACCATCAGCTCGATCAAGGTGAAGCCGCGTTGGCGTGCAGGCGCAGGGCGAGCCGCAGCCGCGACAGCGCATGGGTGGGGGAGTGGGGCGTGGTCTTGCATGCCTTCGATCATAATCCGGCCATGTTGCAAATCTCCCCCACCCCACGAAGTGCCAATCTCTGGCCAGGTGTTTCGGCCGCTTTGGTTGGCTGTGCGGCTGCCGCCAGCGTGGTGTTTTGGGCGCTGAACTTCCCTGCCGGCAGTGCGGTGCAGGGTTTGCCCTCTGTGCAAAGCTCAGCCCAAGCCGTTACTGGTTCATCTTCGTCGCATTTGGCCCGAGCCTGGGGTGTGCAAGCGGCCTTGCCCGAGGTCAGCATCGCCCAATCCTCGCGCTTTGTGCTGTGGGGTGTGGTGGCTGGGGCTTCTGGCCGGGGCAGCGCCCTGATCGCGGTGGATGGTCAACCGCCTCGGCCTTTTCGGGTGGGACAGGCCGTGACGGATGGCGTGGTGTTGCAAAGCCTGGGGCCGAAGCAGGCGCAGTTGGGTGCCAGCGCGCAAGGCGCGGCTCTTTTTTCGCTCAGCTTGCCTGTCACAGACAAAGCGCCCTAAAGCGCCTTTCGCGTTGCATTGTCAGGCGCGCAAAAACAAACGGTACACCGGGTTGTCGGTCTCTTCCGCATACGGATAACCCAGCGCCTGCAAAAACTTGTCAAACGCTTTGTCGTCTTTGGCGGGAACCTGCAAGCCCACCAAAATGCGACCGTAGTCAGCGCCTTGGTTGCGGTAGTGAAACAGGCTGATGTTCCAGCCTGGGCGCATCAGGCTCAAAAACTTGAGAAGTGCGCCGGGGCGCTCGGGGAATTCAAAGCGCAACAGGCGTTCGTCTTGTGACAAGGTCGAGTGTCCACCCACCATGTGGCGGATGTGTTCTTTGGCCAGTTCGTCGTGGGTCAGGTCGATGGCCTTGAACTGGTGTTTGTTGAACTTGGCGGTGATCTTGCCGCTTTCGCCTTTGCCGTGTGTGCTCAGGCCCAAAAAAACGTGGGCCTTGTCCGAATCGCTCATGCGGTAGTTGAATTCGGTCACGTTGCGCGGGCCACCGGGCAGGCTGCCGATCAGCTCCAAAAAGCGTTTGAAGCTGCCGCGCTCTTCCGGAATGGTCACGGCAAACAGCGCTTCTTTTTCTTCACCCACGTCGGCGCGTTCGGCCACAAAGCGCAGGCGGTCAAAGTTCATGTTGGCGCCGCACAAGATGGCCGCAAAGGTCTGGCCCTTGCATTTGTGCGTGGCCACGTATTGCTTGATGGCCGCCACGGCCAGCGCACCTGCGGGCTCCACGATGGAGCGGGTGTCCACAAACACGTCCTTGATGGCGGCGCACACCGCGTCGGTGTCCACCGTCATGTAGGCGTCCACCAAGTTGCTGGCCACGCGGAAAGTTTCTTCGCCCACCAACTTGACCGCAGTGCCGTCCGAGAACAGCCCAACATCGGCCAAAGTCACGCGCTGTTTGGCGGTCACCGACTGGATCATGGCATCCGAGTCGTTCATCTGAACGCCAATCACCTTGACGCTTGGACGTACCGCCTTGATGTAGTTAGCCACGCCGCTGATCAGGCCACCGCCGCCAATGGCCACAAACACCGCATCCAGCGGGCCTTGGTGCTGGCGCAGCATTTCCATGGCGATCGTGCCCTGGCCCGCGATCACGTCCGGGTCGTCAAAAGGGTGCACAAACGTGAGGCCCTGCTTTTTCTCCAAAAGCACCGAGTGGTTGTAAGCGTCTGAATAGCTGTCGCCAAACAACACCACCTCGCCCCCAAAGCCTTTGACCGCATCGATCTTGACCTGCGGTGTGGTGGTGGGCATGACGATCACGGCGCGGGTGCCCAGCTTGCTGGCGCTCAGGGCCACGCCTTGCGCGTGGTTGCCCGCCGAGGCGCAAATCACGCCTTTTTTGAGCTGCTCAGGGTTCAGGTGCGCCATCTTGTTGTAAGCCCCGCGCAGCTTGAAGCTGTGCACGGGCTGCTGGTCTTCGCGCTTCAACAGCACCTGGTTGCCCAAGCGCTTGGACAGGTTTTTGGCCGTTTCCAAGGCGGACTCGGTCGCCACGTCATAAACCTTGGCGTTGAGGATCTTGATCAGGTAATCGGCGGGTTGGAGGTGTGGGGTCGTCATGTCCGGTGCGATGGCAGACGTGCCGCATCGCCTAAAAAGTGTGGGCTTGATGATAACGGGCGATAACGGCCAAAAAAAATGCCCCAAGTCTTGCGACTTGGGGCAAATCCACCTTTCCAGAGGGTGGAGGAGACAACCGGTGCATGCAAAAAAGCACGCTTGTTCGCAATTGTACGGGTGTTTTTGTTGCGTTGCAGCAAGTTGAGTGTCTCGAAGTGCAAAAACTTGTAAAGTTGATCACCTCCAAAACCACTCAAAATCCCAGCGTTCAGCACGGATGACACACAAGGAAACAAAATGGAATGCACAGTCACCTGGACCGGCGCTGCCGGTACCCGCTCCGGCATGGGGTTTGTGGCCGAAACCGGCTCGGGCCACATCGTCAACATGGATGGCGCCCCCGATGCTGCCAAGCCCGAAAACGGCGGCCAGAACCTCGCCCCCCGCCCCATGGAAATGCTGTTGGCCGGCACGGGCGGTTGCACGGCTTATGACGTGGTGCTGATCTTGAAGCGCGGCCGTCAAGACGTGCGCGGCTGCAGCGTCAAGATCAGCAGCGAACGCGCCGAGGTCGACCCCAAAGTCTTCACCAAGATCAACATGCACTTCACCGTCACCGCCAAAGGCGTTGCCGCCAGCGCCGTGGAGCGGGCCATTGCCATGAGCCACGACAAATACTGCTCGGCCAGCATCATGCTGGGCAAAACGGCGGAGATCACCACCAGTTTTGAGGTGGTCGAAGTGGCGTAAAATCCAGAAAATATGGAATTGGTTTCCATAAATTCGGAAAATCATGCTCGATCGAACCCTTACACAAGCCATTCGCCAAATCAGCCAGAACTTTCCTGTCTTGATGGTCACTGGGCCGCGCCAAGTGGGGAAAACCACTTTGCTGGCCATGTGCAGTGAGGGCGCCAGGGGCTACGTCACGTTAGACGACATGGACATGCGTCAACTGGCCCAGCAAGACCCTGCATTGTTTTTGCAAACCTGGCCAGCGCCCGTCACGATTGATGAAGTGCAATACGCGCCTCAACTGTTCAGTGCCATCAAAATGGCCGTGGACCAAGACCCGCGCAACGGCCAGTACTGGCTCACGGGTTCGCAAAAGTTCCAGCTCATGCAGGGCCTGACCGAAAGCTTGGCTGGGCGCGTGGCGATTGTGGATTTGTTGGGCTTGTCACAGGCCGAGAGGCAAGGCCGCGCCCAGCAATCGCGGCCTTTTTTGCCCACATCTGACTGGATCGCCCAGGCCCGAGCTGCTGCCCATCCCCAATCACTGAAAAGTTTGTACGCCCAAATTTGGCTGGGCGCGTACCCGCGTTTGCAGACGCAGGGCGCGCAAAGTCGAGATGTTTTTTACCGTTCGTACCTGCAAACCTATGTGCAGCGTGACGTGCGGGAGTTGCTCAAAGTGTCGGACCCCTTGAGTTTTCACCGTTTTTTGGGTGTGGTGGCGGCCAGAACCGGGCAGCTGCTCAATTACACCCAGCTGGGCAACGAGGTCGACATTGACACCAAAACCGCCAAAGCCTGGCTGTCGGTGATGGAAGCTTCCGGCCTGGTCTATTTGCTGCAGCCCTATCACAGGAACCTGACCAAACGCATGATCAAGTCGCCCAAGCTGTACTTTCTCGACACGGGTTTGGCTGCTTATTTGACCAAATGGAGCTCTCCCGAATCCCTGGAGGCCGGCAGCATGTCCGGCGCTATCTTGGAAACGTGGGCCGTGGCTGAAATCCTCAAAAGTTACTGGCACAACGGCAAAGAAGCGCCGCTGTATTTTTACCGCGACACCGATCAAAAAGAGATTGACCTCCTCATCGAATCGGATGAAACGATTTATCCGATCGAGATCAAAAAAACGGCGACGCCCTCGACGCAGGCGAGCAAGGCATTTGCAGCCGCTGGTTATTTGGGCAAAACCGTCGGGCCAGGTGCCGTGCTCTGCCTCACGCCGCGCGATGTGCCATTGACGGCCAGTGTCACGGCGATTCCGATGGGCTATTTGTAAGCGACTTTTGCGCTGGATGGGCCTCAAACCCGGTGCGCCACCGTCGTCATCACTTTGGCGGCGGCTTGCATCAAGGCCTTGACTGGGGCGGGCAGATCCACCGCACCGGCTTTCATGGCCATCTGGGCGTGGGCCATTTCATCGGCTTTCATCTGTGCCACGATGACGCGAGAGGCGCTGTCGGCGGCGGGCAGTAAATCCATGTGGCTTTGCAGGTGGGCTTCCACTTGGCGTTCGGTTTCCACCACAAAGCCCAGACTCACCCGGTCGCCGCCCAGCTTTCCTGCGGCGTAACCGATGGCAAACGCACCGGCATACCAAAGCGGATTCAACAGAGAAGGCCGGTCGTTCAACTCGTCGAGGCGCTGCTTCGTCCAGGCCAAGTGGTCGGTCTCTTCGCGGCTGGCCTCGGCCAGTTGAGCACGCAATGCAGGGCTCTGGCAGGCCAGGGCCTGGCCGGTGTACAGCGCCTGGGCACAGACCTCGCCCACATGGTTGATGCGCATCAGCGCGCCTGCTTGGCGCTGCTCAGCATCGTTGAGTTGCAGCGCCGTGACAGAGGCCGCCGGGTTGGGGCGACTGGCGCGCGGCGCGGCCCACAGGGTGCGCAGGGCGCTGTCCATGGCCAAAATCAAGGCATTGTTCATGATCAAAGTGTAAACAATCGATTCGTCAGGGCTGAAAAACGCCAACGTGCCCGTGATTGAACCTGGGTTACTGAGTTTGTAACTGCTGACAATCTTGTTTTGACATGGCTCCAAAGTCACGGTCGCAATTGATAAAAATCCAGCTTTTGGGGCCCATCAAGGGTAAATACGGGGGTTGTTGCATGCTTGCAACGAAAAGAACTTTTCTTGGACGAATGTCTTGGCGAACACGCAGTCGTCTGGTGGAATACATGTAACTTCCTGATGTGGAGGTTGGCTCAGGGTTTCGATGGGTGAACACCATCCTTCTGATTCGGGCCCTTGTTTAACCTTGGAGAAACTTGCAATGAAAAAATCTCTGATTGCCCTGGCTGTTTTGGCAGCTTCTGGCACCTCTTTCGCTCAATCTTCCGTGACCGTATGGGGTATCGTCGACGCTGCCGTATCTCGTGGCAATGGCGATGTGAACTCGGTTACCCGTTTGGTTGGTTCCGGCATCAGCTCTTCGCAGCTCGGTTTCCGCGGTACTGAAGACCTCGGCGGCGGCATGTCTGCCAACTTCTGGTTGGAAGCCGGCCTGGGCAACGACGCCGGTACTGGCGGTGCCACCACCACCAACAACTCGGCATCTGGCATGGGCACCGCCAGCACAGCGCTCGGTTCGCAAGGTCTGACATTCAACCGCCGTTCCACAGTCTCCTTGACTGGCGGTTTCGGTGAAATCCGTCTGGGCCGTGACTACACGCCTCATTTCTGGAACTGGACTGTTTACGATCCGTTCGGCACCAACGGCGTGGGCACAAACCGCGCCATGCTGAGCAGCGTTGCCCTGGGCGGCACCACGGGTGGCACCACAGGCACATCTGTGCGCGCTTCCAACAGCGTGACCTATTTGTACAACCACGCTGCCAACGCCACTTATGCTTCTGGCAACCAAGGCCTGCACGCAGCCGTTCAGATGTACTACGGTGAAAACCTCTCCAGCTCTGCAACCAACAAAGACGGTGACGGCTCCGGTATCCGCGTGGGTTACAACGCAGGTCCTTTGTCCGTTGCTGTGGGATCCGGTCAAACCAAGTTTGCTGCAGGCGACTTGAAGATGACCAACTTCGGTGCCGCTTATGACTTGGGCGTGGCCCGTCTGATTGGCCAGATCACCAGAGACCAGCTGGGCACCGTCAAGGGTGAAGGCTTGTTGTTGGGCGTGACAGCTCCTGTGGGCGCTGGCTTGGTTCGCGCTTCGTTCTCCACGTACGAAAACATGAACACCAAAGCTGCGACCGATCAATTTGCAATTGGTTACGTCCACAACCTGAGCAAGCGTACACGTGCTTACGTGACTTACGCTACCGTCGACAACGGCAATGGCGCAAACGCAGCCTTGGGCGGCGCAACTGGCGTGGCCAACAAGGCTTCTTCCGGTTTCGACATCGGTATGACTCACTCCTTCTAATTCCTGGCTGGCTTAGGCCAGCTGAGTTTTTAAAGACCAAAAACCCACTGTGGCAACACGGTGGGTTTTTTTTCGGCTGCGCTGCACCCCACTGTGGCTGGTAGATTGACCGATGGTCAGGATTTTCAACATGTTTTACCCCCTAATTTCTTTTCGTTCGTGGTACGCCGCAGTGGGCTTGAGCCTGTCCAACGCGGTCCTGAACAAGTCCAAAAAATCAAAACCATCGTCGATGTGTTGAAAATCCCGGAAAACGCGATTGCAGGTTACCTGAATTGGGGCACGTTCACGCTGCGCGATGTGGTCACCAAAAGCGGTGGTGCCAGCCCGATTGGCAATGACACGGTCAAGTACCGAGGCTCCAGCAACGACTCCGCCCTGAATGCCGGCGTGCTGCACTTCAAAGCGGATCCGCAAGCCAGCGCCAGGTTTGGCTTGGGTCAATCAGGGCACCAAGTCCACGCCTGTAGGCATCGCCGCACCTTGCGCGGACTTGCGGCCTGCACAAGCTGCTGAGTGCCGGCATCAGACGGCCTACACCCCACAGCCTTTGGCCACCCGTATCGCTCCGCGTTGATTGAGGACGATACTTGCAGCGGCTGGCGCATGCCGCTGCAAGCTGAATCACTGCTGAGCAATCCCCGCTTTTTGAATCACCTCAGTCCAACGTTTGATGTCTGAATCAAGCAATTGAGCCAGTTGGGTGGGGGCTTTTCAGAGGACCGCTTCCAATCCTTTTCTTTCAAGCAGGCTGAGCAACTTGAGTGATGGACCACTGGGCTTTTTGTCTCCCAATTCCCACTTCTGAATGGTTGAAATGCTGGTGTTAAGAATGGCCGCAAAAACGGCCTGACTCACATGTTCTTTTTCCCGCAATTGACGAATTTGGCCCGGAGAGATCGGTTTGACTTGCAGATTGCACAGGGCATCAAATTCAGCCATGCGTCTTTTGCTGATCAGCCCAGCATGGTTGAGACCCATGGCTGTTTCATGGACTTCCGCGAGAATTCTGCTTTTGCGTTTGGTCGACATCACTCATCTCCTTGCAATTGAAACAATTGACCCGCGCTGACGGCAGAGGCAATGGCTTGTTGATCCAGGTCCAGCAATGAAGACGCCAATTCCTGAAGCACTTTGAGTTCGTTGGCGTCTATGTTGGAGCGTTCATTCTTTTCAAAACCGAATAAGAAAATCCAACGCTGCTCGAATTTGGTTGCAACAATGGTCCGAGCACCAGCGCTTTTGCCACGACCCCGCAGTGCCACTCGCTTTTTGACCAAGTATCCACCCAGATTGGCGTCAATCAAGCCTTGCACCATTTCTTCCGTTGCACCCAGGATGTCAAGATCGGTGACTTGGCTCTTTCGCATCCAACGTGCAAAAGTCTTGGTGACAAAGACTTGCGAGCTTCTGAACATGCTTAAATTATTGCACTAAGTGCAATAATCTTCAAGCCCAAAATTAAGCGAATAAACCCTCTGTGATGGGGGTAAAGCATCTGGTGGGACGCATGTGGCGCGGAAAAAGCAATGGCGCCAGCCCATCGTTTATTGACTGCACCGCCCTGACATTCACTGCTGCACAATCCCCGCCTTTTGGATCACCTCAGTCCAACGTTTGATGTCTGAATCAAGCAATTGAGCCAGTTGGGTGGGGGTGCTGGATTGGGCTTGCACGTTGAAGCCCGCCAGACGTTGCACCATGGCCGGATCGGCCAGAACTTTGGCCACTTCGGTGCTCAGACGATCGACCACGCTTTTTGGGGTTTTGCTGGGCGCGGCCAATGCGTTCCAGGACGACACATTGAAGTTGCTCAAGCCCGGCAACTCGCGCACCACCGGCACTTGGGGCTGGTCTTTGGGGCGGTTGGCGCCCATCACGCCCAGCAGCCGCACGGCTTTGGCGTTGATCTGGGGTTTGAGCGGTCCCAGAATCTCCACCACCGCATCGATTTGGCCGCCGCGCAATGCGTTGATGACTGCGGGGGTGCCGTTGTAGGGGATGATTTGCGCGATCAGGTTGGCCTGGGTGCGCAGCAGCTCGGCGGCCAGGTGTTGGGTGCTGCCGATGTTGATGGTGCCGATGTTGAGTTGGCCCGGGTGGGCGCGACCAAAGCCGATCAGTTCGGCCAGGGTTTTGTGGGGCGATGACTCGGGCACCACGATGGCGATGTCAAACAGCCCCAGCAGGGACACGGGCGCAAAGTCGGTGCGGGAATTGAAGGGCAGGGCCTTGAACAGGCCCGCACTCACGGCGGTGCCGTTGGACATGAGCAGCAGGGTGTGACCATCGGGCTCGGCCTTGGCCACCAGTTCGGCCGCCACGATACCCCCTGCGCCGGGCCGGTTGTCAATGACGACGGGTTGGCCCAGGGTGACGGACAGTTGCTGCGCCACGGCCCGCGCCGTCAGGTCGGCCACGCCCCCTGCACCAAAAGGCACAACGATGCGCAGAGGTTTGGAGGGAAAAGCGGCCTGAGCCCAGGCGCTGTCAAAAAACCCTGCAGTCAAAAGGGCAGCGTGCATCACGAGGCGGCGGCTTAACATGGGCACACTCCAAAAAAAGTTTGAGACAGGATGATAAAACCAAGCACCCCAAGGCTTCGTTTGGCGCTGTACGCCAGTCTGTGCATCAGTCTGTGGTTGCCCGGCTGCGCCTTCTGGACGGACGAGGTGCCACCCGACAAGCCGCCACAGGTCTTGCGGCAGTTGCCCCTGCAGTTCAGTGCGCAGGACAAGTCGCAGTGGCAAGCCATGCGCTTGCCGGGCAAGTTGCTCACGGCTTACCGGGTGGACACCCAAGGCCCGCGCGATGCCTTGCTGGCCGAGGCCGCCTCCTCGGCCAGCATGTTGAGACAGGCTTTGCATATTCCCCCAGACCAATTGGGCGCATTGCAGTTTGACTGGCGAGTCGATCAGCTCATTGCGGGCGCGGACATGCGCCAGCGTGAGACCGAAGACTCCCCGGTGCGTTTGATTTTGGTGTTCGAGGGCGACCGCCAGCGTTTTTCGGCGCAAAACAACCTGCTCAGCGAGTTGACCCTCAGCCTGACCGGCGAGCCTCTGCCCTATGCGACGCTGATGTACGTGTGGTGCAACGACTGTCCGGCCGAGTCGGTGATCGTGAACCCGAGAACCGACCGCATCCGCAAGCTGGCGGTGGAGTCGGGCGCAGGGCGAGTGGGGCAGTGGTTGAGTTACCGCCGCGACATCCGGGCCGACTTTGAGAAAGCCTTCGGTGAGCCGCCCGGGGCCTTGCTGGGGCTGGCCATCATGACCGACACCGACAACACCCGCAGCACCACACGCGCCTGGTATGGCGCGATACGGCTGCAGTGAGCGCCCCAGTCCGGTGCGCGACAGCACATTTGGGGGAATTCCCTGCCCTGTCAGTGGGCCCAAATGTTGCATACTCGACAGCCAACAAACTTTTTTGTCACAGAGGTGTTTTGATGAGCAAGATGACCCCCACTGCAGTGCTGCCCTGCGCCCTGACCGCTTCTTTGGTTTTGGCGGGCGTGATGACCGCTGGTTTGGTGCAAGCCAAGCCTTTCAAATGGACCAGCGCCAGCGACATCCCCACTCTCGACATCCACTCGCAAAACAACGCTTTAGGCAACGGCGTGCACGCCGCCATCTTTGATTCGCTGGTCTATTACAACAGCAAGACCTTCAAGCTCGAACCCCGCTTGGCTACCTCATGGCGCGAGATGTCTCCAATACAGTACCGCTTCAACCTGCGCAAGGGCGTCAAGTTCAGCGATGGCACGGCCTTGACGGCCGACGACGTGGTGTTCTCGCTGGACCGCGCCCGGGCCAAAACCTCCAACTTCAACGTCTACACCCAGGGCATGAGCCGCATCGTCAAGGTCGACGCCAACACGGTGGACATCATCTTGAGCGGCCCCAATCCGGTGGTGTTAAACCAGATGACCGAGCTGCGCATCATGAGCAAAGCCTGGGCTGAAAAGAACAAGTCCATGGAGCCCAAGGACGCCAAGACCAAAGAAGAAAACTTTGCGCACCGCAACGCCATGGGCAGTGGCCCTTACATGGTCAAGGAATGGCAGCCTGACCAAAAGTTGACGCTGGTGAAAAACCCCAATTGGTGGGGCTGGTCAGACGCCGCCACCAACGTGACCGAAATCATCTACACCCCCATCAAGAACGAAGCCACACGCGCCGCCGCCTTGTTGTCGGGCGAGATCGACTTTGTGCTCGACCCCAGCCCGCAAGACCTGGGCCGCATGCGCAACAACGCCAACCTGAAGGTGATCGACGGCATTGAAAACCGCACCATCTTTTTGGGAATGGACCAGCACCGTGACGAATTGCCCGGCTCCAGCGTCAAGGGCAAGAACCCCCTCAAGGACGTGAAGGTGCGCAAGGCGCTTTACCAGGCCATCGACATGGACACCATCCACCGCGTGACCATGCGCGGCCTGTCGCAAAACACGGGCGCTTTGGTGGCCCCGCAAGTCAACGGCTGGACCCAAGCCGTGGACACCCGTTTTCCGTATTCGCTGGATGCTTCCAAAAAGCTGCTGACCGAAGCCGGTTACCCACAAGGCTTTGAGGTGGACTTTGCCTGCCCCAACAACCGCTACATCAACGACGAAGAAATTTGTCAGGCCATCACGGCCATGTGGGCCAAAGTGGGCATCAAAGCCAAGCTGCGCACGCAGCCCCTGGTGACTTATTTCCCGATGATTCAGCGTTACGAAGCCAGCATCTACATGCTGGGCTGGGGCGTGCCGACCTTTGACGCGCTCTACAGTCTGCAGTCGCTCACGCGCAGCGTGGGCACTGGTGGTGACGGCAACTACAACGTGGGCCGCTACAGCAACGCCCGCATGGATTACATCGTGGACCGCGTGAAGACCGAGACCGATTTGCCCGTGCGCAACCGACTGCTGACCGAAGGCCTGAAGTTGTCCAACGACACGGTCTCTCACATTCCGCTGCACAACCAAGTGATCCCCTGGGCGATGAAGAAAAACGTTGATGTGGTGCACCGCCCTGACAACCGCCTTGACTGGACACTGATCAAGGTCAACTGATGCTCGCTTTCATCTTGCAGCGGTTGATCCAAGCCGTGATCGTCATGATCACGGTCGCGTTCATCGCGTTTTTGCTGTTCCAGTATGTGGGCGATCCGGTGGTGTTTTTGCTGGGGCAAGACGCCACCAAAGAGCAAATTGACTTGCTGCGATCGGACTTGGGTTTGGACCAGCCTTTCTTTGTGCAGTTTGGCCACTTTTTGGTCAACGCGGTGCAAGGCGAGTTTGGCCTCAGCCTGCGCCAGGGCGCCAAGGTCTCGCGCCTGATCGCCGAGCGCTTGCCCGCCACGCTGGAGCTGGCCTTGGTGGCCGCCACCATGGCGCTGGTGATCGGCATCCCCATGGGGGTGTATGCAGCGCTGCGCCGGGGCACTTGGGCCAGCCAATTCATCATGACGGTGTCGCTGCTGGGCGTGTCCCTGCCCACCTTCCTGATCGGCATTTTGTTGATTCTGGTGTTCGCCGTGATCTTGGGCTGGTTCCCCAGCTTTGGCCGGGGTGAGGTGATTCAGATGGGTTGGTGGTCAAGCGGATTGATGACGGCCAAGGGCTGGCACCACATCGTGTTACCTGCCGTGACGCTGGCGATTTTTCAGCTCACGCTCATCATGCGTCTGGTGCGCGCCGAGATGCTCGAAGTGCTGCGCACCGACTACATCAAGTTCGCCCGCGCACGGGGCCTGTCCAACCGGGCCATCCACTTTGGCCATGCCCTCAAAAACACGCTGGTGCCGGTGATGACCATCACCGGCTTGCAGTTGGGCGGCCTGATTGCCTTTGCCATCATCACCGAGACGGTGTTCCAGTGGCCCGGCATGGGCTTGCTGTTCATCCAGGCCGTGACCTTTGCCGACATCCCGGTCATGGCCGCTTATTTGTGCCTGATCGCGCTGATCTTTGTGGTCATCAACCTGATCGTGGACCTGCTGTATTTTGTGGTGGACCCGCGCCTGCGCGTGGGCAAGCCCGGAGGCCATTGAACGTGGGCGCTTCACTGCAATCGGTGTTGGGGCGGGGCGCTGCGTTTTCGCGCATCGCCCAGTTCCACCCCGAGCTCACGGCCTTTCGGCGAGACCTGCATGCCCACCCCGAGCTGGGCTTTGAAGAGGTCTACACCGCACGCCGCGTGGCCGAAATGCTGCAGGTGTGTGGCGTGGACAGCATCCACACCGGCATCGGCAAAACCGGCGTGGTGGCCTTGGTGCATGGCCAAGGCCGCTCGGCCAGCAACCCCGGCCGCATGATCGGCCTGCGCGCCGACATGGACGCGCTGCCCCTGACCGAGCACAACGAATGCACCTGGAAATCGGGCACGCCCGGCCTCATGCACGGTTGCGGCCACGACGGCCACACCGCCATGCTGATGGGCGCAGCCCGCTACCTGGCCGAAACCCGGCGCTTTGATGGCACGGCCGTGCTAATTTTTCAGCCCGGCGAAGAGGGCTATGCAGGTGCTCGCGCCATGATGCAAGACGGCCTGTTTGAGCGCTTTCCGTGTGAGCAGGTCTATGCCCAACACAACTCCCCCGAGACGCCTTTGGGCGTGATCGGCATCACCCCCGGCCCCATGCAGGCGGCGGTGGACCGCATTGAGATCCGCATCATTGGCAAAGGCGGGCACGGCGCCCGCCCTCACCAGGGCGTTGACCCGGTGCTGGTGGCCGGGCACATCATCACGGCCGCGCAAAGCGTGGTCTCGCGCAACCTGTCGGCTTTCGATCAGGCGGTCATCAGCATTTGTTCCATGCAAGCAGGCCACCCCGGTGCCATGAGCGTGATTCCGGGCGAAGCCACTTTGGTGGGCACCGTGCGCACCTACAGTGAAAGCGTGCAAGATCAGATTGAAGACCGCTTGCGCGCCTTATGCAACGGTGTGGCCCAAGGCTTTGGGGCCTCGGCCGAATTGACCTACGAGCGCGTCTATCCCGCCACCGTGAATACCGTGCCCGAAGCCGAATTTGCCTGCAATGTCGCGGCCACCTTGGTGGGCGAAGACAAGGTCTGGCGCAACATGCTGCCCAGCATGGGGGGCGAAGATTTTTCTTTCATGCTGCAGGCCAAACCCGGGGCTTACATCCGCATTGGCCAAGGCCTGCCGCACGGTCCTGGCCCGCACCCGCTGCACAACAGCCGCTACGATTTCAATGACGACATCCTGCCTTTGGGCGCGGCATTGCACGCCAGCTTGATCGAGCAAGCTTTGCCTTTACAAAACTCATGATATTCGGTTTGGTTCAGTGATTTCATTCAACAAGGAGAACTCCATGGCTTTCAAACTCAATCCTCTCGTGGCCACTTTGGCCACTGTGCTGGCCTTGACGGCGGCATCGGCCTCTGCCGTGACCTTGCGCGTGGGCAACCAAGGCGACGCTTTGTCCATGGACCCGCACTCGCTCAACGAGTCGTTGCAAATTTCGGTGGTCGAAAACGTTTATGAGACCTTGGTGACACGCGACGCCAATTACAAACTCGCCCCTTTGTTGGCCACCAGCTGGAAGCAAACCGCACCGACCGTGTGGCGCTTTGAGTTGCGCAAAGGCGTCAAGTTCCATGACGGCACACCCTTCACAGCAGACGACGTGATCTTCAGCTACGAGCGCGCCAAGGGCGATGGCTCCGACATGAAGAGCTATGTGGGCCAGTTCAAAGAGATCAAAAAGATCAACGACCACACGATTGACATCATCACCAACGCGCCCTTCCCGATCGTGCCCGAGCTGATCACCCACTGGGCCATCATGAGCAAGAAGTGGTGCGAAGACAACCAGGCCACCAAGCCAGTGGACCGCCGCAAAGGCATTGAAAACGCCGCATCTTTCCGTGCCAACGGCACGGGTCCTTTCCGTGTGCGCGAGCGTCAGCCCAGCATTCGGACCACCTTTTCGCGCAGCGGCAACTACTGGGGCACGATTCCTGGCAACGTGGACGAGGTCATTTTCAGCGTGATTGGCAACGACGCCACCCGCGTGGCGGCCATGATGTCGGGTGAACTCGATGTGATGGAGCCCGTGCCCGTGCAGGATGTGGAGCGCCTGAAGGCCAACGACAAACTCAAGGTGCTGCAAGGCCCCGAGTTGCGTGCCATTTTCCTGGGCATGGACCAAAAGCGTGACGAGCTGCTCTACTCCAACGTCAAGGGCAAGAACCCCTTCAAGGACGTCCGAGTGCGCAAGGCTTTCTACCAAGCCATTGACATCGACACCATCAAGAGCCGCGTCATGCGCGGTGCCGCCACGCCCTTGGCACTGATGTACCCCCCACAAGTCAATGGCTTCCCGGCCGACTTGGCCAAGCGTTTGCCTTTCGACGTCGAAGCCTCCAAAAAATTGCTGGCCGAAGCGGGTTACCCCAACGGTTTCGAAGTCAAGATGAACTGCCCGAATGACCGCTATGTCAACGACGCAGAAATCTGCCAGGCCGTGGCTGCCAACCTGGCCAAGGTAGGCGTCAAGATCAACCTGGAAGCCGAGACCAAGGGCACTTACTTTCCCAAGATCTTGAGCCGCAACACCAGCTTTTACATGCTTGGCTGGACCGCCAGCACCGTGGACGCGCACAACGTCATGTACCCCATCTTGTCGACCCCCGGTGACGGCGGTCGCGGCCAGTTCAACTTGGGCGCTTACAGCAACCCCAAGGTGGACGAGTTGACCGATAAAGTCGCCTCTGAAACCGATCAGAAAAAGCGCAACGAGATGATCCGCGAGGCCATGAAAATCCACCAGGACGATGTGGGCCACCTGCCTTTGCACCAACAAGCGCTGAATTGGGCGGCCAAGAAAAACATCGAGTTGGTGCAGTTTCCTGACAACGGCATGGCTTGGAAATTCATCACAGTGAAGTAATCCATGAATGTCTTGAAACGTTGGCTGCAAAGCGACGTCGGTTACAGCTTCCGCCAATCGCCCATGGCGATGGTGGCGGCTGCCATCGCCTTCATTTGTCTTTTTTGTTCGGTCTTTGCCGGCTGGGTGTCACCCACCAACCCGTTTGACCTGGCCACGTTGGAGTTGAGCGACGCCCGCTTGCCCCCGGCATGGATGGAGGGTGGCAGCACCAAGTTTTTGCTGGGCACCGATGATCAGGGGCGTGACATTTTGTCGGCCCTGATCTATGGTTCTCGCATTTCTTTGATCGTCGGCCTGGCTTCCGTGTTTTTGTCGGTGGTGGTCGGCGTGGGCCTGGGCTTGTTGGCGGGTTTCAAGGGCGGCTGGCTCGACGCTTTGCTCATGCGCCTGTGCGATGTGATGCTGTCCTTCCCGGCTATTTTGGTGGCGCTCTTGATCGCGGGCGTGGGACGTGCCCTGTTTCCCAATGCGCACGAATCGCTGGCCTTTGGTGTGCTGATCATCTCGATCTCGCTGACGGGCTGGGTGCAATACGCCCGCACCGTGCGCGGAACTACTTTGGTGGAGCGCAACAAAGAATACGTGCAGGCCGCTCGCGTGACGGGTGTGGCGCCGTTGCGCATCATGTTCAAGCATGTGTTGCCCAACGTGATGGGTCCGGTCATGGTGCTGGCCACCATTCAGGTGGCCACGGCCATCATCACCGAAGCCACACTGTCATTTTTGGGCGTGGGCGCACCGCCCACCTCGCCCTCGCTGGGCACACTCATTCGCGTGGGCAACGATTATTTGTTCTCGGGCGAATGGTGGATCACGATTTTTCCGGGCCTGATGCTGGTGGTGATCGCCTTGTCGGTCAACTTGCTGGGTGACTGGTTGCGCGACGCGCTGAATCCGAGATTGCGATGAGTCTTTTACAAGTCAAAAACCTGGTGGTGGAATTCCCCAGCCGCCACGGTACGTTGCGTGCGCTGGACGATATTTCTTTCGACATTGCCCCCGGCGAAATCCTGGGCGTGGTGGGCGAGTCGGGTGCTGGCAAATCGCTCACGGGTGCCGCCATCATTGGCCTGCTGGAGCCACCGGGCCGTGTGGCCGGGGGGCAAATCCTGCTGGAAGGCCAACGCATCGATCACCTGAACAACGACCAGATGCGCCACATCCGGGGCCGCAAGATCGGCGCGATTTTTCAGGACCCGCTGACCTCGCTCAACCCGTTGTATTCCATCGGCAGGCAGCTGACCGAAACCATTCTGGCCCACCTGCCCGTGACGCCCCAAGAGGCACGCCAGCGTGCCATCCAGCTGCTCAAGGACACTGGCATTTCGGCCGCCGAAGAGCGCATCGACCATTATCCGCACCAGTTCTCGGGCGGCATGCGCCAGCGGGTGGTGATCGCATTGGCCTTGGCCGCCGAGCCGCAACTCATCGTGGCCGACGAGCCGACCACCGCGCTCGATGTGTCCATCCAGGCGCAGATCATCAGCCTGCTCAAAAAGGTCTGTAAGGACCGGGGCGCTGCCGTGATGCTGATCACGCACGACATGGGTGTGATCGCCGAGACCTGCGACCGCGTGGCGGTGTTGTACGCTGGGCGCGTGGCCGAAATCGGCCCGGTGCACCAGGTCATCAACCACCCGGCCCACCCTTACACCGCAGGCCTGATGGCCTCGATCCCCGACATGGACAGTGACCGCGAACGCCTCAACCAAATTGACGGTGCCATGCCACGTCTGAATGCCATCCCGCAAGGCTGCGCCTTCAACCCGCGCTGCCCCAAAGCCTTTGACCGCTGCAGGCAAGAGCGGCCCGATTTGGTCCAAGCGGGCGCCAACATGGCCGCTTGCTGGTTGCATGACGGGAGCGGCGCATGAATGACAACATGAGCAATGCCAAACCCCAACCCTTGGTCGTGGCGTACGACCTGGCAAAAACTTTCGACGTGTCAGCCCCCTGGCTCAATCGCGTGATCGAGCGCAAACCGCGCCAACTGCTCAATGCGGTGGACGGTGTGAGTTTTGAAATTGAGCGCGGCAAAACCCTGGCTCTGGTGGGCGAGTCCGGTTGTGGCAAAAGCACGGTGGCCCGCTTGCTGGTGGGCCTGTACGAGCCCACACGCGGTGGCCTGACCTTTGACGGGCAAGACGCGCACGCCGCTTTCAAGTCGGCCGACGCGCAAAAGATGCGTCAGCGCATCCAGATGATTTTCCAAGACCCCTACGCCAGCCTGAACCCGCGCTGGACGGTGGATGACATCATTGGCGAACCGCTCAAAGAGCATGGCCTGATCAGCGACGCCGAAGAACTCAAAGCCCGCGTGGCCGAGTTGCTCAAGTCAGTGGGCTTGTCGCCGCTCGACATGGTCAAGTACCCGCACCAGTTCTCGGGTGGGCAACGCCAGCGCATCTCGATCGCCCGTGCATTGGCCACCGCGCCCGAGTTTTTGGTGTGCGACGAGCCGACCTCGGCGCTCGATGTGAGCGTGCAGGCGCAGGTGCTCAACATCATGAAGGACCTGCAGCGCGAGCGTGGTTTGACGTATCTGTTCATCAGCCACAACTTGGCGGTGGTGCGCCATGTGAGCGACCAGGTGGGTGTGATGTATTTGGGCCGACTGGTCGAGTTGGCTGACAAACACACCTTGTTTGGCAACCCGCAGCACCCCTACACCAAGATGCTGCTGGACGCGATCCCGAAGATGCACGACACCGGCCGCGCCCGCACCCCGGTGCAAGGCGAAGTGCCCAACCCGTTGAATCCGCCCACAGGTTGTACCTTCCACCCCCGCTGCCCGCAGGCCACCGACATCTGCCGTGCAGAGCGACCTGCTTTGCGTGACTTCAAAGGCATCAAGATCGCTTGTCACGCGGTGGTGTGACTTTAGCCTTTCTCTGTTGATGAAATTTCGCTTGTTTTGAGTGGCCAATGAGCGGCAGATTCCAGACAGAGTTAACAGAGAAAATGAGGTGTCAGATTTTTTTCGGAGATTGAAAGGCTCCCGAATGGACTGCAGTGGTGATGTAAAAACTTTCTATCAACTACCGAATTCTTCCCTGGCCATGAACTGCGGATACAGGTTTGAAATAATGCAATCATCCGGGAAGCTACAGCCGGAACAATAAAAATCAGTGTTTTTTAAAAGGAAGGATTGCTCGTCATTTCTTTTTGAATAGACTGATAAGCATTGGCCATGACTCGATAGTCAATGGAGCAGAGGAAAAAATCAACGCCTAAATCAATCCACATTCCTGCTGTTTTGGGATCAATCAGATAGACACCGATTTTGAGACCAGGGATTTTTTTTCCAGCTAAAACAATTTTTTTGACTGCGGCGATGACCTCGGGATGATTACCCTGACCATGAAATCCCATGGATGTGGCTAAATCGCCTGGACCACCTGGAACGATGGCATCAAGTTTGCAGTTTGCTAAAACAGACTCAATGTTGTTAACCACTGAAGCATCTTCAATAAGCCCAATAGCCATTGCTTGTTCGTTAGACGTGGTTGCATAGTTTTCGAATGAAGTTAAGCCATACGAAACGCTTCGAACACCCGTACAAGTTCCGCGTGTTCCACTGGGAGCGTATCGAAATGCTTTCAATACTTCTTGCGTGTGGGTCATGTCTAAACCGAAATGTGGCAGCACAATTCCGTGTACGCCTTGATCAAGTAATCTTCCCATCTGCTGCGGTTGTGCGTGTCCCACGCGAGCCCAACATGAAATACCCGTAGCGTTTGCAGCACGAACATGTGCTGCAATATCGCCTATTTCCAGGGGTGCATGTTCCATATCTATGACGACCAAATCAAAGCCCGCGTGGCGAATAATTTCTGTATGGCATGGATCGGACGAAAAAACAAATGTTCCGATGCCACGTTCGCCGTTCTTCATCTTTTCCCAAAGCGGATTGGGCGTCTGTGTTGTTTTGGTCATGGCTGAGAGGTAAGTTGAATGAAATCTGACTAGAAAATTTGATGATCTTGAGTGTCATTCAATAGTCCCTGTTTGAAGTACCTCATCGTCAGCTAATTGTACGGGTGTCCTATTTTGTGCTGTCAATATTAATTTTCCAAACTGCTTAGGGCTAGTGTAGCCCTATGTCGAGTGGAATCTGCAGTGACTTTAAAAGATCATCTCGTAAAAGCGAAGTCCACAATGATGCTTTCGAAAGTTAAACTTCAAAACATGATTGATAAAAAAATAAAACAGGATAAGTCAATTAAAAAAATTATTTTAGCGACAAGGATTTTTTTAAATCACTCAATTGAAGGTTATACAAGTCAAGAATCACGTCTCTTGTTTTCGAATAAGAAGAGGGTGTTCGTCCTCCACTCATCCATAAATCACGAGCCCATTCATCAATACTTGACCAATTAATGGCCAGCTGAGCGCCTCCATTTTTTAACTCATCTTGAATGATTTTGCCATTTTTTAAGTGAATGGAGATGCGACAACTGAGCGTACCTAAATCTGAAGCAGAAATAACATTGGTGCGCGCCATTAAGGGTACCAGTTTCGCATAATTGCTGCTGAAGAATGCATCAAAGTTAAACCGCCCCTCTGAAAGAACAGAACTTAAACAATACCGCGCACTCATCAACTTATCAGAGAAAGAATGAAATACCGGCCCTTCTTTGAGAGTGCCCGGATAATTCATTTCAAACGCATTCATCTCAAGTACAATACTATCAATTTCTTGATCCTTGACTTGCGATACCAGTTTTTCAGACAATCTAACCACTGGTTGGCAAATTCCACTGACTGGGTATCGCTTGAGTACGGTTTCTACAATAGCAGCATTGGGTTCAAAATCATTTTTGATGGATTCAAACGATGGTCTGAGACCCATCAATGCCGAATAAAATCCATAAGGCCCATCTAAAGCACTTTTGCCCGATAAAACTTTGGCCTGTGTTAAATCAGAACACAACAGGGCTTGACTCGCTGCATTGGCTGCATGGAATTGATATTCATCACTGCCATCAGGCCAACACTGTGTCGTGCCGAAACTAGTTTGCGTTGCCAATCCCAGCGTATTGGCAATAGCCAATGGATCGTTGCCTTGCAATCGTTCAACACCCACGGCGGCACCCATGCAGGCATATAAACTCGTTGAGCGCAAACCTCTTGGGGTTGTCACAGGTGAAAATTGGCGCGACAGACCTGCTGAAGTTGCGTATGAGGCTGCCAGTGCATCCAAAAATGCTTCACCGCTAGAGGCCAATCGTTCTGCTTGAGCAAAAATTGCAGGAATAACAATGGTGGCGATATGTAAATTACCAATCGGATGAAAATCGTCTTGTGTTCTCGCATGCATCAATGCAGCGTTATAAAAAGCGGCCTCTCGGGCACTCGATGTTTCTCCACCATCGAGCAACAGATGGCCTTTTTGTAATGGTGGTTTTGGCAGTCGCATGGCACTTGAACCAGCAACAGCCACTGACAAATTGGCCAACAAACACAATAACAATTTATCTTTAGCTTCTTGGTTTAAATTTTTCCAAGACACCTGGGTTACAAAACTTCCGAGTTCGTCTCGCATAATTAACCTTTTTATCCAATTTTCTCTAAAGCCATGTTAGGATTTAAAGCTATTTTTTGTATTTTCCCTGCTGCATTTTTCGGCAAATCAAAGACGATATAAATACGCTTTGGTTTTTTAAACCCTAGTTCTTGACGACCAAAATCCATTAGATTTTTGGCATGGTGTAGATGGGCCTTATTCATTACCACATAAGCTACGACCGCCTGACCCCACTCAAGGTCAGCTTCGCCAATCACGGCTGCTTGCTCAACGCCAGGGAATTGATAGAGGATATCTTCTACTTCTCTGGGGGCAATGTTGTAGCCGCCACTGATGATCATCTCATCTTTTCGACCCAGCAAATAGACAAATCCATGCTCATCAATTCGACCCATGTCTTTGGTCTTAAGCCAGCCATTTAGAATCGTTTCTTGAGTCAAATCATCTCGCTTCCAATACCCCGACATCATGTGAGGTCCTTTCAAAGCTAACTCACCGATACCACCCTTTTCTACATCCTTCATATGATCATCGACGATCCGCATTTCAACAGGTGCCCAAGGGCGCCCTGCTGAAAGCAGACGTTGCGGAAAAGGTGGATTGGCAATGTGTTCTTCGCTTGGAAGAATAGACAAAGTGACTGGACATTCACTTTGGCCATATATTTGAACCAACTTGTTGGGACCAAAAATTTCAATCGCCAACTTAAGCGGTTCGTTGGGCATTGGGCTTGCGCCGTATATCATGTACCGCAGATGAGGTAATTTTATTTTCTTGGCATCTGGCAATAACAAAATTCTTTGAAGCATCGTGGGAATTAATTTAATGACCTCCACTTGATATTTGATTGCTAGATCAATCAACTGAGCAGGATCAAAATGACGCATGATGATACAGCATCCTCCCTTCATGTATTGTGGCAATACAAAAAATCCTGCGCCATGGCTCAAGGGTTGCATCAATAATATTTTTTCATTGGCTGCAATAGGGCCCAACTCCATCAATAAATTAAATGAAGTTTGAAGAATGGATCGATGTGAGAGCATCACACCCTTAGGTTTTCCCGTTGTACCTGATGTGTAAAAAAAACAATAAATATCTTCACCATCAACAACCATACCAGGAGCGTGTGATTCACCTGCATTTAGAAAACCTTCATAATTATGGCTACCTTCTAAATCGGTAGGGCTATTTTCTTTTGCACGAATTTTTATTTCAACGAGAGGCGTCTCATGAGTAGACCCTACGATGGCTTGATCAAATGAAGCGCCATAGATAATACATTTGGTATCGCTGTCTTGGAAAATATACGTAGCCTCTCGTGGAGTTAATTTCGGATTGAGAGAAACTCGAATGAGTCCAGCCTTGGCAAGGGCAAAATCAATTTCTATACATCGAATCGAATTCTCAATCCATGTGGCCACCCGATCGCCTTGATTAAGGCCATTTGATAGAAGTGCATTTGCCAAGCGATTGCTTCGCTCATCCAATTGAGCATAAGTAATCGTTTCATCATCGCATCTGGCAGCTATATTATCGCTATAGAGTAACGCTGATTTGTACAGCTGATCGGCAACATTCATTCTATTATTCCAATCCAACTGCGTAGATAAATCCAACCCGGCCATCGGCTCGATGATGAAGTTTGAATGTCAAGGGCATACCTACACGGAGTTGTGTGCCTGGTTTGACATCCAATGGTGCAAATGTATGCGGGCCCTCAGCAGTTTCAATTTGTCCAATGAAATACGGTGCTTCAAATCCTTCGGTGGAATGCAGAACCTCAGAAGATTGACCCAGTGTTGCTTTTTGTCCTATACAAACAGTATCTAATTCGCGATAGCCGCATTTGGGACAAGCAGCCACTTCTAACAAAACAATTTGTTGACATTCAGGGCAATGTGAGCCTTTGAGCCCCGGCGCGCCGGGAGCTTCGCCTTCGACAAAAAACAGGGACGGATTGGTTTTTTCCATGATCGATCCTTATTTGGTTTTTTCTAAGATGTGAATGCTGCTAACAGCCGGATCTTGATCAATCCATCCACCTGAGTTGTGAGCCATGGCTATGCGTGCACCTTGTACTTGTCGAGCGCCTGCATCACCTCTCAACTGCAAAGTCAATTCAATTAATTGCGCTACGCCTGTCGCACCTACAGGGTGTCCACGAGAATTTAAGCCACCGCTGGTGTTGACGGGTAATCTGCCACCAATGGCACTGGCTTTTTCTGCAACAAATTTTCCAACATCACCGTGCGCGCACAAACCCAATTCTCTGTAATGCATTAATTCTGCTGGTGAAACTGCATCATGTACCTCTACCAAATCCAAGTCTTGAGGACCAATAGCGGCTTGGTCATAAGCTTTGTTAGCCGCCACTGTGGGACCAGGGGTGCTATCAGGTGTGAGTCGCCAAGGTGATGAAGCCATGGCGCTCGCACGCACTCGAACGCCACCGCGTGATGGTTTGCGTGAGAGCACCAATGCGGCAGCTCCATCAGAAATGGCACTGCACATGAGCAACCGAATGGGGTCTGCAATCATGCGCGATGTTTGAACTTGTTCGATGGTCAGTGGTTTGCGGTATTGGGCTATCGGATTGCTCAAAGCATGGTCGTGATTTTTAACGGTGACCCAAGCGAAATCGTCTTCGCCCAAAGTCTCTTCTGCCATCATTTCACGTACTCGAATAGCGTCTAACGCAGAAAATTGCAATCCAATATTGCTCATCACTTCGGTATCAGCAGAATTGGCAAGTGCTGCCAGTGTGCGGCTTGTATCGCCGACAAACATTTTTTCGGCACCCACGACCAACACCGTGTCGTAGTTGCCACTGGCGATAGCCATGCAAGCCATGTGAACCGCAGTGGAACCACTGGCGCATGCATTTTCCACATTCATGATGGGCACACCGCCCAAGCCAATGCCCCTTAACCAAGTTTCGCCACGAATGGACTCTTGTCCATTGAGTAAACCTGCATAGGCATTGGCGCAAAAGGCAGCTTGTATATCTTTGACCTGAATTTGTGCGTCATCCAAAGCCGAAAGGGCAGCTGTGGCTGCTAAGGTTTTAAGCGTTTTTTCTGGAAACCGCCCAAAAGGGTGATAGCCCACGCCATTGATAAAAACATCATGACCTTTCATTTTGACTCCTGGTATGTGCGATGGTTGGCTACGCCAGCTTGAATAAAATCAATGATTGCTTTGAGACTTGAGCCTGGTGTAAAAATACCAGTAACCCCCATGCCATTGAGTTCCACGCGCGATGGTTCAGGAACAATGCCACCTACTACCAGCACAACATCTTCTAATTGTTGAGCCTTCAAGGCTTCAACTACACGACGCGTCAATGGCACCACAGCGCCCGACAAAATTGAGAGGCCTAAAACGTCTGCATCTTCTTCCAAAACAATGCGTGCAATTTCTTCAGGTGTTCTTCGAAGACCAGCATAAATAACTTCCATGCCTGCATCACGCAAGGCCTGAGCAATGACTTTCACGCCACGATCATGACCATCCAGTCCTACTTTTGTCAGGACCACTCGTATTGGCCGCTGACCAACTGCTGCTTGATTGTTCGTCATTAAAACCTCACCGATTCAGGAACATAAACACCAAAAACTTCGCGCCAAACATCTGCGATTTCACCTATGGTTGCATAGGCTTTTACACACTCCAATGTGGCAGGCATGATGTTGCGCTTTGCTAGGCAATCTTCCTTTAAGCGTTGCAAGCCTTTGGCAACTGCATCAGCATCTCTGCTTGCGCGCACTTGTATAAGTTTTGCAATTTGCCTTTCAGCCGCGCCAGGATCAACTTTGAAAGTCGGTACAGGTTGCCCTTCTTCTGATTGAAAACGATTTACACCTACAACCACTTGCTCGCCATTTTCAACAGCGCACTGCTCGCGGTATGCACCTTGGGCCAATGCGCGTTGGAAGAAACCATCTTTTACAGCGACCAATGAACCCCCCATCTTGTCAACCTGAGCAATGATGGCGTCAATCCTTTTTTCGTATTCAATCGTGAGGTTTTCTAAATAATAAGAACCCCCCAAAGGATCGACTGTGTCTGGAATTCCAGTTTCAAATGCAATGATTTGATTGGCCCTGATGGATGTGCGTGCTGCCTCTTGCGTGGGTATACCCAGCGCTTCGTCAAAAGAGGCTGTTCGAGTTTGCTCACAGCCACCTAAGATTTGTGCGAGTGCTTGTAAAGTAATGCGCGCAATGTTGTTAAGTGGTTGTTGCGCTGTCAATGGTCGGCCAGATGTTGCCGCATGTAATCGAAAGTGTTGTGCCTTGGCCGTAGTGCCCCCAAAACGCTCGCGTACCAATCTGGCCCAAACTTTTCGAACTGCACGGTATTTGGCAACTTCTTCAAAGAAATCCATTTCGGTGCAGAAATGCAATTCGATCACATGGCCAAAGTCATCGATCTTCATGCCGCGCGCCAAACAGCTCTCAACATATGTAATGCCATTGCAAATGGTAAAAGCTGCTTCTTGTACGCACGTTGCGCCAGCTTGCTTCATATGGGAGCCGGAAATAGAAATCGGCAACCATTCTGGTGCAGCGGTTCGACAATACTCGATCATGTCAGTGGTTAATTTCACTGCTGATTCAATGGGTAAGAATTGTGTGCCGCGGGCTATGTACTCTTTGATCGGATCATTTTGCAATTGAACAATACAGTCAGCAGTGGGAGTGCCACGCTTTTCATAGAGTGCCAACAACCATGCACAAACAATAGGACCAATGCAATTAGCGGTTGAAAAAATATGCCCAACCTGATCAAGCGGTATGCCATCAAAAACTCGCTCTACATCATCCAATGAAGTTAAAGCAACACCAATTTGACCCACTTCATCTCTGGCCATCAAATGGTCTGAGTCATACCCAACTTGAGTTGGCAGATCTAGTGCAATTGAAATTCCACCTGTACTGCCCTGCGACATCAAATAGCGATAGCGCTCATTGGCTTCTTCTGCAGAACCAAATCCCGCATACATCTCCATTTTCCAAAGGTGTTGTCTGTAGCCTCCTGGTGTGAAGCCGCGCGTATAAGGCGCTTGGCCTGGATAGCCTACGTCACGCTGATAGTCCCAACCCGATTTTTGCAAATGCTCAGGGGTATACAGCGTATCAACGGGAATACCGCTTGAACTTTCAAACGACTTCTTCCGTGCGTTTTGTAGCTCTTGGGAGTGCTCTGATAGCCAATGATCGTATGTCTGCGGGAGCGGTTTAGAGGGTGTCGACATGTTCAGAGCCTTAATCCGGAGTTATTCCAGCTTGTTTAATTATTCTTTCCATGCGGCTGTAATCGTTTCGATGCACAGCACCAAATTCATCGCTACCAATTTGGCGAGGAATAAACCCAGTTTCACGAATCTTATCTTGTACTTCGGGTCTTCCCATTATTTTTACAATTTCATTACTCAGTCTCGTCACGATTTCTTTGGGCGTTTTGGCTGGCACAAAGAAACCAGCCCATGTAGCATGCTCCATGGGTAAACCGGCTTCTGCCATCGTGGGCACTTCAGGAGCCAGACCATGTCGATTAACGCTGGTTACCGCTAATGGTCGAAGTTTGCCCGACTTGATTAAAGGAAGACTTGGACCTAATGGTTCGCATACCAATTGAATGCGATCTGCAGCTAAATCAACGAGGGATTGAGGGGTTCCTTTGTAAGGAACTTTGACAATTTGTATGCCAGCGGCTGCATTGAACATTTCACCGCACAACAATGCAGCGCTAGAGCCAAATCCATAGCTTAGTTTGCCTGGGTTTGCTTTTGCAGCACCGATCAAATCTTTCAAAGAATTGTAGTTAGAACTGGCAGGAACCAACATCGCAAATTCAATCGTTCCCAATATTGAAACAGGTAGAAAATCTTTTAAGGGATCAACAGTTGGATTCTTGTACATGAAATTATTGGCGGCCATGGTGGTGGTTGAACCAACCAATATCGTATAACCATCAGGAGCAGCCTTTGATGCAAAGTCTACGCCCACAACACCATTGGCTCCCAATTTATTTTCAATAATGACTTGTTGTCCCAAAGCTTCAGACAGAAAATTAGCGACAACGCGAGAAGCGATGTCAGTGCCGCCACCAGGTGCCAAAGGAACAACCATTCGAATGGGTTTGTTGGGCCAAGCTTGAGCCCACGAATTTGTTGCGCCCAAAATAGCACATGCAATAGCACTACTCAACATCAAGCGTTTTGTAATTTTTTTCATGTCAGCCCCTTATTTGGTTACTTGAAATTTAGAATCTTTCACTGTCTTTGCCCATCGTGCAGTATCAGCTGAAATTCGTTTTGTAAATTGTTCTTGCGATTCAATGATGGGGTCGTAAGACATGTCCGCCAATCGTGCACGCACTTCAGGTGAAGCGGTAATCTTGTTCACTTCCGAGTGCAGCAAGTCAACAATGGCTTTGGGTGTACCGGGTGGTGCAAACATGGCAACCCAAGTTTCAACCACATAATCTTTGAGCCCTGCTTCTTGCAATGTAGGTAAATCTGGAAAAACACTCGATCGTTTAGCCGCGGTTACTGCCAAAGGACGAATTCTTCCATTCTTGATGTGTTGAACAGCTAAAAATGGATCAAAAATGACCTCAATCTCGTTGCCTAAAAATGCGGTTACCTGTGGTGCCGTTCCTTTGTATGGAATAGCCGTCATGTTGACACCTCCGATGAATTTAAACATTTCACCGGCCAAATGCGTAAATGTTGAACCTGCAGCATAGTTGAGTTTGTCAGGATTGGCCTTGGCATAGGCAATTAACTCTTGTACATTTTTAATCGGTAAATTTGGCTGAACGCCTAAGACACAACTCAAATTGGCCATCACAACCACAGGTATTAAATCCTTGATGGGATCAAATGGTAATTTGTACAAAGCAGGATTCATCACAATGGGGCTAGATGGAACCATGCCCAGGATATACCCATCAGGTGCAGATTTGGCAATCTGATCGGTACCCAAAATGCCATCGGCACCTTGCTTGTTTTCAACCACAAATGATTGGCCTAAGCTTTTGGTCAATCGCTCAGCCACCAATCGCGCCAAAATATCAGTTCCAGATCCTGCTGAAAATGGAACGATGATGCGAACTGGTCGATTGGGGTAATTGGCCTGAGCAAAACTCAATAGGCTGGTAAAGCTTAAAAGCATACCCAGAAAAATAGATCCCCAAACACGTACAAGCTTTTGGGATTGCTGATTGAAGTTCATGGTGCAATTTCCTTTTGAGATGATTGACGTAACAATTGAGAAAACTCCGAATGTGTCGCTTGCGACGGGAAAAAAGCATCAGCCAATTCACGGGCCGTTCCCAGTGGATCGTGCCTCTCATTCATCAATTCTTTTTCCATTCTTATTTTGACTGATGGTGCTTGGATTTGATGCGCAAGACGTTCCAATACCAATTGTTTGATGTAATCGTGCATGCGTTTCATCACATGGACATGGTTGCGTTTTTCGTAAATTCCATCCAATTGCATAAAGGCAAAATGCGCTTGCAATTGTTGACATGCTTGAACAATCCCTTTGCCCTCAATGGCGATTGTTGAAACTACGGGTGGATGCCAGTGGGCTTGCTGATTTGTAATTTGATTCAATCCCTCATGCATGTGTGCATTTTTTTCAGAAAGTAACAAGGCTTGCTGTAGCATCAGCACAGCATCTTCAGCCCCAGGCTTGTCGGCTTTGTTCACGATCAGCACGTCAGCTATTTCCATGACACCTGCTTTTTGAGCTTGAATATCGTCTCCTAACCCTGGTGCATGAATCAGCACAATGGTGTGGGCAACATCCAAAATAGCCAACTCTGACTGCCCCGCCCCAACGGTTTCTATCAAAACAATATCAAAGCCTGCTGTACTTACCACGCGCGTGAGATCTGATACGCAAGTAGCAAGTCCACCTTGACCGCCACGCGAAGCGACACTGCGGAAAAAAATATTCAAGTGCTGTTGTCCGCCATTGTCTCGAATGCGGTCTCCCAATAAAGCACCACCACTGATTGGACTTGAGGGATCTACTGCCAGCACTGCAACACGATGGCCTTGATTGGCAAAGTATTTGGCAATGTGGGGTACGAGCGAACTTTTTCCAGCACCACCGACACCCGTGATGCCGATCACCCAAGGCGCTCTGGCGAGGGCATATACTTTTTCTAAAAGCTCACCTGATTGTGGTGTTTGTGATTCAACCCACGATATAGCTCTGGACAAAGCGCGAATTTTTCCGCTTTGCATATCAGCAATCAAACGATGTACTTCAGTGGTTACCAAGCGGCCTCCAACAATTGCATCACTTCTGACTCGGTGGCTAATCGGGGGTTGAAATACAACCCTCGATCGGACATGGCATTTTTGGCCAGTTGTGGAATCAAGGATCGATCTAATCCTGCTTCTTTAAGTCCTTGAGGTATACCCAATGCCAATTGCAATTTTTCAACGGCAGTAATCGCTTGAAGCGCTGCTTCTTTCGTTGAAAGTTGGTGTGTGTCCACACCCATTGCCGTTGCAACCTTGGCTAAATAGTCTGTGGCCGCATCTAAATTAAATCGCATCGCATGTGGCAAGAAAACAGAATTAGCCACGCCGTGTGATAAACCGCCCAATGCACCCAGACCATGACAAATGCCATGGTGAATGCCTACACGCGCATTGCTAATGACCATACCACTCAAGTAGGCACCAATGAGTCCAAAGTTCCGTGCATCTTTGTCTTGTGGTGAATTTTGAATTCGAGGCAAGGCTTCTTTTAAATAGGCAATTCCTTGAACAGCGAGCGCCTCAGAAATAGGGTTTTTAACTTTCGAATACATACCCTCAATGCAATGCGCTAATGCATTCATCCCTGTTGTTGTGAAAATTTCAGCAGGTACATCTGTGCACGATTCTCCGTCCAGCAAGATGAAGCGAGGAACCACCAATGGATCCCAAAAAACCAGCTTAAGTCCATGAGGATCGCGGATGCCTAAACCAGGCGTCACCTCTGCAGCCGAAAGACTCAGTGGAATAGCAATAATTGGAAGTTTGGGGTGAATCAAATGCTGTTGTACATATCGATCGGGAGGATAAAAAACATTGGCATGATCTTTTAACTTTCCCTCTTCAGCCAGCAAAATAGCCGCCGCTTTAGCGCTATCTGAACAACTTCCGCCGCCTACCGAAACGAATCCATCGATCTTGTGAAGTTGAGCCAACTTTACAATTTCTTCGATGATGTCAACTCCAGAGTGCTGAGTTACTTTTGTATATTGGCATGCAATTTTTTTACCCAGTACTTTAACGACCGTGCGAGCAGCAATTCCTAGTGAAGCACGTTGACTTGAGATCAACATTACACGATCGCAGCCCATGGTTTTTATGTAGGAATCAATTTTAGAAACACATCCGATATCCGAAATAACCATCGACTTGGAAGTCTGAAATTGAAATGCTTGTGGTGTCGCCATGACATTCCTTTTAAGCGGCTGAACGTAAGTCGCGACGAAGATGTCGATCGATTGCATCACGCATTAATTGCAAATATTCTTGTTGTCTCGAACGAATTTCTTTGGCCCACCCGCCAATACCGAGCGCTAATGGAACGCCACTTAACTCGAGTGGCAGCAGCATTCCAATGAGTCCGGCACCTGGTGTCACTCCACGCAATACAACGGCATAACCCTTGATGCGAATAGCCGCCAATTCGCGTTGCAATGCAGCGTTGCTGATTCGCCCCTCATTGGCAAAAGGACCATCGTTGTGACGCATGACCAGAAGATTGATTTTTTCTTGTGGCATGGACGAAAGTAAAACTCTACCTAGTCCTGAGGCCAACAAAGGACGCATCGTTCCTGGTCCTACATGCATTCGCATGGTTGTAGTCGCTGGCACGACATGAACATATTGAGCTTGGTCTCGTGTGGGTGCAGCTAAGATAATTGTCTCACCGGTTTGATTACCTAGGTCCGACATCATGCGCATGATCTCTGCACCAGGTGTCAATAGTGGCTCAAGCCAAGCGCCTAAGGCAGTGACACGCGGCGTTGGAAAGTAAGTGCGTTGATCAGGCCCGTGTCTCAAATAACCCATCTCTAACAGGTTTGCCAAGAGCATAGATGTACTAGAAAGGGGATAACCCAACTCACGCGCAATTTCGCCAACCGATGCCTCGCGTTGAAGTCGATCAAACAACTCCAACACCCCTAGCACCCGAATAGCTGATTTGACTGCTCGTGCCATCACCTTAGATTTCCATAAAAAACCATCAGGCTGAAAACCGTTGATGGTGTGAAATAAGTGTATGTTTTCCAAGTCTCAACTGCACATTCAGCGTACCAGCATTTACATATGTGATAAAGAGCAATCCCTTTGAGGGATTACCCTTAAGCCGCCATGAAGATTTTGAAACTGGCCCATAGACAGATGGACAAGCTCTTCTGATTCCAAGGAATTCGGCCCGAACAAGTTTTACCACTGGACCATTTGAGCTTCGTTGGCCATCTGGGCAAGGCGAAGTGCCCAACCCTTTGAGCCCGCCCACAGGTTGTACCTTCCACTCCCGCTGCCCGCAGGCCACCGACATCAGCCGTGCAATGCGCCCCGCTTTGCGCGACTTCAGAGGCATCAAGATCGCTTGTCACGCGGTGGTGTGAATCTGAATGGCTCGGGGGATGACATGCTGCGTTGCTTGTTTGATGAAGCGAAAAACCAGCCGCGTCATGGCCGTGTCGAGAGACAACCATAGCCCTTGACACGCTATAAATATATGGTTAAATAGACCATATGAAGGCGACAAGAATTTTTTACGATAAGGCTGTTTTACCTGATGGCTTCATCGTGGAAATGGTGATTTGGCAATTGCCCACTTCCAGCAAAGAACGACCCCACGGGTTGAAGTATCGCTTGTACTTGGGTCGCGATGGGCAGCGGATGGTGGGTTATGACAATGAGCGCGGCAAAGGCGATCACAAACACATCCTGGATGTTGAGAAACGCTACAAGTTCACCACAGCCGAGAAGCTGGTTGCAGATTTTCTTGCTGACATTGAAAGGTTTCAAAATGGACAAGGCAAATAAAGTACAGGTCAACGTCGGCAGTTTGGTCGATATGGGCAAGCGCTTCACCCATGCTTGGAGTCGTGCCAGTGCGGGCAAGAGGCTGGGCGAAACGCACATCACCTTCTTGGATGTACAGACCATGCTGGAAACGCTGAGTCCTCGTCGCTTGGAGTTGCTCAAATTCGTTCGCCAACACGGTGCTGAAAATATCAAAGAGCTGGCCTTGTCGCTGAAGCGTGACTATAAAAACGTTCACGGCGATGTGGCTGTGCTGGAGTCGGCTGGGTTGCTTTTGCGCGATGGTCGCAAGCTGTCGGCACCGTGGGATGAGTTGAATGCCAGTGTGTCACTGACGCACTGATTCAAGTCCTAATTCAAGGAAAACCCTGCACAGGTTTTGCCTTGGGCGTGTCGCGCAGCACCCTCAACACCCTCGAGAATACCGGCAAGGGTTCGGTGACTTCTTGGATCAAACTGGTGCAGTGCTTAGGGCAAGAAGGGCAATTGCAGCCGCTGTTCAAACCCGTGATCGCGTCCATCGCCGACATGGCGACACAGCAACTACCCGCTCGTCAGCGCGTCACCCGAAAGCGCCTTCGGCCTGTGGTCAAGCCATGAAAACAGTGCATTTGTGTTGAGGGGTTTGAACATCCAGCGCAGCCATGTGATGCAGTTGGCGCAGACAGGTGGGTTGGATCAGCGTTGGGCCGCTCACCGGCTCGATGGCATGCTGTGCGTGTTGGACCATTGGCGCGAACTGGTCGGTGGATTCGACATTCGACAGCCCACCGCTCAAGCCATCCTGCATGCGGTACAAAAGCAGCGGTCACGTTTGGCTTGACCGCGCCTGCGCCAGGCCCTGCAAGGTGCGCCCCGGTCGAACAGCGGTCTTCAGTTGAATCGGTAATGCGCACCCAACTTGAATGACAGCGATTGTTGTCGTGTCGCTGGCTGACTGGCGCTCGCTCGTAAAACACCATTGCGGTAAATCGCTTGCGCTGCGCCGTGTGGTGATCGCTCTGACTGGAAATCCATCGCCATTTCACAAAGCCAGCCTGCCTCGGTTGCGCCAGTTCTGCAGCCCGACCACTGCACACCAGCTGCCCAATAGTGCATGCGCCCCAAGGGCAGAACGGCTGCATCCATGCCGGGCAAAGTGACATGCAGATGGCCTTGGAGACCTGAGCCCATCCAGATGCGCGATTGCACGCGTCCATGGCTTGTCAAATCCAGCGTGTGCTGCAAACCGAGCGCCAATGCAGTCTGGTGGTAACGCTCCAAATATCCCTGCACAGAGCCAACGGACTTCAAATCGCGGTCACTGGTTCGCCACAGATAACGCGCGCCCAAAGCCCAAGCCTGTCCCCACGGATGCCACAGTTGAGCATCCAGTTCATGGGTGCGAATCTCCGATGTGGTTTCTACCGGCTGCTTGAGGGTGGTCACACCAGTGTAAAAACGGTGGCCTGCTGCACGGCTGCCAGAGAGTTGTAGCGCCCATTGTCCGCAGGTGGCGCGCCAACCGGCTCCCGCTTTCAAGAGTTGACCACGTTCAGTCAACAATGTTTCGCCGGATCGGTCTTGTTCTTGCCAGCGACTCTGAACAGGTCCCGCCGAAACCGTGATCGCATGGTCATGACAAAGGGCATCGGCAAATGCTCCTGTTGCATGACTCGTGGCAGCACACAACATAAAAAGGCCGCATAAGCGGCCTGCGGTCTGAGCGATCCACCCACCGGTCACTGCAATGAAGCCCAAGTGACCACTTTGGATTCTTCATAGACACCATCACCCGTCACATCGAGTTCAAGCTTGACATTGGTCGATGACACAGCAGTGATGCGAATCTTCGAGCCCGCTTGTCCTGCGATGAGCATCTGGCCAGCATAAGGGTAAGAGGTACCGTTTCTCGTCAGCCAAGGCGAAGTGGTCGTCAGCACCACCAATTGATTGCCAAAACTCGACAACGCCAAAGTAGCTGCAAAGGTCAGTTGATCATTACTTGTGTTCGAATCATTCAGGGTCATCGAAACACCCGTCATGTTGGTGTTCTTGGTGATTTACGGCAGCTCAAGCACAAACACGTGACGGTCGTGCGGGGTCAAAACGTTTATTTGCGGATGAACTTGCCAGAAACCAAAAAACACGACAAACCGATGGTCACCATGCAAGCGGCCGTGCAGGTGTACGAGTCGCTTCTTCGTCGCCAAAAAATGCAAGGCGTTGGCGGACCCGAAGATTACCTTTTCCTGCCTGCAGAAAACGACCGCAATTACGCCTTGGCGGTGCTGGGATTTTGGTTCAAATGGGCGATGCGTGAGGCGGGTTTGGCCACCACCGATGACAAGAACCGCCCCAAGACGCTGTATTGTTTGAGGCACACCTCCATCATGTTCCGTTTGCTTTACGGTCAAGGCATCGACATGCTGACGCTGGCGCGCAATGCCAGAACCTCGGTGCAGATGATTGAGCGGTTTTATGCGTCGTCACTCGATGGTGAGATGAACGTGGCCATGATCCAAAGCAGGCGCTCTGGCAAGTTGTCAAAATAGAAAGGGCTGAAGTGCTCGGGTTGTGAAACCCCTCCAGCCCGGTTCAATGAGCAGCAACAACTGAGCAGTTGGGCTTAGCCGGGTTTGATCTGGCCTTTGATGACCACTTCTTTCCAGCGCGCTTGTTCTTTGGCAATGAAGGCCGCGTATTCACTGGATGTACCGCCACCGGGAATGGCGCTTTCGGCGGCGTTCTTGGCGATCACATCGGGCATCTTCAAGGCCTTGGCGCATTCTTGTTGCAATTTCAGGATGATCTCGGGCGGTGTGCCAGCGCGTGCGGTGATGCCGTACCACTGTACGGTTTCAAAATCCTTGAAACCGAATTCGTTCACGGTGGGCACATCGGGCAAGACTGAAATGCGCTCGGTGGTTCCGGTGGCCAGGCAGCGCAGGGCGCCGCTCTTGATGTGGGGCAACAAGGCCGGGGTGCCAGCCGAGAGCAATTGAATGCGGCCCGCCAGGACGTCATTCAAGGCCGGGCCGGTGCCGCGGTAGGGGATGTGGGTGATGAACATGCCTGAGGCCAGCTTGAGCGCTTCCATGGCCAGGTGACCTGCGCTGGCGTTGCCGGCCGACGCGTAGTTGAGCTGGCCGGGACGGGCCTTGGCGTAGGCGATCAGCGATTTGAGGTCGGTCACCGGCACATCTTTGTGCACCACAAACAAACTGGGCACGCGCGACAACAAGGTGACGGGGACAAAGTCTTTGTTCACGTCGTAACCGCTGTCGGGGTAGATCAGGGGGTTGACCGCCATCAGGCCAATGTGGCTCATGACGATGGTGTAGCCGTCGGCCGGGGTGCGCATCATCTCTTGCATGGCGGGCACGCCGCCGCCGCCGCCTTTGTTGTCGATGATGATCGAGACGCCCATTTGCTTGGTCAACTCGGTGGCCATGGTGCGCGCCACGATGCTGGAGGTGCCGCCCGGGGCGAAGGGCACGATCCAGCGAATGGGCTTGCTGGGCCAAGCGGATTGGGCGTGCGCGCTGACGCCAGTGGCCGCCAAGCCGGCTGCCCCCATCCACTTGAGGTAGTCGCGACGAAGCATGGGTTGGTGGTCGTTGTGGCTCATGGTGGGGGTTTCAAAAAAGTTGAAATTTAAAACAATTCAGGACATTGAATCAGAGGGTAAGTCCGGATCAGCGGGCTTGAAGGTGTCGCCATTGTTTCCAAAGGGGGGGCACGATCAGCAGCAGCGCTGCCACGGCCATCAAGCTGCCCGACAGGGGACGGGTGAAAAAGGTGGACCATTCGCCTTGGCTGATGGTCAAGGCCTGGCGCATGGATTGTTCGGCCATCGGGGCCAGGATCAGGCCCACGATGAGGGGGGCGGCTGGAAAGTCAAATCGCCGCATCAAGTAGCCCAGCAGGCCAAAGACAAACAGCAAGCCGACGTTGAACACCGAATTGCCTGCACCGTACACGCCAGCAGTCGAGATGACGATGATGCCCGCGTACAGCCAGGGCGGCGGGATCTTGAGCAGTTTGACCCAGAGGCTGACCAGGGGCAGGTTCAGGATCAGCAAGATCACGTTGCCAATGTAAAGGCTGGCGATCAGGGTCCAGACCAGGCCGCCTTGTTGGCTGAGCAGCTGAGGGCCGGTTTGGATGCCGTAGCCCTCAAAGGCCGACAGCATGATGGCTGCGGTGGCTGAGGTGGGGATGCCCAAGGTGAGCAAGGGCATCAGCACGCCCGCAGCGGCCGCGTTGTTGGCAGCTTCAGGCCCGGCCACCCCTTCGATCGCGCCGTGGCCAAATTCTTCGGGGTGCTTGGAGAGCTTTTTCTCGGTGTAGTAAGACAGCAGCGTGGGCAATTCGGCCCCGCCCGCAGGCATGGCACCGATGGGGAAGCCAAAGAACGCGCCACGTAGCCAGGCTTTCCACGATCGGGCCCAGTCTTGCTTGCTCATCCACAGGCTGCCCGAGAGTTTCATGACTTCGCCTGTTTTGGTTTCTCGGCCTTGCCAAGCCAGGTAAAGCGCTTCGCCCACGGCAAACAGGCCCACCGCAGCCACGGTGACTTCGATACCATCGAGCAGTTCGGGGCGGCCAAAGGTGAAGCGGGGTTGGCCCGTTTGCAGGTCAATGCCCACCATGCCCAGCAGCAAGCCCAGGCCGAGCGCCACCAGGCCGCGCAGCATGGAGTTGCCCAGCACCGCCGACACCGCCACCAACGACAGCACCATGAGGCTGAAGTATTCGGCCGGGCCAAAAGCCAGCGCCGCGTCGACCACCAAGGGTGCAAAAAAGGTGAGCGCCAACGTGCCGATGGTGCCCGCCACAAAGCTGCCGATGGCCGCTGTGGCCAGTGCCTGTCCGGCGCGGCCGTTTCTGGCCATTTTGTTGCCCTCGAGCGCGGTGACCACGGCCGCCGACTCGCCCGGGGTGTTGAGCAAGATGGAAGTGGTGGAGCCGCCATAGGCCGCGCCGTAGTAAATGCCTGCGAACATGACGAACATGCTGGTGGCGGGCACATGGTAGGTCAGAGGCAGCAGCAAGGCGATGGTCAGCGCAGGGCCAATGCCCGGCAACACGCCCACGAGCGTGCCGATAAAGCAGCCCACGAAACCCCAGAGCAAGGTGGTGGGTTGAAGGGCAATGGCAAAGCCGCCCATCAGGGCGTCAAAAGCTTCCATGAGGTATCCGTTGGGGTTAAGCGATGAGCGTTCAGGGTTGAGCGTTCAGGATTCAGGGTTGGGCCTTCCTGAAGAGGGCTTGTTTCAAAACAACCAAGGCAAAGCGGGGCCCAGGCCCACGCCCAGAAGGCGGGCAAAGACAAACCAGAACACGCCGGCAATCAGGCCGCAAATGAGCAGCGACTTGCCGTTGAAAGGCGCGTCAAACGCGCGCGCGATGCACATGCCGCACAGCGTGCCCGGCAGCACAAAACCCAAGGGAATGACCAACGCGATGAAGGCCACCCCACCGCCCAGCAAGCTGAGCATCCGGGTGGTCGAGCCGGGCAGGGCTTCTTGTCCGGCCTCCTGGCTCAAATCCACCTGGCGGCCGCGCCAAGCGCTTAAGCCGTAGAGCAGCGCCACCACGGTGAGCGCTGCCACGATGGCGGCCGGGGCCAGCACCGGGCCCACGGTCATCTGCATCAGCGATGGCGGAATGACCGTGAGCTGCCAGGCGGCCACGCCGCACACGCCCAACAGCAAAAGAGCCAGGCGCACAGGCGTCATGCCAGACCCAGTTCTTTCATGAGCACTTCCTTGTCGGCAATGTCTTTGGCCAGATCGCGCTCAAAGGGGCGCTCAGTCATGAAGGCGTTGGTCCATTTGCGGGTTTCGAGCTCTTGCTTCCAAGCGGCCGATTGGCTCAGGCGGGTGACAAAGTCAATCAAGACGTTGCGCTGAGCGTCGCTGATGCCGGGGGCGGCAAACACGCCGCGCCAGTTGGATTCGGACACGTTGATGCCCAGTTCGGTCAAAGTTGGGACGTTGACGCCGGGAATGCGGCTTTTGCCCGAGACGGCCAGAGGGATCATCTTGCCGGCCTTGATTTGCTCTTCAAACTCGGAATAGCCTGAAATGCCTGCCACCACCTGGTTGCCCAAAATGGCCGCGTTGGCGGGGCCACCACCCGCAAAGGCCACGTAAGCGGCTTCACGAGGGTTTTTGCCTAGCGCTTTGATCAACATGCCCAGGATCAGGTGGTCTGTCCCGCCAGCGCTGCCACCGGCTACCGAGACGGCTTTGGGGTTGGCTTTGATGGCCGCTTCGAGCTCTTTCCAGGTTTTGATCTTGCCCGCAGCAGGCACCACGATGACGCCAGCCTCTTCGGTCAGGCGCGCAACAGGAATCACGTTTTTGATGGTCACCGGGCTCTTGTTGGCGATGCCTGCGCCGATCATGACCGAGCCGCCCACCATCAGGATGTTGCCCTGACCTTTGCGCTGGTTCACAAAGCGGGGCAAGCCCACCATGCCGCCCGCGCCGCCGACGTTTTCAAACTGCATATTGCCCACCAGGCCAGCGGCTTTGGCCGCGCGTTCGATCGAGCGGGCGGTGCCATCCCAGCCGCCGCCGGGGGCAGCGGGCACGAACATGTTGAGCGTGTCAAACATGGGTTTGCCTTGCGCCCAAGCGGGCAAGGCCATGGAAGCACCAGCGGCAGCGCCGAGGGCCAGGAAGTCGCGTTTGGAAATGGACATGCAGGTCTCCTGTGTGAAAATCAAAAAGCCACTGCCGGGCACGTGCCTTAGACAGATGGCACGATTTTGGTGCCAAGCCGGGCGTCAAGCTGTCAAGCACCTGTCAAATCCATTCAGTGAATACCCTCAATCACCCGATGACCCCCCGAATTTTGTTGGTGGAAGACACGCCTGACATTGCACTGTGGCTGGGCACCGCCTTGCGCCAGGGCGGCATGGTGGTTGAATTTGCCACCGATGGCCATGCGGCCGAGCGCTGCCTGCAGCCGGGTCACGGCTTTGATGCGGTGCTGCTCGATTTGCAGTTGCCGGGGCCAGACGGCCTGAGCGTCCTGCAGGCCTTGCGTGCGCGGGGCGATGCGGTGCCGGTGTTGATTTTGACGGCGCGCGCCAGTGTGCCCGACCGGGTGCTGGGCCTGAACATGGGCGCCGACGACTACTTGCCCAAGCCTTTTGATTTGAGTGAGCTTGAAGCCCGCTTGCAGGTCTTGCTGCGCCGCCATGGCCGCGCCAAAACCACGGCCCTGCGCTGGGGGCCGCTGGAGATGCAACCCGAAAACGGCACCGCACAACTGCACGGCCAGGTGCTGGCTTTGACGCAACGCGAGGCCGCTGCGCTGCGCGTGTTGTTGTCTTCGCCGCAGCGCACGGTGAGCAAAGAGCAGCTGCACAGCGAGGTGTTTGCCGACGAGGCCGCCGGGCTGGACGCAGTGGAGGTGCTGATTTACCGTTTGCGCAAAAAGCTCGAATCTTCTTCGGCATCCCACAGTGGGCCTGCCGAAGTGGTGATCACCACCTTTCGCGGCATGGGTTACATGCTGACTTTTCCATTGGGGACCGCATGACCCTATACCCAGTAGATCCGTCCCGATGAAGTTGACATGCCAGCGCAGTCCCTGTTTTTGTCACCCCGGGGAAATTTTTTTTGTCATCCCGGGCGAAGACCCGGGATCCATCTTCCATCGCTGCCCTTTCCAAACGGCGGTAAAAAGCCATGGATCCCGGATCAAGTCCGGGATGACAAACAAGAGAAATTCGGGATCACAGACAAGAGAATTCCGGGATGACAGATAAAGGTAGTCCGGGATGACGAAGGCTACAGATTCGCCCCAACATGTTCAAACCCCACTGGGCAGGACCAATCAGGTCCGCGCGGTGACGTCGCTGCGCAGGCGCTTGCTCAGTTGGATCTTGCTGCCGCTGGCCGCGTTGATCGGCGTCAACGCCTGGGTGGGCTATGGCAATGCGGTGCAGGCGGCCAACGAGGCTTATGACCGGTCTTTGTATCTGGCCGCACGCACTTTGGCAGAAGAGCTGGCTTGGCGCGATGGTCGCCTGCAGCTGGACGTGATGAAGGCCGCAGGCTACTTGTTTGAAAACCACACCGGTTCACGATTGTTTTACAAAGTCTCCACCCCAGCGGGTCAGTACTTGGCCGGTGTGGCGGCTTTGCCCAATGCGCCTGTGCGCACGCAGTCGGCCGTGAAGTACTTTGCCTTGGTGCAGTTCGACGACGGGGTGTACCTGAACCAGCCCGTGCGCCTGGCTCAACTCACGCACGTCATGGAGGACGCGGGCCTGAGCGAGCCGCTCATCAAGATCACCGTGGCCGAAACCATGGAGGCGCGTCAGCAATTGATTCAGAACATTTTGTGGGACACCTTGGGCAGCCAGGGTTTGTTGCTGTTGGCAGCCGCAATTTTGGTGATCTGGGGTGTGCAGCGTGGCATCCGGCCACTGGAGGCGTTTCGCCAGCAATTGGCGAACAAGGCCGACGACGACTTTTCACCTATTCAGCCGCCGGACTTGCCACGCGAGTTGCGGCCCTTGATCGAGACGCTGAACAGCTATCTGGACCGATTGGGCCGCTTGATCGACATCCGCAAACGCTTTTTGGACAACGCCGCGCACCAGTTGCGCACGCCCCTCACGGCCCTCAAAACGCAGCTGGCGCTGGCCCAGCGCAATGCCGAACCCAATCAGGCGCAGACCTTGCTGTCTGCAGCCAGACAAACCACCGACGACGCCGTGCGCCTAACCGAGCAACTGCTGGCCATGACGCGGGTTGAGCACGCCCGCGAAATGCACAGCCCTCAAAGTGTGGACCTGGTGGCGCTGGCCCGGCGCGTGACGCAAGAGCACCTGATGCGTGCCCACCAACTGGGCGATGACCTGGGCCTGGAGGTGCAAGTGGTGCGTTGCGAGGTGCAAGGCGTAGACCTGCTGCTGCACGAGGCCTTGAGCAACCTGATCGACAACGCCATTCACCACGGCACTGCGGGCACGCACATCACGGTGCGGGTCGGGGACCGTTGGCTCGAAGTGGAGGACGATGGCCCGGGCATCGCGCCTGAGCACCAGGCCCATGTGTTCGAGCGGTTTTACCGCGCCGCGCCTTCGGGTGTTTCGGGCAGTGGTTTGGGCCTGGCCATTGTGAAAGAAATTGCGAGCCAGCACGGGGCGCAAGTCGGTGTGCGCAGCCCCTTGGCCGATGGGCGCGGCACAGCCATTCGCCTGAGTTGGCCTGCCGCCTGAGACGGCCCATTTGCGCTGATTGACTTTTGATGGATTCGGCTCGATGAAGTCTTGAACAAAAGGCAAGACATCGATTTTGTGGGAGCCCACCCTGTGGGCGATGGGCGTGGAACACGCCCTTAACTCGGCCCTGCAAGCCATCTCCTGGAGGGCGGGGTTACCACAAAATCGCGGTGAACCCTTGCAGGCCATCCGCTTCAGGTGTAACGCTTGCTGCTCAGGTTTTTCTTCATGTCGCGCAGCGCAGGTTGCAGCGCTTCACCAATCCTCAGGGCCACGGTGGTGGCCAGGATGTCGATGATGAGCAGGTGCAGCAATCGCGAGACCATGGGGCTGTATTTGTCGTAGCCCTCGGGGTGGTCGGCCGTGAGGTGGATGTGCCCGGCGCTGGCCAGCGGTGAGCCGCTGGCGGTGATGACGATGGTCGTGGCGCCTTGCTTTTTGGCGATGTCGCAAGCGTCCATCAGGTCGCGGGTGCGGCCCGAGTTGGAGATGATCACGGCGCAGTCACCCGGTTTGAGCATGGAGGCGCTCATGACCTGCATGTGGCCGTCGCTGTAGGCGATGGCGTTGACACCCAGGCGGAAGAATTTGTGCTGCGCGTCTTGCGCCACGATGCCGGAGTTGCCCACACCATAAAACTCGATGCGGCGGTTGGTCTTTTGCGTAGCGGCGAGGGCCTGCGCGGCGTGTTCCAGCGCAAAGAAACTGGCGTCGTTGCGGTACTTCAAAAACGCAGCCACGGTGTTGTCGATCACCTTGACGGCGATGTCGCTGGTTTTGTCGTCGGCGTCCACACTGCGGTGAATGAAGGGCACGCCTTCGCTCACGCTGCCGGCCAGTTTGAGTTTGAAGTCAGACAGGCCGTCGTAGCCCACGCTGCGGCAAAAGCGCACCACGGTGGGTTTGCTCACGTGGGCACGGTCTGCCAACTCGGTCACAGGCAGCTTGGCAAAGGCGCGGGGGTCGGCCAGTACCAGTTTGCCCACGCGTTGCTCGGCCGGGGCCAGGGAGGGTAAGGAGGCTTTGATTCGGTCGAGCATGGTGGAATTCCTTTTAGCTTTCTTCAGACCAGCAAAAGCCATCGCGCGCGATCATGGCACTCGATGCGCTGGGGCCCCAAGTGCCTGCGGCATAAGGGCGCGGACCGTTGTTGTCACCCTGCCAGTGTTGCAAGATGGGCTCGACCCAGCGCCAGGCTTCTTCTTGTTCGTCGCTGCGCACAAAAAGGTTCAGTCGACCATCGAGCACATCCAGCAGCAAGCGCTCGTAAGCACCCACGCGTTGGCTGCCAAAGCGTTTGTCAAAGTCCAGGTCCAGGTGCACCGGGCTCAGCGTGCCGCTGCCCTGGCCGCGCTTGCTTTGGCCTTGGGCAAACAGGTGCAGCTCTAGCCCGTCTTTGGGTTGCAGGTGGATCACCAATTTGTTCACCTGGCCCACCGGGCTTTTGAAGATTTCGTGCGGGGTGGGGCGAAAGTTGATCTGGATGTGCGCCTCGCGTGAGGCCATTCGCTTGCCGGTGCGGATGTAAAAGGGCACGCCCGCCCAGCGCCAGTTGGCGATTTCGGTGCGCAACGCGACGAAAGTTTCGGTGCTGCTTTGCGGGTTTACGCCTGGCTCTTCGCAGTAGCCAGGCACCGCTTTGCCTTCGATATTGCCCGCGCTGTACTGTCCACGGATGACGTGCTGGCTCAGGGTCTCGGGTGTCCAGCGCTTCAGTGCGCGCAGCACTTTGAGTTTTTCGTCGCGGATGGCGTCGGCGTGCGCGTTGATGGGCGGCTCCATCGCAATGGCGCACAGCAGCTGCAGCGCATGGTTTTGCACCATGTCGCGCAATGCGCCTGTGGTTTCGTAAAAGCCGCCGCGCTTTTCCACGCCCAGCTCTTCGGACATGGTGATCTGGATGTTGGCGATGTGCTCGCGCCGCCACAGCGGCTCAAACAAGGCGTTGCCAAAGCGCATGGCAAACAGGTTTTGCACCGCAGGTTTGCCCAGGTAGTGGTCGATGCGAAAGACCTGCTGCTCTTTGAAGGCCAGGCCCACTGCGTGGTTGATGGCGCGGTTGGAGGCCAGGTCGTGGCCCAGCGGTTTTTCCAGCACGATGCGGGTCTTGGGCGTGTTCAGACCATTGGCGGCGAGTTGTTCGCACACGGTGGTGAACAGGCTGGGCGCGGTGGACAGGTACATCACCACATGGTCGGTGTCGCGCTCGGCGAGGCGACTGGCCAAAGCCGCGTAGGACTCAGGCTTGGACAGGTCCACGCGCACGTAGCACAGCAGGCTGGCAAAGCGGGCGAACTCTTCGGGGTTGGGCCGTTTGTCGCCCTCGACTTGCTCAAAGCGTGACTGGATTCGCTGCCGGTATTGCTCGTCGCTCAGGTCGTCGCGGCCCACGCCGATGATGCGGCCGCCTTCAGGCAAGGTGTCGTGGCGAAAGGCCTGAAACAGTGCGGGCATGAGTTTGCGCCAGACCAGATCGCCCGTGCCGCCGAAGAAAACCAGATCAAAAGCCATGCTGTTCTTGAGTTACATGAAAAATTGAATTATCAATGTAATTTTGTTTCATTGATAATTCAAGTCTGTTTAGAAATGCCCCCATGAACCAACTCGACGCCCTCAAACAATTCACCACCGTGGTGGCCGATACCGGCGACTTCAAACAATTGGCCCAGTTCCAGCCACAAGATGCGACGACCAACCCGTCCTTGATCTTGAAGGCCGTGCAAAAGCCTGAATACGCGCACCTGCTGGCCGAGGCCGTGGCCGCGCACCGGGGCCAGCCACTGGACGTGGTGATGGACCACCTGTTGGTGCGTTTTGGCAGCGAGATTTTGAAGACCATTCCCGGCCGCGTGTCGACAGAAGTCGATGCCCGACTGAGCTTTGACACGGCCGCCACCGTGGCCCGTGCGCGTCGCATCATGGCGCTTTACGAGGCGCAAGGCATCCCGCGTGAACGCGTGCTGATCAAGATCGCCTCCACATGGGAAGGCATCCAGGCCGCAGCCGAGCTGCAGCGCGAAGGCATACGCTGCAACCTGACGCTGCTGTTTGCGTTTTGCCAGGCGGTGGCCTGCGGTCAGGCCAAAGTTCAACTCATCTCGCCCTTTGTGGGCCGCATTTACGACTGGTATAAAAAGAGCGCAGGCGCTGCTTGGGACGAGGCGGCCATGGCGGGCGCGAACGACCCTGGTGTGCAGTCGGTGCGGGCCATTTATAACCACTACAAAAAGAACGGCATCAAAACCGAAGTCATGGGCGCGTCGTTTCGCAATGTCGGTCAGATCGTGGCTTTGGCCGGTTGTGATTTGTTGACCATCAGCCCCGAGCTGCTGGCACATCTGGCCGCGACCGAAGTACCGTTGGGTCAGGCTTTGGATGCCGCTGCGGCCCAGGCGATGGACCTGCCCGCTGTGCGTTATGACGAAGCCTCTTTCCGTTTGGCCCTGAATGAAGATGCCATGGCCACCGAAAAGCTGGCTGAGGGCATTCGCGCCTTTTGCGCCGATGCGGTCAAGCTTGAAGTGCTGATGCAGCAAGCTTGATAACTCCCCCGTAGGAGCGCACCCCGTGCGCGATGACCCGTGAACGACGTTCACCTGAATCGCCCACAGGGGTGGGCTCTTACAGAGAGTCACCTTGATTTAAACAACCGCTTGTCCGATTGAAAGCTCCCCATGCGTTGTGACCAAACCCCGGCTTGGAAGGCCTTGACGACCCATGCGGCACAGGCCACGGGTTTTGATTTGCGTACCGCGTTTGCGCAGGATGCCAAGCGGGCATCGGCCCTGAGCCAGACCGCCCCGCATGTGTTTGCCGACCTGTCCAAAAACCACACCGACACCGCCACCGAAGCCCTGCTGCAAGAGTTGGCCCGCCAAACTGGCTTGGCCTCGCACCGCGACGCCATGTTCAGGGGTGAGCGGATCAACAACACCGAGGGCCGCGCTGTGATGCACTGGTTGCTGCGCCAGCCCGAAGGCTCTTTGGGAGGTGATCTGGCCGCGCCTCTTAAGTTGGTGCATGACACCCTCAAGCCCATGCTGGCCTATGCCGAGCAGATCCGCGCCGATGCGCAGATCACCGACGTGGTGAACATCGGCATTGGTGGCTCGGACCTGGGGCCGCAGATGGCGGTACTGGCGCTGCAAGACTTTGCGATACCGGGCAAGCGCTTTCACTTTGTGTCGAATGTGGACGGGCATGAATTGGCTGCCGCGCTCAAGGGCCTGAAGGCTGAGAACACGCTGTTCCTGATCGCCTCCAAAACCTTCACCACCCTTGAGACCATGACCAACGCCCGTTCGGCGCTGGCCTGGTTTCAGGCTCAAGGTGGCACGGATGTGTCGCGCCACTTTGCGGCGCTGACCACCAACGTGGCGGCTGCGGCCGAGATGGGCATCACTACCACCTTTGGCTTTTGGGACTGGGTGGGCGGGCGCTATTCGTTGTGGTCGGCCATTGGCTTGCCGTTGGCCATCGCCATCGGTGCCCAGGGTTTCAGGGATCTGCTGGGCGGGGCGCATGCGATGGACCAGCATTTTCAATTCGCGCCCTTTGAGGCCAACTTGCCGGTGCGCCTGGGTTTGCTGGACGTCTGGTACCGCAACTTCCTGCACCACAGCAGCCGCTCCATTGCGCCTTATCACAGCGCCTTTCGCCGAGTGCCCGCGTATCTGCAGCAGCTGGAGATGGAGAGCAACGGCAAGCGTGTGGACCGCAACGGGCATGCGCTGCCCTATGGCACCTCACCCGTGCTGTGGGGCGAGCCGGGCACCAACGGTCAGCACGCCTATTTTCAGATGCTGCACCAAGGCACCGACGTGGTGCCCGTGGAATTCATCGCTGTGAAAAAGCCCACGCACAACTTGGCCGACCACCACGAACTGCTGCTGGCCAATGTGATTGCGCAGGCCCAGGCGTTGATGTTGGGCCAAGCCGACGAGGGCGGTCACCAACACTTTCCCGGCAACCGACCCAGCACCTTCTTGCTGCTCGACGAACTCACGCCGGCCAGCTTGGGCGCATTGATCGCGCTGCAAGAACACCGTGTATTCGTGAGTGGTTCGATTTGGGGCATCAACAGCTTTGACCAATGGGGCGTGGAGCTGGGCAAGGTGTTGGCCAAAGACATTCATGCGCGCATGGCTTCGGGCGATATGGCGAGCCTAGATGCATCAACGGCGGCCTTGCTTGACCGGATTCGATGAGGTGTTTATCTACAAGTGGGGCCTTGCGTGACGGGCCTTCGCTTATGATTTCACGATGCGCCGTTTGTTCCTTTGCTTCTTGTTGTGCCTGATGCCCTTGCGTCTGTGGGCGGACGCATGGATGCCCATCTCGGAAAGCGGTTCGCCCCACCTTGCCGTCATGACGACGGCCAGCCCGGCTCAGCACACCGAAGCGCTTGCTGCGCATGACTGCCATGAGGCCATGGCAGAGCCCGTGCTGGAAACCCACACCCAGCTTGCTCAGCACGATGTTGCTGTGCAACCAGCCGATTGCCACGATGACCATTGCCAGTTGTGCGGCGTGTGTCACCAAGGTTTGAGCCTGACGGCGTGGCCCTTGGTGATGCCTGTTTTTCAGGCCCACCCGCTGCCTGTCAGCGCGACCTGGGCGCATGTGGCCCGCATGTCTGCGCCGCTGACCAAGCCGCCCATTTCCTGATCCACACGCCACAGGTGCGTCTGCTCGCTGCCAAGGCGGGTTGATGCCATGTTCGTCTGTTTCAGGAAATTGACATGATCCCTCTTTTGAATCGCGCTGGCAGGCTGGGTGCCTTTGGCGCTGTGCTGCTGGCCTGCACTTGGCCTGCTGCCTGGTCGCAAACCCAAGGTGCAACCGCACCCTCTTCGGCGCATGTGCATGGCCTTCGGCCGGGCACCCCGTCCAACGCTGAGCCATCGGCCCAGCCGATCCCGTCAAGCCCCACTTGGCAGGACGCCAACCGGGCTGTCGGTGAGTTCCCGCGTGGCCATGTTGACCTGCTGCGCTGGGAACAAAAGAACATGCCGCCGAGGCCAGACCTACCCGCGCATCCCGCTGCTGGGCAGCTGACGTTGGCCTTTGCTATGCGTCTGGCCCTGCAGGACGAGGCCCTGTGGCTCAAGCCTGGCATGAGTTCAGCAGAGTCGGCGGTCGTGCGGCAGCAAGTGGCGGCTGTGCGCCTGGATGTGCAAAGGCTTTGGGTCAACGCGGTGGTGGCACGTCAGTCTGTGGCGCACAGTGGGGATGTTCTGGCCGTGGCCCAAGCCGGAGCCGAGCTGGGTCAACGCATGGCACAAGTGGGCAATTGGAGCCGTGCCCGTCAAATGGAGCAAGAGCTGACACTCTGGGATGCGCGCGCACGCGCTGACAAAGCGCAGCTGCAGGCCGATCGCGCACTGCAGGCTTTGTGGCAACGCATCGGTGCGGGAATGACACCCCTGGCGCTGGCGCAGCAGTTACCCCCGCACCTGCCCGTGGATTTGCCCGCGCATTCGCCAGTCGACGTGCAGGCCGAGCTGAGTCTGGAGGCGGTGACTGCTCTGCAATCGCAGGCTTTGCAGGCCCACTTGCGCTGGCCACGGGATGAGCTGCAGGCTCGTCGCCTGTCGGCAGGCCAGGGCTTGACTGCACAAGAGCTGCAGGCGGCACAACAAGCCCTGCAAGCGTTGGCCGGGCAGGAGCTGCCCATGTGGGACCCCCGCACCATGCGCTGGGGCCATGCCTTTGAAAACGCCTTGCAAGCACGGCTGCAAGCGGACCGGCTTGCGCGCCAGGTGCGTGCCGATGTGCAGAACGCTGTGGCCGCATTCCGACTGGCAAGCCAGACGGCGCAGCACACGCAGGCACAGGTGCTTCGCCTGCACACCGAACTCTCGCAAGAAACCCTGCTGCGTTACAACGGCATGCTCAAAAGCACTTGGGACCTGCTGGCCAGCGTGCGCACACGCATCGACAGCGTGGACGCCGCCTTGCAGGCGCAGCGTCAACTCTGGCTGGCTCATGCCGACCTGATGGCCGTACTGGCAGGCTTGCCCTATGCGGACAGCGCCAGCGCCTCCGACACCACCAACCCCTCCAACACCCGCACCGCAGGACACTGACCATGCAACGCCGAGATTTTTTCCAAAAAGCCATGGCTGCTGCGGGCACCATCGCAGGTACAGCGGTCGCCACCACCGCCGTCAGCCGCAGCGCGCTGGCCGGCTTGCCCGAGCCCGTCATCCAGACCCGCCCCGACACCGCCCCGCCCTGGACACCCCCAGGCGTGACCGGCGCAGGCCGCCCCTACAAGCCGGTGGTCACCCTGAACGGCTGGACCTTGCCCTTTCGCATGAAAGACAGTGTGAAAGAGTTCCACCTGGTGGCTGAGCCGGTGGTGCGCGAGATGGCGCCGGGCTTTGTTGTCAACATGTGGGGTTACAACGGCCAAAGCCCCGGACCGACCATCGAGGTGATCGAGGGCGACAAGGTGCGCATTTTTGTGACCAACAAATTGCCTGAGCACACCACCATCCATTGGCACGGCCAACGCCTGCCCAACGGCATGGACGGCGTGGGGGGTCTGAACCAAAAACAGATCCCGGTGGGCAAGACCTTTGTGTACGAATTCGAAGCACGCCGCCCTGGCACCTTTATGTATCACCCGCACGCCGACGAGATGACGCAAATGGCCATGGGCATGATGGGCCTGTGGATTACCCACCCCAAGGGCCAACACCCGATGATTGCCGAGGTGGACCGCGACTACGCTTTTTTGTTGAGTGCTTATGACGTCACGCCGGGTGCCAAGACTCCCAATGTGAACACCATGCTGGACCAGAACATTTGGAGTTGGAACAGCCGGGTGTTTCCGGGCATCAGCCCGCTTGTGGCGCGCCTGAACGACCGTGTGCGGGTGCGCGTGGGCAACTTGACCATGACCAACCACCCGATCCACATCCACGGCATCGAATTCGAGGTGACTGGCACCGACGGTGGCCCCGTGCCCCCCACTGCGCGCTGGCCTGAGGTCACCACCGACGTGGCCGTGGGCCAGATGCGGCAGTTGGAGTTCATTGCCGATGAGCCCGGCGACTGGGCCATGCACTGCCACAAAAGCCACCACACCATGGGTGCCATGGGCCACGACGTGCCCACCATGATCGGGGTGGACCATCGGGGTTTGGTGCAAAAAATCCAGAAACTCATTCCGGACTACATGGTCATGGGCGAACGCGGCATGGCCGATATGGGTGAGATGGAAATGGAACTGCCCGAGAACACCTTTCCCATGATGACCGGCACCGGGCCTTACGGCCCTATCGAGATGGGCGGCATGTTCACCACGCTCAAGGTGCGGGCCGAGCAAAAGCGCGGCGACTTCAGCGACCCGGGCGATTACAAGCAGCCACCCGGCACGCAATCCTTTGAATACACCGGCCCAGTGGTGACCACGCCGCGTGCGCCGCAGGCACAGGGTGTGGCGCCCAAGAATGCTGTTGCACCTGCTGGCAACGTTCGCAAGCCAGAGAACCACAAACACCACTGAATGCGCTTCGCAGCCCTCATCGCATGGGGACTGCGACCTTTAAAATCACTTTCAAGGACTTCTCATGAACATCGCAATCAACGCCACGCTGCTGACCATCGGCCTGCTGGCCCTCCCTGCTGTGCACGCTCATTCGCCCGCTGCCCACCAAAACCACCTCGCCAAGCCTGCATCCCCGGCTGAGCAAAAAGACTGGGGCATTGCAGGTGACCCGAAAAAAGCCACACGCACCATCGAGATCCGCATGACCGACGACATGCGCTTTGCCCCCAAGGCCATTCAGGTCAAGCTGGGCGAGACCGTGCGCCTGGTGGCCGTGAACGCGGGCAAGGTGCTGCACGAGATCGTGATCGGCACACCGCAAGAGCTCAAAGCCCACGCCGAAATGATGAAAAAACATCCCGGAATGGAACACGACGAGCCCTACATGGCGCATGTGGACCCCGGCCAAAAAGGCACCATCGTCTGGACCTTCAACCGCGCAGGCAGCTTTGAATTTGCCTGCCTGATCCCCGGCCATTTTGAAGCGGGCATGATCGGCCGCATCACCGTCAAGTAAGAGAGCCACGCCATGAAAAATACCCAACCCACCACCCTGCCTCGGCGGCATTGGCTGGCAGCGGCCGCCGTGTTGACCCTCACCGGTTTTGAGCGCACCGCGCTGGCGCAGGCCACCAACGTGCAAGTCTGGAAAGACCCCAACTGCGGCTGCTGCCACTTGTGGGTGGAACACCTGCAGGCCAGCGGTTTCAAGGTCGAGGTGCGCGACGTGGGCAACACCGCCGCCCGCAAGCGGCTGGGCATGCCCGAGCAGCTCGGCTCTTGCCACACCGCCAGCGTGGGTGGCTACGTGATCGAGGGCCATGTGCCCGCTGCCGACATCCACCGCCTGCTCAAAGAGCGGCCTGTGGCTTTGGGCCTGTCGGTGCCGGGCATGCCGATTGGCAGCCCCGGCATGGACGGACCTGAATACAAGGGCAGAAAAGACGCCTACGACGTGCTGCTGGTGCAAAAAGATGGCAGCACGAAAAGCTTTCAACACTACCCGGGGTTGCGCCCCATGGCGCAGCGTGACGGCCTGCAACGCGTGAACGATGACGCTGCCGCTTTGCCCTGGGCCACAGCCGAGGTGCGGCGCATCGACAAGGCTGCGGGCAAGGTGGCGCTCAAGCACGGCGAGATTAAGAATCTGGACATGCCGCCCATGAGCATGGTGTTTCAGATCAAGGACCCGAGCCAACTCGACGCCTTGCAAGTCGGCCAAAAAGTGCGTTTTCAGGCGGTACAGGACAAAGGCGCTTACTGGGTGCTGAAGATTGAGGCAGCGGCCCTATGAGCCTTTTTTTTGTAGGAGCCCACCTCTGTGGGCGATGGGCGTGGCACACGCCCTGCAAACCATCGCCCACAGGGTGGGCTCCTACACAAACAACAAGATCTGCGTGATCGACACCAACATGGGCCATTCAAACTTCATCGGACCGGATCAATAAACCAACACCGATCGCACGGTCGGAGACTCTCGTACGGCGCATTCATTGAACAGCCACCATGAAAAAAGCCCCACAAGGTGTGAACCTTGCGGGGCTTTGAGGGCCATGGACCCCGGGTCAAGCCCGGGGTGACAGACCTTGGTCAGTTGACCGGCTCGGCCATTACATGCCCATGCCGCCCATACCACCCATGCCGCCCATGTCAGGCATGCCGCCGCCAGCTCCGGACTCGTCTTTTGGTGCTTCCGAGATCATGCACTCGGTGGTCAACATCAAAGAGGCCACAGACGCTGCGTTTTGCAAAGCAGTGCGTGTCACTTTGGTGGGGTCCAAGATGCCCATTTCGATCATGTCGCCGTAGGTATCGTTGGCAGCGTTGAAACCGTAGTTGCCCGAACCGGCCAACACAGCATTCACCACCACCGATGGCTCGCCGCCGGCGTTGTAAACGATTTCGCGCAGAGGCGCTTCGATGGCTTTTAACACCAGCTTGATGCCGGCGTCTTGGTCAGCGTTGTCACCTTTGATGGTGCCAGCAGCCTGACGTGCGCGCAGCAGTGCCACGCCACCACCAGCCACGATGCCTTCTTCCACTGCAGCGCGGGTAGCGTGCAGAGCGTCTTCGACGCGGGCTTTCTTTTCTTTCATTTCGACTTCGGTGGCAGCGCCGACCTTGATCACGGCCACACCGCCAGCCAACTTGGCCACGCGCTCTTGCAGCTTTTCGCGGTCGTAGTCAGAAGTGGCTTCTTCGATTTGCATGCGCACTTGTTTGACGCGGGCTTCGATGTCGATCGCAGCGCCAGCGCCGTCGATGATGATGGTGTTTTCTTTGCCCACTTCGATGCGCTTGGCTTGGCCCAGATCGGCCAAAGTCACTTTTTCGAGGGTCAGGCCCACTTCTTCAGCGATCACTTTGCCGCCGGTCAAGATGGCGATGTCTTCCAACATGGCTTTGCGACGATCACCAAAGCCAGGGGCTTTCACGGCGACAACCTTCAAGATGCCACGGATGGTGTTCACAACCAAAGTTGCCAGGGCTTCGCCTTCGACTTCTTCGGCCACGATCAACAAAGGACGACCCGCTTTGGCAACGGCTTCCAAGGTAGGCAGCAGGTCGCGGATGTTGCTGATCTTCTTGTCGAACAACAACACGAAGGGGTTGTCCAGCAAAGCGGCTTGCTTTTCGGGGTTGTTGATGAAGTAAGGCGACAGGTAGCCGCGGTCAAACTGCATGCCTTCGACGATGTCGAGTTCGTTGTCCAAAGACTTGCCGTCTTCCACGGTGATGACGCCTTCTTTGCCCACTTTGTCCATGGCTTTGGCGATGATCTCGCCGATGCTGTGGTCGCTGTTGGCAGAGATCGAGCCGACTTGGGCGATTTCTTTGGTGGTGGTGGTGGCCTTGGTGGCTTTCTTCAACTCTTCGATCAAAGCAGTCACTGCTTTGTCGATGCCGCGCTTCAGGTCCATCGGGTTCATGCCGGCGGCCACGTACTTCATGCCTTCGTGCACGATGGCTTGCGCCAACACGGTGGCCGTTGTTGTGCCGTCACCAGCGTTGTCAGAGGTCTTGGAAGCGACTTCCTTGACCATCTGCGCGCCCATGTTTTGCAGCTTGTCTTTGAGTTCGATTTCCTTGGCCACGGACACACCGTCCTTGGTTACGGTGGGGGCGCCGAACGAGCGCTCCAGAACCACGTTGCGGCCCTTAGGGCCAAGAGTCACTTTGACCGCGTTGGCCAAAATGTTCACGCCTTCAACCATGCGTGCGCGGGCTTCGCCGCCGAAAATTACGTCTTTTGCTGCCATTTTTCTAAC
>Ga0209550_10000193_pt1 | contig 53826 bp, 51 predicted proteins | sample LauGreSuBDMM15SN_2_FD_187567 | JGI IMG/M metagenome (GOLD analysis project Ga0209550, IMG submission 187567) | Freshwater lake microbial communities from Lake Michigan, USA - Su13.BD.MM15.SN (SPAdes) (version 5) | ecosystem: Environmental > Aquatic > Freshwater > Lake | place: Lake Michigan...
TATGGTTATCAATAGGCAAGCCTTGCAAAAAAGGCTTCAAATCATCGAACGAAACTTTATAAGTTGCCTTTTTTATCCAATCCTTAAGAAAACTAAGTTTTTCATATCCCGATTCTTCTTTATCGCCTTCGTGATAGCTCTCATCTTTCCAACCAGCAGGAAATAAAGACAGAACGTCTTTTAATGAAAATCGCCCTTCATTTTCTTGTAGAAACTCTTTTATCAACCCTGAATGCGATCTTTTTTCCGACCCTTTTTTTTTACAGAATAACTCGAATTGTGACTCAATCATAGATATATTTTTTAATAAAAATTTGATATAACTTTCACATAATCATAAATACAACTCAATTCTTATTGAGTCTTATTGAGATTTTTTATTTAAAATTTGTTTATATGTAGTATTTTTCTACAATACAAATATTTAAACTCGGCGTCACTTCACCTCATTTATATAAATTAATTTTTAGCAATATTGCGGCCACCTCGCAAATTATCAGCACATTATTAGCGCCGATTTTTATGTATAAGGATGAGAATCCCGAGCTTACTGCAGCGGCAACAAGCTCTCTTTATGTTTCTTCAAGCTTGGCGGCAATTTCTCATTTGGTGGGTTTTGTGGCATCATATGCAGATAAAAGCGATCTTACCGCTGCGGGCGCTGCAAAGCTTGAAGAGATTGTGGAGAATCTTCGCGATGAAAGAGATAAGATTAAGAGTGTGGCTTGCGTTGACGAAAGAGCGCCAACTAGCGCTCGCGTAGCTCCGACAGAGTTTACTAGTCTTATTGATCGACAAAGAGCGCACCAAGTGTGATTTAGAAATTTGATACAACTACCATTTATATCGGACAGTTTTCAACAATAAAAAATCAAAAGATCAAACACTCTCTTTGTAAATATAATTCGCATCACCAACAAGCCATTAGATCACCACTCTTAAGTTGGATTTTTTTTATCATTCAATTTATTTTGAAAAAATTCGATAAAAGCCCTGATCTTGGGTGATTTATATCTTTTTGAAGAATAAACAGCGTAGAAGCAAGTTTTATGAATAATCTCGTAATCTTGCAGCAAAACAATAATTTTTCCTTCTTTAATTTCATCTTCAATATCACGCGCCGACTTTAGGGTGACGCCGCCTTCCGCTAAAACCAATTCTTTAATAATTTCTCCATTATTGCATTTAATATTACTTTTCATTTTGCGTAGCTGGGTAATTTTTTTCGTTTTTATATTGCGAAATTCCCAAACTTTATTTTCGCCAAAAATTATACAATTATGTTTAAGTAAATCTTCTGGCGTTTTTGGCGTGCCGTGTTTTTTAAGATATTCTTTTGAGGCGCAGACTATTTTTTTATTAGTCATTAATTTTTCGGTTTTTAAATTTTCTTCTTCCGGAATTTGAATGTGCACCTGCAAATCATAACCTTCCTCAATGATTTTTACAGGATTTTCTGTAAGAAAAATTTCTAACTTAAGCGAAGGATAAAGCTTAAGAAATTCTTTTAAATATGGCACAATGTGATAGCGGCTAAAGTAAGGCGGCAGTGCGATTCTAAGAGTTCCTTCCAAATCTTTTTTTTCATTTAAAAAATTTTCTAGATTTTCCACTTCTCCCAAGATAGCTTGGCAATATTTCAAAAATTGCTTGCCTTTCGATGTTAAATTTACCTCACGCGTGGTGCGGGCAAGCAAGGTCATGTTGGTTATTTTTTCTAAATTATTGATGCGCGTTGTGATGTGCGACTTAGCGATATTTAGCGTTTCAGCAGTGCGTATAAAACTTTTGAGTTGAGACACATAGACAAAAGTTTCGATAGATTTTAGGTCAAATTTCATAAATTAAGTAAAATTGTTCGCTTAACAAGAACTAAGAATTTACTTAGAAAATTATAGCTAAAAGGCATATTCAAAAGCAAGTTATTAATCACAGTTAAGACATTGTTCGTTTTCACAGAACTTATAATTCTTAAGGGCATAATTCTTGTTTTTCTATGCACAAATCTAAAGCATCTATGCAATTTTTTGGAGCTTTAATAATTGTAATTTCAGCCTTGATTGTAATTATGAAGAAGCCTATTAAGTGATTCTCTCTACCGCCTTTTACTAAACTTTATTTTTTAATTTCGCCTTATGTCTAAATTCTTTCAATCTGCTATTAAACTCACCAAAGCCGCATCAGCGCCATCTTTGAGGTTTGCTAGAAGCAAAGCTTCTGCGCTCGTTACAGAAAAAACTATCACTAAATATCAAGATCACACACCCACGCATTATGATGATGGAATGAAAGAATATTCCAAGCGCAGCAATGAAAAACATTTAACCAAAACTTTAACCGGAAGTTTGCTTGAAAAATTAGGCAATATCAAAACCCCAGTAAAAAGTGTTTTAGAAATAATTTCGCATTCCGCTTATTTTGCTCAAGAAAAAATGCCGCAATTTGTTGAAGAAGTTATAGAAAGGCTGAACCACAATGGTCTAGCGGTTTTTATTCATGATGGAAAATCTGATGTAAAAGAAATGTATAAAAAATATTCTGGCGGAATTTGCGATCCAGATGTTAGCAAAAAAATAGAGCAGCAGTTAGGGCGCCTTAAAATTCAATATCAAACAATTCATTTTACCTCGCGCGTAAAATTTCCAACCGCATCTGATGAAATTTGGCGCGCAATTATTGCATCGCCTTCTAGCCCTAAACAAGATGAACCCAAGCAATGCAATGAGGTAAGAAATTTATTAGCATTTTGCGCGCAAAGATCTTTGGCCGAACTTGCGCCAGATCAATTAGAGAATTTAATTGATGATGTTAAAGCAACTTTAGCAACACAAAATAATACTCTTTTTGTTGATAGCCTATGTCAAATTGCAATTTCAAAAGAGCGCGACAGTGAACTTCCTTTATTTATCAAAGAATTTGCGCAAGAAATTCAAAAAGAACTTTTTATCAAAGGCTTGCCGGCAACAGAATTGCATATGCATCTCGATGGCTCTCTTGAAGCAGAAATGATGTATGAAATTGCCAAAAGAAATGGTATAGAATTTCCTTATAAAAGTGTCGAAGAAACAAGATTAGCGTATAAATTTGAAAACCTGTCAGACTTCTTAAACCTTTATTTTCTAGGCGCCAGCGTTATGAAAACCGAAAAAGATTTTGAAGATTTAGCTTACGCATATTTAAAAGAAGCGCACAAAGACGGAATTATTCACAGCGAAATGTTTGTTGGGCCACAAACTCACACAGTGCGCGGAGTTTTATTCGATTCTGTTTTAAATGGCACATGCGCAGCAATTGAGCACGCAAAAAAAGATTTCGGAATTTCTTCTTCGCTTATTTTAGATTTTCAGCGCGATATTGGCCGCAGCGAAAAAACCGACGAGATGAAAGAAAAAATTGCCGTAGAAGCAGCGCAAAAAACTTTAGATGAGTTATTGCGCTGGCAAGAAGAAAATCCACAACATCGCGATAAGGTTGTGGGCGTTGGACTTGATTATCAAGAAAACGGATTTCCGCCAATTTGGTTTAGAGAAGTTTTTAAGCGCGCTAAAGCTGCTGGCTTAAAAGCAACTTGTCATGCTGGCGAAGATGGTCCAGCAGAATATGTCTGGCAAGCGATTAAAGAATTGGCAGTTGATCGCATCGATCACGGCAATCGCGCAATTGAAGATGAAGATTTACTGTATCATCTTGCCCAAAAACAAATTCCGCTAACAATGTGTCCACTATCAAATGAGGCTTTAGGAAAAACCGACCCGGCAAAACATCCGCTAAAAACGATGATGGAGCTTGGCATTCAAGCCACCGTTAATTCTGACGATCCAGCATATTTTCGTGGAAAATATAAAAATGGCTATGTTAAAGGAAATTTCAGCGTAATTGCAGAAGCACTTGATTTAGATGCAAAACAAATAATTGAGCTTGCAAGAAACTCAATTAAGGCAAGCTTTTTAAGCGATGAAAGAAAAATGGAATATATGCAAGAACTTGATCATTATTGCCATCGTCACAATGAATTGCACCTAGATGCTTCGCAATCATTAGACCAAAAAGCAATTCCTGCATCGCAAATATCCGCTCTAGCTAAGCATAGATTAACGAAAGAAGAAGTGAGGGTTATATAAACCCGAACATGATCCAAAAAGCTTACCACACAACAAGAAGCTAAAGAACAAAATAAATACGGCGACAAGAAAGAAAAACCCTAAACCTCGACCACCTCTCTAATCTCTAAAATTAAATCTTGCGCAGATTTTTTATCATATTTTTTAGTCTCAAGCCCCCAAACCGGCTTTGGAAAAGCAATGTCATTCTCAAAGCGCGCAATCACATGAATATGAAGTTGGCGCACAATGTTTCCTAAATTAGCAATATTAAGTTTATCGGGAGAAAATTTTTTCTGCAAAATTTTTGCTACTAAATTTATTTCATTTAAAATATCTATTTGCGTAGCAATTGACAAATCTACTAGCTCTACAGCATCAACAATTCTTGGCACTAAAATCAGCCATGGAAAATTGGCATTATTCATCAATAAAACTCGACAAATCTTAAGATCGGTAACAAAAAAGCTGTCGGCTTGAAGTTGTTCGTTTAATGTAAACATCGAAAAAATAATTAGAATCTAGAAATTTGAGATTATTAGTTTTAAATTAACTAAAAGCCAAGAACTAAAAAAATAATTAAGTGTTAAAATCTCTAGCAATTCAAAATGTTGTTTTAATCGACAAAGCTGAAATTGATTTTTCGCAAACCCCCGTTGGTCTTTGTATTTTAACTGGCGAAACCGGTTCAGGAAAATCAATTTTGCTTGATGCTTTTGGCCTCGCAATTGGCTTTCGCTCAAACTTACGCCTAATTGGCAACCACGAAAACAAGGCTTCGGTAATAGCAGAGTTTGATATTTCTGGCAACGAATCTTGCCAATATATCCTACAAGAACACAATTTGCTTGATGCCGAAAACCCTAGCGAATTGCGCATTCGCAGGCTGTTGCAAGAAAATTCTTCGAGTAAAGTTTATGTAAACGACCAACCAATTGGCGTAAATTTATTGGCACAAATTGGCGAAACCTTAGTAGAAATTCACGGGCAACATGATCAGCGCGGCCTTTTAAATCAAGCCTTTCACTCGGTTATTTTAGACGAATTCTCTGGCAATTCTGAACTACTCGCTAAAATAAAAAAAATTTACGAAGAACTAAAAAATTGCGATAAAAAAATTGCCGATTTTGCCGAAAAAAAAGCGCAAGCTCTGCGCGAAAAAGACTATCTTTCTTACATTATCAAAGAACTAGAAGACAGCAATATTATCGAGGGCGAAGAAGATGTTTTGGTTTCGAAAAAAGATCAACTTTCTGGTAAAGAAAAAATTGTTAATTTTATTAACGATCTCAAAGAAAACTTACTCGAATCAAACTCAAATTTATTAACGGCACAAAAAATTTTGCTGCGCGGACAAAATATAATCACCAATTATTTATCAGAAAAACAAGAAGATTTCGATAAATTAAATGAAGAAATTGACCGACAAAATAACTCTCTAGATCAATCAATTAGCGCTATTGAAGCTATTGCAAGAAATTTAGAAAATCACGAAGAGACTCTTGATGAAGTTGAAGAAAGACTTTTTCATATTCGCAGCTTGGCTCGCAAATTTAATGTTAGTATTAACGAATTACCAAAAATAATTTCTGATGCCAAAGAAAAATTATTTATTCTTGAGAACGAAGGCGAAGCCGCGCAAAATCTAGCTTCAGAACGCGAAAAACTATTTTCAGAATATCAAAAAACCGCAGAACAACTTAGTGAAAAAAGAAAAAAATCTGCACTAAAATTAGCCAAAAAAGTTGAAGAAGAATTGCAGTTTTTAAAAATGGAAAATGTAAAATTTCGTGTTAATTTTACTAAGTCTGAAGACTGCAGCTTCAACGGTTATGATAAAATAAAATTCTGCGCCTCGATCAACAAAAACGATTTCGACGATATCGCCAAAATTGCCTCTGGAGGAGAATTATCTCGCTTTATGTTAGCCTTAAAAGTAGCACTAATGGAGATAAAATCCGCTCCAACAATGATCTTCGATGAAATAGACACAGGAATTGGCGGAAGCACAGCCGACGCGGTTGGAAAGCGCCTCAAGATTCTCTCGCAAAAACTGCAAATTTTAGTAGTAACTCATCAAGCGCAAATTGCTGCAAAAGCTGATTTACATTTTCGTATTAATAAAATACAAGATAGGGACAAAATTAAAACCGTGATTAAAAAACTTTCTACCGAAGAAAAAAATCACGAAATTGCCCGCATGATCTCTGGTGAAGAAATCACCGATGAGGCGCTCGCGGCAGCTAAAATTTTACAACAGAATTAACGCCCATGGCCGCAACCGAAGATAATCCATTATTACGAAATTTTCGTAACTTTACCATCATCTCTTTTCTGATTATTTTTGTTTTGAGCTTGTGCTTTTATATCACAGGAACACTAGTGCTAGTTAGTGTTAACGGTAGTTGGAATGTTATTCAGGCTTACGCAAAATTATCGATCGATAAACAATTTATCTATCTTGGCAAAACCATGTGGACTTATTGGAACTTTTATATTTCCAATTACAATAAAATCACTATCGATAGCTATAATCACTTTTCTACCAAGCTATGGGCCAGCTCGCTTCTACCCTACTCTCTTGTTTTCACTTTAGGCTTTTTATTTCGCGCACCATTAATGGATTGGCGCCCCTTTAAAAAGCCCGAATCAGTATTTGGTGAATCAAAATGGGCTTCAGATCGCGATATAAAAAAGATGGGTTTACGCAGTAAACAAGGGGTTTTGCTCGGAAAACATCATGGCCAATTTTTGATTGCCGATGGTTATCAACATATTCTATTATTTGCACCAACAGGTTCTGGTAAAGGTGTGGGCTTCGTAATTCCTAATTTATTATTTTGGCGCGACTCTGTAATTGTGCACGATATCAAGTTAGAAAACTACGAATTAACTTCTGGATGGCGCAAAAAGCACTTCAAGCAAAAAGTGTTTTTATGGAACCCGGCCGATCCTGATGGTATCTCGCATTGCTACAACCCTATGGATTGGATCAGCAAAAAGCCTGGCCAAATGGTGGATGACGTGCAAAAAATCGCCAGCTTCCTTCTTCCAGAACAAGAATTTTGGCAGAACGAAGCCCGCGCTCTCCTTACAGGCATCATGCTCTACCTCGTAGCCGATGAATCTAAGCCAGCAACTCTTGGCGAAGTTGTGCGCACCCTGCGAAGCGACGACGTAGTCTACAACCTGGCGGTTGTGCTCGATACCATGGGTAAAAAAATTCACCCGGTTTCTTACATGAATATCGCCTCTTATCTGCAAAAACCCGATAAAGAGCGCGGTTCGGTAACCTCTACAGCCAACTCGTCTCTCGAGTTATGGGCCAACCCGCTAATCGATACTACAACCGCAACTTCCGATTTCAACTTGCACAAATTTAAAACCGAACCGCACACCGCTTATATCGGTCTAACACCCGATAACATTAATCGTCTTAAGCCTTTGATGAACATGTTTTATCAACAAGCGGCGGCTTTCTTCACCTCAAAAATGCCACAAAAACACGAAAAATTTGGCGTATTAATGCTGATGGATGAATTTCCTACTCTCGGCAAAATGGAGCAATTTCAAGCCGGCATCGCTTATTTTCGTGGTTATCGCGTGCGTCTTTTTCTCATTATTCAAGATACCGAGCAGCTTAAAGGTATCTATGAAGAAAGCGGTATGAACTCTTTCCTCTCTAACTCTACTTACCGAATTACTTTCTCGGCAAACAACATGGAAACGGCCAATTTAATTTCACAATTATTAGGCAACAAAACCGCCGAACAAGTTTCTTACAACAAACCAAAATATCTAGATTTAAACCCCGGCTCGCGTTCATTACACGTATCTGGAACGCAACGCGCCCTATTACTACCTCAAGAAGTTATTCAACTTGATCGCGCCGACGAAATCATCTTAATCGAGTCGCAGCCACCAATTCGTTGCAAAAAAATTATCTATTTCAAAGAAAAATTATTCACTAGCCGCTTAAAAGAAAAAGTTGAGATTCCGCACCAAAAACCATATATGCCAGATTACACCGCTAACAAAAAAGGTGGTGCAGATGCCAAACCAGCTGATGCTGCGCCCCCTCCACAAGAAGGCACAGCCGGAAATTCATCCACTGGCGACAACTCTGGTGGACAAGTTCTTGGAGTTATTGATGGCCAAACAGAAGAAACAACTTAACATGAATAATATCGTTAAAGCCGCGGTAATTGGAGATCCAATCCACCACTCACTTTCGCCAAAATTACATAATTTTTGGATGAATAAATACGGCATTAACGGAAGCTATAATGCTGTCCTTGTAAAAACAGAAGATCTGCAAGAAGCAGTAAAATCAATGGTTGACGAAGGATATGCAGGATTTAACGTCACAATTCCTCATAAAGAAAAAATATTTCAACTTATAAAATCTCAAGATAGCAATCTAATCTCTGCGCCATTAAGCCAAGCCGCCTTCTTAACCAAGGCCGTAAACACAGTTATTATCAAAAAAAATGGCGCTCTTTATGGCCATAATTCTGATTGCGATGGATTTCTTGATAACTTAAAAAATAGCTATCCCAATATTAATTTTGGAGAAAAAAATGCGTTTATAATAGGAGCTGGCGGAGCAGCACGAGCAATAATCCATAGCCTTATTACAGATGCAAAAGTTAAAAATATTTTCGTTACAAATCGCAGCAAAGAAAAATTTGATTTAATATTGTCAGATTTTAAACAAGAAAAAAATTATCTTAACGCCAATCTAGAATTTTTAGATCACAAAACTTTCGAGCAAAATCTATCCTCGTGCGATCTATTAATAAATTCTACCTCGCTTGGCATGCTAGGCCAGCCCCCACTGCAGCTAGATTTAAAAAACCTACAAAAATCGGCAATTGTTTATGATATTGTTTACAAGCCACTATTAACTAACTTGCTAAAAACCGCTCAAAGCCAAGGAAATAAAATCGTTACAGGAATAGGAATGCTAGCCTTTCAAGGCGCAGTAGGCTTTAAAGAATGGTTTGGGCACGAAGCAATGGTTGATGATAAGCTGTTAGAATTTTTAACAGAAGAGTCGCGAAATAATTAGCGCAGATAGTAGCGAATTAATATTTACTTGGAATGAGATAACGGTCTTTGTCTTAAACTCATTGCACTAGCACCTCTAACCGCACTTACCTCTTCACCACCTCCATCAATATCACCTGCTTTTTCTGTCAATATTCTAATATTCCGTTCTGCGTCAATTACTTTTTCCTCAATATCCAATGGAGCCGAAAGCTTCTTCATTTCTTGAAATAAGTTACCCACCAATTCTTCTTGACAATCCGCCACTAATTGCCTAGCTATTGTTAACGGCTTAGATGCGATTGTAGAAAAAAATTCCAACCCCCTATAATATTCATCAGAACATTCTTGAGGATTACCAGCTGCCTCTCCAGTAAGCGGATTAGTAAACAATGGATTAACACCCTGTTCTTGCGCTTGCTCAATTGTAGCATTAAAGAAAGTAGCCAAAGAATCACGCTCAAAATAATACAAACGCCCTGCAGCATTTTGCAATGCTATAGGATCACCTATTACATTAAAAGCTATTGGGCAGCGATAAATATCTGAATTACCTCTTAATTGCTCTGCTAATTTTTCAACTTCACTAACCAACAATGTTCTTAATTTAGGCGGTAAGGCAAATGGTTTATTAGATTTATTTAATGCTTCGATAGCTAAGGTTGCATCACCCCTACGCTCAGCTTCTTCAATAACTAATCGAATTATTGTTTGATCATAAAAGTCTTGTCCGTGCACTTCGATTATTTTATCTAATACTTTCCCTAAATAATCCATGTAAAACATAGTTTGATTCAAAGAAGAATCGCTGATGATGCGCCTAACTAATGCCTTTGCTTTTTTATGGGATAAAAGATTTTCCAAGTCATCTTGCAACTTTTCGTATATATCATCATTTAAATTTTCTTTTCTCTTCATCATAAGCCGCACTTCTTGTTTCATTATATCAGCAAATTTGCTAGCAATTACAGCACCTACAGCGCTGGATGTAATAATAAGCAATGTAGAAGCAAGAGTAGTTAGTTCTGATTGACCAAGAAATTTACTAAGAAAAAGAATATTTTTTATAAGAGTGTCAAAAAATATATTACTATAGCTCGAATCTATTGCGGCAGAGGCAGCGGCAGAGGCAGAAAAATGAGTGATAGCTATCAAAAAAATAATAGGAGGGAGGGCGCCAAGAATCGGCAACACATCTAGTGCATCAATTAGATATGGCCCAGATATTCTTTTTAGAATTTTCTGCGGTCGAGTAAGCGGAGTAATTCCTTCTGTTTCTTTTATTTTTGCTGCTATTCGATTTATTGGCATAAACTGATACTTAAAGATTAATAACTAGTTATTAACAAAAGATTTAGGTGACAACTATAAGCGGGTAAAAAACTTCGAAAGCTGGAAAGGATGGTGAGTACGGATGGAATCGAACCATCGACAACCTGATTAAAAGTCAGGTGCTCTACCGACTGAGCTACGTACTCTTATGAATTACAAAAGAGCGCGGAATTTCACAACTTGTTTAAGAGAAAGTCAAGAAGAAAGTATAATTTATTTTTTAAAAGCAAAAATAATTCTGCGCCGCAATTTATTTTTACGAGTTATAGTTCAATCGGTTCTCTTTATCGCGCTTCGTATTATCGCAAAATAACAACCCTAAAACAGCCTCAAAAAACAGTCCGCAAAATTCCTAAAAAAGACTAGCTTCTTTGGCTAATTTAGATTTAAATCGGCGCAGATTTTTTAAACGATCAATTTTTTTGCTGAAAAATCAAACAAAAAAACCCGTAATATCGCACGAGTTTAAAAGATCGCTGACAAATTTTAATCTGCTAAAGCTTCCTAATTAGGTCTCTTTAAGCAGGTTTTTACAAGACTTAGATGGAAAAATTATTTTCTTTAAATATTTTTATTTTTTAAAAGTTAGGTTTATGAATCAAACTACTAACATCCGCCAGATCAATCAATTCGCGGTTTTAACGCTGTTTATTTAAAGAAATATTTTTCCTCTGTCTTTTATTTAGACAAATAATTTTAGAGGAATTTAATGACAAACAAAACAATTATTATCGATGCAGCTCATCGCGAAGAAACGCGCGTTGCTGTATTAGAGAACGGTATTCTACAAGATTTTGATCGCGAAGCAATTGGAGTTAAGCATATCAAAGGCAATATTTATCTTGCCAAAATCACTAGGGTTGAACCATCTTTACAAGCAGCTTTTATCGATTATGGTGAAGAACGCCACGGCTTCTTGCCATTTGCTGACATCCATCCCGAATATTTCAATCTTCCTGAAGCAGAAAAACAAAAGCTGCGCGAGCTTACTGCCCGTGATGTTGCTCCTATTATTGAAGCGACAGAAGTAGAGGCAACAGCAGAAACTGAAGGCGCAACAAGCATTGCAGCGCTAGCTCCAAGAGACCCAGAACTGCGTGAAAATTCAGAGCGCAACTCAGAATATCGTCAAGAACGCAGCAATAACCGCGAGCGCCCTGAACGCAATAACAGAGCAGATCGCCCTGAGCGCAGCTCTGAAAGAAACGAACGCAGCTCTGAAAGAAGCGAACGCAGTTCTGAAAGAAGCGAACGCAGTTCAGAACGCTCTGACCGCAGCTATGATCGCCCCGAAAGAAACGATCGCCCTGAACGCTCTGACCGCAGAGACAACCGCGATCGTCGCGAAAATCCTCGCGAGCGCGATGAAGATTCTGACGCTACAATGACTACAGGCTCATACTCTGTTGAAGATGAAACTGAAAACAGCAATAGCAATATCCACACAATTTACAAGCGCTACAACATTCAAGATGTTATCAAGCCTGGCCAAACCCTATTAATTCAAGCTACAAAAGAAGAGCGCGGCAATAAAGGCGCCTCGATGACAACCTATATTTCTCTTGCCGGAAAATATTGCGTATTGATGTCGAATACACCCAATAAAGGCGGCGTTTCACGCAAGGTTGATAATTTTCGTGATCGCAAAATTTTAAAGGCAATTTTAAGCGAACTAACCATTCCTAACGACCGCTCGGTTATCATCAGAACCGCTGGCGTTGGCAAAAAACCAGAAGAAATCAAGCGCGACTACGAATATCTAAGCCGCCTATGGGAAAGCATTAACGAGATGGTAAAAACATCTGTAGCGCCAACTTATATCCACGCCGAAGACGATGTTATCAAGCGCTGCATTCGCGACGTTTATAACGAGCAAGTAAGCGAAGTAGTTATTGAAGGGCAACAAGCTTTTGATAGCGTATCAAACTTCATCAAAGCTACAATGCCTTATGGCGAGCATAATATTAAATTTCACGATGAGCGCATTCCTGTTTTCAACAAATATCGTGTTGAACAACAAATTGCCGCACTCTATGAAAAAACAATCTCGCTAAAATCTGGCGGATCAATTGTGGTTGACCACACCGAAGCACTAGTTGCAATCGACGTAAACTCTGGTCGCGCTACAAAAGAAAGTGGCGTTGAAGAAACGGCCTACAACACAAACCTTGAAGCTGCCCGAGAAATCGCGCGCCAACTGCGCTTGCGAGATTTAGCTGGCTTGATCGTCATCGACTTTATCGACATGTATGATCAAAAACACCGCCGCAACATTGAACGCACTTTGCGCGACGAATTACAAAATGATCGCGCCCGCATCCAACTTGGCCGCATCAGTCTTTTCGGCCTGATGGAAATGTCGCGTCAACGCCTAGGTGCCAGCTTGTTTGAAACCATCACCGAGCCTTGCAAACATTGCAGCGGCACCGGATATATCCGTTCGGTCGAAATCTTAGCTGTCGGAATTTTACGCGCCATTCGCCACGCTTGTGCTGATAGACAAGTCGGTGTAATTTACGTTTACACTTCGCACGAAGTTATTTCATACATCGCCAACTACAAAAAACACGACATTATCGCGACAGAAAAAAATTATAACGTGCATATCTTCATGCATCACGCTGATGATGTTGGAAGTGGCGGCTTTACCATCAAAAAACGCAAAGGCCTATCTGACGACGAAAGACGCGAGCTAGAAATGGAAGTTGTTACCGGCAAAGTTAATCAACTTGGCCTAGAACGCAAATTCATCGAAAGCGATGCAACAGAAAGACCGGTGCGCGAAGAAAGCTCTGAAGATAAATTCGCAACTCGTGATCGCGATGATCGCAGAGACAATAACCGCGGCAACGACAGAAGAAATAATAACCGCAACGGACAGCGCTTTAACAACAAAAGACGCGGCGGCAACGACAATAGAAGATTTGACGACAAAGGAGATAGAGGCGGCAACCCTAGAAGAGAATCCTCTTCTATCTTAGGATCGATCTTTAAGATGTTTAAGTAAGTTTAATAAAGAGCATCACCACTGCTCTTTATACACCAACCTTAATTGGCCCATGCGCTTTACCATGAATAAACTGATCTAAATATTCATTTTTTGAAGAATACATATCTTTCACATCTCCAAACCAAATAATTTTTCCTTCGTAAAGCATAGCAATTTTATCAGCAATTTTACTTGCTGAATGCATGTCGTGAGTGATTGTAACTGTAGTAGCCCCAAGCTTTTTAGAGTTAGCAATGATTAGATCATTTATAACATCCGCCATAATTGGATCTAGGCCCGTTGTGGGCTCGTCAAAAAAAATAATTTCAGGATTAGCAGCAACTGCACGCGCCAAAGCTGCACGCTTTTGCATTCCACCAGAAAGTTCGGAAGGATAGAGATACATTACCCTTTCTTCTAAGCCTACAGACTTAAGCTTTTGCAAGGCAATTTCTTTGGCATCATTTTTATTTAGTTTTGCCGCATGAGTTAAGCGAAAAGCGACATTTTCCCAAATTGTGAGTGAATCAAATAAGGCGCCACCCTGAAATAAAAAACCAAATTTTCCCATTAGCTTATCGCGATCAGAGGCAGAAATATTAGAAACCTCGCTACCATCGATTTTAATACTGCCAGAAGTTGGTTGTATTAGAGAGGCAATAATTTTAATCAACACCGATTTACCGCTGCCAGAGCCGCCTAAAATCACCAGCGATTCTCCTTTTTGCACCTCGAGGTCGATGCCTTGAAGAACAGCTTTTGAACCAAAATTTTTAACTAAGTTTTTTATGCTAATTTTTGAAGTCACAAGAAAATTATTTGTTTAAAACCAGATTTCTCTAGGCACCAATAACCAATAGGGCCTAGAGTTCTTACGACCTATTTTATTTCAGATAATTTTTTATCAATTAATTTTTTTATCGTTAAATAATCGACATAACCTTCAGAAATTTCACCATTGATAAAAAAAGTTGGAGTTGAGTGCAGCTGCAATGATTTCGCAGCTTCCATGCGCAATTGCAAAATTTTATTTTGTAATTTTTGATCATCAATGCACGATTTAAAGCGCTCGGCACTCATGCCATCTAGCTTTGCGATAGATTCTAGTTTTTCGGTATATTTAGGATCAAAAGCCCAAGAATCTTGAGTTTTAAACAATGCCTTAACCAAACCGTGATATTTTTCTGCCCTACCTTCTTTTTCATCTTCAGAGCGACAAGTTGCAATCATTGCGGCAACTAGAGCCTGTTGGTTTAGTGGAAAATCACGATAAATGAATTTAACTTTTCCTGTATCAATATATTCAACCTTCATTTTTTCAAAAGCCTCGCGATAAAACATGGCGCAATGCGGACAAGAAAGCGAAGCATATTCTATCACAACTATCGGCGCTTTTTTATCGCCAATAAATAAATCGCTATCTTTAACTTTTAATAGCGTTTCATCGCGCTTAATAACACCCTCTGCGGCGTCTTTATTAACCGCCTCACTAACTGCATCTTGTGCAGTTGTCGCCACTTCTTGCGCCGCAGTTTTAGAATATTTAAACGAAGTTTTTGTATTGTAATTTCGTACAACTAGCGCAGCAAAACCAATCAGAAGCGCCAATATAATGGTGATAACAAATTTTTTATTCTTCATAAATGTTGAATTTTGATTTTATTTTAACATAGACTTTACACATCATCTCTTAATTTAAAATCTATAATTAAAAATTTCTACATTTTCATGACAATAATTCCATTATCGGTTTTTATTATTACAAAAAACGAGGCAGATCGCCTAGAGCCAATAATTGCCGCGGTCAAAGATTTTGCCGACGAAATTTTAGTAATCGACTCTGGCAGCACAGACGATACCTGCAAAATAGCCGCTGCAGCTGGGGCCAAGGTTATTTTTAACAAGTGGAGTGGCTATGGCCAACAAAAAATTTTCGGTGAAAACCAATGTCGCAATAAATGGATTCTAAATATTGATGCCGATGAAGAAGTCTCTCCAGAGCTGGCTGTAGAACTCACTAATCTTTTTCAAAAAAACCTACATCAAAAATTTCACGGATTTCGCGTTAAAATCGTCAATAAATTTCGTTTCGAAAAAAAACCGCATCGCTACGCCTATTACTACAATCAATTAAGGCTCTACAACCGCGATTTTGGAGGCTTCAAGAATAGCACAATTCATGACTCAGTAGAAATGAAGGATGGCGCCAATGCAAAAATCGGACAACTAAAAAATATAATTTATCACCAATCTTTTCGTTCGCTTGAACATTGGATTGAAAAGATCAATTCCTACTCTTCGATGCAGGCGCGCGACAGCTTTGCCAAAAGAAAAAACCCCTCTTTATTAAAAATTATTCTTACGCCAATTTTAGCATTTTTTAAAGCTTATTTTGTGCGACGTTATTTTATTTATGGATTTGATGGAATAATTTATAGCACGCTATTTGCGTTTTCGCGATTTGCCAAGGCAATTAAAGTGCGCGAAATATTTAGGGGCGCTTAAGTTTATAAAGACTTCTACAAATCAACTTTAAAATCCTAACCCTTGAAGCGCAAAGCTCTAAGCAGTTTAATGATTTGAAACAGCCTCCTTATATATCATTTAGAAAGCAGTATTTGGTCGACAATTTTAACGCAACATCGCACTTGGCTTCATTAGAAGCGAGGCATCGCCATAAGAATAGAAACGATAATTTTGCGAAATGGCGTGGTCATAAATCTCTTTAGCCTTTTCTTTTCCAACAAAAGCACAAACCAACATAAACAAAGTTGATTTTGGCAGATGAAAATTTGTTACCAAAATGTCTACAACCTTGAATTTATAGGGTGGATAAATAAAAATTTTTGTTTTGGTTTTTGCTTCGCGCAAATTACCTTCATCATCTGCAATAGATTCTAACACTCGCAACGACGTCGTTCCAACAGCTACCACCCTGCCCCCACGCCTTTTTGTTTCATTGATAATTTCTGCCGATTCTTTAGAAATTGAAAAAGATTCTTCATGCATGTTATGATCTTGTAATCTTTCCGATCTTACAGGCAGAAAGGTTCCTGCACCAACATTTAAAGTTACAAAAACTTTTTTTATTTTCTTTGCATCAAGTAAAGAAAAAATTTTATCGGTAAAATGCAGGCCAGCAGTGGGCGCAGCAACAGCCGCACCTTCTTTTGCATAAATTGTCTGGTAATTTTTTTGATCTTTTTCTGCAATATTTTTATCTTCTACAGCTCTTTTAATATAAGGTGGAAGTGGTACGACGCCATATTTATCAAGCTTCTCACGATAATCATCTTCTGCAAATTCTAGCAAAGCAAAACCATCTTCTAGCTTTTTTGTAATGCGCGCAAAAAAATCTGGAGCAATTTTTAATAAGTCTCCATCCTTTATTTTCTTGGCTCCACGCAAAATAACGCGCCAGGTATTTTTAGATATTTCTTGATCTAAATTAAATTCGATATTTTTTTTAACAATATTTTCATCATTATTTTCAATATTTTTGTGGCCATTTTTTACATCATTTTCGATAGCCTTGTTTACATTGTTGCCAATAACTTGCGCCGACATTTTTGCCTTAATAACCCTCACATCATTAAACACCAACACATCACCCTCTTGCAAAAAATCAATCAGATTGATAAACTTGCGATCTAGTATTTCTGCACCGTTATAAATCAACATCTTGGTTTCTTCTCTAGGAAAAAACGGCTGCTGAGCAATTAGGTTGTCAGGTAAAATAAAATCAAATTCAGAAACTAAAGACATGTCAGATAATCAAACGGATTTTGGATTTAAACGCATCAATCGTGACGAAAAAGAGCATCTAGTCAAAGGAATTTTTTCAAATGTTGCAAAAAAATATGATTTGATGAACGATTTAATGAGTGCTGGCGTGCATCGGCTATGGAAAAACAAAATGATTCAAGAAATTAATTTTGATAACCATAAAAATTGCGATAAACTAAAATTCATTGATGTAGCTGGCGGCACAGGAGATATAGCCTTTCGCATTACAAAAAAAGCTCGCGAAAAAAACATAAATCATCAAATAGAAGTTGTTGATATCAACCAAGAAATGCTTGATTGCGGCAAAAATCGCGCCGTTGATTTAAATCTTTTTTCACACCTAAACTTTGCCTGCGCCGACGGCGAAAAACTGCCATTTATTGATAATAGTTTCGATTTTTTTACCATTGCTTTTGGCATTCGCAACTTTACCAACATAGATCAGGGGCTACGCGAAGCCTATCGCGTTTTAAAGCCAGGCGGCAAATTTATTTGTTTAGAATTTTCGCAAGTGAATAATTATTTTTTACAGAAGTTTTACGATAGCTACTCTTTTAATGTTATTCCGCGTATCGGAGAAATAATTTTAAAAGATCGCGAATCTTATCAATATTTAGTAGAAAGTATCCGCAAATTTCCAAGCCAAGAAAATTTTAAGAAGATGATCACAGAGGCTGGATTTAATAGCGCTTCTTATCAAAATTTAAGCTTTGGTGCTGCAGCAATTCACGTAGGGCGTAAATAATTTATATTGCAAAAAAATCACTGATAAAAAACAACAATGCTGTCACGTAAGCAAATGACACCAAAACTACAAACAGAGAGATGTTTTCGAAGTTAACTTTGGTTAGCAGTCTTAAATTGTCACAAGAAATATAAAATACCATAAAACCGCTAGCAAAAAGCACTAGCGAGTAAATAAGGGCAAAAAACCCCACATCAGATAGCTCTACAAGAAAAAAACATCCGTAAAGAAAAATTATAGGCAAAAGGAAATTAATGATCGAAGATAGAATCGGATCATTTTTCATAAAGACAAAAATGACATTTGGCCGCACCAATAAAGGATTGGCCAATGTAAATTATGAATTGATATCAACTTGATAAGAAAGAGCGCAAGCTTTACTTGTGGTGGCGGTAGTATAAACCCCAGAAGAAGAGCAGGCACTAAGAACGCCCCTAATCTTGCCCCGATCTGAAACACCGTCATCAATTTTAGAGTCAATTGCAAGAGCATCGGTTGGCGAAATTGCTGCACTTGAGACTGCGGTGCCATTTATTAAAGTATTAGAAGTGTCGCCGGCGGTTATTGAGCCAGTTAAAACTATCACGTTTTGTGATGAACCATAGTCAAAATCCCAACCAGAATTTCTAATTTTTGAAGCAGGAAGATTGGTGCCAAAAGTAGAAACCGCCGGAACAGTTGATGCGGCAGTAGTGGCAATTGAAGCACTAATAATACTGGCATCAAGAACGCCAGCACCCTTCATTTGATACCAAGCCGCCCTTCCCTCGTTAGCAGTTGCTGCAGCGCTGTAATATTCAATAGTGCCGTCTCCATCGCCAGCGCTAGAACCGCCGATTGCAGTGTTATAATCTCCTGGAAGATAATTAAATTGGTTATAGAAACCATTAACCGCAGTAGAAAAGGCGCGAGCTTCACTCATAACAGCACGAAGCTCCGAGCTTTTAATTAAGCTGGCCCCACCAGTAACACCGGCAATTAACAATCCGATAATAATCAATACAATCGATAACTCTATCAGAGAAAATGCTGATTTTTTGCAATTTTTTGCGCGAGAGAAGGTTTGTTTCATAATAGTTAGCTTCGTTCTTTTTGTTAAAATTTAAAACAGTTTGTTATTTTTACAAACAAAAATGTTGACATCTTCATTTTGATTATAAATCAAAAAATAATCAAGCGAATTTTATCATGATTATTTCATAATTAGCCATGCCATTTGGTATTTTTATCTCAACCTCATCACCAACCTCTTTATTCATTAGTGCACGAGCTACTGGAGAGGTGCTTGAAATAAGGCCATTATCAATATTTGCCTCAAACTCACTAACAATTTTATAAGTAAATTTTTTGCCAGTATCTAAATCTTCAAGATTAACTGTAGCGCCAAATTTTACCTTGTTACCGCTTTGCTTCGACACATCAACAACTTCAGCGCGCCCAATTTTATCTTCAAAATCATTGATTTGTGCCTCGATAAAGCCTTGCTTGTCTTTAGCAGAGTGATATTCGGCATTTTCTTTTAAATCTCCAAGCTCACGCGCCGTAGCAATTGCCTGGATAATTTTTGGCCTTTCTTCGTGCTTTAAAAGATGCAATTCTGCTTTTAATCTTTCGTAGCCTTCTTTAGTTATTTGAAATTTTTCCATAAATTAATATCTGTAAGCGTCGTCTTTAAATGGACCTTCGGCTTTTACGTTAATATATTTGGCTTGCTTTTCTGTAAGCTTAGTAAGCTTTGCCCCTAATTTATCAAGATGCAATCTGGCAACTTTTTCGTCTAATTCTTTTGGCAAAATATAAACTTTATTTTGATATTTTTTATAATTTTGCCAAAGCTCTATCTGCGCCATAACTTGGTTGGTAAAGCTGGCAGACATTACAAAGGCGCTATGACCAGTGGCACACCCAAGATTAAGCAAACGGCCCTCGGCAAGAAGAATTATTCTTTTACCGTCAGGGAAAGAGATCTGATCAACTTGCGGCTTGATATTCATCCATTTTAAGTTACGCAAAGATTCTACCTGAATTTCGTTATCAAAATGGCCGATATTACCAACAATGGCGCAATCCTTCATGGCGCGCATATGTTCTAGCGTGATCACATCTACGTTGCCAGTTGTAGTGATAAAAATATCAGTTTGAGCAACAACTTCTTCAATTGGCAAAACTTGATAGCCCGCCATTGCAGCCTGCAAAGCACAAATTGGATCAACCTCAGCAACAACAACGCGCGCGCCCTGTGTTTTAAAGGCTTCAGCGCAACCCTTGCCTACGTTTCCATAGCCAGCTATAAGCACCATTTTACCAGCAATCATTACATCAGTTGCCCGTTTAACGCCATCAATTACGCTTTCTTTGCAACCATAAAGGTTGTCGAATTTTGATTTAGTTACGGCATCGTTTACGTTGATTGCAGGAACCTTTAATTTGCCTTCTCTTTCCATTTGATAAAGACGAGCCACGCCAGTGGTAGTCTCTTCTGAAAGGCCTTTTATTTCTTGCAAAATTTCAGGATATTCAGCGTGAATAATTTTAGTTAAATCACCACCATCATCAAGAATCATGTTTGGCTTCCAGGCTGGATCACCAACGATTGTTTGCTTAATGCACCATTCATATTCTTCTTCAGTTTCACCCTTCCAAGCAAAAACTGGAATACCTGCTGCAGCTATGGCCGCAGCCGCCTGATCAGAGGTTGAAAAAATATTGCAAGAACTCCAGCGAATTGACGCACCAAGGTGAACCAAGGTTTCGATAAGAACCGCGGTTTCGATTGTCATATGCAAACAGCCGACAATTCTAGCGCCCTTAAGCGGTTGAGACGCCCCAAATTCGCGACGCAGCGACATTAAACCAGGCATTTCGTTTTCGGCGAGAGTAATTTCTTTGCGACCCCAAGCAGCTAGAGAAATGTCTTTTACTTTATAATCTGTGAATGTCATTTGCGTATAATTTTAAAAAAATATTAAGCTAAAAATAGCCATAAAAATGGAACAACTAAAGAATATCCGAAGCTAAAACGAACCTTATTATCGGGCACATCGAATAAAAGCATCATGGTGAAAATTATCATTAACACTGAAAAATACAAAAGAAAATCTGTCATATTTAAGCTAACTGCAGCGATTAAAATAAATTTTGTATAATCGAATGATTGATCTTGCGTAGCAAATAAACGTGGATTTTTTTTGTAGAAAACGTGATAGAAAACTGTAGCGCAAACCACGCCAACAGAAGCTGAATAGACCGACTCAATAATTGTTTGGTCGATTAAAACCCTATGAACCAAGCCAATTGTAACCAGTAAATTTAAAAGCTGATAAGGAAAAACTTTATGCTTAAAATCAGTTACTATAAGTATTACGCACACAACGCAGACTAAGGCAGCGATAATAAATTGCTCGGTGAAACCAAATTTTAAATAACATAGCACAAATAGCGATGTGCATGCAAGCTCAATGAATAGATGGGCGCGCGGAATTTTAGTTTGACATTGACTACATCTTCCTAGTGTAAAAAGCCAATTTAATAATGGAATCAACTCTCTGGTGCGAATGGTTGAGCCACATTTAGGGCATTGTGATTTATTACCAAAATATCTGCCAAAGCAAGACTGGCCAATTGGCAAACGGTGTGCAAAAAGCGTAGCATAAGAGCCAAAAATTGCCCCAAATGCTGCAGAAATAATGATCCCGATGATTTGTTCCATTTTTAATGTTTCTCCAAATACATGATCACGTCGGCGCGATCTTGCGGTTTTTTTAGACCGGCGAAGCCCATTTTTGTGCCGGCAACAAAATCTTTAGGCTTAGTTAAAAACAGGTTTAGATCATCACGCGTCCATGAGCCGCCCTTCTTCATCATTGCTTCAGAATATTTAAAATCTGCTATTGCAGCTTTTTTTCTGCCAATTACGGCAAATAGATTTGGACCAACTTTATTTCCACCACCCTTGTCAGCACTATGACAAGTAGCGCATTTCTTAAAAATTTTTGCGCCATTATCAAGGTTTGCTATTTTCATTAGAGCAGCCAAGTCAACTGGCTTTTCTTCTTTTTTAATAGCTTTTCCATCGGCTGAAATTAAAATTTCATATCCTCTTTTTATCATTAATTTTGGACGATAAAGAACATCAGCAAATAAAGTAGCCGTAAGCACGATGGCAACAGTAATCGCAAAAGCAATAAATGGAATTTTTAACTTATCCATAGTTAGAATTTAAAAAAGAATTGAAAGAGATTTTTCTTCAGAGATGTTGCGAATCGCCTCTCCTAGCAGATTGGCCATATTTATAATACGAATATTTTTAACTGCCAGAGTTTCTTTTCTTGGCTCAATTGAATTGGTAATTACCAAGTTTTTAAGTTTAGAATTAGCGATTTTTTCATGAGCATTAGATGATAAAACTCCATGAGTAATATAGGCCGAAACCGAAGAAGCTCCCTTCTCTATCAAGGCTTCAGCTGCATTGCATAATGTGCCACCAGAATCGACTATGTCGTCTATAATGATACAATTTTTGCCGCTAATATCGCCAATAATATTCATCACCTCGCTAACTCCGGCGCGGGGACGACGCTTATCAACAATCGCTAAATCTGCACCAACTCTTTTGGCTATATCGCGCGCGCGCACAAGACCACCAACGTCTGGAGAGATTATCACCAAATTATCGCTGCTGAAATTTTTCTTGATATCTTCAGCAAAAACTGGCGAAGCGTAAAGGTTGTCAACCGGAATATCAAAAAAACCTTGTATTTGCGAAGCATGCAAATCTAGCGTAAGAACACGATCTGCGCCAGATGAGGTGATAATATTAGCCACCAACTTTGCCGAAATCGGCGTACGTGGAGCGGCCTTACGGTCTTGACGAGCATAGCCATAATAAGGGATAACCGCAGTAATTCTGCGCGCCGAGGCACGACGCAAAGCATCAATCACAATGAGCAACTCCATGATATTATCGTTGGCCGGCTTAGAGGTTGACTGTATAACAAAAATATCTTCGCCGCGCACATTTTCTCTGATTTCAACAAATACTTCGTGATCAGAAAATCTTTTGATTTCTGCATCAAGCAAATCTAATGTTAGGTACTTAGCGATCTCTTTTGCGAGAGTGATATTGCTATTGCAAGCTAAAAGTTTCATATTTTTAATTAAGGCTTAAAGAATTTTGTCGAATTATAAATAAACATTCGACAATTTCAACAAAACAAAATCAACATTATGTTAGAAGAAATAGAATTTTATGAAATTGCCAAAATTTTACACATTATTGCCGTAATATCTTGGTTTGCCGGCCTATTATATTTGCCGCGTATTTTTGTTTATCATAGCCAAGTTGCGATTGGTAGCGAAACAGATATAGTCTTCAAAACCATGGAGCGCAAGCTTTTGCACTATATCATGACACCGGCAATGATTTTGGTTTTAATTTTCGGATTTTATCTAGCAAGCGAAATTGGTTTTGAGTTTGTGTGGCTGCATATTAAAATTACTTTGGCTTTAGCGTTGGTTTTTTATCATTTATTTTTAGAAAAATGTCGTAAAAAATTTGCCTTAGGAGAAAATAAATATAGCTCAAAGTTTTATCGTCTTATCAACGAAATACCAACTATACTAATGATCGCAATCGTAACCTTGGTAATTTTAAAACCGTTTTAATTTTTAAAAAATCATGCAAAGCAAATCCATTAAAGATTTAATCAAAATTACTGCAGCAGAATTCAATGTAATACTAGATCTTCGCTACGCTACAGCCAACAACGTTTGCAATATAAAATTATATTCTGCACCGCTTTGTTATTTGCACAAAGATGCTGCTGAAGCTTTGCAGCGCGCAATTAAAATTGCTGCCAAAAAAAGTCTGCGCTTCAAAATTTTTGATGGCTTTCGCCCGATGAAAGTTCAGCAATTTATGTTTGATAAATTTCTTGATGATGGCTTTATTTCTAATCCGCAAACTGGCTCTACTCCTCATTGCAGAGGCGTAGCTGTTGATTTAACTTTGGTTGATGCCAACGATAACGAGCTTGAAATGGGATCTGACTTTGATGAATTTAGCGATTTAGCTTTTCATGCTTGTGAGCGCATTTCACCTAGGGCCAAGCAGAATCGTGAACTATTATTTGATATTATGAAAGAAGCTGGCTGGGATTTTTATAGCAAAGAATGGTGGCATTATCAACTATTTAATGCACGACAATTTGAAATTGTACGAGATGATTCTTTGAGCGCAGTATAAATCTTACTACTGCACCTTTTCTACATCTGCTGCCACACGAACTTTGATCATTTTATCTGGCCCATTAACTTTGCCGCCAGCACCAGAGCCTTTCTTGATTTGATCAACCAATTCCATCCCTTGAACCACGCGGCCCCAAATAGTGTATTGCCCATCAAGAAAACGTGAATCAGCTGTTACGATAAAAAATTGGCTATTGCCGCTATCTGGATTAGAAGCGCGAGCCATTGACACTGCTCCACGAATATGAGGCTCGTCAGAAAATTCTGCTTTTAGATCTGGTAAATTACTGCCTCCAGTTCCTGTGCCAGTAGGATCACCAGTTTGCGCCATAAAGCCATCAATTACACGATGAAAAACTATGCCATCATAAAAACCACGCCTAGCAAGCGTTTTAATGCGCTCAACATGCTTTGGCGCAATTTGCGGAAGCAACTCTATAATAACACGACCATTATTTTTTAAATCTATGTAGATGTAGTTTTCTAGATCGCGCGCACGCCATTTATTTTGAGCTTCTGCAACATTCATGATGGAAAAAATTAGAGTTAAAATAGTAAAAAATTTTAGAAAAAACTTCATAGGTATATTAATTTTATTTATTACCAAATCCACAAAATTTATTGTGATAATAACGCTCCGTTATAGACACAGATTAGACTGTCGGCCAAACGAAGTGTGAATTGACGCTCTACTGTAGGTAGCACAACATAGTTATCGCGAATAATATAGCTAAGCTGATGCTCTCCACCAAAGGCATCAACCGCGTTAATTGTTGGTACAATAAGGTTATCATTCGGAAACTGCATTAGAGTTTCTTCGCCATTATCGTAAACACGAAGTGGTAAAATGTTATCCGACTTGCCCGCTAAGCTGTAATCAAAGTTCAACTCTGAATTATCTGGATTGCGATTTATAGCAAGAATATTGGCCTTATTACCAGAATCATCAACTCTTCCGTGAGGATATGACGAACGCACGCCTGGCTTTATAGGCTTAGGCGCCACAGGAGTTGGCACACCCAATTGCGGCGGAATTGGCAATGGTTGCCCAATTTGCGGATAATAGAAGCGCACAGTATAGACGAGTTCTTCATCGGCGCGACCGTCATATTCGCCAGAACGGATATCGAAGTGATAAGTGCGCTTGTTGGTAATGATTGTCATGTTGGTATGTGCCGCAACTTCTAACGGACGAATAAATAATCTTTTTCCAGCAGGAGTTATGCGCCAAGCGAAAGCCTCGCCAATTGAGATCATTTCGATTTCTTCATTATCGGCAAACTCGATAAAAGATTGGTAACCATAATAAAATTTTAACTCATAAACCTCGTTTGAATTATAAACCAGAGTGCGAATACGAGAATCTGTAGTGGTAGGAACCGGCTGCGCTAAAGAGTTGGCAGCGAAATTTAACGCAAGAAAAATGGCCAAGATAAATGACGAAAGAATGATTTTCAAAAAATATTTTAGCCTGATGAATTTCATCAATATTTATTAACTAATAGTTGAATATTTCGTCTGCAATTAAGTATTTATTAACTTGAAAGCCGAGCGGATTAATAAGCCTTTCTTCTAGATTTAAATCTAGATTGGCAAAATAAAAATTCATTGTGATGACTTCATCTTTCATTACCGGATCAAAGCCCTCGCGGTTTACTTGACGCACCAGACGAATTTGCGCCGTGTTAGAATCTGGAAATTGCACAGATTTGATACGCACTTCGATTGATGAATTTGGCCCTAATTCTTTAGCATTAACACGATTACGGAAATCGGTATAAACTGAAGGAGTAGAAAATAAACGCACTTTTTCAGCATCGGTTTTATAGGTTTTTGGATCGTAGGCGCTAGCTGATCGAACGAATTGATTGATAAAATATTTGCGGATCATTTGATCGCCAGTGAAGTGATTTGCTGTCATCTGCTCAACAATAGTAGGGACGCCAGTTTTTTGCTCAACCTCTATAACATATGGCTCGAGAGACTTTGATGACATTACATTTTTTACAAACACTACTGCAAATGCTACAGAAAACATCGAAACCAAAGCGAAGAGAAGCAAGATATTGCGCTGCACCACAACCATTTGATAGCGATTAGCATACCAACTTTTTATTTTTGGTTTTATTTTTTTTGTATTGGCCGACGCATTTTGTGCAACCCCCGAGGTTGCCCCCGAAGTTATATTTGCTGCTGCGCCCGATATTGCTTTTGATGTCTCTGGCATGCTTGAAATTATTGGCTTCTCGCTCTTAAATTAATTACTTAACAACTTGTAAATAACTTGATTAGTAATATCAAGATGTTTTAAATAAACACAAGATTTTATTTCAAATTTACTACACAAATAATGAGTTTTTTAGATCAAGGCCGCATTCCGTTTTCTGAGCGTATAAAACAATTGAATTGGCAATTAATTTCTCTCGTCTTAGTGCTTACCTTTATGGGTTTTTTAATGCTCTATTCCGCTGGTGGCGGGCATTTTCGCCCTTGGCTAATTCGTCAATTAGTTTTCTTTTTGATTTTTTTTCCAGTGATGATTGGCATCGCAATTATTGATATAAAAGTCTGGTTTAAAAGCGCTTATTTTGCTTATGCCTTCGCCTTAATATTAGTGATAACCGTTGATATTGCTGGTCATAACGCACTTGGTGCAACGCGCTGGTTTAAAATTGGATCGCTAACAATTCAACCTTCTGAAATTATGAAAATATGCATGGTGCTAGCATTGGCACGCTATTTTTATGATGTCAATATTGAAGAAGTTGGAAAAATTTCTTATTTAATCGCCCCAATATTAATGATTGCCATACCGGCATTTTTTATTTTTCATCAACCAGATTTAGGCACCGCTTTAATTTTAACCTTGGTAGGAATTTCAATGCTATTTATTGCTGGTGCAAAAATGTGGAAGTTCGTTGTGGCAGGAGTTGCGGCCCTTGCGGCAATTCCATTTTTATGGATTTTTGTACTTTACGATTATCAAAAACAGCGAGTTCTTACGTTTTTAAATCCTAATAATGATCCACTTGGAAGCGGCTATAACATCATTCAATCGAAAATCGCGATTGGTTCTGGCGGATTTTTTGGCAAAGGCTATTTAGCCGGAACCCAAGGCCAGCTTGATTTCTTACCCGAAAAACAAACGGATTTTATTTTTACAATGCTATCAGAAGAACTAGGATTTATTGGCAGTATTTTTACAATTGCAGTTTATTGCGGCGTGGTTTTTCTTGGCACCTCAACAGCGATGAAAATACGTCATCAATATGGAAAATTGCTGGTTATGGGCGTAATCAATATGCTATTCATCCATATGTTTATTAATATTGGAATGGTCACTGGCTTACTGCCTGTAGTAGGAGCGCCATTACCATTTATTTCTTATGGTGGCACGATTACAGCTTCGATGCTAATTGGATTTGGCTTGTTGTTAAACGCCGATTTGTATAAGCAAACTAATTTATAGCTATTTTGCTTAAACCCTGACCATTAAATGATTTAAACAGCACTTAAATCATTTTCAACTAGTGCAATTGTTGGAACATCGCCTATATGAAAATATCTCCCGCGCAACTCTAATCCATTGATTCTATTAACTTTTCCGCCATCCCTAACTGCTTTTTTATAAAAATAACTCATCGAAAAACATTGCTCTGAAACTTGATTTAAAATCAATGGATTAACCACCTGAATTCCTACAAAAACATGGCTTTGCTTCTGATTTTGTTTTTTAAATAGCTCTCCAGTTTTTGCATCAAAGTTAAAATCTCCCTCACCTTCATAACCTATAATTTCACCAGTTTTTTTAAGGCCTAATAATATATCGCAATCTTTGGTATTGTAAGATTCGCAGATCTTTTCAAGATCAGAAATTTCTGCCAAATCTTGCCATAAAATATCGCCATTGATCAATAAAATTGGCTGCTGCTGATCAAATTTATTATTTTTCATTGCATAAAGCAATCCGCCTCCGGTCTCTATTTTAGAGGTCTCGCGCGAGAAAATAATTTTTGGATTATTTAACTTTTTTAGATGCTTCTCTACCTCATCTGCCAAATAAAAACCATTGACGATAATTTTTTGAATATTTGCAATTTTATTGAGTTTTTCGATTGTATAATCAATAATTGCTTTATCTTTAATTTTAACCAATGGCTTAGGAATTGAGTCGGTAATAGGTCTCATACGCTCTCCACGACCGGCGGCAAAGATAAAACTTTGTGTAATAAACATTTTTGAAATTTTAAATTTTAAATTTTGAATTTAGAATATAGAATATTATCAACAATGAGTTTTGTGCTCAAAATTTCAATTCAATTTTTTAAAAATGCTTTCTTCCTGCGAATCAAATCCTACCAACAGAAAAAAAGTTATCATCCTCGGATCAGGCCCCAACCGCATCGGACAAGGCATAGAGTTTGACTATACCTGTGTGCATTGTGCCTTCGCTCTTAGAGAGGCTGGCATTGAAGCCATCATGGTAAATTGCAATCCCGAAACAGTTTCTACCGATTACGATACCTCTGACCGCCTTTATTTCGAGCCACTCACCCAAGAAGACACTATCGAACTCATCAAAAAAGAAATGTCTAACGGCCAATTACTTGGCGTTAATGTGCAGTTTGGAGGCCAAACGCCTCTAGGGTTAGCAAAGTTTTTGCAAGACGAAAATGTTCCAATTATCGGCACTTCTCCCGACATGATCGACTTAGCCGAAGATCGTGATCGCTTCAAGCAATTGCTACAAAAACTTGGGCTGAATCAGCCGCAAAACTATATTGCTTATTCGGCAAAACAAGTTCTTGAGCAAGTAAACGAAATTGGATTTCCTGTTGTGGTTCGTCCGTCTTACGTTCTTGGTGGGCGCGGCATGGCAATTGTTTACGACGAAACCTATCTAATGAAATATCTCGCCGAATATTCTGAAGTTTTTGACAGTGGCCCGCTACTTCTCGATAAATTTTTAAGCGATGCAATCGAGGTAGATGTTGACGCGCTAGCCGATGGTAAAGATGTTTTTGTGGCAGGAATTATGCAGCATATTGAAGAAGCCGGCATTCACTCTGGAGACTCTGCCTGCTCTATTCCGCCATTTTCTTTATCACCCAAAATTATTGAAGATATTAAAGAGGCAACCATCAAACTGTCTCTAGCACTTAATGTAAAGGGCTTGATGAATGTGCAATATGCCGTTAAAGATCATGTGGTTTATGTGCTTGAGGTTAATCCACGCGCATCTCGAACTGTGCCCTTTGTAGCTAAAGCTACCGGAATTCCTATCGCTAAAATTGCCTCTCTAATCATGGTGGGCAAGCCTTTGAAAGAATTTAATCTAAAAGAAAAAAAGCTTGATTATTTTTCGGTGAAAGAAGTGGTGTTTCCATTTGCACGATTTAACAACTCTGACATCATTTTAGGGCCAGAAATGAAATCTACTGGCGAAGTTATGGGTATTGATAAAACTTTTCCATTAGCTTTTGCTAAGGCCCAGCTAGCAGCAGGCTCTAAGCTTCCTACTGAAGGCTTGGCTTTTATTTCGGTAAAAGATTCTGACAAACGAGAAACCGTTATCATTGCCAATAAATTAATCGCCATAGGCTTCAAGCTTGTTGCAACGCGCGGAACCGCTAAATTTCTCGCTGAAAACGGTATTGCAGTTACTATTGTTAACAAAATTACCGAAGACAAACCACATGTTGTTGATATGATTGAGCGCAAAGAAATTTCGCTGGTAATCAACACAACTGAAGGCGCTCAAGCTACTAAAGACAGCTTCTCAATTCGTCGCACCTCTTTTATGAAAGGCGTAACCTATACCACAACAATCTCTGGCGCAAAAGCTTTGGTTGATGCGATTAGGGCCTATAAAGATATTGGATCAAAGTTTGAAGTGCGCGCTTTGCAAGATTTAGTTTCGTATAATTAATTTTGGCTCAAGACTATCTTGTTAAAAATTTATAAAACTTTTAACAAGATTTATAGAAATTAGCGCTGATGGCGTTTTTTTCGCTTAATAAACCATAGGCTCTCGATACTGAACAACACTAGCGCCGACCACACTATCGCAAAGCCAATTATTTTGCTCAAGGCAAAAGATTCGTGCCATAAAAATACCCCTAGCAGCATTTGTAAAGTTGGTCCGATATATTGCAAAAATCCCAATAAATAAAGTGGAATACGCCTTGCCGCAGCTGCAAAAAATAATAATGGAATAGCTGTAATTGGACCTGCCAATACTAGAAGCAAACGAGTTATATCACCTCCTTCAACAAAAGAACTTTGATTATTTTTTGCCATCCAAATTAACCAAGAGAGCGCGAAAGGCGCCAAAATTGCGGTTTCTAGAGATAGGCCTTCTAGGGTTTCTAGCGGCGCGGTCTTTCTTAGTAAGCCATAAATTCCAAATGTACTTGCTAGCACAAAAGCTATCCATGGAATTTGCCCCGCATCAATTGCTAACCACAAAACACCTAGAGCCGCAATAGCTACCGAGCACCATTGACCTATACGCAACCTCTCATTTAAGATAAAATATCCCAATATTACATTAACAAGCGGCAACAAAAAATATCCCAAACTTGCATCAACCACATGATTGTTATTTACCGACCAAATATAAACAAACCAATTTAATGCAATTGAAATGGCGCTGGCGATAAAAAATAAAATTATTTTTGGGTTTTTTACTAAGGTCTTGATCCAGCTAAAATGGCGCTTGCAAGCTAACACAATCATCAAAAAAACCAAAGACCACAACATGCGATGCAACAAAATTTCGAGCGGTGCGATATGCTGCATCATCTTTAAATAAAGCGGCAACAAACCCCAAACGAAATAGGCCGAGATTGCGCAAATAATTCCCTTTCTCATTATAATTTTTGTAAGATTTTTTTTACTTGCGCTATGGTGAGAGCCTTAGAAAATCTTGTGTTTATAGCAAAATCTGATTTTTCTTTACGCTGCTTATTTGTTAATTGCAGGCGAATAATTTCTTTGAATTTTTTCTCCAATTCTTTTTTTTGCTCACTTTTTTTGCGCGCAAAAAATCTTCTTTTTTGTATTGAAGGCGGCACCAAAATAGAGATTATTTTATCGCATCTATATCCTTGTTTTTCTAGTAGTAGCGGAATATTTAGAACTACAATTTTTTTATTTTCTTTATGCGATTTGGCAAGAAATTCTTCATATTTTTTACGAATAACGGGATGAATAATTTGCTCTAGAAGATGCAGCTTTTCTTTATCAGCAAAAACAATTTTTCCTAGAATTTTGCGATCTATTTCGCCATGAATTAAGCTTTGCGGAAAAAGCTTTGCAACCTTTAATATCAAGGCCTTATCATCAATAAAAATTTTGTGAACTTCGTGATCAGCATCAAAAACAACTGCGCCATTTTTAGCAAAAATTTCTGCAACAAAATTTTTTCCTGATGCAATGCCGCCGGTAAGACCAATTATTTTCATGGTTTTAGATTTAATCTCTCGAGGCTTAATTTTTAGCCTCGAGAAGCACGTTAATAAACGCCATACAAACTTTGCTGCAAGATGTTTATTTTATAATTCTAGCGCAATTCTTCAGGAATTTTTACACCGCAACTTTGCAGATGCTCACGTAAATTACCTTTTAGTTTTTCTAAATCTTGCGCCGAACCAGCTTCACATCTTGCCACCAAAACCGGCTGAGTATTAGAGGCACGAATTAGCCACCAACCCTTATCAGTCTTCACTCTAACGCCATCGACATCGTTAACATTTAAATCGGTGTTTTTTAGTTTATTTTTTAACTCTTCAACAATTGCGAATTTTTTTTCATCTTCAGATTCAACGCGAATTTCTGGAGTAGAAAAAGTTTGTGGCAAAGCTTTGCGCAAGTCAGAAAGCTTACAGCCGGCTTGCGACACAATATTGATAATTCTGATTGCTGCGTAAAGCGCATCATCGTAACCATGATTTTTATGCGCAAAATATTTATCGGCAAAGAAAATATGGCCCGACATTTCGCCAGCAAGTGGCGAGTTAGTTTCCTTCATTTGCGCCTTTACCAGCGAATGCCCAGTCTTCCACATTAGTGGCTTTCCGCCGGCTTTAGCAATTTCATCGAACAAAACTTGGCTAGCTTTTACATCGGCTATAATCACCGATTGCGGCATTCTTGCCAAAACTTCGCGCGCGAAAAAAATCATTAATTGATCGCCCCATAAAATTTCACCTTCGTCATCCATTACACCGATGCGATCACCATCACCATCAAAAGCGATTCCGATGTCACATTTTTCGGCAAGAATTTTTTTCTTTAAATCTTCAAGATTCTTTGGTACTGTAGGATCGGGATGATGATTTGGAAATGTTCCATCAATTTCTTCAAACAATAAATGATGCTCACCATGAATTTTTTGCGAAACCTTTTTCATCGCCCTACCCGCAGAGCCATTGCCCGCATCCCAAACAATTTTTAATTTTTTTGCCGAATTTTTTGCAACGTGATCATGCGATAAAACACAATCAGCAAGAATACGTTTTACATAAATATCTTCAATCTCAAAAGTTTTTATATTGCCAGCGCCACTTACAAAATCGCCAGCTGAAGCAATTTTTGCAAGATTAGAAATATCGTCGCCATAAAACGGGCGCTCTTTCAATAAAATTTTAAAACCGTTATGGTCTTTTGGATTGTGCGAACCGGTGATCATAATTCCTGCATCGCATTCAAGATGATAAACCGAAAAATATAGCATAGGAGTTGGCCCCACACCAACATCAATTACTTCTAGACCAGATTCAAGCAGGCCACGAATAAGCTGCGCCTTCAATGCTGGAGAACTCACGCGCCCATCACAAGCGATAGAAATTTTATTTTTACCATTTTTTTGCAAGAAGCTGGCAAAAGATTTAGCAACAAAATAAGCATCTTCATCATGTAAAGTTTTGCCATAAACACCGCGAATATCGTAAGCGCGGATAATTGATGAATTAAATTTTTGATTCATAAAATTTATTTTTAATAATACTAGACTTGTGAAGCGATATAAATCGAGGCCAAAAGCCTTATTCAATCTTGCCAATTATCGGCGAAGAAGGTGATGCGTATTTTTTCTTTTCCATTCTGCCCGCTAAAAATGCAGCGCGGCCAGCTTCAATTGCTAGCTTCATGGCATGTGCCATTAATATAGGATTGCGCGCTTTAGCAATTGCTGTATTCATTAAAACGCCGTCGCAACCGAGCTCCATTGCAATTGCCGCATCAGAGGCGGTGCCAACTCCGGCATCAACCAAAACAGGAACTTTAGATTGCTCGATAATAAATTCGATGTTTAAACGATTTTGAATTCCTAATCCAGAACCAATTGGGGCTGCTAATGGCATGATCGCACAGCATCCAATATCCTCTAATTCTTTTGCAACAATTGGATCATCTGAAGTATAAACCATAACCTGAAAACCATCTTTTATCAATAATTCTGCGGCCTTGATGGTTTCAATAACTTTTGGATAGAGTGTTTTTTCATCAGCCAAAACTTCTAACTTCACTAAATTCCAACCACCGGCCATGCGCGCTAAACGCAAGGTGCGCACAGCGTCATCGGCGGTGAAACATCCTGCGGTATTTGGTAGATAGGTATATTTTTTTGGATCAAGAAAATCTTGCAGCATTGGCTCGCCTTGTTTCTCGATATTAACACGACGCACCGCTACCGTGACAATTTCTGCGCCAGAAGCGGCAATTGCTTCACGCGTTTCGATAAAATCTTTATACTTTCCTGTGCCTACTAACAAGCGAGATTGAAAGGTTTGGCCAGCAATTATTAATGGATCTTTCATGTTAATATTATTCATAATCAGAAATTTGCTCTACCGCCACAACCTCTGGTATGTAGTGTTTAAGCATATTTTCAATGCCATTTTTTAACGTAATAGTAGAGCTTGGACAACCAGAGCACGAGCCCTTCAACTCTAGTTTTACAATTCCATCTTCAAAGCCACGAAAAATTATATCACCGCCATCCATTGCTACTGCAGGGCGCACCTTGATTTCGATCAGCTCTTTTATTTGCTTTACAATATCGCTGTCATTTTCGTCGAACACCGATTCTGTAGCGCTAGAAGCATCACGCATAACCGTTTTTCCGGCGACAAAAAAATCCATTATTGTGGCTAAAATTTCAGTTTTTATTTTTTTCCAATCGATGCTTTCTGCTTTTGTAACGGTAATAAAATCGCTGCCAAAAAATATCGAAACTATGCCATCTATTTTAAATAATTCTTCTGCTAGCAACGATTTTGTTGCGGCTTGTTCTTTATTTTTAAATTCAGCCGTGCCGCTTTCCATAACGGTTATGCCATCGGGGATAAATTTTAAACTAGCTGGATTTGGGGTTTCTTCGGTTTGAATAAACATATGGTTTTCGTTAAATTATAATTAGCTTTATGCCGAACCTAAAATATTAAACTTTTTTATCTAATTGTTCAACCTACTAATCCACCAAGAATCTATAGCCAGCGAATATTTTGGCGTAATTTTTGGCATCGCAAAAATATCACGATAAAGAATTCTATAGGTATTATTATGCCATTGTGGAATCGTATAATAATTTATCAGCATTTGTTGATCTAGCTTCCTGCATAGCTCGATCGACTCTTTCTCGCTTTGCGCTTTTGCAATTTTTTCAACTAATTGATCAACTTTTTTATCATCGAGGCCGGCAATGTTTTGCGCCCCATTGATATTTTTTTGCGACGAATGCCAATAGCGCATTAACTCATTACCCGGAATTAAAGACTGCCCGAACACCGCCACCACTACATCAAAATCAAAATTACGCACTCGCGCCGCATATTGATTTTCTTCAATAAAACGTGTTTTTGCTTCAATTCCAAGTTTGCGCAGATTTTTTACAAAAGGCGCAATCACCATTTCGAAGGTTTTTGTATCAACCATAAACTCAATAGCAACGGGCTTTCCCGACTTTGGATCGATTAATTTTCCATGCAAAATTTTATATCCCGCATCATCTAAAATTTTTTTTGCAATAATTAAATTATCGCGCCCAAAGCCCGATCCATCTGATTTTGGAAAGGTGAATGGTTGCAGGTTATCGGCGTTATAAGAAAATTTTGAATTAGCAAAATAGCTTTCTGTGCGCTTATACGAGCCATAGAATATATGGTTGCGCAGCCATTCAAAATCAAAAGCATAAGTGAGTGCTTTGCGAAAATTTACATTCTGAAATTTTTCACGTCGCAGGTTAAAAACAAATGCCTGTAGGCCCGCAGGCAACTCGTTAATGATTTCTTTCTTGATAATTTCGCCATTTTTTACCTTATCAATATTATAAGAATTATGCCAATTGCGCGAAATATTTTCTTGACGAAAATCAAATTTACCCGCTTTAAAAGCCTCAATCAGCACATTGCTATCGCGATAATAATCGTAAGAAATTTTATCAAAATTAAAACGCCCCTTATTCACCGGCAAATCTTTGGCCCAATAGTTTTCTACCCGCTCATAAATAATTTTTTTGCCCTGCTCTACTTCCTTTATTTTGTAGGGGCCAGAGCCTAGTGGAGGCTCTAAGGTTGTTTGGTTAAATTGATGATTTTTGTAATAATGTTTAGGCAAAATTTTCATGCCCGCAACCAATAATGGCAGATCGCGATTTTGGTTAGTTTTAAAAATAAATTTTACTTCGTAATCATTAATTTTTATTACGTCTTTAACCTCTAGATAGGCTATTTTATAGGTTGGATGACCTTCGTCAATTAATTTATGAAAAGTAAAAATAACGTCATCGGCAGTAATTTTTTTGCCATCATGCCAATAAGCGTTTTTTCGTAATTTAAATGCTAGCGAAAATTTATCAGGTGATAATTTCATCGATTCAGCCAATAGTCCGTAGCGCGATGATATTTCGTCGTCGGCGCCTTCGGTGAGAGAATCGTAGATAGAATCTGCGCCTGCAGCCGCTATTCCTTTTAAAATGAAAGGATTAAGATTGTTGAAAGTTCCTTCGGCACCAAACTTAGCCTCGCCGCCCTTAGGCGCTTGTGGATTGACGTAATCAAAATACTTAAAACCAGCAGAATATTTTAAATTGCCAAAAACCGAAATACCGTGCTTGAAACCATCATCGGCCCTGCTATAATGTGGTGAACTAAAAAATAACAGTGATAAAATCAATAAAAAAATTTTCACTAAAAATAGTAAATTAAATTAATGCACCTAATTCGTCATCTTAACCAAAGCAGCAAAATAGCGCCTTGCGCCCTAACTATAGGCAATTTTGATGGCGTGCATCTTGGTCATAGTAAGATTATCAACAAAGTAAAACAAATTGCACAAGAAGAAAACATAATTTCAGCAATTTTAACTTTTGAACCGCATCCGGTTTTTCTCTTTAAGCCACAATTTAGGCGCGATTTCAGGATTAATTCTTTGGCACAAAAACTAAAAATCTTCAATGATTTTGCTGTTGATAGCGCGATTATCGCCCCCTTTAATCAAAGATTTTCAGAACTTAGCGCTCAAGATTTTGTAAAAAAAATTCTGCTCGAAAAACTAAACATGAAGCATCTTGTAATTGGTTATGATTTTATTTTTGGTAAAAATCGCGAAGGAAATTTGCAGTTGTTGCAAGAAATGGCAAAAGATTACGCATTCAAGATTACCAATATTGCGGCGCATAAAATAACAACACAAAAACATGATGATTCTGCAAAAATAATAGAGCAAACTTTTAGCGCCAACTCTTCAGATCTTGCTCAAAATTTTGGCAATATCTCTTCAGAAATTTATTCTTCTAGCTTAATTCGCAAACTAATTTGCGAAGGAAAATTAAGCCAAGCTAATCAATATTTAGGTCGTAATTTTAAAATTAATGGCGTTGTAAGTCATGGGCAAAAAATTGGCAATACAATAGGCTTTCCAACCGCCAATCTCAAGCCTAAGCCGCATATTGTAAAGCCAAAGTTTGGCGTTTATAAAACACAAATTTATCTACCTCATTTGCAAAAAAAATTTGCTGCAATCATGAATTTTGGCTTGCGCCCTACAGTTTCGCAATCTTTGACTGGCCATCCCTTAGAGCCTCTTTACGAAATTCATATTTTTAATTTCGACAGCAATCTTTCGCTTTATGGCAAAAAAATTGAGGTTGAGTTGCTTGATTTTATTCGTGAAGAAAAAAAATTTGACTCGCTTGACGCTTTAAAGCAACAGATTAAAATAGATTGTATAGCAGCAAATTCGCACTAAATATAAACAATAAAAAACAATGCAAAAATTTATAACACTCACCGCAACCGCCGCCCCGCTTGATTTAATCAATATCGATACCGATATGATTATTCCAAAACAATTTCTTAAAACCATCGAGCGCACCGGGCTTGGCAAAAATCTTTTTCACGAAATGCGCTTCGATTTAGAAGGCAAAGAAATTTCTGATTTTATCTTGAATAAGCCTGCTTATAAAAATTCACAAATACTTATTACTAAAGATAATTTTGGCTGCGGATCTAGTCGCGAGCACGCTCCTTGGGCATTATCAGACTTTGGCATTAAATGCGTAATTGCCCCTTCATTTGCCGATATCTTTTTTAATAACTGCTTTAAAAACGGCATTTTACCACTTACTCTATCAAGCCCCGAGGTTGAAGAACTATTAGAATTTGCGCAAGATGAAAATAACTCAATAACTATAGATTTGCCCAAACAAGAAGTGCGCGCTGCTAATAAAATTTATACGTTTGAAGTTGATCCTTTTCGCAAGAATTGCTTGATTGAAGGTCTTGATGATATTGGCCTCACCTTAAAGAAAGAGGCCAAAATTAGCGCATTTGAGGCAGAAAATAAAAAACTGGTTTCTTGGTTATTTTAAAATATTAGTAAGTTTTAGATTTAAACTTACTTTTATTATAAAGAATTACCATCTCCTTTTTTTCCTTCATCGCCTTTTAATGCGCCACCTACTCCCCCGCTAGGTGCCGCTACCACAGAAGGAGCTTGGCCTCTCGCTGGAGCTGCCTCGTAAAGTGTCTCGCTTGGTCTTCCTGAGTTGGCGCCAGTAGCCTCGTAGATTGGGGCTTCGCCAGCCGCAGCCGCAGCGGCTTCTCTAGTTTGATATAATTGTTCTGTAGCTCGAGCTCGAGTTTCCATAACTGCAGCCGCAGGCTCATAATCGGCGCCACCTCTCTCATTTCCCTCAATAAATGCCGTATTCAAAACATCTTCATTGTCAAGACTATCTTCCTCCTCCACAGACTCATCAAGCACCCCTAGCACAACACGCTGCGGCGACTCTCCTGCGATTGGCTCATAAGTATTTACTGCGGCTGCGGCGGCGGCTGCGGCGGCTGCTTCGGCAGCAGCAGCAAGCTCATCCGCCGATTCATATATCGGGGTATCTTTACGCGCACGCCCCGCAATAAGCTGAGGAGACCTCTTATCATAATTCTCAAAAAAGGCCTGAAGTTTCGACCCAGAATACTCAATATTTTCCATGAGCGGCGAAGATTTTAAATTTCTTAATTGTTCGATTATAGAGATGCCACTATATTCACGAGGAAGAATTACGTGAAAACATTCATCATAAGAAATAAAAATATTCAATAACTCAATATTTTTCTCAAAAAGAACCCGATTGCTTCTGAGCACAGCATCGTAAACAAGTGCTGCAACTTTATAAAACGGAGGAAGACCCCTTTCATTAGGATGATTGATGTTGCCGTTAGATGAATCTAGATAAGCTTTGATCACCATGTTATCTGCGCCAGCATCGATAAGATCATGGATTTTTGTTTTGGCAAATCTACTAATTTCCTCTTCTCTCTTAGGTTTATTGGCTGAAATAATTTCTGCCTTCATTTTGCCAAGGGTTCTCTCTTCAAGCTGAGCAAGCTTTTTCAACAACCTTTCTTTCTCCCTGTTAAAATTATCCGCTAATTTTTTTAGCGCATCATCAGTATCGGCTCCTGCTAGGCGATGCCTAGTTAATGGACTACGAGCACCAAAAGGATTGAGAGGCATATAAAATAATGGTTAAGTTGATAATAAAATAACCGTAAAAACTTCTATTTAAAAGCACAACCAAAATTCTCAAAAATTTTTTGAAATGTAGGAAAACTTGTTGCGATCATTGATCCATCATCAATTTCTAAGCCATTTTCAAGGCTTAGCCCCATTACTAAAAACGACATTGCAATACGATGATCCATACTTGTAGAAATTTTTACCTTCTCTTTTGGTTGCATAATTCCACCACTAACTTCAAGAAAATCATCGCCCATTTTTAGCGCAACACCGCATTTCTCTAGGTTTTGCGCAATCATCAACAAGCGATTACTTTCTTTTACTTTTAACTCTGCCAAGCCATTCATTTTAGTAACACCTTTGGCATGCGCTGCCGCAATTGCCAAAATTGGATATTCGTCAATCATGCTTGGGGCGCGGCTTGCCGGCACCTCTACCGCTTTTAGTTTGCTATGTTCAACTAAAATATCGGCGACCAATTCTCCACCAACAAGTCTTTGGTTTGTAAGGGCGATATTGCCACCCATTTCTTGCAAAGTTTTGATAATTCCATCACGCAGAGGATTGATTCCGACGTTTTTTATTTTAATGCTAGAGCCCTCAACTATTAGAGCCGCAACGATTAAGAACGCCGCAGAAGAAACATCTCCCGGCACAATAAAATCTTTCGCGCTAAATTCTTGCATGCCTTGATACGAAATTTTTGTTCCCGCATCACCATAGTTTTCGCTGGTAATTTTTAAACCCAAATAGCGCATCATAATTTCGCTATGATCGCGACAGAGTTCTGGCTCGATAACCGTTGTAATCCCTTTAATATTAAGGGCTGCCAACAAAATACAGCTTTTTACCTGTGCCGACGCAACCTTCATTTTATATTCAATTGGCATTGCATCTTTGGCGCCGATAATTGCAAATGGCATGAGGTTATTTTGTCTTGCCACTACTTTTGCACCAATCTCGCGAATTGGCTCGAATACACGCGCCATCGGCCTTTTTCGCAAAGAAGCATCGCCCGTAAAAAACGAGGTAAAGTTATACGAAGCCACCAAACCAGCCATCAAACGCGATGAGGTGCCCGAATTTCCCATATCGAGAATATCACTTGGCTCTTGCAAACCAGCGACTCCACAACCATTAACTTCCCAAATGCCGTTTGTATGCTTTGTAATTTCAACGCCCATTAGCCTTAGAGCGCCAGCAGTTTTCAGCACATCTTCGCCTTCAAGCAAGCCGGTTATTTTGCTTTTACCATAGGCTAAAGCCGCAAAAATCAACGAGCGGTGCGAAATAGATTTATCGCCGGCCACTTCTAGCTCTCCCTTCAGCGCAATATTTTTTTTGTAAGAAATTAGTGGTTTTATCATTTTTATTTAAATTACAATAAAGAAACTGTTGCTAGAAACTTTTTAATGAATTTTAGAAAATTTATTCGAATAGATTTTAGCCAAACTTACAACTATTGCAAACAATAATATGAACAAAGAAGAACTTTATAACCAATCAAAAAAACGCTGGCACAAAGCAGAAGCCTCGCTTACCGGCATTATGGATGGCTTTGAAAGTGTCAATGATTTTGACGTCGCTGATTCTTGTAAAATTCTAGAAAATTTAATTACCACCAAACAAATCGAACCAAATTATATAATTGATTGCGCCGCAGGAATTGGCCGGGTTTCGCAATATGTTTTGACTAAATATTTTTCTCAAATTGATATCTTTGAAAGAGATCAAAAATTTGTTAATTACTGCAAAAATAATTTCGCCCAAAACTCTAAAATAAAAGAAATTTCCTGCAATTCTTTACAAGATTTTCAGTTCAATAAATTATATGATGTCATCTGGGTGCAATGGTGTTTGCAAGATTTACAAGATGATGATCTGGCGGCATTTTTAATAAGATGCAAAAATAGCCTTACAACCAGCGGCGTTATTATTGTTAAAGAAAATATTATGCTTTATGAGGGGCGATATCTAGATGTTGATAATGGCTGCGAATTTCGTTCTAACAAAGACTTGCGAGATATTTTTACACAATGCAATTTGCAGATAATGCAAGAAGGAAGAATTGATAATTGGCCAACAACATTACTGCCTATAGCAACTTTTGTTTTAAGGTAATTTGCGGTAAATCACCTTATTTTTGTAATTATAACCTAATTATATTTTCAAAATAATTTACTTCTCCAAAGCAATCATCTCATCAAAAGATGGCCTTCTTCTAATTACTAAAAATTTATCACCATCAACCAAAACTTCAGGAATCAACGGGCGACAATTATACTCGTTCGACATAGAAGAGCCATAGGCCCCTGCACTTAAGAACAACAAAAGCTCTTCTGCTTTTAACTCAACTAATTCACGATTTTTAGCAAGAATATCGGTGCTTTCACAAATAGGCCCAGCTAAATCGTAGAGCATCTTGCCACCATTTTTTTGCACCACCTGCAAAACTTCATGATAAGATCCATAAAGCCCGGGGCGCGCTAAATCATTCATCGCAGCATCAATTATTGCAAAGTTTTTTTGCGCTGTTTGTTTTAAATAAATTATTTTTGTTACTAAAACTCCGGCATTTCCAATCATCGCTCTACCTGGCGCAATCGTTAATTTTACCTTTAATTCTTTAATAATTTTTTTGATTATTTCTGCATATTTTGCGACATCAATTGTAATTTCGTCTTTATAAGTAATGCCAATGCCGCCACCAAAATCAAGGCTTTGAATATTATGACCATTTTTACGCAAATCTAAACAAAGCTGGCGCACCTTGGCAAACGCGGCTGCAAAAGGCTCAAGCGAAGTAATTTGTGAACCGATATGCGTTGAAATACCATATATTTCAAGGCCTTGCAGCTTTGATGCCGCCGCATAAATTTTTTCTGCCAATTCAATGTCTACACCAAATTTATCGCCCTTTCTGCCGGTAGAAATTTTTTCGTGAGTTTTAGCATCAACATTCGGATTAACTCGCAAAGAAAATTTTGCTTTCTTGCCAAGCTTAGAGGCAACGTCATTCAAAGCATACATCTCTGCTTCAGATTCTACCGAAAATTCTTCAACTCCTTGATTTAAAGCATATTCCATCTCTTCTTTTGTTTTTCCAACTCCGGCAAAAACAATTTTTTTAGGATTAATTCCTGCCACAATCGCGCGATGCACCTCACCCGCCGAAACCGCGTCAATACCGCTTCCAAGGCCAGCTAAAATTTTTACAATACTCAAATTGCAATTGGCTTTTATGGCATAACATATTTTGCAATCAACATCAGCAAAGTTATCAGAAAAAGTTTTATAATTTTCAACAATAACTTTCTTAGAATAAGCATAGAATGGCGTCGCCACCTGCTTAGAAATATCGGCTATCGCAATATTTTCAAGAAAAGCCTCACCTCCATTATTATTTTGCTGACGCCGCCCCTTATAAGAAAGATATTTCATAGTAAAAAAATTTATTTTTATTTCCTCGAAAGTTATAAAAAATATAATTAAGGCGAAAGTCTTTTAGCTTGGGTAGTGTGGCCGCTTAGTGTAGCGCAGCGAAACGTGCCGTAGGCCATACTACCCAAGCTAAAAGACTTTCGCCTTAATTATATTCGGAATGTCCTAGTAATAGGTTATTATAAATAAAAGTCAATAAATTTAAAAAGTGGTGATTTTTAAAAAATTTATTTACTTACAATATCCTCAGCATTTTTCTTAGGCAATGCCCTTTCTAGCATTCTTTTAAAATCATCCCATTTTGTAGAAGCTTTCATAAAAGCAATTACAGTATGTAAATGTTGTCCCAGAGCAGGAATGCCAATGTCTTCTGTTAACAGTTGATGATCTCTTGCTTTTGTAGCCCCTTTTTCATTTTTTGGATTTCTTTTTCTTAACTCATCAACAATTCCGGGAGCTAATCTATCATAAACTATATCGTTTGTATAATTCCCCACGCAACCCGGTCTTTTAATTAAATTTGGCTGGTCAAAATTCCATCCTCGCAATCTAAACATTTCACGATAAAAATCATCAGGAAATCGTCTTGCCCAAGTTGCAAATTCTTTATTTAGATAAGTATCTAAAATTTTCTGTAACGCATCTTTAGAACGAACATTTTGATAACCGGTCGCTTCATCAACTAATGCAGCAATACCAACCGCTGAAAGTGCGCGCATAATCAAATCTGCTTTTCTTGCAGTGATAAGTTGTTTTTCCGTTAATACTCCAGCATCCCGAGCCTTTAGCCATATTTCGCAAATATCAGGCAATAATGAAGCTTCAAAACCCTTAACTTCTCCTATTTCAATTAATTGATTTGCCCGGGCTCTTACATCCTCTGAAATAAAGGGTTCAAGGCTTTTTAAATCAATAATTACAGGTAATTTCCCGGCTCCACCTTCGGGACGGCTAAAAGCCTTATTTAAGGCAGTTTGTCCAATAACTCTAAGGCCATCCTCGTTAACAGCGCAATTTATATCTAAATCGCCAATATTTACAGTTCCTTTATATATTCTTTCTTCTCTATTTACTCTTTTTTGTTTTTTGATTTTTGTCATAAATTATGCTCCTAATGCGTTTGTTAATACTAAGTTAAAAACATCCTGCGTCTTGCGGTTATTATACTTGAAACAGAATTCAGTAATGTAGCGATTCAAATATTTGTCGCTTAAATGATGATATTGACCAGTGATTCCGCGCTTAAGAATTGCCCAGAATGATTCGATCGTGTTTGTATGAATTAAGCCATTAGCCCATTGTTTTTGACTATGATTAACTGATTGATGATTCAACAAGTGTTTGAAAGGAATATAGCCACGATAATCGTCAGTCATTAAAACTGTGTTTTCAAAATCAATGTGAGTTTCAGCAGTTTTTTTAAGATCAGCAAATTTTAATTCAGTGTGTTTCATGGCTTTAACTTTTCCGCCCCTCTCAACCATTCCTACTACAGGAGTTTTACTAGTGCCGCGACCGCGTGGAAATTTTGGATAATTACCGTCATCATCTTTGTCTTTGCTAGTTTTGCGTGGTTTTCTTGCTCCAATATAAGTTTCATCCATCTCAACAACGCCCAGAAGAAGACTTGGTGTTTCAGTCATTGCATTTCTGATTCGCATTTGCATTGACCAAGCCGTGTCTTTAGTAACTCCTAAATCACGAGCTAATTGGCGGCTAGAAATACCTTTTTTTGCATTTAAAATTAGAGTTATTGCGAGAAACCATTTTTGAAGAGGAAGACGAGTGTCATCGAAAATTGTTCCAACTTTTACGCTGAAAGATGTTTTGCAAGTATGGCAAAAATGCCTAAGTTCAAGCGGGCTAGCATGATTTTTTATTGATTTGCAATAAGGGCAAATAGGTTGCTCTTTCCATCTAATTTTTTCAAGGTATTCTACACACTCTTTTTGAGTTGGGAATTTTTCGTAAATTTCTGATAAGTTCATTTTGTCTTAGTAGTTGGTTAGTATTTCTAAACCAATCTTAGCTAAGACTTTTTACTATGTCAAGAAAATATTAATAACCTATTACTAGGACATTCCGATTATATTTTTTATAACTTTCGAGGAAATAAAAATTCGTTAACAATTTTTTCTTCATCAAACTCAAATTTTGTTGCGCCAATAATTTGATATTTCTCATGCCCCTTACCCGCTAAAATCAAAATATCTTCAGGCTGCAACATTTCTAGAGCTTGTTTTATAGCAAGCTTACGATCAGCAATTTCAATGGTTTTAAGCATATTGCAAGATGAAATAATTTCTTTTCTGATAAAATCGGCGTCTTCTGTGCGAGGATTATCATCGGTTATAATCACAATATCCGCCAATCGCGATGCAATCTCACCCATAATCGGACGTTTTTTATTATCGCGATCACCTCCGCAACCAAAGAGAATAATTAAACGCGACACCTTTTGAATTGCCGAAATATCTTTGTTTAGCAAGCCTCGCGCTAACTTCAAAACATTTTCTAGAGCATCTGGCGAATGTGCAAAATCAATAAAAACTTGTGCTTTATTTTCTAGCGTCGCCACTCTTTGCATTCTTCCGCTTGCAGGAATTAACTGAGAAAATTTTTGTAATAACTTTGTTAGTTTTGTTTCATCAAGAACATGCTTTGCCATAATCATTCCTAGGGCGCATAACGCATTAAAGGCTTGAAATTCACCAGCAATATTTAGCGTTATTTGAAATTTTTTTTCGCCACATTGAAAACTAATTATTTGCCCAAAAGCCTCTTGCGTAATTGCAAGAATTTTTAATCCATTCGCTTTAAAACCATAATCTAAAATGTGATGTTTCTTTGCCTCACACATTTTTTTGATTCGAGAAAATTCGGCAATATCAGAGTTTAACACTACAGCCGAGCCATTTTCCATTGCAGCTTCAAAAAGCAACATCTTGCATAAAAAATACTCTTCCATCGATTTATGATAGTCGAGGTGATCTTGTGTAAAATTAGTAAAACCCGCAACATCAATTTTTAAGCCCGCGATTCTAGCCTGCTCAAGGCCGATTGAACTTACCTCAATCGCCACATCATTAACGCCACTGGCGCGTAAATAAAAAAGATTTTTATACAAAGAAACAATATCTGGAGTAGTAAGATCGAAGCTTTCTAGTTGTGGCTTCACAGCTTCATCGCACACAATTCCTAAGGTGCCAATTGAGGCAGATTTTTTGCCAAGAAAATTTATAATTTGACGGATAAATTCAGCAGTGGATGTTTTGCCATTTGTGCCCGTAACCGCATAAATATTGGATGGAAGCGGCTTGTAAAATAATTTCAAACACTCAACCAATAACTGAAAAGGGTTATCGGTTTTAATTGAAATAACTCGCGGATCATCACAAAAAACTTTTGCTACGATAACCATTGCACCCTTATCTACAGAGCTTTGAATAAAATCTGCACCATTTTTTGTCTTGCCATCTAAAGCAAAAAATATCGCAGATTTTGCAGCAGAAATTTTGCGCGAATCAATTGTGATATCTAAAATTGCAATGCCTTCAAGCAGCTCTGCGCCTTGCTTGACAACATGTTTAGTTTTAACTTGTGAAAGAAGATTGTTTAAATCCATGAATAATTATTTAGCTGATTTTAAAATCATCTCATTAATTTTTTGCGCAGTAGCGCGCTGATTTTCGCTTTGCGTTATCGGCCTTCCAACCACCAGGTGAGTAGCGCCGTAGCTTAACGCCTCTGCAACTCCGGTTGTTCTTTTTTGATCATCGTTATTATCTTTTGCAGATTCTAAACGAATTCCAGGCGTAACAATTAAGAAATTTTCTCCTAGTTCTTGGCGCAGTTTTTTTGCTTCTAAGGCCGAAGCGACAACGCCATCAAGCCCTGCTTTTAAAGCAGCCGCAGCTTTTTTTAGAACTAACTCTTCTACAGAAATTTGCGCATTAAAACCCATCTCGTTTAAATCGTTTTGCGCCAAACTAGTTAACACTGTTACAGCAATGATTTGCATTTTACCCTTATTTTGCGCTGCTCGCGCCATCATGTCGTGGTTTGCTGTGTGAATTGTTAAAAAATCAACTTCATATTGCGCAAGGTTGCGCACTGCACGACCAACTGTTTCTGGAATGTCGTATAATTTTAAATCGGCAAAAATTTTTTTATTTTTAGATTTAAGAAATTTTATCATCTCAAAATAAGACCCGCTCATCATCATCTCGAGGCCGATTTTATAAAAATTTACTTCATCACCAAGATTTTCTACAATTGTTTTAGCCGAGGTGAAGTCTGGCGTATCAAGGGCTAGAATCAGTTTATCTTTAGCGGGAATTATTTTTACACCATTCAAATGGCCTTTATTTAGCGGGCTATCTTTAAGTTTATCTTTAACTGAAATAGTCATAAAAAATTACATCTTTTTTTCTTGTCCAGCAAGTAGGCGCGCGATATTTTCTTTGTGCCTGAAGGCAATTACAATAAATAAAATAATGCAAAGAATAGATTCGCTAAAAGGAGCGTTGTAATATAACGAAGTGACTATCGAAGAAAATATCGCAACAAGAGAAGAAACCGCCGAGATGCGGAAAATTAAAAAGAAAGCAACCCACATAATTGCAGCAACAAATCCAACATTTGGATCAAGCGCCAAAAGCACTGCTAGTGCGGTTGCAACTCCTTTTCCACCTTTAAAATTTAAGTAAACTGGATAAATATGCGCCAAAACTGCAATCAACGAAACTATCACCAAAAATAAATGCAGATGCGTTGCCTGCTCAAACAAAAAGCGGCCACCAATCACCATTAATGCGCCTTTAAAGCTATCTAGCAATAAGGTTAAAGCTCCGAGTTTTTTGCCGGCAATGCGCGTAACATTTGTAGCGCCAATATTGCCAGAACCACTATTGCGTATGTCTGTCTTTAAAAAAAATTGCGTTAAAACCAGGCCAAATGGAATGGCGCAGATAAAATAAGTGGCAACTAAAAATAAAAATTGATAGATAAAAATCATACTTGGTTATTATCATTTTTGTTTTTTCTGAAAGCGTCTAGAGATACTACTTTAGCCGATAGATCAACTACACCTTTTTTGCCTTTAGTATCATTTTTATTGGCATGGCTAGCTGCATCCTTAAATTCTTCGCCGTCTAAATCATCGTAATTTACACTAAATTTTAAACCAAAATTCATTGAAGGATCAGCAAAAGAAGTGATGGCACGATAAGGCACAACCAGCTTTTCATATTTACCAGAAAAGCTTAGAGAAACTTTGAACAGATCGTGTTCAACAACCAAGCTTTTATATTGATGCTGCACAACGATTGTCATTTCGTCAGAGTATTTGTCTTTGAGAGATTTTGGCAAAACAATACCAGGAAAATTTACAAGAAATGTAAGAACAAAATAATGTTTGCCAAGCAATCCTGTTTTTTCAACTTTTTTGAGAGTCTCGTAGATAACCGAGCGCATTGAGTTCTCGATGATTTCGTCGTAACCAATTAGATCTTGCATAGTATAAATTAATTCTCTCTTTTTTACGCAAAAAATGAGGAGCCTTATTAAAAAAATGCCGGTTTTTCTGTTGACAGGAAAACCGGCAAACCCCGATAATGTTACTTATGCTAAGCAGCTACAGCCACTGGAGCAAATTCAACATTATCATTAGCAAAGTTATCGTTTGCGTTTATTGTTTTTGAACGGATGCCCTTGAAGCTTGCGCCTCTAAAGCCAGCAGTGTCTCAACTGAGCGAAAACAATCCTTTTATTATGCATGTCGAAGTTAAGTCACCCCCATATATAATTAGTGCTGGTGGAGGTGTCGGGTACTGCCCCCGAGTCCATGTCCATCTATTTTGGATTACATTTATCGCTATAGCCATAATCTTGCGACTAAGGCACTGATAAATATAATCATTAAAATGAAATTAACAAGTGGTTAGCTTTTGAACGTTGACAAATGTAGCATCCCAATTAAATTACCAGCGTTTTGTGATTTCCGTTCTTCATCATTTATATTTTTACCATGTCTTTAACCAAGAAAGAGGAGAGGATTTTAAAATCGATTGTTATCGCCTCCGATAATGACCCTAAAAAACCAGAATTTCCACCCGAAAAGCCACAATTTCCAGCCACTCCCACTTATAAAATTAAAGTTCCAGGCTTTTCAAATGTGTGGCTAAAAGATGAGAGTAAAAATAAAACCGGCACTCACAAAGATAGAATGGCTTGGGAAATGGTAGTTACTTATAAAGAGTTTTTGTTATCTAAAAAAGCTGGAAAAATCACGAAATTGCCCCAACTTTCTATTCTTAGCTCTGGATCTGCGGCACTTGCCATCCAAACTCAGCTTCGGGCTTATAAATTGCCGCATTTGCGCGTATTGATGGATGAATCGACTAGTCCTAAAATAGTAAAAGATTTAAAAAAAATCGGCTGCAAAGTATTTCTAAAAAATCTACAAGATAAAATTGTTGATTGGAAAGAAATTTTGAAATTAACCGAAAATGAAGGTGGCTTTGATATCACGTCAAACAAAGCATACGACCCCACTAGTAGATTTTATGATTGGTTGAGTTATGAAATTATTAATAATGATGCAGATTTTATTTTTGTTCCTTTTGGCACCGGACAACTTTATGAAAATCTCATGAACATTATTAAAAACGAGGTAAGTAAAAAGAAGAAAGATCCTCGTTTTGCCGGGCAAAAAACATTACTACAGCACGCTTCCGTTCTAGGTGCCACAACAAAAAATGCTTTGAGTAAAGCCGAAAAATTATACGCACCATTTTTGCCTTTTGCGAATTATTCTAAACAATGGATCAAGTTTTACCGCTATGCCGGCCTAACCGGCGATATGAGCCAAGTTTATAATTTGCAGGAAAGGTATTTGAACAAAGCGCTAGAAATTGCTAAAATGCAAGATGTTGATTGCGAACCATCTGGCATTGCTGGTCTAGGGTTGCTGCTGCAAATGGGCGATGCGATTCCTAAAGATAAAAAGATTTTGATCGTTAGTACCGGCAAAGCTAAAGCAGTACATGGTTAGTAGACTTGATGCAACCACTAATTTTCACTACAAATCTAGCTAAGAACCAAGGCGCTGTAAGCCTCCATTAAATCTAGCGTAATTGGGCTAATTTGCGGATATTTATATTGCTCGCCGATAGCGCCCACGCGAGTAACTTCGGCGGCACTTCCTGTGATAAAAACATCTGCCGCATCGGCTAATTCTTCTGGCTTAATGTGACGCTCAACAACTTTAAGACCTTTAGCGCGAGCCAGCTCTATAACGGTTTGGCGCGTGATTCCATTAAGAAAACAATCGGGTAATGGCGTGTGAATTTCGCCATTTTTCATGACTAAAAATAAATTGGCGCCGGTTGCTTCGGCCAAGAAGCCGCGATAATCAAGCATTAGCGCATCATTATAGCCGTTTTTTTCTGCCTCGTGTTTGCTGATAGTGCAAATCATGTAAAGGCCCGAAGCCTTTGCCGCTATTGGTGCGGTTTCGGGTGATGGGCGTTTATATTTGGCAAATTGCAATTTTAAGCCAGCCTGACGAGCCTCTTGCGAGTAGTATGAAGGCCATGTCCAGCAAGCAATTGCGGTATGAATTTTTGTTTGTTGTGCCGAAATTGCCATTTGTTCAGAGCCGCGCCACGCAAAGGCGCGTATGTATCCATCGACAATATTTTGTTTGGCGACAATTTCTTTTTTAAATTTATCAAGATCGGCAACAGAATATGGAATTTCAAAACCAAGCATTGACGCCGAATTGTGCAAGCGCTCGCTGTGTTTGGTTGATTTAAAGATTTTTTTATTATAAACTCTCTCGCCCTCAAAAACGCACGAGGCGTAGTGCAGGCCGTGATTTAGAACATGAACTTTAGCATCTTTCCACTCAACTATTTGGCCATTATACCAAATAAAACCATCGCGTTGATCGAAAGGAATAATATTAGACATTGCTTAAAAATTATAATTAGAATTATACCATTATTACCGATTTAGGCTTTATGATTTAGGTTTGCCTAAATTGGCAATTATTAGTAAAACGATATTACTTACGCTCTCTAAGATAAAGTATAAATTTAAAATTTAAATGAAAAATAAATTCATGGCCGAAGCCTTGCGCCAAGCGCAAATTGCTGCCAATAAAGACGAGGTACCAGTTGGGGCTTTAGTGGTTTTAGAAGGAAAAATTATTGCCGCAGCACATAACCAAAACCGCGAATCTGTTGATCCGACGGCACATGCCGAAATTATTGCTTTGCGCATGGCTTCTATAACAAAAAATTCTTCGCGCCTAGATGATTGCGATTTATATGTAACGCTAGAGCCTTGCGCCATGTGCGCTGCAGCAATTTCGTTAGCAAGAATTCGCAATGTTTTTTATGCTTGCAGCGATGCTAAATTTGGCGCAGTAGAAAATGGTGTAAAATTTTTTAACAGCAAATCTTGTTATCACAAGCCAGAAGTTTATTCGGGGATTGCTGAAGATGAGGCAAAAAAAATGTTACAAGATTTTTTTGAGAAGAAGAGAGTTAACAAATAGATTCAATCACCTTAATTAAATCATTATGATTAAAATATAGCGGGATTGGACCTTCAGAATTTTTCCCTTCACTTAACCATTGTTCAGGAATTGTTTTAGAAACCGCATTATCATAACCAAAAATAATTGGCTGACAATTAGTGTTATAAGCGCATTCAACATCGGCCACTGTATCGCCAATAAACCAGATGTGGTCTTGCTCGGGGTTAATATTAGAAGCACTAAGCGCAAGATCAAAAGATGAGCGATGCGGCTTATCATGCGAAGAATCTGTCGAACCAATTATCGAGAAAAATTTTTCACTAATATTTAATTTTTTTGTCTCTTTGCGCAAAGTTACGCCAATTTTATTACTGACAATTATCTGTAAAATATTTTTTTCTTCTAACTTGTTAATTAGTGCGAGCGCGCTTGGCAGTAAGGTTAACTCATCTAGATGAATGGAGCGATAAGAGTTTTTATAAATTTCACCAGCCTTTTGCCAGTTATCTCCAAAAATTCCGGGGAAAGATTCGCGCATCGATTTATGCACGGTGTCTTTTACTTTTTTTAAGCTCCATTCTTCTTTATCCATCGCTGTCATTGTATTGTTGATAGCGCGGTGAATAAGGGGCCAGGTATCTACCAGGGTGTTGTCCCAATCAAAGATTACTGCCTTGGGTTTTTTTAAATTGTTTAATGCGGCGAGGTTTTTTTCGAGATTCATTTTTTGTTTTTTAAAATTTTTATTACTTCGCGGCTCTACAAAATACAGATTTATTCATGATTTATCTTTTCTTCCACCATTTTTACAAAATTATCAATGCCGAAGAGCGCAATGAAAGAGCCCATTCGCGGGCCTTGGTCTTGCCCTAACAAAACTTGATATAAAGCCGAAAACCAATCACGCATATTTTTTTCGTAACCGTGATTTTTGCCAACAGCAAAAACAATATTTTGCAATGCGGCACCATCGTGAGATTGCTCTGTCGGAAATTTTTTTAACTCGTTAACAAGTTCACGAAGTGCTGATTTTTCTGCTTCGGTGGCCTCGCGATATTTTTTATGCTGCTTGATAAAATCATTATAATAATTAATTGCAGCGTGAATCATTTTTGCCAAAAGCGGAGAATTTTGTGGCGTTAAACCTTGCTGATATTTTGCGATAAAACCCCAAAGAACCGTGTCGTTATCGGGGTTGCAAGCACTTGCCAAATTTAATAATAACGAGTAAGTAAGATTAAAATTATTATCAGGAACATTTCCTGCATGCACGTGGAAGGCAGGATTTTCTAGGCGCTTCGCCTCGTCTTCATTTTTATAAGAAGCAACAAAAGCGAGATATTCATCCATCGCTTTAGGAATTACATCGAAATAAAGGCGCTTGGCGGTCTTTGGTTTTTGATACATATAAAGTGCCATCGACTCTTGCGGCGCATACTTTAGCCAGTCTTCTACCGAAATGCCATTTCCTTTTGATTTAGAAATTTTTTCGCCAGTATCACTTAAAAACATTTCATAAGTAAAGTTTACCGGGGGCACGCCGCCCAAGATCTCGCAGATGCGACGATAGATTTTTTCATTTGGGCCGTGATCTTTTCCATAGATTTCGTAATCGACATCAAGCGTGTACCAGCGGGCTCCGAAGTCAACTTTCCATTGCAATTTGCAATTGCCACCAGTAACCGGAACTTCTTTTTCTGTGCCGTTGCGATCTAGGTAGATTACGGTTCCTTTTGCTTTATCAACGCCTTTTACGCCTTTGTCAATTACAATGCCAGATTCTTGATCGATGGGCATGAACGGGCTGTAAGTTTCTTGGCGCTCGTTACCTAAAGTTGGCAACATTAATTCCATGATTTCGTCGTATTTTTCTAGCACGCGCAACATTGTTTTGTCGAAGGCGCCCGATTTATATTTTTCGGTAGCACTGATGAATTCATATTCAAAACCAAAATGATCAAGGAAGGCGCGGAGGCGCGCATTCATGTTGTGGCCATAAGATTCGTGCGTGCCAAATGGATCTGGAACTACAGATAGCGGCTTGCCTAAATTGGCGCGCACTAATTCTTGTTGCGGCACGTTATCGGGCACTTTGCGCAGGCCATCGATATCGTCGGAGACGCAAAACATTTTAGTTGGAATTTCGGGCGCAAGGCACGAAAAAGCGTGGCGCACAAAAGAAGTGCGAACTACTTCGCCAAAAGTGCCGATATGCGGCAAGCCAGACGGGCCATAGCCTGTTTCGAACAACACATAACCTTTAGCCGGAGTTTTTCCACCAATTTTTTCGTAGATGCGGCGCGCTTCTTCAAATGGCCATGATTTTGATTCGCTGTGTATATTTTTCATGTTATTAATTGTGTTGTAAAGCTTAGAACCCCTATTCTAGGAGGTTTAATTGTGATGAGTTATTGTTTTTTTAGCAAGATTAAATTTTTTGATTTAGTGTCTGAAAAAAGGTTGCCAGATCATTTTTATGGTGCCGCTATCTGCGGTTAGAGAGCTGTTATTGTAAGTGGTTGAAGATGTGTCTGATTTGCTTCTGCTAATTTGTGCACCAAGGGTGATT